>Ga0210383_10004731_pt1 | contig 12033 bp, 5 predicted proteins | sample IncBWC14OmetaG_FD_160072 | JGI IMG/M metagenome (GOLD analysis project Ga0210383, IMG submission 160072) | Forest soil microbial communities from Barre Woods Harvard Forest LTER site, Petersham, Massachusetts, United States - Inc-BW-C-14-O ...
CGCCGCAGTGAGTATCGACTTGGGGGAACTGTGCCCAGAGACTGCGACGGCCAGCAGCAAGAGATCTCCTTGGCCCATTTAGTGTTGGCGGCATCGACCTTAAAGTAGGAAGAGCTCTGCTTGTCCAGATGCATTTTCAGGGGCGCTTGCTTGCGTTGAATATCGAAGGCCCTGTTCCGAAGGATGTCGACCGGGGACCAGTATGTGTCCTCCTCTGCATTCGTTAGGTATAACGAGGGGGTGATCGCGAGGTCCAAGTCTTTGTCAGTAGGATTTTCAAGTCGCATATGAACCATGGCTGGTCCATTGTGCTTCCACACGGCAGCGTCGACGCTGAGAAAGCAACGCACCTCATGAGATAGCGGTTGCTTGTAGAAGTGCCATTGTTGTGGCGCCGGATCGCCAACAACCGCGTCTGCCATGATCAGCGCCAGGAATATCGTCAGGGCGGCTGATCGAACCAACAGTGCGGTGCGGGTTCGTCTCAAGTGGGGCACAGCCAAATCGTACCGCCCGACACGAACGCCGTCCAAGTTACTTGCGCGTGGCCCAGCCAGCAGTCCCGCCCTTCAGCCTTCGCTAGCTTTCTTGCGTAATGCACGCGCCATTTCCGGCAGCCGCGGCAAAAGTGCGGAATACTTCAGCCACAATTTGTGATCGACGGCGGGAGCGCCGCTCACCAGTGCCCCGGCCGCAACGTCGTTCGCCACGCCACTTTGCGGCGTAACGATGGCGGCTTCACCGACTTTGCAATGGCCGACCACGCCGACTTGTCCGGTAAGAATCGCGCGCGCGCCGATTTCCGTGGAGCCTCCCAATCCCACCTGCGAGCACAGCAGCGCATCTTCGCCTACGCTCGAACCGTGGCCCACCTGCACAAGGTTGTCGATCTTCACGCCGCGTCCAATGCGTGTCTCGCCCACGCTGGCGCGGTCGATGCAGGAGTTCGCCTGGATTTCCACGTCGTCTCCGATAACCACCGGAGCCGGCTGCGGAATCTTGTGCCATCGGCCTTCGGCAGTTTTGGCAAAGCCGAAACCATCAGCCCCCACCACCACGCCGTTCTGCAACAGGACGTGGTTGCCCAGCCGGCAGTTCTCCCGCACTACCGCGTGCGCGTGCGCGAAAAAGTGATGGCCAATTTGTACTCCGCGATAGATGACCACGTGCGCCAGCAACACTGCGTGCTCGCCGATCTCGACATTCTCATCGACTACAACATACGGCCCGATGTGAGCATGCGCTCCGACCTTCGCCGTGGGATGTACCACCGCGCTCGCGTGCACGCCCGGTGCATAGCGCAACGGCTGATGGAATAGTTCGAGCGCACGGGCAAAGCTCAAGTAAGGATCCTTCGCGCGCAGCAGGGCCGAAGGGATGGCAGGGAAGTCCTCGGCCACGATTACCGCGGAAGCCTTGGTAGAGCGCGCCGCGGCTGCGTACTTGGGATTCGAGACGAAGCTAAGTTCTCCCGGGCCGGCCTGGTCGATTCCGTTAAGTCCGGTGATTTCGGTTTCAGGTGATCCGTTGTCGAGACGCGCGTGGAGTGCAGCAGCGATGGCAGAAAGTTTCATGGGATGATCGTTTTATCGTAATGACGAGGCAAACGACTAAATCGTACACCAGTTAAAAGGAATGAAGGGCTGGCGGGCTTTGCTTAACAAGGAACTGGCTGTGTCCCGGCCATACCCGTGGCCGACGAGATGATGAGATGAATAACGCGGCAGTAGCCGGGACACCCTTTTCTGGGAGTGTCCCCGACAAGGCGAAGGGCAGCAAGTTTACTGGACGAAGTTTACTGCACCACTTTTACTGCACAACGAGAGTGAAGCTAGTGCTGTTCGTCGTCGAGCCGCTGACCGCGTTGACGGTCACGTTATAGGTTCCTGTGGGTGTGCCCGGGTTGGGAGGCGGGCCATGGCTGCCGCCGCCGCTGCAGCCTGGCGCCACCACGATCAGTCCGAACAGCAGCAAAATAAAAAGTCCGCGTCGGCGGCGCTGCTTTGGAAACCCAACCAGAACCATCGAGAAGATCAGCCCGGCACCGGAGATCCACTGCGCGAAGAAATAAGAGCGCGCGCGCGAACGCAGCGCGGTTGCTGGAGCCTGCGTTGTCACCTGAATGCCCACGGAAGTCTGCGTCGCAGTCCCATTGCCGGTGACCGAAGCCTGCGCGAACACGCACGCCGCTTCGCTGGGAAGTTGGGAGCACGAGAGGTTGATGGTGCCCCTGAAGCCGCTCGATGTAGAAACCGTAACCGACGTATTGCCGGACATCCCCGGCGCTGAGATCAATACCTGCGAGCTCGCGGAAGGAACCGAGGCGGAAAATCCAGGAGTGACGACGACGCTCTGCGACTGCGTTGTGCTGCTGGGATTAAAGCTGACGTCGCCGCTGTAACTGGCGGAGAGCGTATGCGTACCGGAGTCGAAGGCCACGCCGTTCGGATTTGCCGTGTTGCCCTGGCTATTGAGTGGAAACGAATTGCCCCCGGGGATGGCGCCAAAAGTATCTGAGAATGTGACCGATCCCGTCGGAACACCCTGGCCGGAAACTCCCTGCACGTCAGCTCGCAGGTAGACGAAACTCCCGAACGGCACGTTGGTGATAGGAATGGGATTGCCGCTCTGATCGTAGGCGAGAAGAGTTTCCGTGGTCGTGCTGTTCTCGGGCGAGACCGTCACCGCGAAGTCATCGGAATAGCTGGGAGCATAGGTGGCATCGCCAGCATAGTGGGCCATGACATAGTAGTTCCCGCCCAGCAATTGGCTGGTCGAAGAAGCCACTTCGCCGGTCGCATCGAGAGTAAAGACGCCTACCTCGGGCCCCGTTGTGCTAAAAGCCAGCAGCGCCACTTCTCCGCTAGGCGTGCCTGTGCCTGTGCTGGGAGTCACAGCAATGTTCACGCTGACGGGCTGGCCGTGAGTGATGTTGAACTGGGGATTCAGCGCCAGAGTCGAGGTCGTGGGATTGAAGGTGACGGTGTTCCAGGCATTGATCAGGTTTCCGATATTGACCGAGCCGAGGCCCGTAGTCTGGTCGTACGCCGTGCTCGCCTGGTATTGCGTTCCAGTCTCTCCGGGAACTACGTTGTTTCCAACCGTCACGTCATTAAAGATGCAGGGGGTGGCGGGGGCCGTCGGGGTGTTTGAGCCATTGCACTGCGATGGGTAGGCGCTTTGGGTAGCGGCAAGACGATAAAGCATGTAGTTCGGCAGGCCTTGCCGTCCACCCATCTGCTGGTCCACGAGAGCCATGATCCCCGCAAACGATGGCGCCGAGGCCGATGTGCCGCTGGCGAAGTAAATGAAATACTCGCCCTGGGCGTTGGGCTGGCAGGAGCCTTCCAAACACAACAGGTAGGGATCATGGCTGGCGGCCGTCAGAGAAACGTCTGGCAGGTCGCGAACGCTGTCATTTGGAATCCCAAGCGATAGCGGGGACTGCCACGAAGGCTTCGGAACCCCTGGAGTTTTCCCTCCCATTCCGCCTTGTATGTTTCCTGCGCTGGCTCCGCCGCTGCTCGACCATAGACCGTTGGTGAGGCTACTCTCATTCCACACGTCTTCTGGAATGTAGGAGATGGCCGACTCCTGCACCGGAGGCTCACTTCCCCAATACTTGCTGACATCTCCGTTCTCGTTGAACTCGGTACCGCCCACGGCGACATTGAAGGGTGTGGAAGCGAGAAAACTAACAGAGACTGGATTAGTGGCTGGCGCGGTGGATGGATCGTCGCAGCCCTCAGCGCCATCATCTCCGGTGGAAACAAAGTAGCTGATGCCTTGCGCGGCCGCCTGTTCGGCCATGCCGTAGCTGAAAGCAAGCTGGGCATCGCTGGCGTAGAGTTCGCAGCTGCTGAAACTCTCGGTCATGATGTCGGAGTAATTGTTCTCGACGATGTAGGTCTCGGAGAGATCGATGCCGTCCGTCGTGTTCGTGGTGGCGGAGACCACGAGGTCCACGGCCGCCCCAGGAGCTACGGCTCCCGACCACGTAGTATCCAGCGTAGCTTCGGCTTCGTCGCCTCCCCCCAAGTCACCGGGATCGGGGCCGTCCGGCACAAACTGAAAACCCGCACAGCAACCGAATACTTGATCGAAGTTGGATACGTCCTGGCCTCCGCCGAACAGATCGCTGCGCCCGACCACCCCGATGACAATTCCCGAGCCCGTAATCCCTCCACTAAAGGCGGGGCTGCTGTAGATGCTTGCGTAGTCCTGCGGTCCGAGCGCGTTCAACGCGGGATTGCCGTTCTCCGCCGGGAAACTGACTTGTGGTCTCTTCCCCGGAATGATGTGCGCCGCGACGGGCTCTTTGACCAGGTGAATCTGCGGCGGCTTTATGAAATTATGCAGTGTCAGCACGCCGGACACTGCCGGCGTGAGAGCGGTCGGAATCGAAGGATCGCTGGCGTTTGCCCAGTGCTCTTCTCCGTTCACGATGTATTTATGGATCGTGGTGTGCAAGGCTTCCTGCACCTGCCCCGCGTTGCCGGAAAATTCGAGCACCGTGCGGCCCTTTGTTGAGCCTACCTGGAATCCCTGCGATTGCAGCCATAGGACGATGGTCTGCATATCCGAATCTGTGGGCCCGAATTGCTTGCCGTACTGTTCGGGCGTGAGCCACTTGTGATAGTTGGGCGAGACTTTGTCCTGTTGATCGTCGAGCAGCTTCCGCAACGCGTATTCCTGTTCCGGGCTGCGCTTTAGCACAAGTAGCATGCGGTTCGTCGGCAAATCGGCGGGCGCCTTTCCCATGTCATAAAGAGGCCGCGCCAAGGGATGTGTGTTGCCCTTGAGAACCGTCCGTTGGGAGTCATCCACCGGCTGGGTGATGAGCGGGCGCGGAACTGCGGCGGCCGCCGCGGCACGGGCAGTCTGCGCTGCCAAAAGCGCGCAGTTGAACCAGGCGATGAAGAAGAAACAGCCGATGAAATAAACGGCCGCGCGTGGCAAGCACTTGAACCAGATCGTGGATTTGGCTGACATAGGCACACCCCTCCCGGGACACGTCTACCCTTTGAGGTCGGAGGGATACGGAGGGAAGGAAGAGGCCCGATCTCTTTGCGCAGGAAGTGTGCCTGCGAGGGACGGCAAACATTACCCCAATTCTGCAACAAAAGCAATGCCGAGAATGACGCCCGGCGCCCGCGAATGGAGCCCGTAGCGCAGAACCTGAACGTTAGAGACGGGGCGTCCCGCTTGGGGTTTGGACGTACTCTTCAATATCACGAATATCACTCTTCGAACATGGGCACTTGCCGTTGGTCGTCGGCGTCGCGGCGACGGCGGCGGGCGGCGCCGATCACGGCCAGCACGGTCAACGACTCCAGCGCGGTGCGGGGAACGAAGATGCGCTGCGTGTTCGAGCGCAGGTCGGGAGGGTTCACCAGATATCCCTCGGGCATATTCTGGGTGAGGTCGGCGGGCATCAGGCCTTCGAGAATTTCGTTGTCTTTGAAACGCAGGCGCACCCAGAGGCCTTCAGACCGCGGACGGGAAGTAAACGTCTTGCGGGTGAGCGATTCGGAATCGCCAAACTCGCGCACGAAATAGACGCCCTTGATCTCACGCAAGTCCATGCTGATGACGGTCCCCGACGTATTGAGCAGTTCCAGCTTGCCGTCTTGCACAAACTGCGCGGCCACGTAGCCGGAGACGGAGTCCCGGTCCATCTTGCGGACGACGACTTTTTTGTGCGTGGTTGGCATTGGTCCAGCTTTCGGCTGCGTGCCGCTGGGGCTTCGGCTATCGGGCTGCGGCCGTTCAAATGCTCTTGCTTGTGTAGGACGGACACTCTTGTCCGTCGCTTTTGACTTTGTTTTCCAGCCCTAGAATGCAGATCAAGGTCAAAGGCGGCGGACAACAGTGTCCGTCCTACACAGACCGAGAGCGTCGCGGGCAGAGAAAGCCGAAGCCTGACCGCTGAAGCTCGCCTCTCGATTCTCGCACCTTTTTGGGAAAAACTCCCGGCATACACCTTGGCAGTAGCCAAATCGTTAACGTTGTGTTATTTTCTGTAGTTTGTCGAAGGTCACCCCGGTTTATCTAAGTAGTTGGAATTAAGCCACTTGCATACGCGAGGGGAAGCGGGCGAAGGCTTGGGCCCTAGGCTCTGTGGAAATCTTGTGGAAAATCGGCAAGATGCTTATCTGCCAAGGCCTCGCGATAGCGGCTGGAACGGCAGGTTGAAGCAGGCGGGCGGCGGCGGGTTGAGGCAGTACGAAGCGCTCTAAAACGAATGGCTGACTACATTTACACCATGGAAATCCGGTTGACTCCGGATCAGCTCAAAGGGGTCGGCCTGATCCAGGAAGTTGCCCGCGCTGCCGGAATGAATCTTTACCTCACCGGTGGGGCTATCCGCGACATTATCAGCGGTTTTACCATCCGCGACCTCGACTTCACCGTCCAGGGCAATCCCCTTAAGCTGCAGAAGGAACTGGAGAAGGCCGGAGCGCACGTCGCCGCGCTCGAAGAGGAATCGCGAACGATTTTCCTGTCGCTCCCAGGTAACGCGCGCGCCGAAATCAGCATGGCCCGCACCGAGCGCTTCGAGAAGACAGGCAAGCCGCCCATCGTCTCCCCGGCCACCATTCATGAGGACCTGCGCCGCCGCGACTTCACGGTCAACGCCATGGCGCTGTCGCTGAATGAGGGATCTCGCGGTCTGCTGCTCGACCCGTTCAACGGCGTGGCTGATATTGAAGCCAAGCTGATTCGCATCCTGCACAACTATTCGTTTCTGGAAGATCCCTCGCGGCTGATCCGCGCCACGCGTTTTGCGACCCGGTTCCATTGGCAGATCGAGGAGCGCACGCAAGCCCGCTATGATGCCGCCAAGGAAGGTAAGTACATCGACCACATTCTGCGCGGCGCTATCGGGCATGAGATTGCCGCGCTGGCGCACGAGGACGACCCGCTGCAGGTCGTTAAGAACCTCGAAAAAGAAGGCTGGCTGGAAGTTCTGCATCCCCATTGGAATACCTCGAAAGTGGACAGCAGCGGCCTCAGCCAGCTCATGAAGACCCGCCAGCATATGGTCGACCTCGGGTATGCGCCGGATGCCGGGCCGGCGGTCATGTACTTTCTCACTTCGCGCCTTTCCGAGAAGGACATCGCGGATTTGTGGAAGCTGATTCCGCGCAAGGATCTGGTGGATGCCTGGCGCGATATCGAAACCCACGCCAAGGAATTGGCTAAGCGCTTGACGGGCAAGGAAGCCGCCACGCCATCGCGCACCTGGAACCTGCTTTCCACCGCGCGGCCGGAGATGATTCTTTTCCTTGCCGTGACCGCCAAGCAGCAGGCGGTGGAACAGAAGATCAAGAATTTCCTGACCAAATGGCGACAGGTGCAGCAACGGATTCCGCTGCCGGAAATGACGGAACTGCTGATTACGCCGCAGTTGCCGGAGTATCCCAAGATCGCGCGCGACGTGTTCATGCTGCTGCTCGACGGCAAATTGCGCTCTCGCACCGAGACGTTGAAGTTTCTGAAGCCGTTTGCGCCGCCGCCACCGCCACCGCCGCCTCCGCCAAGACGAGGCCGTGCTGCCAAGGCTGCGGCTGGTGTTCCGGCGCCCGCACAGCCTGCGAAAAAGGTTGAAGTGGTTGGCAAAGGCAAGGGAAAAGCTACGGCGCTCGCGCCGCCCACCGCTGCGCAGGCCCCGGCGCCCGCCAAGCCGGATGGCAAGACCAAATCTAAGCCCGACGCCAAATCCGCGGCCCCGCCGAAGCCCGCGGCGAAACCGAATGCCGAATCTTCCAAGTCAGTGACGAAGGCGCCTTCGAAGCCTGCACCGTTGAAACCCGGCTTCAAGCCCGCGTCGAAACCTGCCGCCAAGCCTCCGGCAAAAAAGGCCAAGACAAAGAAACGGTAGAAAGCCTTCCGGATCAACATCTTTGGAGGCGCGTGATTTACGTTGCAGGGGCCCGAAACAGGCTTATAATATAGCCATATGCGTCGCCTCTGTGCGTTCGCGACGTTCCTCTCGCTAGCCTTTGCGCTGCCTCTGTTTGCGCAGCATGGAGGTGGGCATGCATCCTCTGGTGGCGGCCACGGCGGCGGCTTCGGGGGCCACAGCAGTTTCAGCGGCCACAGCGGCTTTTCCGCTCCTCGATCCAATCACAGTTCCAGCGGCATAGGCTCCAGAGCAGGGTACGGTGCGCATTCCGCCTCGGGCGCGCGCTCTTACGCCGGATCGCGGGCCTACACTCCGGCTTTCCATCCGCCCGAACATGCATTCTCGGCCAACCGCGCTGCCTCCGTGAATCGCTTTGACTTTCCGAACCGCATCGACGGAGCGCGATTCCGAATCCGCAACCGTGGCTTCGTCGGTCCCTGGCGTTTCGGATATCCCGGCTGGTATGGATACTACAATCCCTACTTCTACGATCCCTACTGGTTGTGGGATTCGTCCTCGGACTACGACGATAGCCAGGATCAGGATGTCGGGCAGGGCTACGGGATGGACCAGCAAGGTCCGGACGATCAGAACGCCCGCGACGGCTACGATAGCAGTGGAGATCAGGACGCGTACGCGCGACCGGCTCCTTACGAGCCGCGGCACGCCGAACTCACCGCTCCCTCGGCGCCCACCACGCTGATCTTCCGCGATCAGCACAAGCAAGAAATCCAGAACTACGCCATCGTGGGCAACACGCTGTTTAGTTTCTCGACGGAGCGTACGCAGAAAATTCCGCTCTCGGACCTGGACATCCCCGCGACCACCAAGGTCAATGAGGACCGTGGTGTGAATTTTAAAGTGCCCGGCGAGGGCCAGTAGCTCACCAAGACCCATTCGAGCTTCGCTCGGCCGGGCAGCCGGGACGGCTGTCCCCACCTGAGCATTTCGCAAATCGGAGCGCCTTCTGGTTTCCCGCTCCCTGTGGATAAGTGAGCGCTCCACGCTCCACGTTTCCCGTTAGAATGAGCGCAACGTAGAATCCAACGGAGCCCATGTCCCAATTCGTTCACCTGCACCTGCATACCGACTACTCCTTGCTGGATGGCGCTTGCGATGTTGAAAAACTTTGCCAGCGTGTGAAAGAGCTGGGCATGCCCGCCGTCGCCATGACGGACCATGGCAATATGTTTGGCGCGGTGCACTTCGTCAACGCCGCCCACAAATTCGACGTGAAGCCCATCGTGGGTTGCGAGCTTTACGTCTGCAAGAAAGACGATCACCGCGCACCGCCGGAGGGCGATACCTACAACCACCTGCTGGTGCTCGCGGAAAACGACGAAGGCTACCGCAATCTAGTAAAGATCACGTCGGAGGCCTCACTGCATGGCTTTTATTACAAGCCGCGCGTGAGCAAGAAGTTTTTGGCGGAGCATTCGCGCGGGCTGATTGGGCTTTCGGGATGCCTGAAAGGCGAAGTTGCCGAGCGGCTGACGGAAGGGAACTACGAGGCCGCGCGCGCGGCCGCGGGTACGTACGCCGACATTTTTGGCAAAGAAAATTTCTTCCTCGAGATTCAGGATCAGGGACTGGCGATGGAGCACCGCATCCATCCCGGCCTGTTCCAGCTGGAAAAAGATCTGGGCATGCCGCTCGTAGCGACCAACGACAGCCACTACCTGTGCGAGGAAGATGCGCACGCGCAGGATGTGATGGTCTGCATCCAGACCGGCAAATCGATTCACGACACCGCCCGCATGAAGTTCGAGGGCACACAATTTTTCGTGAAGAGCCACGACGAAATGATGCGCGTGTTCAAAGATGCGCCGCAGGTGGTGAGCCGCACGCTGGATATTGCCGGGCGTTGCAACCTGCGCATGGAAAAAATTGCGACGCCGTTCCCCGCATTTGACGTTCCGCCGGGCTACACGCTGGACAGTTATTTCGTCCATGTCACGCGTGAAGGCTACGCACGGCGCCTGGAGGCGCTGCGGCCTTTGCGCGACCAGGGCAAGCTGAAGCATTCGCTCGCCGACTACGACCAGCGGCTGGAGCGCGAGTTGTCGATTATTCAGCAGATGCAGTTTCCCGGATACTTCATGATCGTCTGGGATTTCATCCGCTACGCCAAAGAACGCGAAATTCCCGTAGGGCCGGGGCGCGGATCGGCGGCTGGGTCGCTGGTTTCCTACGCGCTCGGGATCACCGATCTCGATCCGCTGCAGCATGAGTTGCTGTTCGAGCGCTTTCTGAATCCGGAGCGCGTGTCCATGCCCGACATCGATATTGATTTCTGCATGAACCGCCGCGGCGAAGTGATCAACTACGTCACGCAAAAATACGGGCGCGACAACGTAGCGCAGATTATTACCTTCGGCACCATGGCGGCGAAGGCCGCGATCAAAGACGTGGGCCGCGCCATGGACATTCCCTACAGCGATGTCGACCGCATCGCCAAGATGGTGCCCACGCAGCTCAACATCACGATTGAGCAGGCGATTGAAGATTCTCCACAGCTGCGCGAAGCCATCGAAAAAGACGGCCAGATTCGCGAGCTGATTCAGACGGCAAGAAAACTGGAAGGGCTGGTCCGCAATTCCGGAGTGCACGCCGCCGGAGTGGTGATCTCTCCGCGGCCGCTCACGGAGTTGGTGCCGCTGCACCGGACCAAGAACGACGAAATCGTTACCGCCTTCGACATGGTCGCCATCGAAAAGATGGGCCTGCTGAAGATGGATTTTCTCGGGCTGACCACGCTGACGATTCTCACCGACACGCTCAAGCTGATCCTGCAGACTCGCGGCACGCCGATCACTCTGGAACAGATTCCGCTCGAAGATGCGGAGACCTATCAGAAAGTTTTTCACAAGGGGCTGACGTCCGGCGTGTTCCAGTTTGAATCGCACGGTATGCGCGACGTGCTGCGCAAGTATCAGCCGAACTCCATTGAGGATCTCACCGCGCTGAACGCGCTGTACCGCCCCGGGCCGATTCAAGGCGGCATGATCGACGACTTCGTAGACCGCAAGCACGGGCGCAAGAAAGTGGAATACGAACTGCCTGAGTTACAGGAAATTCTGCAGGAAACCCTGGGAGTGATCGTGTATCAGGAGCAGGTGATGCAGATCGCGAATCGACTCGCCGGCTATTCGTTGGGAGAGGCCGACTTGCTGCGCCGCGCCATGGGCAAGAAAAAAGCGGAAGAAATGGCGCAGCAGCGCGAGCGGTTTGTCGAGGGCGCGGCGCAGCGGAAATTTCCGGCGAAGAAGATTGAAAAGATTTTCGATTTGATGGCGCAGTTTGCCGGGTACGGATTCAACAAGTCGCACTCGGCCGCTTACGCGCTGCTGGCCTATCACACGGCCTATCTCAAGACGCACTATCCGGTTGAGTTTATGGCCGCACTGCTGACCTCGGTCACGGGAAGCACCGACGACGTGGTGAAGTACATCAACGAGTGCCGCGAGATGGGTATCGCGGTGGACGCGCCCGATATCAACGTGTCGGATGCAAACTTTACTCCGCACGGGGAAGCGATTCGTTTTGGTCTGGCCGCGGTGAAGAACGTGGGTGGCAACGCCATCGAGTCGATTGTCGCGGCGCGCAAAAAGTTGGGACGCTTCAAGTCGATCTACGAATTCTGCGAGAACGTCGACCTGCGGTTGCTCAACAAGCGCGTGCTGGAGTCGCTGATCAAAAGTGGCGCCATGGATTTCCTGGCCCGGCGCGCGCAGTTGATGGAAGTTCTCGACAAGGCCATGGAACGCGCGCAGAAAGCGCAGCGCGACGCTGAATCCGGCCAGCACGGCCTGTTTGGCGTGTTTCAGCAGGACGGAGCTGAGTCCGACAACGAGAAACTTCCCAGCGTCCCTGACTGGGACGAGCACACGCGTCTGTCCGCCGAAAAAGAAATCCTCGGTTTCTTCATCAGCGGGCATCCGCTGGAAAAATATAAGGACAAATTGCAGGACCTGCAGGCGCTGAGCACCGCAGACCTCGCCGGGTGGAAAAATTCCACTGGCAAGGATGAGACGATCGCCATCGCTGGAATCATCGGGAATGTGCGCGTGCTCAAATCGAAGCGCGGCGATTTCTACGCGCAGGCCACTCTGGAAGACATGACC
>Ga0210383_10004732_pt1 | contig 12033 bp, 8 predicted proteins | sample IncBWC14OmetaG_FD_160072 | JGI IMG/M metagenome (GOLD analysis project Ga0210383, IMG submission 160072) | Forest soil microbial communities from Barre Woods Harvard Forest LTER site, Petersham, Massachusetts, United States - Inc-BW-C-14-O ...
TTCCGCGTTCCGGGTCGCCTCGCAGTAAAGCTAGAAGAGTTGGGGGTCTCTGTTCCCGCCGTGCTGCGTAGGGCAGGCCTACCGAGTGACCTCTTTGAGCAAACCCGCGTGCTTGTCTCCACGGGGGAGCTGTTTGCACTTTGGCGCGCCATCGATCAGGTGAGTTCTGACCCGCTCGTCGGTGTAAAACTCGGGATTGAAACGAAGACCGAGCGCTTTCATCCGATGGCGATTGCCGCCCTTTCCACTGAAAACCTGGTTGCGGCGTCACAACATCTTGCCCGGTACAAGAAGTTGACGGCACCCGAGGAAATCGTTGTGGAACTCGACGCTGAGGAATTCACGGTGGGCTTCCGTTGGCTACTAGCGGTCGATGAGGAACCATGGACACTCACAGACTACTGCTTCTCGTGGATGCGTTCGTTAGCACGACACGGAAGCGGGTCCACACTGAACCCTCTTAGAGTCGAGTACGTCCAGCAGCGTCCCAGTGTCCGCCACATCGAGCGTAGCCTAGGCTGCGAGGTCGTCGTTGGCGCACCACGCAATGTGGTTGTTTTTCGTGCCTCAGACGCAACGAAGCCATTCGTCACTCGGAATGCCGAACTGCTCGACCTGCTCGCACCGCAATTTGAGGAGCAGTTGCGTCAGTACAAAGAAGAGGACAGTTTTTTGGAGCTTGTGCGCCGTACGATCCAAGACAAACTGACAGGCCACCGTCCCTCGATCGACGCAATATCGAAAGCTCTCCATATGGGCCCTCGTACTTTACAACGGAGGCTTCAGGACTCTGGATCCAGCTTTCAACGCGTCCTGGATGAAGCACGTCATCAGATGGCGCGATACTACCTCAGCAACTCAGCGTTGGAGCTGAACGAAGCGGCCTACTTGTTGGGCTTTGAAGACCCCAACTCGTTCGGACGTGCATTCCGAAATTGGGAAGGCGTGCCGCCAAGCGACTGGCGGGAGACACATCGGTCTCCAAAGCTAATGTGATTGGCCACTCGCTGAAGAGAAGTCGGCTGATCGTAAGCCAAGAACAAATGAAGAGGCGATCATCGCTACCGCAGAAAGTCTTGTACGGCTTGGTCTCTTGAAGAGCAGCACGGAAAATATCGATAGGTCCTGCTAAACGCCTTTTGTTTTACCGAATTCGCCGTCGATGAGCGCATCGTCGCCTGGTCACAAATGGAGCGCTCCTAGCACATGGAGGCAATCTTCAGGATTGCAGAGAATGACGGAGAATCCTGCTCTTGACCCACAGACCAAATCGTTGGCCGAGAATTTCCCTCAATCCGCTACAATAGAAATAGAAGCAAAAAGGCCCGGCAGCCATCGCAGCCGGGCCTTTCGTCTTCTGCGAAGCGCGTCGACGCCAACCTCTTTAGAATCAAACAGTCTCAAGATGCAGATAATAGAATCAAACGGTTACAGCACAGTCATAAATACTGCCTTTAAATCGGTGCAATATCATCGAATAACTCTTTTAGAATCATGAAGGCGCCAGTAAGTCCTTCACTGGCTATTAGGTAGCGCCGACGTACCCCTTAAGCCAATTAATATCAATCGATTACAGAATCGGTAACGAAACAGGGAGGGGGGTGGGTAGGAACTACTTCGCCGTCCAGGTCTTGCCCTCATCGGAGCTCACCCAGACCTGACCCTTATCGTTCGTCAGCTCAAACGTGACGGAGCTGGCGGGAGGCGCCGCAGCCCCAGTGCCGGCAACGGCCCCACGTGACCTGGTTGCAGAGGAGACCCCAGGCGACCGGCTCAGGAACGCGCCATGGAAAGCTGGCTGGCTGGGCGGGCCGGCTCGGAGGCCAACCGCCTTCCCCTCCCACTGCACCCGGGCCGGGGTCCAGTGCTCGCCCTGGTCGTTACTGAGAAAGACGTTCCCGTCCGAGTCGAGAGCCATCACTGTCTGCCCGCCCGCTGCGGCCGAAACCGCCTGTGCACCCAAGGGCAGAATCCGCGACGCGCACTCGGTTCCAATGCAGCGCTCAACCACGCCGTCCTTGACCGCAAACGTTGCCGGCGGCACAGCATCCTCGGCCACCATCGCGGACGCGGCCGGCGCGGCGGTTGTCAGGGGCGCTGCTCCGGCCGTGACGTTCACCGTCTGAGTCGCCGTGCCGATCTCGAGCTTCGCATCCAGGCTCGTCCGCTCGCTCTGCTCAACCGTGATCTGCTGGCTGAGTTCCTTGAATCCCGGAGCGGACACGTCGACCTCATACTGCCCCGGCGGCAGAGGTGCCACATCGAACCGCCCTTGCGGATTAGTCACAGCGTTGCGGGCTTCGCCGCTGGACGCCGCTCGCACCGTGACCTGCGCTCCGGGTACCGCCGCCCCCGACTGGTCGGCAACGGTGCCAGCAACGGAGCCGGCAATGTCCGCGGGGCCCTTCATGGCAACGGCGGGCGATGCCCTCTTGTCCGCGCGCTTACCCGCAGCCTTGGCCGGGGCTATCTCCCGTAAGGACAGGGAGTCTGCCGATGGAGCAGACTCGGGGACAGCAGGTGCCGCCAACTGGTCCCCGGACGCGACCTGCTCCCTCACGCCGGGGACGGCCTGGTTCCTGTGCCGGTACACGGCAATCGGAACCACGATCAGCAGGACGGCCACAACCCCGGCCACCCCCAGCAATCCCCACCATATCCTCCCCCGATCCGCTGCCGGCAAGGGGGGCGCCACCTCAGATACCTCTGTTTCTGAAAAACCTTGCTGCGCAAGAAAAACGACGTCGCGGCAGCGCGTGCAGGTTGACAGATGTTTGAGCACCTGTTCGTGCTCTCTCGATGTCAGAGCGTGCTCGGCGAAGGCCGCGAGCAGGTTTTCGTCGGGATGTATGGCGAAATGCTTTCCTTCAGCCATCAGCTTTCCTCTCCCGCCGAAAACGTCTTCGCAGCCTGCACTTCCGAAGTTTGTACTTCCGTGGCTTGCACTTCATGGAACGATTCTTTCTCCGCAACTTGCAGCAACCTTCGAACATTCACGTCGATGTCGCGAACGTCGCAGCTCAACGCCTCTTCCGCGGCCCTGCTGCTGAGCCCGGAAGACTTGAGTTTCCTGAGTATCTGCTGTCTCAAGGTCTGTCCGAGCCGCTTCAGTTTCCGGCTGATCGTCGACTCATGCACGCCCAGCAGTTTTCCTATTTCTGCCAGATTCCTGCCGTCGAGATAGTAGGAATGCAGGAGAAACCGATCTTGGGCCGCCAGCTGCGTGAGCACCTCGCCTACCGACTCCCCCAATGCTTCGCGCTGAGCATCCTCTTCGATTGTCGGCGCCTCGGGCGTCGCCGCCAGCAGATCGGTATCCTGATCCTCAATGTTTACCAGGCGCCGCGCTTTGCGGTACTCATCCACGTAACGCTGAGCCAGAACGCTACGCAGCCAACCCGCCAGCGATCCCCGCCCCGTATAGGATGCCAGCTTCGACTGCCGTTGTTCCCCACGCGCGGACATGCCAAACAGCTCCGCATAGAGAGAATCCGCAAGCTCCCTCCCCACCCCATCCTGCTTTGTGATCCCGTAGGCTGCACTGTAGAGCATCTCCCGGTATTCAATCAGGAACGCCTCCCAGGCGGGCTCATTTCCCAGAGCACAGGCACGGGCAAGCACCAGTTCTTTCACCCTGATTGAATCGAAAAACGCAGCTTTTTGAGCGTCGGGCGTAGCTTCGTAGACACCGCAGCCAAAGTGATGGGACGCAGCAACTTCGAGCATGAGCTCTTCGAACTGCCCATACGCGAAGCCAAACCGCTCTCCACAGCTTTCACGCCACAATCTGACGAGCGTAGCGGCCACCGATTCCGTGCCGGACTGCTCGGCTCGTCCGCCAATACTCATGGCATCGAACATATCTCTTTATGAGCGAATGTTCGAGCACGACCACCCAGCAATGCGCTAGTCAGCAAAGGTCTCTCACACAGCCCCTTCACTGTCCTCAGTTTCGGAATCGGTCGTACCGCCTTCGACCGAGCGCAAATGAGCTTATTTAGTGTTAAGGTTGCACCCTAATATTTATATTTGTGGATGTGTCCAATCACCGACGTCGTTCATTGCTCTCAGACGAATCGGGAAACGACGTTGATTTTCCATGGTAATGCTTAGCTCGAAAACTGGCCGTGGTGCCGCTCGCCGCCGATTCTGGTTGGCGATGTCGGGGTTTTTTATGGCGTTTGCGCTGCTGCCCTTTTCCTTCAGGGTCGAACGTCGTCTGGAGACGGCTGTTCACATCAGGGGCGGAGAATCCGAAAAAGTTGACTTGGAACTGGCGCAGCGTTTTCAGTCTCCCTACGCCCAACGCCTTGTTCTGGTAATCAGCGGTATTCCCGATCCGGATTCGGCAAAAGGCGCGGATGCCTTAGGCTTCTTAACCAGTTCATTGCGTAGTGTGCCTGGAGTGGCCGGTGCCGTCTCGAGTGTGGATTGGCCAGATCCCCTGTTCACTGGAAACAACGGCGGGGCCTTGATCATCGTCGGGTTGGCCCCGCACGATGAATCTGTCGAGGCGCTGGTCCCCCAACTGAGGGCAAAAGCAGACTGGATGGAAGGTCAGCTGAGGTCGCAATACCCCAATATCAAACTGGAGATTACGGGTGAAACGCCACTGAACTTCGATATTCGCAAGGTCAGTGCAGACGACGTCAGGCATGCCGAGGAACGAGCGATGCCGGTAACTCTTCTGCTGCTGTTGCTGGCTTTCGGCAGTCTTGTGGCCGGGGTATTGCCGCTGGGAGTTGGAGTACTCTCAATCTCGATGGCGATGGGTGCGGCTGCGCTACTCGCGCGTCACCTGCATCTGTCGATTCTGGTGCAGAATCTGGCCACGATGCTCGGCCTTGGCTTGGGCGTCGACTATGCATTGCTGATGGTGAGCCGGTTCCGCGAAGCATTGGCCGAAGGATATGATCCCGGCTGTGCTGCCGATATTGCTGCCCGGCAGGCGGGGGGGACGCTGATAGTCTCGGCCACAACAGTTGCAATCGGATTTTCGGCGCTGCTGATTGTGCCCATCAGCGAATTGCGCTCCATCGGCATAGCTGGCCTGCTGGTAACCGTTTTGAGCGTCATGCTGTGTACATTCATTCTGCCGTGGGTGCTTGGTCTGCTGGGACATCGCATCAATGCCGCCAGAGTGCCTCTTCCAGGCAGACGATTCAAAACGCAGGACAGCCTGTGCGCGCCGAGTGAGCGGTGGGCGCGGTGGGGCGGCATCGTAACCCACCGGCCATGGGTAGCTCTGCTTGTGGCCGGGATTCCGCTATCGGTCCTTGCATTCCAGGCACACAGAATCTCTCCCGGGGTTCCTGAGCGTGGCTCTCTCCCGGCCTCAGCCGAGTCGGTGAAAGCGCTGCACACGCTCCAGGGCATGGGGCGGTCGGGTATTGTCCAGTCCATCCGCGTGATCGTGGAGTTGCCGCCACAGTCTCCGCCGCTCTCGCCGGCTGGCTGGCTTGCCATCAGCCGCTTGACGAAGCGCTTCCAGAGCGATCCCAGAGCGCAAGAGGTGTTATCTCTTCCCACCCTCACGGGAATGTCTGACACTGCAGATGCTGTCGACCAAGTGCCCGAAGCAATCCGCAAGGGTTTTCTACGCAGCGATGGCCAGGCTACCTTGATTGAATTGCTGCCAACCGCCAATCTTTCGCCCAACGAACAGATACGATGGGTACGAGAGGTGCGTTCCTCCGATGTCGCCGCGATAACCGGCGTTCCCGGCGCCGCGCTGCGGGTTGGCGGTATTCCCGCGCTCAATGCAGATTATGATTCTGTAGCTAAGGAACGCTTGCCGAAAGTGATCGTTGGCGTCATATTGGGGAGCTTGCTGGCGCTCCTGATTGGACTACGTTCTTTAGTTGCGGCTGTCAAAGCAATTCTGCTCAATCTGCTCTCAGTTGGCGCCTCATTTGGTGCGTTAGTTCTCGTTTTTCAGGAAGGCCACGGTAGCAGACTGTTTGGTCTCGACGGACCGACCGGCACCGTATTCCCGATTGTGCCGATTCTCTCGTTTGCCATCGTCTTCGGATTGAGCATGGACTATGAGGTCTTCCTGGTCGCCCGAGTCCTCGAAGAGCGGCGGCGCGGTTTATCCGAGAGAGCAGCAGTGATCGAGGGCCTGGCGCGGACGGCCGGGCTCATCACGAGCGCCGCGGCAATTATGATTGCCGTCTTTATTGCATTCACCGTGGGAAGCTTTCTGGTCGTCCAAATGCTGGGCTTTACGCTCGCCGTGGCGGTGTTCATTGATGCCACTGTGGTGCGGATGGTTGTCGGGCCGGCACTGTTGCAACTTGCCGGCGACTGGAATTGGTGGCCCCTTGGCTTATATGGAGCCCCGGTAACGTCTGAAGAGGAGCTCATCCAATGACGCCGGACACCGACCGCGAACACTGTGGATGCTCAGGTGCCAGCACAAGGCCTCGCAACAGCCCATTAAGCGATTCGATTTAGTCAGTAGTCCTGAGGCTGGTCCTCTTCATCAGCAAAGCCAATTTCTGTTCGTGATTCATGGGCTCCCACGGAACAAGCTTCTCGGCAAGCACATCCATTCTGCGAAACAGCGTTAACTCTAGGAAAAGTCCCAGAAAATCCAGGTCCCGGAAGACCAGCGAGCCGGACTCTCTCATCCTGTCGCGAAGCCGTTCGAAATGGACGGGCATCTCGGTCCAGTGAAGGCTGGCGCGGTGGTGATGGCAGAGGTGGTATCCTTCGTTCAAGAAGTTCACCTCGTCCACAACCGTCACCGAATTCGCAAAGTAATCCCCAGGCCGCTCTGGATCACAGAATGCGTGTTGGACCCATGCGGTGATTGCGTTGATGAAATTCATGCAGAGAAGAGGAACTAGGACGAACAGCGTCCCAATTCTCCAGTCGTAAATAAAGACAGCCGCGAAATAAGCATAGTAGCGCGTCATTCCCCAGAGCATGCGCCTTCGGTGCTTTTCATCGCCTCTCGCTCTGAAATAGGCGTAGGGAGCAATCCCCAGTACCGTCCAAATGTTGTCCGAGAGGTACCAGACGAAATCGAGTCGGCTCGTTCGATCGTAACCCATGTTGTTGCGAGTATCGTCGGGTCCGCTGTTCTCTCTGTGATGAAGACACACATGAGCTGTCCGACCCAGTTCCGGAGCGTTCCCATACAAATACCCCAGGAAGAATTCGAGGTAGCGCCCGAAGACTTTCTCGTATTTCCCCGAAAAGAATCCGTGGCGCCGGTGCGCCTCCAGGTGACTGGCGCTGAACATCCTCACAAACCGCTGGAACCTGAGACCGTACAGAGAAAGATAGAAAGCGATCACGAACAGCAGTCGAGGTTTCCCCAAAACGAGTTGGATTGCGAAAATTGGCACGGCGGTAAGGGTAAGGGAGACCATCAGTCGCAGCGCGGGGGTGTCTCGGGGATCCTGCAGAACTTCTTTGCCGAGCCGATCGAGGATCCGGTCGTACGCCCGGGAGAGAAATTCATAAGTATCGCGGAACGGACGAACCCTCCTGAGGAGCATGGCCGCTCCGTAGCATCCGAAGGAAAGCACGGCTACGGGCAATGCGGCAGCCATGCTTGCCAACCCCATGGGGACTGCCAACCACCGAAATAGGAATAGGGGCTTGGGTCTGGCCCCTAGATTCATCACCAGGGAGGCGGCGCCTGTCTCGGGGTTATGAATTTCCATCTCAGTACCGTGCGCCACGATCCGGTTTAAGCACCCACGCGGACATGTTAGTTAGGTCGCACTACGAAAGCAAGTCAACATTGCCCGCATCCGGGTTGTCATTGGCGGGCAAATGCAGGCAGCCTCCGAGGATTCCAGTTAGCTGCTTCGATATTTCCAAGAGCCTCTAACTGTTTTTGATGTATCCTCGGCTTTTTGCCACGTTCTAGTATAGAAGTCATTCAGGCACAATAAATATGAGCACCGCCCCATTCCGCAAGCAGTCGGCCACGTTGCCGCGGCCCAACGACAAGCGAAAAATTGTCGAGCATTATGATTTCGTCAGCCCTTACTACCAATCGCTTTGGGGCGAACATATCCATCACGGTTATTGGATTCGCGGCGACGAATCGAAAGAACTTGCGCAGCTCCAACTCATGGAGCACCTCGCAGAGTTAGCGAATGTCCAGACCGGCTCCACAGTGCTCGATATCGGTTGTGGCTTCGGGGGGTGCAGCCTTTACCTGGCACGGAAGTACAAGGCGTCGGCAACGGGTATCACGATCTCCCCGGTGCAGGTGGAAATGGCCAGGAAGGCGGCAGTTGCTGCTCAGTTGGACGTGCGTTTCCTTCTAATGGACGCCGAAGCCCTGGATTTCCCCCTGCCGTTTGACCTTCTTTGGTCCGTCGAGTCCATCTCTCACTATCATGATCATCGGAGTTTCTTCGTCAATGCTGCACGGTTTCTGAAACCGGGTGGTACCTTTGCGCTCACAGACTGGTTCAAGAGAGCGGACCTTTCCGCTGCGCAAACACACAAGTTTATCGAACCCATCGAGCGCGGAATGTATGTTGAACTCGAAACTATGGACGCTTACGAATCCCATCTTCTTGCCAGCGGTCTGCAAATCGTACACAGGCAGGATTTGTCACGTCAGTGCGCAAAATCATGGGATCTCGGTGTGAATATGATCCGCGACAAATCCTTTTGGGCCCTTGCCGCAAAAATGGGAAAGCATCTGGTGACTAACTTGAAAGCATTCCAGGCCATGCGCGCGGGTTACTCCTCTGGTAATTTTGTTTGCGGCCTCTTCGTTGCCCGCAAGCCTTTTGACATCACTGCAGACTAGGGCCCTTAACAGTCCCTAATTTGCTTTCTTTCCTTGAGCGCCGGACGGGCCAAGATCGAAGTCCTTGAGTCCAAGCTTCGCCTTCCCCGAGCCCCCTTCGATGACCATCATCGAGGAGCCGGGTTTACCACTCACCTTTGCCTCCACTTGCGACGCAGACCAGGCGCCGTCGATTTGCCGCAACCCATAGTAAATGAATTCCTTCTGCTGCCCCGTCCCGTGAATTGTCTTTACCACATGCACAGGGAACAAGATGCCTCGGTCAATCCAGGATTTAACCGAATCATAGTGAGTCCGGTCCTGGGGGCCGGGCGTGCTCTCAAGCACAAAGCAATCACGTGCGCCATATTTTTCCGGCGCCATGAGTTCCTGATTCTTCCAGAAGAATTGGCTCTCTACCATGTCTTCGTAGGAGAAGTCTGTTCCAACGAGGGGATCGTTCCACCGTTCGAATGGCAACGCGCTTGCGGCCTTCTCGCCTGGAAGGAGCGCCTCAATGGTCAAGCGTCCGCTTACGCTCATGTGAAGCAGAATGCTCGTCTTCTCTGAACCCGGTCCCGAGATCACGGTCAGCAGACGCAGACCGTCGGGAAACCAGTGAGCCTTGCCGATAAACTTGTAGCTCGTGCGCTTGCCATCACCCTCCACCCGTGTGATTCGCCCGGTCACGCGGTAGTCCAGGTTCTGAATTCGCTGGCGAGAGCCAGTCAGCACAGTTTGGAGGTCAGGACTCGCCGCGAAGGCTCGCGATGAATGCACCACCACCAACACCACTAGCAAAGCGATCAATGTTTGAATCGTCCCAACGGCGCAATTCACGCATCTGGCCTTTGGAGACCGGACAAACTTGCGGCTTCGAGAGAGCATTACCACACGGCGCAGGAAGGTCATAGCTATGTATACATCCAAGCTCTGTGTGATGCCCATCCTGGGCGACGGGTAGTGATTCTTGAGCCGTGACACATGAATGCGCGGCGCATACGGATAAATTTGTAATTGAAACAGTCTGTTCATGATCCTGATGCGGCGCTCGCCGTAAAATCGGACACCCGAGCCGGACTACTTAACACCAGGAGTTGCTGTGACCACTTCCACTTTGGCGTCGATCGGCGATAGAGGTGTCTTAAACGAACAACTGCCTCAGACGCTGTCGGACGTCTGGATAGACCGCGATCTGAGCTGGCTGGATTTCAACGAGCGAGTGCTCGCAGAAGCGCTGGATGAGCGCACGCCATTACTCGAGAGGGCGAAATTTCTGGCGATCTTCACGTCAAATCTCGACGAGTTTTTCATGAAGCGCGCAGAGGTTCTTCGAACGGGCGGAAGCGATGGAGAGCACGCGCTGCTGCAGCAGGTCAGGGACAAACTGCTCGCCATGCTCGATAACCAGGCGAAATGTTATCGCGAAACGATCATTCCAGGTCTGGCTGAGCACGGCATCGCCATGCGACGTTGGGATGACCTGACGCCGGGTCAACAGGACGAGGCAAGCCGCTATTTCGACCTCGAAGTGTCGCCTGCCCTCACTCCTCTGGTTATCGACCCTGCTCATCCGTTTCCATTTCTATCGAACCTGTCCACCTCCCTGGTGTTCCGCGTACGCGATGTCGATCGCACCGAGTCGATACATGGCCGGCTAAAGATTCCGGGGGACCTAAAACAGTGGGTATCGCTGAAGACAGATGTAGAAGCGGATGAAAAATTGCTTGTTCCATTACATGAGATCATTCGCGGAAACCTCGGACAACTTTACAACGGGATGACGATCACGGCAGTCACGATTGTGCGTCTGACACGCGATGCCGAAGTTGAGATGGACGATGAACCGGAGGCGGCGCTCAGGGACCTGGTGGAAGAGCAGGTGCGGCAACGCCGCTACGAACCGGTGGTTCGCCTCGAATTCGGGCCAGGCACAGATTCGGCCATCAGGGAAATGCTGCGTGAGCGGTTCGATCTGTCTTCGGTCGATCTCTACGACATGCCAGAGGAAGTAGACTACACGACGCTGTTTGAGGTTTTGGGAGTCTCAATTCCCGCCGAGCTTCGCGATTCACCCTGGACTCCTCTACAGCCTCCGGCGATCGATCCCCACACCTCAATTTTTGCTGCAATCAAGTCCGGAGACATCCTCGTCCATCACCCATACGAAAGCTTCGATGCGAGTGTAGAACACTTCATCAGTTCGGCGGCCGACGACCCGCAAACGGTCTCGATCAAAATGACCGCGTACCGCATTGGCGACGATACCCCGTTTGTGAAGTCGCTTATCCGGGCGGCAGAACAGGGAAAGCAGGTCGCTTGTGTGATGGAGATCAAGGCGCGCTTTGACGAAGAGCGCAATCTGCACTGGGCGGCGGAACTCGAGCGCGTAGGCGCTCACGTCACCTTCGGCATAGGCGGACTCAAGACTCACGCCAAGACAGCCCTTGTTGTCCGAAAAGAAGCCGGTCGTCTGCAGTGCTACGCGCATATCGGCACTGGTAACTATCATGTCAAGACCGCTCGGCTATATGCCGATTTTGGCTTGTTTACTTGCGATCCCTTGCTCACCCACGACGTGGTCAATCTCTTTCACTTTCTCACCGGCCATGCGCATGTCCCCGGTTGTTCCTCGCTTTTAGTGGCGCCAGTAACCATGCGGCCCAAGTTGCTTGCATTGGTCAAGCTCGAGATCGAACACAAACGCGCGGGAAGACCGGCCCGGATTGTGGCCAAGATGAACCAGCTGGAAGACCCGGATATGATCGAAGCCCTATGCAAAGCTTCGAGCGCCGGTGTGCCCATCGACTTGATCATCCGTGGCTTTTGCTGCCTTCGCCCCGGAGTGCCCGGCCAAACTGAAAGTATTCGAGTTCGTTCCATCATCGGTCGTTTCCTGGAACACTCGCGCGTCTTTCATTTCGCAAACGGCACCGAAGATCCCGCCGATGGCGACTTCTTCATCGGGTCGGCCGACTGGATGTTTCGCAATCTGTCCAAAAGGATAGAAGTGGTTACGCCGGTGCTCGCCTCCCACGCTAAGGAGAGGCTGTGGGAGGTCCTCGATATCTGCCTGCGTGACGGAAGGCAGGCCTGGGTTCTGGAATCGGACAGCACGTATTCGCAGTTGCGTCCAAAGGGCAAATCAAAAGGTCCTGAGGGGCTCGGTACCCATCAAACACTGATGAATCTCACGAAGTCTCGCGCGAGCGCTTAAGGCACAGGTGTCTTAGAATTCACGGTGTGGACGTAGCTATTTACACGGCGGG
>Ga0210383_10004733_pt1 | contig 12033 bp, 9 predicted proteins | sample IncBWC14OmetaG_FD_160072 | JGI IMG/M metagenome (GOLD analysis project Ga0210383, IMG submission 160072) | Forest soil microbial communities from Barre Woods Harvard Forest LTER site, Petersham, Massachusetts, United States - Inc-BW-C-14-O ...
GCGTCCGACGCTGACGAAGACGGGTACGCAGAAGATGGCGATGAGGGGAGCGGCGAGACCACCGATGAAGAACTCGTCGGTGAAGACGATTTACCCAATGAACGCGCCATGCAGATCTTCAATTTGCCGTTCAGCGTCTCCGCTATCAATCCCATGTCTACAATGAGCCCCTCAGTGAGTCCGCATTCTCGGAATCGCAGGACTTTCGGATCGCAAAGCTATTTGGATTCGCCGAAACCTGCGGATATCTTGGCCGGGAAAATCTTCTGGGAGGACTCGGATGGTCCTGACGAATGCGATGACAATATGTCCAAAACCTGTAGCATCTCTTCCTCGAGGGATGGATTACCTCGTCAAGGAAATTTCGAGCCAGCAGGTGATAGTCTTCGAGCAATTATTGACGATTCACACACGGACATCCCTTCCGCCCATCCGCGGTTCAGGCGCGGTAGAGGAAAGTCTGCGTCTCACTTTGGTCGTTATGATGGAGTATGTTCTCCTTTCTTTGTCTCTCGTCTCCCGTGCCTAACCTTCGATTCTCAGGTCGATCATTTCCTGCGTAGGCGTATATTATCTAGGCATTCGTCTCTGCCAGCTTCCAACCGCTCATCATTCCAATTATTGTCATCGGAGGAAACGGGCACCACTTCGCCAAAGCTCCCCCCTGCTGAACCTATCGAGTTGGACGATGTCCTTGATGCGTCATTCTTGGACTCTGATCCTTCTGATGTTCAAGGGTTGTCAACAAGTACCTCCAACGAGGGTGACTCACGGAACCACTTGAAGAATCTCAGTCGTTGGGATCTCATCTCTGTTGGTGCCTTCCGTCAGACACGTGAAACGGCAGGTATCAGCGACAACTCTGCCCCCGGATGGGGCTCTGATACACCAGGGGCGCCAGCGGAATATGGGAGTATGATGAAGTCTAGTCCGCTCAGCACAATGTTGTGGCAGAACAAGAGTTCGAGTCCGCCGAAACGATCACGGAACATGAGCGTGGTTATCTCACCCGTCCTCCCGCCCCTGCGTGAACACGACGGAGACCGTACGCCGACCAATGCTCCCCCGAACCAAATCCCCCCTCAACAACAAAATCACCATTATCCACACAAAACTCGCAAGGAGTTGAGGCGAGAACGCAAGCTGAAACGCAAAAGCTATAGTTCTGTCCAGCACCAGCACCAGCACCATCAGCACCATTATCATCAGCATCATCCTAATTCGAAAACGCGTAGCTCAAGTTCGTCTCAGCGTACGAATTTCTTCAATACCTCGTCTTCGGTCCCTGCTTTGAATCTATGATTCTCCCGTTAACATACAAAATACAAAAGTTTACTCTCCGTTGCTACTTCCTCCCCGTTTTCGGTGTCCGTAATTTCGTCATCCCATCCCATTACGACTGTCCTACTGCAACTCGCTGTATCGACCCGCTTTCACGTCTGCGACCACTAGCATCTATCCATCTATCCATCCATCATACATGATATCCATATCTCCTGATTTTGATCCTTGTATCATTGTGCCACTATTCCACCGTTTATTCGATCGGCTTCCTTTCCACTGCCGTCGCCCTCGTGAATGATTGTCTTTTTTTCCCATATGTCTGGATCTATTTTTTGATTTTTAGTTACCGTTTATAACGTGACATGGTCACATGACTTGTTATTGTCACAAATATGCCCACACTGTTGAATTGAAGTTGTTCCTCATCATGATCCATGAATAACTTGAACAACTTCCCTCAACCGACAAATGCTGCACCCACTAACGCCACGCAAGCGAAGGACAGACTTTATGCTCAGCTTGCAAGCAGTCTAGGGAGGATGTCGCGAGCTGTTGGTCAGACCGCCGATCTTTGTGAGCAGCTCCAGGTGGACCTCCACGCAATGAGAACATTTGCTGCTTTGGATGCAGCAAAGTGAGTGGTTGATTCAACATACTTCCTCTATTCAACTGATTATGGCTTAGGTTTATGACAGTTGCCGCTAAGCTCAATCCAGAGGACAGTGAGGATAGTCCAATACAACCTGATGGAGAACAATAAACCATGAGGTGAGCAAGCCGTTATGCTCTTTATACTATCATGTCTGATCTTGAGTTAGTAGATGATTTTAATGTTTTCGACTTGCTGTAGCGTCCCTCAAGGTATAAAATGCGTCCGACAAGTAATGAATGCCCTTTGTACCTGTAAGTTCTTTATGCAACGGTTTTTATGTCTTCAGCTCGAAAGACTGTCCAATGGCCCTGAGGCATTGACGAAATCTGCGTTCCTGTTCTTCACTGTGCCGTATGAAGAAGTCTACCATCTCATAATGACCTTCTCGTTGTCATGGCTCTACGCTTACATCTTCCAACAGCCTTTGCAATGTCCCCGAGAGTAAAATAGTGACCAACATCTGGCTTTACCGATTGCCAGTGAATCTGTCGGGCAAGACCGTCAGGAAGCAACTTTGAGTGTCTGCAGGAGCGTAGGCAGAGCTGACACTGGTCGGTGACACGACGTGTGGTATTCCCAACATCGACCGCGTCTTGCTCTGCGTTGGGCTACGATGGCTATTTATGATGATTCAGATAATACCACCTTCGGTAGGAAGCACCATGACATGAAGGACAATGTATACCGAATGGCTTTTCATAAACGACACATCTCGCCATGCTTAGGATATCTGCAAATGCCAAAATACAGAAATAGAAAACTTTCGTTATCGCCAGATCCCTACCTGTTAATGTTCTTTAGATCCACCCAATGACCACAATGTATCGAAGAGAAGCAAATTTAGACTCATTTTGTCTCGTCTGAGGTTTTCAGCACCGTCGGGCATTGCAAAATGGGTTGACTGCCAGGAACATCGTTTTGTGTCCTTCACCCCAACTTTGACAGCCATGACCCGCCCAAGTATCGGAAGGAGCTCATCTATGATATCATTCAGGTAACAACAGCTTTACGGGAATAAGAAGTACAGCAAAGAAAACTCCACAAAATTCTAGATGAGTCCTGTTTGTAGTGTGATAGGCTGAAAAGGCGATAATAGTTCAGCTGGACGACGCCAGAATTTGTCTGAGCTTCTGGAAATTGACTGAAAGCGATAAGACTCACCAAGCAGGTACCGTCAGGGGTATCCTCACTGTCGTCTGTACATAACGATGGTTCAGTAAACCCTTGTCCGATCAAATAATATATCCACAACAGTAACTCACCGCGAGGCCCTGAACCACGATGCGAAGCAGTGAGCGGATGGCACAATAAAACGAATACAACAACGCTATCACATACCGAAAGACTAGTTTCCTTGTATTTGACACTCATATCAGAAGCAGTGAGACGCATAGCTTCAATAGCTTCATCCAGGGTAACACTGTACACGCCGTGACTAGCCATGGAGAGCTGTGCGGCGGTAACAGCCTTGACAGCTGGAAACGAAGGTGTCAATACCCTACGAGTGGTGTGATAAATTTGAGGTTACCTCCAAGACTGTTCCGTTCCTACGACGTCGGACACTGTCAGGACCAGTCGAAAAACGGATCGGAGAGAAAACATACTATACAAGGAACCTGGACGAGTCCGTCAATAGGATCACATGTCAAGCCCAGGTTGTGTTCTGCGTAGGAGGCATTAGAACAGATCAAGAAGATGATGTGCGGGTACTCACCGATTCCGATTTCTGCAGCCTATATGCACTTGAAGATCAGATTCATAGCTAACCACTGACCGGAAGAAACGGACCTGTAATACAGTTTCGGGCGAAGCTAGGAGACAGAAACAGGTTGGACAGCAAGCCCGCGGCGGCTACAGAGAAATGTACATACCGCCCATACATGCTGCAAACCCTGCACTAGCCATCGAACATGCAACTATTTATCACTGTCATTCAGCACGCCAGGCCTAACGTGGATAAAGCCAAGACGCATACCTCCGACCTCAGCCTGACATCCGCCTTCGGCGGCCGAAATCGTGCTGCCCCGCTTGAACAACATCCCAACAGCCTACGGTCAACATTCCATAACTCAGCGGCAAGTATGGTTATAGGATTGGTTGGAATGTCATTCACAGCAGCAGTCAACAAGAAAGTGGTGACACTCTTCTCCGGATCGTCGCTGACGAACTGCATAACACCAGGACTGCCTCAGTACAACATTCGCATAACTCGACCTTACAGAGAGCGTTAGAAACAAACCTCGACAATATACTTCAAAACAGCAGGAATCACCCCAGCCGCCCCGTTAGTCGGCGATGTAACGATCCGACCGCCTGCAGCGTTCACCTCGTTAACAGCGATGGCGTAGCATGACAGAAAGTCCATTGCAGGGATCACCGTTTTTCTCTACACAAGGTAATTGTACTTCAGGTCACGAAGGAAGGAAGGAAGGGAAATAGAACGCACCGGGGGCATAGGAAGCACGGCATGATTAAAGGACCCAACAACTCGCGCCGCGCGTGCCAAAGCTACTTTTCCTCCACCGAGTCCCGTACCCGGACCTAGACCGGCCTTTGCGCCAGTGGACCCAGGGAGGGGCTTGTTGTCGGAATCGGAATCGGGTGGAGAGTCGATGGCTTCGGTAGGTCTCCAGCCCGAGCCGATGGAGGGGAGGGCTGAGGATGCGATCCCGGGGTAGAACCTGGGTGAGATTAGCTCGCCGGTGTAAGGGAAGAGAGGGAATGGTAGAGATAGGATACATACCCACGCATGAGTCGTTTGTATAGCATGGGTGCGCGGCGACGGAGACGCAGTCGTCCGGGGAGGGTCGTTTCGGAAGTGGATACGCCTGTGCGGATACAGTCATCCATGACGCCCCAGATTCGCATGATCTGCAGGGAAGGTGTTGGTTAACGAATGGACATATACGAGGGGTGGGGAACGCCAGAGGAGCCAACCTTGGAATGAATATCCTCATCCGTGTACCCGAAATACTTCTCATTGTCATGTACGATTTGCGCAATCGTCAACTATGAATCGTACCGGTGTAAACGAGTATTGGGATCAGTTTCCCAATAAAGGCGAAGGAAAGGAGCTAGCACACACGTTATGCGTCTTGGTAAGCGCCAATAGACTATTCCCCGACTCGAACGGGTAAGGGGGATGTTCGTCATTGGAATTGAACTTTGCCTCTTCTTCACTCGCACCTGGATCTGAGGACGAAGATGCGATGGGAGGGTCGGCATGTGGCTCGGAGAGGGAGTGCATTTGGTGTAGTCTGGCACCATGGACGGCGTGCTTGTCGACACCCTTATAGAATAGATTTTCGTCGACTGGGGGAAGTTGGGATGGGCATTTGACATGGAGGAAGTTACGGCAAGATAAACTCACCTTTTGTCTTTTCGTTGACTACGAAGCCACCTCCGACACTTCCCCAATCAATCATATCAACTCTCCATCCACATTACATCTGGCCGCGCCAAGGAAGAAATGCACATACCTAAAATACTCGTTCGTGGCCAGCAAATCCCCATCCTCGCCAAAACAGCTGAAACGCATGCCGTTGGGGTGGGTCTTGAGGACGTGGTCCCATCGCCAGAGCATGTCACGGTCAATGTCGTAGGGGATCCGGTGGTGGCCCCCTAGGAGAAGGGACTTAGTATCGAGGATGGAGGTGTAGCGGCTGGGGATCGTCCCAGTGTCTATGGTTTCTGGGTCGGAGCCTGGGGGGGTGGTTGATGTAAGTGACAACGAGGAAGGGGGGAAGATGCGAACCTTCCAACCCGAGCAGGATAGCTTGTGGCGTGTGATGTCTGAACGCGAAACACGGACAGAGACAGGGACAGCATTGAGTCTAGGCTAGAACGGGGATGGGCGCTGGACGCGTACCCTTTTCCTGTTCGAACAAAAACCACGCACGCTATCGACCTATTTCAAGTAGTAGAGGAGGAAGGCGTACCTGTCGCAGCTAGTGATCCGTACCTACAGCCGCATTCGAGAGGGCGATAATCAGCACGTTTCAAATCATAGAGACAATTCAAGGGGAGAGAAGGAACTGACAAAGTGATCGTTACTTTCCTGACCTATCACAGATACCGATACGGAAGGCAAGACTCCGATGAGCAATATTCTCATCCGACTCTCAGCCGCAGTACTATACCTTTTCCAATAAATCAAGCTCCTTCAGATCCGCAATGAAGATCTTCCCCGCGCGCATTGGGCCAACTGTGTGCGACGATGAGGGTCCTACTGAAAATCCCGACTATCAGTTCTGCTGTTCTGCCTAGTGAATGGGATAGGGAGGTCAAGTTCACCTCCGATGCTGAATAAATCAAAGGTGGAGATGACTGCATGTTCGGGTCGTTGGTGTTCGGACGCGTTGTCGAACGTAGTTGGCACGAATTTGGATGGGCGCAGGGCGGGCGCTGAGGTGGAGAATTTTACGGAGAAAGAGAAGCGAATCTTGACTGTAGAGGGCTGGGTTGGATGGAATGTGCTTGGATACCAGTCAGGGGTGGCGCGTCGGAGGGTAGCCTGAGAGCGGGCTCTGATTGAAGAGAGCATAATTGAAGAGGTCAACGGAAGATATTAGTATTTCTATGTATTTCAACAAAGGGGACCCGGCATTCGAACCCGTATGTGGTCAGGCAGCTGAAAAAAGTTTGAGGAAGATTTTGTGCGTATTCTCACCTATTTCAGCATAATTTACCTAAAACCGGCTAGGTTGAGACTGTTTAGGACTTACTTAGCTCGTATATTTTATTCTATTAATTTTCTTTGCCCAGACTGAGCTAAATCAAGCCTTGGCTTGCACGAAGCCAGTAGTATCTCAGTCAGCTCTAGTCACATGTTCTGTATTACATGATGTCCGAACAAGGAAATTTCACGTGCAAAATTACTATATATAGCAGGTGTCAAGGTTGAAGGCCAAAAAAAATTGCCTACCCCGGGCATAAATTTTAATCCCGGACCCTTGTATTCAATGTGGATGTATATATGAGCATCGACTAAATTGTCCACGAAACCGCGCAGATCTTAATTGTACTCATTTATCTGGCACGAGGGCCACACGACGATGACTGAACTTTTACGCATTTAACAAACGCCCGCATCTCAATGTCGTTTCCTATTCGGGAAATCATTGTTTGTATCTGTGTTCTTTGACTTTCGATTTGTAATAAGTGTAAATAAATCTCTTTTCTACATTCCAGCACAACACTTCTATGCCTGACGAGACTTGCTGTCAATTCGTGGGCCCGATGCCTTGCAAATGTTTAGCAGTCGCTTTCCTCTGGGTTGTATGTACGTCGGAGGCCGACTTTCGGCGTCAAACTGACTTCATGTAACGTATCGTTTCGATATTGTCACTGGGCTCTGTGTCATATGTTTGGACACTTGACGTCGATGATCTGCCTTCGAACTACCCGGTGTGCACTTTCACCATTGCATGTTCTACCGCGATCATGCATATGCCCCTTTGGTTTTTACCTCTCTCAATTGATTCTTTTACTGAAGGCTGGTTCCGGCCGGTGTCTGACAGTAGTCATATCATGATAGTGGCATTCTTCTTACTTCCTAGATTCACATATACTTTCAATCATGTGCAAGCACATTTCGTAGTCGACACTTCAGCCATGTCTGTATAAATATACAGATATTTTTAAATTCAGTGCCTCAACTACATAGTATGTGCACATCTGATTCCACAGCTTGGCTTTCATCAAATGTTCGATCATGTACTGATGTAGCGAGATAGATAGCCGTGACGGTCCTTTTAAGCTGGGTCACGTGACATTAGATAGTTATGGATTTCGTTTGTGGTTGAACCTGCATCTCGATTGTATGCCAGGCACCCGAGAACACCACTTTCCATCACTCCTCCGCCATCTAGAACTCACGGAACTCACGACTTTCAGCAAGGGATAGGGTCGTGCTGCACCTGCGATGTTTCATCGATGCACAAGAAGGAAAGTCCTAAGGTTCGAGTTCGTGTGGGGAGGAGGGATCAAGGAACCTGAGACATGAACAAAATTCTGTACATTGGGTCAGAACCGCATAGGTCAGTGACCTTGTTGGAAACAAGGTTATAGCAAGTCACGCCCAACCGGGGTCCACACACTCCTATAACCAACACATGGAGCCGCTTCTCGAAATTGTGATAAGGGGTGGCCAATCTCCTTCACCAATCAATGGTGGGTACGTTCGACGACCTACAGCTTGGATAGCTACCGAGGCAAGTGGATGTAGCCAGCAGTTCGCTCGTTGTCCGGGTCACTAAAATGATGAGTTGAATGCTGAGTTGCCACAATGTCAGACCCGGGTAAACGACGATGTTGAGGTAACGGATGCGCCAGCATGTCTATACGGAGTAAAGCCGAGCCATGTGTTACCATGTTGACCGAGAAGCCCCAATTTTGAATCACCTGTGTTCTCCATGGCTAACGATGAACTCTGGGATCAGTGTTCTATGTTGTGTACTTGCGACGTTCGACCATGCTTGATGCATTGCCGATCAAAACAATGCACCAGAGCCACTCAATTGATTTAGAACACGTTGGACAAGAAAATGATTGATTGACTGATGACGCTGTGATCATGATTGGCGGATTCGCTCAACGCTGTGAAGCATCCCTGGTGCCTCTGTCGCTGTGCGGTGCGATGGGCGCCTGTCCATTCAATTTACGTACGTTGATTGGGATCGTCGTCCAGGAGAGGTCGTGCAGCTCGACGGGCCTAACTGAGTTGATGAGTACGGTTTGAGGGCAGATCACGCGCTTGCAAACAGACACAACATCTTTTGCAGTTGCATCAAACCCGCATTAGAAATTAGACTTCTGCTCATCCTCTGGCAATTTCAACGCAACTTCAACTGGCCACCACTGGTCGAAACCCTGGGCTACCCTTCGACTGCCCTGCTGGTCTATTGCCAGTCCAACTTTCTCTATTTTACAGGTCGAACTATCTATCCACGGCCATCCAGAGTATCCTATCTACAGCGTTGCCCGCCCGCAGACCTTGCAAAACTCAACACTCATCTTCTTTCTTTCTTTCCACCCACGCGTCCGCCCGGTAGTTTCTCTCTCTCATCATGAGTGTCAGTACAGCCGCCCTGAATGCCACTCCAACCCGCGAACGACTCCCATTTCCACCCTCAATGCACCCGTCTCCCAGCGCACCCCCCTTTCGCGCCACAACCTCCTCCTCAGCGTCCTCGTCATCCACCAACCTCCCGGTAGCGCCTTCTGCCTCTCTGATTCCGAACCAACCAGTAACGGTTGATTCCCTCCTGAATCTACATTCGAATGCACCCAACCCGAATTTGGCAGCCCTCGATCAAGCAGTGAATGACCGCAATGTCCTCTCTTCGCAGAACTCGCAGTTGTGGAAACTCATTGAGAAGCAGCGGGCGGGATATAACCAGATCCTCAAAGAACTCGAGCGTGTCAGGACTGAAAGGGATACATATAAGAGTAAACTTGGCGCTACAGCCTCTGGAGGGCAGAATGTTACCACCGCAAGTGCAAGTGGGAGTGCAAGTGGGAGTAGAAGCGAAGCGAAGAGACATAGGAGTAGAGATACGGAGAAGGGTGCAAACCTGGGTGAGAGTCCCCCAGCTGCTGCCAGTGAAAGTGGCTCGAGTGGCGATCATGGGAGTAATTCAAAGCACGGCATGACTAGAAATCACTCGGATGATCAACGTGAGTTGACTGCTCTATCTATCTTCGGCCTATCCTTTCATATTCCTATTTTTGAAATTTCTGGGGTGTCTACGTCTTGTATATTGCGGTGCTCGGTCCAACCCTTTATTCACCACCATCTCATAACAGCTACACCCCGAACCCCACACCACCACCAACGCCAAAAACTCCAAAAACTCCATCCCTCCCGCTCCCAAGAGCCCATCTCCACCCGCGACAAGACTCTCCAAACAAACTCCAACCTGTCCAGCTCAACCACCTCCCTCATCCCACCTCCACCATCATCCGCCCCAACTATAAGTGCACCTACAAGCACAGAAATTGCATCCCTCCAACGACCCCAAAAGGCTGCCCCAGCTCCGCTAGTCGTGCCACCGCGTTCTGAAAGCCTCCCGGCACCATTGTCGGCGCTCAGCGCTACTAGTGAGACCTTGCCGTTTGGGAAGTATCAGCAGCCAAACAGCGATACCACCCCCGCTGTCTCCAATGCCCCACCGGTGATCAGGCCGCTGTTATTTCAGAAGAAACCGAGTGCGCCTGAGAGTGTCAGCAATACTCCGACCACAACGAGCACGCAGTCGTCGCCCCATTCATCCGTTTATCAGCACCATACCCCGATGATGTCTCAAACTGCCCCACCTGGAGTCGGGTCTTCCTCTATCCATTCGTCCCCACCATCACACAACACAACTCACACCTCGAGTTCGACCAACTCACCAGAGTTTCAAACTCAACTGCAACCCCCGAAGATTGAACAATCACCTGCAACGCCTACGCCGACCCAAACCCAGTCTTCACAACAGCCATTTCCCTCAATATCTAATCCCCCGAAGGGGATGCTCGGTGCGATAATGGAGTCCCACTCGCCGCACGCCTTATCACGCGAAAGCCGCATCTCGCTCCCAGATGAGGCGAAACAGTATATTGCGAATATGGGCGAGTCGCCGCTTCCCAGTCCCAAAATTGATGTCTTCATTCCGAAGGGCAATGGGAATGGGATGATGAACCGCCCCAATGCCAGTGGTACTGGTAGTGCGACGGGACCCGCGCCCCCGTTGGTGGTTAGTTTGAATGAAGTAGAGACGACGAGTGTTGAACATGAGAGTGAATTTTTGGATCTGGACGATGAGGACACAATGGACAACGATGATGATGAGGAGGGTGATGAAGGTGGGGATGAGGGTGAAGGTAAGGGCCGCGTTGGGAGTTCCGCTCCTCGGGAGGTGCAGCCGTTGGGGCCACCGCCATGGATACAAACACAAGCGCAGTCAATGCAGCCGTTGCAGGTTCAGAGGGGTCCATCAATGCCGCCGCCGCCATCAGCGCACTTGCAAGCGGCGGGGAGGAAGAAACCGAGGGCGGCGGCAGATGATTTCCCATTGCCGCCTTCGAATGCGCAGGTTCAGGCACAGGCACATGCGATGGCTCAGGCTCAAGCACAAGCCCAAGCTCAGGCCCAGGCTCAGGCTCAGGCCCAAGCTCAAGCACAGGCAATGGCCCAAGCTCAAGCTCAAGCCCAAGCCCAAGCCCAAGCCCATTCGCACGCAATGGCAATGGCCGAGGCAGCGCACAAGCAGCAGTTGGTAAATGGCACTGGATATCCCAGCGCCGAAACCCTCAACAACCCTAACACTCCATACTTTCCAAAATCGCCCCCAGCACAATCACTGCCATGGGAATTGCAGCAGCAGCAACAACAACCTGCGCCAGCGTCCTTCCGCGCGCTCCCGCTCCTCTCGACTGACCTTCCGCACACAACGATCACGGTATCGCATTCGTTTGTACGGCCAAATGATAAGGGGAAGGAAGTGCTTTCGTTTATTGTTGTCGTGAATCCAGGGCAAGGGAAGGATGGATGGAAGGTGGAGAAGATGTATTCGGATGTGTTAGGGTTGGATGGGAGGGTGAGGAGTAGCATTGGGAAAGGGGTGGGGAAGAAGATTGCGAGTTTACCTGAGGGGAAGTTGTGGAAGGATCATGCACCTGCTAAGGTTGATCAGAGGAAGGTGGGTTTCCGTTGTGTTTCTTGCATTTGGTGGGTTTACCGAGTTTGTTGTTTTATTCAGGCGATCCTGGAGAACTACCTGCAGTCGCTGGTTAACCTGCCAGTGAAGAACAATGACGAGGTGATTGCGTTCTTCACGTCGGATATTGTACGGGAGGCCAAGCAGCCTGTGATGCAGGCTGGGCATAAAGAGGGTTATCTAACGAAGAGGGGAAAGAACTTTGGAGGATGGAAGACCAGGTATTTCGTGCTGCAGGGTCCGGTGTTGGAGTATTATGATTGCGTAAGTGCGGGTTCCTTTCGCGGCAGTTTTGTACTGACTCCATCTTGTAGCGTGGAGGAGCACACTCAGGCTCTATCACCGTAACTGGTGCGAAGATCGGACGTCAACAGCGGAACAACGGAGAGCGATCGA
>Ga0210383_10004735_pt1 | contig 12032 bp, 3 predicted proteins | sample IncBWC14OmetaG_FD_160072 | JGI IMG/M metagenome (GOLD analysis project Ga0210383, IMG submission 160072) | Forest soil microbial communities from Barre Woods Harvard Forest LTER site, Petersham, Massachusetts, United States - Inc-BW-C-14-O ...
CCCCGGGTGCGCTGGCTGGTCCTTGCGCCTGTGCCGGCAGTGATCTGTTTTTTCCTGGTCCAGATCGTCGCGTGGTATGTAGCCGGATTCATCGTCAAGCCCAACCAGCTGGTCCGCGAGCAGCCCTACATCGCGTGGAACATCAGCTTCACCCGCCAGGCCTATGCCCTCGACCGCGTCACCCAGCAGGAGTTCCCCGCCGAAACCAGCCTCGAGGCCGCCGACCCCGACCACAACCAGGACACCCTGCAGAACATACGCCTGTGGGACTGGCATGCGCTGCAGGACACCCTCCGCCAGATCCAGGAGATCCGCACCTACTACGACTTCCCGGACATCGACATCGATCGCTACCAGGTCGACGGCAAGACGCGCCAGGTGATGCTCGCCGCCCGCGAAATCAGCGTGGAGAAACTGCCCGAAAGCAGCCGCAACTGGATCAACGAGAAGCTGATCTACACCCACGGCTACGGCATCACCATGAACCCCGTCAACGGGTTCACCTCTGAAGGACTGCCCACGCTCTGGCTGAGCAACATGCCCATTCAGAGCACCATCCCCGGCCTGTCCGTCACGCGCCCCGAAATTTACTTCGGGCAGCTCACCGATACCGACGTGTATGTCAGGACCCACCAGAAGGAATTCAACTATCCCCAGGGCGAGACCAACAGCCTCACGTCCTATGAAGGAACGGGGGGCATCCCCATGGGCGGATTCCTGCGCCGCATCCTGATCGCCTTCGACCGCGGCGACCTGGGCAAGGTGCCCTTCAGCGACGACATCGATGCCAACAGCGTTTTGCTGATGCGGCGCACCCTGCATGACCGCGTCCAGGCCCTGGCCCCATTTCTTACGTTCGATTCGGACCCCTATATCGTGATCGGGGACGACGGCCGCCTGACCTGGATGCTCGATGCCTTCACCACCTCCGAAACCTATCCCTACGCCACCCACTACACGCTCGGCGACCGCGAGATCAACTACGTGCGCAACAGTGTCAAGGTGGCCATCGACGCCTACAACGGGGCGGTAACGTTCTATGTATTCGACCCCGCCGATCCCATTCTTGCCGCATATCGGTCCATCTTTCCTTCGCTGTTTCGCGATGCCGCTGCGATGCCATCGGACCTGCGCCGCCACGTGCGCTATCCCGAGCTGCTGCTCAAAATGCAGGCCGCGGTCTATGGGCTCTACCACATGACCGATCCCACCGTCTTCTACAACCGCGAGGACCTGTGGACGGTGGCCTCGGAGGTGGGCATGAAGCAGCCCGGCGAGCAGGCGGCGCTCCCCATGGAGCCCAATTACGTGCTAATGAAGCTGCCCGGCGAGGCCGGTATCGAGTTCGCCGGGATCCTTCCCTTTACTCCCTCCAATCGCAATAACCTGATCGGATGGATCGCGGGGCGCAGCGACGGCGCTAACTACGGCACCGCGCTGGTGTACAACTTTCCCAAGACCCGGCTGGTCGATGGGCCGCTCCAGATCGAGGCCCGCATCGACCAGAATGCGCAACTCTCCGGCCAGTTGACGCTCTGGAATCAGCAAGGCTCGCACGTGCGCCGCGGAACCCTGCTCGTGATTCCCTGCGGCAAGGCCCTTATCTATGCCGAACCGATTTACCTGCAAGCCGAACGCAGCCCCATGCCTGAGCTGCGCCTCGTGGTGCTGGCATTGCAGGACAAGCTGGCCTATGGGTCGACCTTTGAAGCGGCGCTGAGGGCGCTCTTTGGCGGAGCGGCATCTTCCCTCGCCGCTGAACCGGCGGCGACCGAACCCGTCCACGCCAGCCCCGGTTCAAGCTCCGCAACCGCCGCTCCGGCAAATGCCGCCGCCGACATGGATGCTTTGATCGCCGGAGCTGCGAGAGACCTGAACGACTACCAGCGGCTCACCGCCGAAGGCAAGCTCGGCGAAGCCGGCCAGAAGCTGGAGCAGCTCAAGCAGAAGCTCGAAGCCCTCAACGCCCGCCGCAAATAACCGGAACCAGGGCACGAACCGTGGCCCCATTCTGGCGGCGTCGTACGACGCCGCCAGGGTGAGAGACCATGCCCGGCCGCTCGTCCCAGAACATACCAAAACGTATTTCATCCCAGGTGAATATCCAACCCCATCTTCTTCCAGTAACCATGGAAGCGCTGGCTCGTCTCACTCAGCATGAGGTGGCCTTTCAATGGAGAAATTGCTGCAGGACGTTCGGTATTCAACTCGATCGATCCTCAAGTCCCCTCGCTTTACGATCGCGGCCGTGCTCACGCTGGCCTTGGGAATTGGCGCAAACACGGCAATGTTCAGCGTCATTCGTACCGTACTGATGAGATCGTGGTCCTTCCCCAATCCAGGCCGGCTGCTGCTTGTATCGCAACGCCAGGCTGACGGGAACAGCAATCTGTTCTCGACGCGGGATTTTTTGGATTGGAAACAACAGGGTGGTCTGCTGGCCCAGATGGGGGCCCATGTCTCCTGGCAATTCAATATCAGTAGCCCGGGAGAGCCGCCGGAGCGCATCGCAGGAGGTGTGGTTTCTTCTGACTTCCTTCCTGTGCTTGGCGCAAAGCCGTTGCTCGGCCGGTTCTTTTCTGCGCAGGAAGACCAGCCTGGTGGCGGCCAATTCGTCATTCTCAGCCACGCCTTCTGGACAAACCGTTTCGGCGCAGATCGTCAGATCATCGGAAAGCCAATTCAGATTGACGGAGTGCCCTATACCGTGGTCGGCGTGATGCCGACAGGGTTCAATGGCCTGGACGGCAAGGAACTGCTTTGGGCGCCGCTGCAACTTCGCCGCGATAGCGGAACCGGCGCGTCCCCAAATCTCCACTGGCTGACCGGGATTATCCGCCTGGCGGATGGAACAAATCTGAAGCAGGCGAGCAGTGACCTCGATGCTGCGGCGACTCGTTTGCACCGGGAAGACCAAGGCGCTGATGTTGGTTTCGGCGTTTTCCTCCAGACTCTAAACGACGCTTTCACGAGCGGGGTGCGACCAGCTTTGCTCATGCTCATGGGGTGCGTTGGTTTTGTGCTCCTCATCGCCTGCGCCAATGTGGCCAATCTGCTGCTTGCGCGGGGAGCTGCGCGCCAGCGCGAAATGGCGGTGCGTACCGCACTTGGAGCATCGCCTTTTCGCATCGTTCGCCAGTTGCTCACTGAAAGCGTGCTCCTGGCAAGCGCGGGCGGGGCGTCGGGAATTGCGATCGCCTTTCTCCTGCTGCGAGCGGTGCTCGCTCTTCATCCTCCTCAGGTTCCGGGGATCGAACAAACCAGCATCGACGGCGCGGTATTGGCATTTTCAGTATTGGTTTCGATGGCTGTGGGTATCCTGTTCGGACTCGCGCCCGCCATCGAAGCGGCCCGCATCGATGTCAATGAAAGTCTGCGCGAGCAGGCCAGTTCCGGGCGGCGCGGATTTGGCCGCCAGCGCTCGCTGCTCGTGATCGTTGAAACAGCACTGTCATGCATGCTGCTGATCGCTACAGGACTTGCACTGCGGAGCCTATGGTCGTTGAGGAACGTGGAACTCGGCTTTGTTCCGCGGAACGTTCTCACCTTCCGTGTCGCGGCTCCTTCGCGGCTTGAAACGCAGGGCCTGCCTGACTTCTATCGCCAGACCGTGGAGCAGATCCGCGCTGTGCCCGGTGTCGAATCTGCCGCCGTGGCTCGCGACTTCCCTCTGGGCGGCACCGACCCTTCGACCCCCATTCTTACTGAAGGCCAAGCGCCCTCTCCGGTACCGGGAGAGATCGTTACGCGCTACCGGGCTGTGGGCGACGACTATTTCCATACGCTTCAGATCCCGATGCTCCAGGGGCGCGCCTTCGGTCCAGGGGATACCGCCAGTTCTCCGGCAGTGGCGATCGTGAGTGAGAGCCTCGCGCGCAAATATTGGCCCGGGGAGAATGCAGTTGGCAAGCGGCTGAAACCGAAGATCGCCGGGAGCTCGTGGTGCGTCGTGGTCGGAGTGGCCGCTGATGTTCGCCACTGGGGCGCCGATGTTGTCATCGAGCCAACCGCATACTACCCCTATAGCCAGGTTCCGGAAAGTACGCGGTCGCTGGTCGAGGCGAACATGGGAATCGCAATTCGCAGCCGCATGGCTCAGGCTGAGCTTCTCAAGTCGATCAACGCGGCTGTGGCAAAGGTGAATCAGAACGTTCCAGTCTATGGCGTCAAGACGATGGATTCGATGGTGTCTGATTCCGGGTCCTTGCGTAATTTCGACCTCTGGCTCCTGACCGCGTTTTCACTCCTGGCGCTTTCATTGGCCGCCGTTGGAGTCTACGCAGTGATGGCCTTTTCAGTCTCGCAGCGCACTCGCGAGATCGGCATTCGCATGGCGCTCGGCGCAAATTCCCGGGATGTGATGCGCCTTGTTCTCCGCCAGGGCGCGCGGCTGGCGATTGCTGGAGCGATCGCCGGCGTCGTCAGCGCATTTTTTCTGCGGAGGATCATGGCCAGTTTCCTGTTTGGACTGAGCGCCAACGATCCGATCGTTATGTCAATCGTCCCCTGCCTCATGGTACTCGTCATCCTGATGGCCTGCTGGCTACCGGCGCGACGCGCCACGAGGATCGATCCAATGGTCGCTCTTCGTTATGAATAGGGAGCTGGCGCGCCCAACGGAATTGTACTTTGGTCTAAAGTGGCCGTTCATCCGTCTTCGCGCATGACTCTATGAGGTTCGCCAGACATGGCTCGATACCCGGCAACAGTTGCGGTCATGATCAGCATGAGCATGGATAGAATCGGCGCGAGGAGCCACACCTGAAATGGCGGCGAGCCGATCGTTGTCAGTTCTTTGGTGAATGCCCGCAGGGCGGCGCCCGAGATAACTGTGCCGATCAGAATGCCAGCGAAGGCGAGTTTCCCGATTTCTTTGATCGTCATGAAGAAGATATGGCGGCGCTGCGCTCCGAGCGCGATTCGAACAGCCAGTTCCCGACGACGCTGGCTTTCGGTGTCGCTCTGAACACCGAGCAGGCCGAAAATGCTCAGGACAAGCGCCGTCAGAGTCGATGTTGCAAAGATAAGCCTTGCAATCCGCAGCGGAGCAAACCCGGACTCCACCAACCGCGTATCAAGAGTGGTTATCACAGGTGAAGCCGGATCATTTCCAGGAACAGATCCTATCCTGCCGCGCAGTTGATCCATAATTTGCTGGTTCCACATGGACGATCGAATCAGGAGCGTCATACGGCTTGGATGTTCCTGCCATATCGGCACGTAGATTGTAGGTTCCGCATGTTGTTCAAAGGTGCCGACCGGCTGGGACCTGACCACGCCGATAATCTCGGTGCGGATACCGATGGTATCGATAAGTGCGGCGCCCAGCGCGCTGCCGCCGAAATATAAGTCGGCCGCTTCCTGATTGATTATGCCGAAATGGCGGCACTCGCCGGCACCTGCAATCTCGTGTTGAGGAAACCACTGGCCATCGGTCAACGAAAGTCCCAAAGCGCGAAGATAGCCGGGGGATACGAAATTGATGTTCAGTTCAATGTTTGTGGATGCGGGCGTGAGCGGCGCGCGAAAACGAGCCCCGGCAATTCGGCTGTGAGCCAATGAATCCAAATCATTGTAGTAAATCGCTGGCGAACGCCCATCGTCCTTCGTATGGCCTGAGGCTTGTTTCACCACGCCAATGATCTCAACCGGAGCGCCGTCCGGGTCTTCGATTGTCACGCCGACTGTATCCGGTCCAAAGAGCGTTGATGCCGCTTTTTCATTAACGATTGCAACATGGCAGGATTGATCCTGGGCCTCGAATGGACGTCCCCAAAGTAATCGCTTCTTTAAGGAATCCGGCGAGGCTGGCGGTCCGGTGATGTCGATCGGAACATCCCTTAGCGAGTTTGTTGGCGTTTGAACTCTAAATGATCTCCAGGCCGGCAGACTCCCAGGAATGAGTGTCGTCCATGCGAGCGGGGACAGATTTGGCATCGACTTTACAGTTTGCTCGATCGCTTTAAAGTAAGGTGTATCATCCGGCAACTGGGTTCGGACCGTTGCCAGAACCAGATTGCCGACGCCATGTCCGGCGGTGGTCCTGATGAGGGCATGGAAGCGCTCGAAAAGAACCGTCGTAAAAATCGTCAAGGCACAGCAGATGGTTATTTGCCCAACCACCAGAAGTGCTCGGAACCGCGCAACCGCCGTCGATGGCAAGCCGCTCTCGCGCTGCAAGACGTTCCAGGGACGATCAGTGGTTGTGGCAAGGATGGGCACAAATCCGCAAGCGATGATGATCGCGATGCAAACGAATGAGGACGCCATGATTGGCAAGAGATGTGGCGCAAACACGAGCCGCTCCGCATCCTCTTCGAAAAGCAGGCTTGGCAGGACACGCGCCGTCCCGATGGCCAGCAATAAGCCCAATGCACCGCCGACGAGCGAAACAACTATGCAGTCGGACAGCAATTCCATCATCAGATTCAGCCGAGTTGCACCGAGCGCGACGTTGATGGACATGACGTGTATTCGTCTCAATGCCCGCCCCAGAAGCAGAGATGCAACTACAAAGCAGGCAATTAGGAAGACGGCAGCCGAAGCGAATTCGAGCATCGTGCCAATTTGTGAGAGTCCCTTTGCCATGGTGGGCGAGGCCCCGCTAAAAGGAGCCACGTAGATGCCGTCGGAATTTCCGAGCTGGCGACGAATATTTCGTTGTGCCTCTCCGATCGAGACGCCATCGCGCAGGCGTGCAAGCACCCATATGTCCCGCGATTTTTGATCCTGATCTTGAAAGCTCGCCGTCTGCAATGGCGTCCAGAGATCAACGATCTGGTCGCGATATAAACCTTCCAGGCGATCCGGAGCAATGCCCGCGATTGGAAGGTCTATTTTGTTGACCAGAACTCGTTGACCGACGACCTTGACGTTGTCCCCGAATTCTCTTTGCCACATGCGGCGGCTCATGGTGACACCACCGGTCTGCGGCAAACCTAATGCGTTGGCCAGATCCGGCATGACAGCGGCGACAATCGCGATCGCAGAACCACCGCCAAGCTCGATGTTCACCGGCGCGATTCTAGCCCCATCGATCCAGACGAACGAACCTGGATGGCTTCGCAGCAGTTGAAATTGCTGACGCGTGAGCGGTCCCGCAGGGTGGGTCTGGTCTTGGGCAAAGATCGAAACCATGCGATCTTCGTCTTTGGCCGGGGCATTGGGATGAATCAGGCCCTGGACGAATCCGAATACAGTGACGTTACTCCCAACTCCAAGCGCAATCGTCAACAACAAAACGCTCGAAAGCCCGGGCGTTCGAGCGAAAGCCCTCGCCGACTTGCGTATTGTCAGCAGACTGTTGGAGAATGCCACCGTTTTGATTCTCAAAAAGAATTTACAGCGACCGACTCAGTTCCTGAGCAGCACCTTGCTCAGCGGTTCTTCTCTTGTTGCAGCCTGAATGCCAATAGGGACGGCGTCCTAAACACTTCATTCTCCAAACCATGCTGGATGCGGGCATCGCCTGCGGTGTTCAAATTCGAACGCCGTCGTCCAAAACCGAACCTACCTTTTGGTGAAAGCAACACAATCTTGGGGTTCGGGGTGGTTTACGCCCCCACGGGTAGCCGTTGGTTGATCGACCTGACCATACGAGTTTTCAGGACACGATCCGGATGAGTTCGTGGGTAAGAACGAGGTCGTCAGACGCCTAGAATGGCTCCGCCGTAAGATGGCCCGGGGGTGGGTGCTGAGAGCATGCCCGCCCCCGATCCATCGGATCGACCGATGCTCCCCCGCAACTCTCCACCCCTAATCCGGGTTAACTCTGATAAGTCCGGGTCCTCTATAATCGGATCGGCTCTTGTTTTGTGCGTCTTAGCCATGCGCCTTGCGCAATCGGCATGCCCGTTTTCCTGGGCAAAGCTCTCAACAAAGGGAAACCTTGACTACCGCCGCCGCCATCGCCGCTCCTACCCCTCCGATGCATCGGGTTCGGCCCCTGTGCGTCGATCTGGACGGCACGCTGGTCAAGTCAGACACTCTTCTCGACGGCGCCTTGCAGTTCCTGCGACGCCGGCCGCTCGACTTCTGGCGGCTTCCTCTATGGCTGGCGAAAGGCAAGGCGTGGTTGAAAACCGAGGTAGCCCGAAGTGCCCCGCTTGATGCGGCGCGCCTGCCCTACAACATGGAGGTGCTTCACTTTCTGCAGGCGCAGCATCGCGAGGGCCGGGAAATCTACCTTGCCACGGGAGCCGACGGTCCGCTGGCCGAGCGAGTCGCCGCTCATCTCGGAATCTTCTCCGGAGTCCTCGCGACCGATCCGTCGCACAACCTGACCCACGCCCGGAAACTGGCCCGTCTCTCGGAGCGCTTCGGCGAATTCGACTACATCGGCAATTCGCGGGCCGACCTGCCGCTGCTGGCGCGCGCGGGCGAGGCGATGGTCGCCAATCCCACCCCGGCCCTGCGCATGGAGATGCGCCTGCGGCGCATCCCGGTGGCGCAGACCTTCCTCGACCGCCGTCCTCTCGGCGGCGCGATGCTCAAGGCCATTCGTCTTCACCAGTGGGCCAAAAACATCCTGCTGCTGGTGCCGCTCGCGCTTTCTCATCAGCTGACGCGGACTTCCCTGGGCGCTGCGGTGGTGGCGTTCTTCTGCTTCAGCTTCATGGCATCGGCAAACTATCTGGTAAATGACCTCCTCGACATGGAGAGCGACCGCCGCCATCCCTCCAAGCGGTTCCGCCCGTTCGCGTCGGGCGATCTACCTGTTTCGGTCGGCGTGTTCCTGGCCGCGGGGCTGGTGGCCGCCTCGGCAGCGCTGCTGCCCCTGCTGCCTCGGGCCTTCGGTTTCTGGCTTGGGATCTACATCCTCACCACCATGGCCTATTCCTTCTATCTGAAACGCCTGGCCGTGATTGACGTGCTGCTGCTTTCCGCTCTCTACACGCTCCGGATGCTGGCCGGCGGCGCGGCCACGGGCACTGAGATTTCGCACTGGCTGGGAGGATTTTCGACCTTTCTGTTCCTCTCCCTGGCCATGGTCAAGCGCTTCAGCGAACTGGAAAACCTGCGCGAGCGCGGCGCGGTGGCCATCCATGGGCGCGGTTACACGGTTTCGGACCTCGAGCAGATACGCACCTTCGGCACCGCCAGCGCCTACGCGGCGGTGGTCGTCTTCATGCTGTACATCGCCCGCCCCGACGTTGCCGAGCTATACGGCCATGCCGGCCGTCTCTGGCTCATCGTTCCCCTGCTCCTCTACTGGCTCACGCGGATCTGGCTCCTGGCCTCGCGCGGAGAATTGGACGATGACCCCGTCATTTTCGCCCTCAGCGATACCATGAGCCTGCTGGTGGGAGTGGGGGTGTTGATCGTAACCTGGCTCGCAATGTAGATTTGGCGCTCCAGAGTTTTTTCGACTCTCGAACTTAGACTCGCTCGAAGCGGCTTGCATCGCGGGACGGCAGGCGGCGAAAACTGCGTCGTTTCTCCTCGCTCCGGCGTCTTAAAATGCAGTTAGGAATGATGATGGCCTGACGCCGCGCGGCGGCGCACATCTTACTCATCCCGAAATTCGTCTACCATTGCATTTCAAGCGAATGTCGAAAAAACAGGCGTGCAGGTTTCTGGCCGTCCGGTCAGAGCCGCAGGCCAACCCTTACCGGGCAGTGATCCCGGGCAGGAGAATGCACGCGGGCCTTGAGCCGCAGGAGCGAGTAACAGACCTATGATGTGGATTGTCCGGCTTGCGCTGCGACGGCCTTACACCTTTGTCGTTTTCGCGCTCCTGATCCTGATCCTTGGCATTTTCAGCATTGAGACGATGCCCACGGATATCTTTCCCAACATTGACATCCCCATCGTCACGGTGGTCTGGGGGTATGCCGGACTGTCCGCCGATCAGATGGCAAGCCGCATTGTCTTCAACAGCGAACGCGGCATGACTACCACGGTCAACGACATCGAGCATATCGAGTCGCAATCGCTGAGCGGCGTTGCCATCATCAAGGTTTTCTTTCAGCCCCACGTGAATGTTGCTGCCGCTGTGGCCCAGATCGGGGCCATCAGCGCGGTGCAGTTGCGCAGCCTGCCGCCCGGCACCACCCCACCCTTCATCATCCAGTACAACGCATCGAGTGTTCCGGTTCTGATGCTCGGCCTGTCGGGCAATGGGCTGAATGAGCAGCAACTGTTCGACCTGGGCACCAACACCATCCGCACCCCGCTGGCGACGGTTGAAGGTGCGCAGACGCCGTTCCCCTACGGCGGCAAGCAGCGCCAGATCCAGGTGGATATCGACTTGGCCGCTCTGCAGGCCAAGGGATTGTCGCCCGCCGATGTCGTCACTGCGGTGAATGCGCAGAATCTGATTGCGCCCTCGGGCACCATGAAAATCGACCGCTTCGAATACGCCATCGAGACCAACTCGGCTCCCAGCGTGGTGGAACAGCTCAACAATCTGCCCGTCCGCACCGTGAACGGCGCCACGATTTACATCCGCGACGTGGCCCACGTGCGCGACGGCAGCCCGCCCCAGACCAACATCGTGCGCGTGGACGGCCGCCGGGCCATCCTGATGAGCATCATGAAAACCGGCTCGGCCTCGACGCTGGATATTATCGAGGGCGTCCGGACAAAGATCGACAGCATCAAAGGCCAGCTTCCGCCGCAACTGAAAATCTCCGCTCTGAGCGATCAGTCGATTTTTGTGCGCGGCGCCATTAAGGGCGTGGTTCGCGAAGGCATCATTGCTGCGTGCCTGACCGGGATTATGATCCTGATTTTCCTGGGGAGCTGGCGATCGACACTCATCATCGCGGTCTCCATTCCGCTTTCGATCCTGTGTTCGCTGTTGATGCTCTCCGCCCTCCACGAAACCATCAACATCATGACCCTGGGGGGCCTGGCCCTGGCGGTCGGAATCCTTGTCGACGACGCCACCGTCGAGATCGAGAACATCAATCGAAACCTCGAACAGGGAAAGGAGATAGAGCAGGCCATCCTCGACGGCGCCGCCCAGATCGCCACCCCGGCGCTGGTTTCGACCCTCGCCATCTGCATCGTCTTCGTGCCCATGTTCTTTCTCAGCGGGGTTGCGCGGTATCTCTTTGTGCCCATGGCCGAAGCTGTCGTCTTCGCCATGCTGGCCAGCTACCTGCTCTCGCGTACCGTGGTGCCCACCATGGCTCGCTACCTGCTCAAGGAGCACGACGACGAAGAGGTCAAGAAAAGGAATACCAGCCGCAATCCCTTCGTTCGCTTTCAACAGGGATTCGAGAGCCGGTTTGAAAAATTCCGCGTCGGCTACCTGCGTTTTCTGACCTTGTTCATCGACCACGCGGCGGCGTTCCTCATCATCTTCACGATCGTGGCGCTGGCCTCCGTGGGTATTCTCGCCCCCTTTCTTGGCGAGGATTTCTTCCCTAACGTCGATGCCGGCCAGTTCAAGATTCACGTTCGCGCCCGCACCGGCACCCGCATTGAAGAGACCGCTGCTCTCTGCGACCACATCGACGCGACCATTCGCGAACACATCCCTGCCGGTGAAATCGTCGACATCGTCGACAATATCGGCCTGCCCTATTCGGGCCTCAATCTTTCCTACTCCACCTCCGCTCCCATCGGTCCCGCCGACGCCGACATCCAGGTCCAGCTCACCCCGAATCATCACCCCACCGAAGCCTACGTCGACCACCTGCGGTTCACCCTGGCCCGCCAGTACCCGGGCGTAACCTTCTATGTGCTTCCCGTTGATATCGTCACCCAGATTCTCAACTTCGGCCTATCCGCCCCAATCGACATCCAGATCGTGGGGCCCAATCTCTACGACAACCGCGCCCTTGCCGAGCGCATGCTCGAAGATGTACGCCATGTTTCCGGCGCCGTCGATGCGCGCATCCAGCAGCCCTTCGACTACCCCAACATGACCGTCAATGTCGACCGCACCCGCGCCTCGACCATCGGCCTCACTCAGCAGAATGTGGCCCAGAGTATCCTGGTCGCCCTGAGCGGCAGCTTTCAAACCGCGCCGAATTTCTATCTCGATCCGCGCAACGGCGTAAGCTACAACATCGCCACGCAGT
>Ga0210383_10004738_pt1 | contig 12029 bp, 15 predicted proteins | sample IncBWC14OmetaG_FD_160072 | JGI IMG/M metagenome (GOLD analysis project Ga0210383, IMG submission 160072) | Forest soil microbial communities from Barre Woods Harvard Forest LTER site, Petersham, Massachusetts, United States - Inc-BW-C-14-O ...
AATTTCATGGTCATGCTTGCCAAGGAGTACATCCCACCACGAATACTGGGCATCACCCAGCCCAGGCGGTACCTCGAGTTCCTCAAAATCGCCGGCAGCTTCAGCTTCAGAGGCGTTGATTGCTCTAGCTAGATGTGTTTCCTCTGAAGCCTTCTCTGACCGCGAGTTTGAAGGCGCGGGCCCATGAACAGCCGTCGGCGAGACCCCGAAGAAAAGTAGGCTTGCTCCACCGTAGCCCGCAAGGACCATCTTCGAAAGCCGACGTAATGTGGCCTTTAACTCTGTATTTGATAAGCGTGGCTGCTCGCTAACGATTGGAGGACATTTAGATGCAGGAGTGGGCCTTCCAACGGTCTTCGTTCTGGAATTAATGACGGATTGGGCGCGTGACGGTGGCGCTTCTCCAATATCAGCGGCAATGATTTGGCCTCTGTTGCCTGGAAAGATGACATCCGATGTGACGCGGATCCGAGACCCTCTAAAACCACCCAAATTCAGATCGGCACCAATAAAGAACCAGTTCCTACACGCACCTTCGAGCCCGTAATGAGTCAAAGCCCTTGGGGATATCCTTCACATGAATTTCCCGGAGGGACTGTAACCATCTCTTCTCCTGCCATTCCTGAGTGACACCCTGCAGTGCAACCCAGGCGACTATTGCTCTCGCAATCTGGGTCAGCCCGAACTGCTTCTCTGGCAGATTTTCCCCATGGAGGGGTTCGTTCCATTCTCGTTTAACGAGCGTGATGAATGAAGCGAGCGAAAACGAGGCCTCACTACTTCCCGGAAATATTACAGAAAGAACGTTGATAGAACTGTGTGCAGCTATGAGTGAAGTTGAGGTGATGTATTCGCCAAAGAAAATGGGGGCAAGGGTGATCTGTTCTGCCAGCCTAAGCACGGTTGACACTGCGCCACCGACGACTGGACTGGTAACAGTACTGCCGCCAAAAAGTGCGTGGTCGACGACAGCCGTAGTTATTCCGATAGCGGTCGTTGCTATGCCCCGCGTAATTGAGAACTAGACAGCTATTCAGAGACAAATGATTCCAGGAACATCATTCTACTCACCCCAAGTTTTGTGCCATTCTTGACAGCGGAAAATCCAAGAGAAGTTGCAGCCGAAGCCAAGTCGATACCCTGCCTGCTGTAAGTATCCCAGTTTTGAACCATCACAGCAAAGACCTTGAAACGCACAAAGATTATTGAAACAGGTCAAACTCAGGAACACGTTTTAGTAAGGATCCTGAGTCTGCATGTGATATTTCATATCCTGAACAAAATTTCCCACGTTCTCTGAAGACCTAACCCGAATATATGTTTTCAGCTTTGTTCTCTCATCATGTCCGCGACTTTTCTTCGGAGAGTGAGCATTGCCAGTCGGGCGTTGCTGCAATTGCGAAACCGCAGATATGCTACCGAGGCGACCACCATTTCCGACTGCGACTTAAAACCTTCAATTTTCGGCCAACCTCTTTTCCCGTCTCATCCGCATCTCGGTCCGTCCATTCCCTCCCGTGTACGTTGTCGCACTCTGAAATGTGGTGTTCACAGTGCAGCCTAACGAGCTCACTCCGGGTATACCTGCCGAGGATTATGAACACCGCCGGCGGAAACTGATGGACGGTTTGCCTGACAGCAGTATTGTTGTTTCAGTGTCAGCTTCTGTGAAATATATGAGCGGAAGTTCGTATTGTCGTGAATTTCAGTCAGCCCTGTGCTTAATTCCTCAATAGAAATATTGTAAGTCGGACTCACAAACTAGAGCGCATCCTCTATTCCTCATTTCCGTGCGGGATCTTGCCTGAAGTTACAAGTACCGACAAGCTTCTGACTTTTGGTATCTGACTGGGTTCGAGGAACCAGATTCTGCCGTTATCCTTGGCGCGTAAATTTTCCGAGCTTTTGGTATACATCATCCTCACGTCCATGTCGGATCCAGAAAAAACATCAACGTCGCGAGGCTACAGAATGACGCTCTTTTGCAACGGCAAAGACTCCACCAAGGAAAAGTGGGACGGGGCCAAGTGCTTTCCTTCTGGCTTCTTCTGCAAATAGTGAAGCCTGACCTCTAATGTGCTTCAGGACGAGCTTCCACGAAGCAGCTACTATATTCAACGCTGACGACGCCCGCTCAATCGATGAATTTGCCGCGCATCTTAAATCAGTCATATCTTTATATTCAAACATTTACGTCGATGTGCTATCCCCGTCTCGAAGAGCCTCCCAGCGATCAACAACTAAATCTATTCTAAAATACCTCTCACCTCCCCTGCCACCCCATTCAGAGTTCGACTCAATTGTTGACTCTCTTTCAAACATGCGGCGAAAGTCTCTAGCTCCCGAGGTTGCACGATTGCGAGCAATAAAAAGTGAATCTGAGCAGAAGGTTATGAGGACTGCAGCCGATATCAGCGGTCGTTCGCATGCCAAGGTAAGAAAATGGTAAACGTCGCATGATATATTTTCTTCTCACTCCCCTTTCCCACTAGACAATGCGTTTCACACGTCCAGGCCTCTCAGAGGCAGCTATTGCGGCACATTTTGAGTACCTTTGCTCACTTTCAGGTGCCCAGCGCCTGGCATATGTGCCCGTTGTCGCTTCTGGGTGTGTCCATTCCGTTCGCCCTACTTCCAACTTGTTCAAGGTTGATCAATTTCAAAATCCTACAGACCCAATGCTCTCATAATTCATTATACATCAAACAACCACCTAGTGCGGCCGGGTGAAATGGTTCTCATGGATGCTGGTTGCGAATACAAGTTAATAATCATGTTTTCCTTGGACTATTGAACCTCTGACCAACTCGTAAACAAAGTGGATACGCATCAGATATAAGTATGTATCAGTTTTCTTATTTTTCCATGAGTCCTGACAACACCTCAGCCCGATCATATCCCGCCACTGGCACCTTTACCCCCCCTCAAAAAGACCTCTACTCTGCTGTTCTCGCTGCTCAGAAAACACTCGTTGCTTTATGCCACGAGTCTGCTAAACTCAGCCTACACGACCTCCATCGCAAGTCGTGCGACCTTCTCCGCACGGAACTTAACCAGATAGGATTCGGGCTACACACCGGCGATCTCGAACGGGTCCTATACCCCCATTTCTTAAGTCATCCGATTGGTATCGGTGATTACCTCCTTTAATCCAAGGTATCTGTTGTGGCTGAGACGTTCGGGCTGTGGTCGTCATAGATTTGCACGAATCAAACAACTTTGATCGAAGTGGAGAGTGAGTGTCGATTATTTTTTAGCAGCGTTCATTGACAAATTATGGCTTCGACGGAAGATTGAAAGCTGGAACGGTCATCACTATCGAACCTGGTAAAACTGGATGTTTGTAGCCTTTTTCGGTGCTGTTCGATTAAATATTCATACTAGGTATCTATGTTCCACCGATGGCCGTTTTCCCAAAACACTACCACAACCTTGGTATTCGCATCGAGGCACGTACTTGCTCTCAGATTGTACGTTAGGATGACTTACCGAATACCCTCAGGACGAAGTTCTCGTTGGCAAAGAATATCCCACGATCCTTTCTGTCACGGCCCCGAAGGAGGTAGGTTTTCATGAATAGAACCTCATGTAGTACTTCATCTGTTGTTTCAGATTTCAGACGTCGAGGGAGCATGTCAAGGACTTTTAGGCCTCGAACCTTTCTGATATAGACGCCGAGATATTACACAACGAAACACCAATGGGAGTCTTAGCGGCACGTAGATGGAACAAATGGCAATGCCAACTACATCGTGTACTGAGTCTTGATAGTGCCCCATGATAATAACACTTTAGCAATTTACAAAGTCTCGTCCAAGTTATCAGTGTGAAGGTGGTATGATTCCCGAAATGGCATGTTTCCTGTTATATTTGGATCGGACCCCTAATTGAGGACAGTCTTAGCTTGCCGCCTCCGACTCGTCAACAATCAACTTGAATACTCATGTGCATGTCTTGCTTGCCAGCAACGTCAAGATGTCACTATTTATTTGTTGCCTGCAATTTGGCCTCTTTGTGATCTCGCAGCACTGCACAGAACGGGGGGGAAATCGGGTTTTGCTGATGCAACGTTGACTATTGGTTGACTACCCGGATCTCTGGAGTTACTTCAAAAGTCTCTCCGCAATGAAAGAGCGAGACGTTGCTAATCCGAATAGCCACATCACGCAACAAACCTCCTTAGGCGATTCTGCATCGACCTCCCCACCGAGACCGAGCAGACTGTGTTTTCATTGTACCTCAATAAATCTACTCCCGCGAATTCCCAAATCCGATTGTTAAGGCCACTCCATTCCATGTTCGAAACTCGGCTTCAACGCTTCGACATTTCCGCATCATGAGTCATCTGACCACTGGATCCTCTATCACGTCCCAAGAGAACCGACTCAATTGCTGCTCTGCTCTTTGTCGCATCATTTTTATGCCATCCTAGATCTCCCTTTTCGGCTTTTCGTCCAATTTGCCGTACGCTGCCATCCGTGTTTCCTTACATTTTTTTGGCTCCAGGGAATCGTCGATGTCTTTCATCCGGATCAAGCTGCTCGAATCTCTATGATTTGTAGTTCCTTCATCAACCATTCAACAGCCACTCTCCCGACAATCACACAATCCGATTGATATCCACTTTGTAAGCCCGTCCAGCAAGGTAATACGCAATACCCTCGTGGTCACAATGGTCTCCTCAGTTTTGTTCCATAACCTGGAATTGTATCGAAGGAATTTTCGTTGAGAGTTACTCCAAAAGTTGAGTGAAGTACTAGGTCCCAGATTTGAGACGTCGGAGATCAGACCTGGCAAATGTTGCTCTGCTCCGCCAATTCCATGGACGATGCTGAGACTTCCCACTCGGGACAGGAACCACCTCGGAGTCATCTTTACCGATGGTGCTTGCGTAGATGTGATGTAGATGGGATGGGATTGGCGCCTTCAAGCCCCCGGGAATCATGTTCCCTGCTCCTGGTTGCTCACTTCTCGGTACCAGGAATGTCAGGAACTCAATTGTCGAATCCGCCGTGGTTGGTCGGAATGTCACCGTTCAGGGCCGCACTCTGACGTCGTTTCTTACAACCTATTTTTTGGTTGCCTCGGGCACTGGAAGACATAAAGTGCAGATCTTCCTCTCTCTCGCCGATCAGGCTCTCCCACACCACAGATCGACAAGTTCAAACTCGATTATATGACGTTGAGGAAATCTGCGATGCCAGATATGACGACTGACCGTCATCAATCACGACCCGTTGTCGTTAATCTTGCCGCTTAATCGCCACATTTCCCGTATCCACTTGCTCCCTCGTGTTTCAGGGATAGAGGATGTCATGATGGCCTTGCTTCCCTTACTTGTCGATGTTCTAGGCCAGCCGTCATTCAGTGGCGCCTCGAGTGAATTATTGATCCTTGAAGCTCTAGGTCCTCCTCGGTCAACACCGTCCTCACCCCGATGCGACCGGTGATCTAACTCCATTCTCTTGCTAGGCTATGCTTCAACTATTAGCAGGAAAAAACGGTTTTTTTCGTAACGAAACCATATCGGAAAACATCAGATTGAACTCGAAATTGACTGGGAACATATTTGTCCAGAATACGAGAAACTGGAAGAAAAAGGAAAGCTATCCAACATTCAAGTATCCCTATCCCTCACGTAGTCGCCGGCTCATCGGCTGTTCGCAGAGCCTGGATGATGTGTTCTTTGCGCAACCACTTGTCCTCCGGGATGAAATACCAAGTGAGAACCCCGAAGATGGTTACAGAGCCGAAGATGACCGAAGCCTGTTGGAGGTTTGTTCGCAACATCATAGGTCTAAACAAGAATATGACTCACGAAATTGAAGGACTGCGCAGTGACGGGGAAAAAGAAGGGAGAAATCATGACCTTGGTGATAGTGAGTATGCACATCGAATGCGATGTACATTAATCAAATACCTACCGAAACTATGAGACCGTTGAATAACACCGCAGCCACGTAAAAGGGTTTCGCGAAAATGCCCAAACGGAAATGGGACGATTGGAAATGGTTCGGAGTCATGGTGAGACGGAGTAGCGATATCAAGCCATAAGCAGCGATGGTGGGCACTGCTCCTGCAGACACCAGTGAAGTGAATGCGACTTGACTAGGGAGGATCGTACACAAAATTAAAGCGCCGAAAATGTATATGACAGTCACTGCGTGCTTGGGCTGTCCGTCTGATGTGACCTGACTAATCCAACCCGAGAATGGCAGAACGCCATCGCGAGCAACAGCAAAGACAAGCCTGGATGCCGCAACAATGGAAACGCTGGTATTCTGCGGCAGGGATATGTATTTTTTTTTGCATCATGTAGGGTGGGGTTCAAATCTCACCAAGGTTAAGCCTAGAACAGCGACAATAGTCATAAATATACTGCCTCCTTTCCCCAGTGCCATTGCATAAAGCTGTACAAAAGGTTGAGGCGCGGGCAACGCGAAAAGTATGTTCAAATCGGGAGTGCAAAACAAGAAAAGGATGGTAGCCGCAAAGCCCAGAACGCTGGTAGCGGCTGCGCTGGTGAGAATGCCTTTTGCAGCGACAACGCTGAGGTTGACCATTAATAAACAAAGATATCCTATGCACAGTCAAGAACAAGTTCTTACTTCGCGTGTTTGGTCTCCTCAGCAACATGCCCAGAAGCATCAAAGCCAGTCAAGGTTCCTGCGGTGAAGAGGCTGCGAGCCACAGGTTAACATAAGATAACATCCATGAGTCCGAAGAATTTACAAAGACAGGATCCAGTTCCACCCGGGAGGGGCGCCGGTTCCGTTATCTACAGACATAATCCATCATAATCCATGAGGTCAATTTAAACATGGGAGATGGACAGTGGCGTACACGTCATGGTGAAAACGTCTTTAGCCGAACGGAAACCAAATGTCTTGGAAACGCCGATTGGAAGCCATATGACACAGAGGAAAAAGTCCAGTAGCAGGACGCCGACAGAAACCCTGAAAACGGCGGAATACACCCTTGGAGGTACATAATTTATAGTGACTGCCACCATAAGAAGGGCTTCCGAGATAACCCAGATCAGAGCTCGCCATTTAACATTACCATCCAAGATGCCTCCGGGAAAGTCTATTTCCCAAACTACAAGCTGAGACACGATGTAGTTCGCCGTTGTCTAGTGGTAACTGTTAGAATGAATCAAAGTCAGTGTGACCACAGTTACGAACCTGGCAATTGCCTGCCGTGAAAGTCATCCAAGCCGTGGTCGACCACCAAGCCACGAGGAATCCAAAGAACCTTGCGTATTTGGGGCCTGCACTTTCAGCTGCCCATATATAGATGGAACCACTCAAAGGTAAAGCTGAACATATTTCGGCGAGGACAGCTGCTGTAATCATCATGAAAAAGATCGTGATCAAGAACGATGACCTATAACGCAGTGAGGAGCAGGATCGGCACACACGGAAAGGAGCTCTACCATATAGCTGCAGGTCCCCCAGCAAGAAGTCCAAGGAAGATAAACGACCTTGTAGAGATAAGATAAGGAATGGATAATGCACTGCAAGTTGGAAACTGACCTCACGCCTCCGATAAAGTTCAAAGCACAAAAACTAGCAGCAAAGTTCTCGGTAAGATGCCAAGTACGGTGCAGTTGCTACGAGCGAAGGAAGAACATCTATTACGACAACGGAATGAAGAGAAGGATAAATTCATACTTGTTTGTAACCTAGTTTTTCCTGTACAATCAAACATCAGTATTTCCTACCAGAGCTCCCCAGACAGGGAGCAATGTAAGTGGCAACGACACTGGGGGCTTCCCTACGCAGGTATGAGCGCTGATCAGGTTCAAGCGGTATTATCTCAATCCTCCTTGAGTTTTGGACTGCCTCTCAGTCAAATCAAATTGTCATTAGAAGACAACCATTTGGCGAGAAGTCATCAAAAGATCAACGAGGATACCCGCAGCCATTCCAGTTCATCACTAGAAATCGACGTTACCGATAAGCAGCCCAACTCCGTAAGGACCCTCCTAGGAGTCCTAAATGGTGTTTACCAGTTGCAATTCATCCTGGTCGACGGCAGAAGCCTCTTCGCGGCCATTTGTGATGGATTTGGAATGGGTCGACATTGACGGAAGACAAAGAGTTTGCAAAGAGTTGAATTGAAAGACCGATTATAAACTTTACACTTGCTTAGGTAAGATTGGGCAAAGACTCGGAGGTAACGAACTTCAAGTTTCAGGCCTTACGTGCTTACTGGATGTTGAAGCGCTTCAGAAAGCACCTGTCAGTACGGTTGAGAAATAACGATCAGCCTACACACCGGTTTAAGGGCTTTGATGAGGAGCCATTCTTCGTTTGACACATCAGCCTTGAATGATGTCTGTCGACATTAGATCACGTAGGCAGGTATTTGGCTAGCAAATTTACCTTCAACACATCAATGCTCTGGCGGGTGATATGACTGAGGAGGTCGTCCTTCTCGTCAAAGTGCCGTCCGAACATTTTCGCAGATTGGTAGACTGCATGTTCAATCTTGACCGCAACACCCCCCCCAGCTTGTGATTTTTTGACGATCTGCGCATTTTCGGGACATGACAAACTGCAATCTATCGTGTGGAAGGGAGGCGCTTACGTCAAATGTCTTGTGGTTGATTTCCAACGACGTTCTATATGGTAGGAGATACCGTCAGTCAAGGTGTCCACCATATCGATGAATGACCTACATCTTTCCAAGATCAATAATCTCCTTCTTTTGTGTTGTTGAGTCGACCTTGACCACAGCAAGAGGAGTTCCAACTCGCAGGGTGCCGTCCAGAATGTCTACGCCCAGAATGATGGGGTCTCGCTTTGCAAAAGCTGCTATAATCTTGAGCCTACACGGCCAGACTGCTTGAGGGGCAGCATCTCTCCTTTTTGCCTCCGTGATTTCTTCGTTGTAAGCCTTGAACGCATCGAAAAGATGATAAATGATATCAGCTACAAGAGTCATTAGCATCGGAGTTGCTTGCCAATCACGAAGAAGCAAGGCACCTTTGAACAATCGAATGCCCATCTCGTCTGCCATCCGTTCTGCATCCTTATCCACTGTAACATCAAAGCAAAGGATGCAAGCCAGCTCTTTGGCCTTCTCCAACATTGTTGCCGAACGCATGATATCCCTTTTGTGGACGGGACCGATGTTAATTCCTGAAACAGGGATCTTGCTGGCTTTCAGGAAATCCAACAGCGCTTCCAATGACCCAAGGGTACTAGCTTGCACACAAACACCGCGACCTGACTTATCGATATTGTTGAGCAGGGATGTAAGATCAGACATGACTTCATCTCGCAGATCATCCTCGTCATCATCAGGTCCAACCACAAGTAGGCGAGAACCAGCAATAGCCTTCTCCAGATCAGGCGCTGTAATTTTTACACCTAACGCGGCTTTGACCTCTTTGTTGTGGATGTAGGAAGACTAAGAAGGTACGATTCAGAATTTATCTTCGCCCAGTACTGCACACTCACCTTGATGCGAAGTTCTCGGAGCGGCTGCGGTGTAAGAAGAGCACGTATTTGGGTTACAATTGGACCGTTCAAGCCACATACAACGATTTTGTCGCCCTCACGCAAGATACCGTTCGAAAGGATGACATCAATAGTGGTTCCTAACCCTTCGATGACCTTCACCTCGAGTACCGTACACTCAAGTTCCGACAGGTACATCAATCGATCACTCATGCGTTGTTGCGTGAGATTTACAAGCAGCATGATCATATCGGGGACGCCTTCTCCAGTGATTGCAGATGTGGGGACGAGGGAAACATTGCGGGCGAAATTTTTGTTGTCATAGTAGAGGACGGCGTTTAATCCTTCCTCGGCGAATGCAACGATGGTCTTTGTAACACGGTCCTCGAACTCGCGCTGGACGGTACGTGATTGCTTGTTAAGGGACTCGCGGAAAGCACCGTCAGGTGTCGGAGTCCAACCGTACATACGGTCAATCTGGCGAGGATCCGTAAGTAATAGCCTTACTTTCAGAAGATAATTCAATGGTTCGGTTACCTTGTTCAGGGCGACGATGAAAGGTGTTTTGCGATCTCTGAGTAGTCGAAGAGATTCCAAAGTTTGAGGCTCAAGACCGTGCTAAAGAAATCGGTGAGGATTAGTTGCCTTGTTCTAAGTAGATTTGATATCCACGAACCATGATATCAACAACAAGAATGGCGATATTACACAGGGAACTTCCACGCGAGCGCAAGTTGGTGAACGACTCATGACCTGGTGTATCAATGATCAGCAAACCTGGGATTTTGTACTCCTGTTCTCCATCCTAGAGGTATTTCTTGTGAGTCGTCGGTATGACAAGATGATGGAAATCCTTGTACATGCCTTGTTTAAGACGGCGGTCTTGGTCTTGATAGCATCCGCAGGGAAGTACGTTGCACCGATCTGTTGTGTGATGCCACCTGCTTCGCCTTCCTGAACATTTGTTTGACGGATCTATATACATTACGGAAAGATCAGGTACATTCGGGTTTTTCCTTTACGAGCAGCGTACCTTATCCAATAGCTTGGTTTTCCCCGTATCGACATGTCCCAGAATACAACAGATGGGACTTCGAAGGTCGTCCTTGTTTTGCGCAGCAACGGCAGCCTCGTGGGCCTTTGCTCTTCGTTCTGCCGCCTCTGCCTTCCTTTGCGCTGCTATCTTCTGCGTCTGTGTTAGTTCTTCGGATGACGATTCGTCCTCCGAATCCTCGTCAGATTCCGATTCTGAAGAATTTTCGTCGGACTCTTCTTCAGACTCCGATGATCGTTCGACGGGCTGTTTGGAAGTAACAGTTTTCGAGAGAGGGTGCGTCTGTAGGGCTTTTTTGGTAGGCGTTGATTCATTGGACGAGAGTTTGGGTAACACTTTCACCGATTCGGCGTCAGTTTATTAAGGTATCTTGGATTGAGAACAGACATACCTTGGTTTGATTTCGCCGAAGCCAGGACGGATTTTTGTGCCGGTGTGGGTAGAGATGGAGACTTGTTGTCCTCTTCCCCGCTCGAAGCATCCCAAGAGTCTTTGACAGTCTCCGTAACAGGCGCCTTGGACTTTTCGTCATCACTACTGACGTCCCAATCATCCTTGGGACCGTCATCTGTTGCCGGCGTCTCTTCCTTCTCAATCTGTTGGATTAGCGGTGGTACAGGTGAAGGCGCAGGCGAAGGTGACCTTGGTCCGGATTCTGGCGTAGGAAGAACCTCTTTCGCAATTGGCCCTTTCTTCTTGCGGCTACCGTACACAACTTTCTTTGAGCCAGATGCCCCATTCCCTGACGTTTGTTGCAGTCCTTCGATCTGGACCCCGGATGATAGAAGGGCCTGTTTCCGTATTTCAGCCATCGCTTTCTCCTCCTTCTGTTTTTTGGTCAATAGTCGGCCTTCCTTCTTAGCTACCTCGCGTTTAGCCTACGAAATTAGGGGAATAGTAAGTAAACCCGAAAACGACTCAGATTGGAAAGCCCACCTTCTCCTTCTCCTTCCTTCGCTGCTTCTCCTCCTCTCTCTTTTTTTCTTCCTCTGCTGCCTTCCGTTCCTCTTCCTCAATCCGTTTCCTTTCCTCTTCTTCCTGACGTCTAGCTTCTTCCTCGATACGCTTCCTCTCCTCCATGAGTGCCTTCAGCGCACTGATCCCTCCCTTCTTCTTCGTTGTGGCGGGAGGGGCAGGGACAGGTTCTTCATCTTTCTTTGTCTTTTTCTTCTTCTTCTTTTTCGATTCCGTTTTGCCTCCTGTTGCATCATCTGCCTCATCCTCATCCTCTTCATTCTTCAGGGGATCAGGTGCGGGTGTTGGCGTGTCCACAGGAACGGTGGGAGGCGCTGCATCATCTCCATCAGTGGCTTTCTTCGCCGCAGCTTGTGCTTTCTTTTTGGCCTGAATTCAGTTGAATAATCACATTCAACCCGATCAAATTGAGAGAGAAGGCAAGCACACCTTTTCCCGCTCTTTCTTCAACCTTTCTTTCTCCTTCTTTGATAAAACCTTTCCGCTAGGGCCCTCGAGAATATCATCCGCGCCAACTCCTTGAGCGATTGTAA
>Ga0210383_10004739_pt1 | contig 12028 bp, 10 predicted proteins | sample IncBWC14OmetaG_FD_160072 | JGI IMG/M metagenome (GOLD analysis project Ga0210383, IMG submission 160072) | Forest soil microbial communities from Barre Woods Harvard Forest LTER site, Petersham, Massachusetts, United States - Inc-BW-C-14-O ...
AATCACCACCATTGAAGGATTGTCCGCCGATGGATCGCATCCGGTCCAGAAGGCTTGGATGGAAGAAGATGTACCGCAATGCGGTTACTGCCAATCCGGGCAGATCATGTCCGCAGTGGCTCTGCTGGCGAAAAAAACGAACCCCACCGACGCGGACATCGACGATGCCATGAGCGGGAATATCTGCCGCTGCGGCACCTACCAACGCATCCGCAAAGCCATTCACAAAGCTGCCGCCCAGAGCAGCAAAGCCTGAGCAACCGCGTATCTCTCCTCAAGGCATCAGGAGGCGGACATGAATACTGCAGCATTTAGCCGGCGGGAATTCTTGAAGGCTGGAACGGCCGGCGGCGCCGCACTGGTGATCGCTTTCCATTATCCCGCGCGTACCGCCGACGACCCCGCAAAGGCGCAAGAGCAACAACCACCCAATCCGTTTGACGCCTGGATTCGCATCACCCCGGACGATCACGTCACGCTGATACTTGGGAAATCCGAGATGGGGCAGGGTGTGTTCACTTCGCTGCCGATGATTCTTGCAGAAGAGTTGTGCGTGGATTGGAAGAACGTCAAGGTGGAGCAAGCGGCAACCGAGCCGAAGATCTACGATCTCGGCACGGGAGGCAGCGGGAGCGTAGCTGGTTCGTGGTTGCCATTGCGGCAGGCCGGAGCCGCGGCGCGCGAGATGTTGATTCTGGCCGCAGCGAAGAAATGGGAAGTCGGGCCGGACACTTGCAAAGCGCAAAACGGTTTCGTGGTGCACGGTCATCCGGAAAGAACACTGCGGTACGGAGAGTTGGTGGGAGATGCGGCCACGCTGCCAGTGCCGAGTTTCAAGACTGTCCCACTGAAAAATTCGGATTCGTTCACGATTGTTGGGGAAGATAAGCATCGCCTGGATTCCTCAGCGAAGACCAACGGAAGCGCCAAATTCGGGATTGACTCGCGCGTTCCGGAAATGACGTATGCGGTAGTGGCGAGATGTCCGGTTTTTGGCGGGAAGCTTTCTTCGTTTGACGCGGAGAAGGCAAAGGCAGTGCCCGGAGTGCTGGATGTTTTTTCGTTTGAAACGGCCGGGAAGGGGGCTTCGATAACCGGCGGTGTTGCCATCGTCGCGACGAATTCCTGGGCGGCGATGCAAGGCCGCAAGGCGTTGGCGGTGAAGTGGGACGAAGGCGCTGCGGCAAACGAATCCACGGAGGAGTTGAACAAGCATTTTATAGAAAATGCGTCGAAGCCGGGCAAAGTGGTTCGCAATGACGGCGATGCCAACAGCGCGATCGCGGATGGAACGAAAAAGATCGAAGCGATATATGAGCTGCCGTTCGCCGCGCACGTTTGCATGGAGCCCATGAATTGCACGGTACATATCCAAGCGGACCGCGCGGAGGCTTGGGTTCCGACGCAGGCTCCGCAATGGGCGCAGGCAGTGATCGCCGAAGCGGCAAAATTGCCGCCGGAAAAAGTGGTGGTGCACACGACGCTGATGGGCGGAGGTTTTGGCCGGCGCTATCAAGCCGACTTCGTGATGGAAGCGTCGCAGATCGCGAAGAAAACCGGGAAACCCGTGATGGTGCTGTGGACCAGAGAAGACGATATGCAGCACGATTTCTACCGGCCCGCGTCGCACCACAAATTGCAGGGTGCGTTGGACGCTAAAGGCAATTTGAAAGCGTGGAAACATTTTCAGACCTCAACATCGATCGCGGTGAAATGGGAGCAGAATGGCGACGAAAAGCCGGAGCAAAGCGAATTCGGAACAGCCGCAACGATTCCGTACGTGACGCCGAATGTTCGCATCGAGTACGCACTGGCTCATTCCAGCGTGCCGCGAGCTTGGTGGCGTTCGGTGGAACATTCGAGCAGCGGATTCGTGGTGGAGAGTTTCGTCGATGAACTGGCGCGGGAAGCTGGCCAGGATCCATTGGCGTTTCGCCTGAAAATGATTGGCGATTCGCGCAAGGTGCCGCAATTTGGCGAAGGCCCGGACTCGCCACCCTTGGACACGGGACGCCTGAAGGGTGTGCTGCAACTTGCCGCGGAAAAAGCGGGTTGGGGGAAAAAGCTACCGCAAGGCGAAGGACAGGGCATTGCGGCGTTTTTCTCGTTTGATTCTTACGTCGGCGCTGTGGCGGAGGTTTCCGCTGGTTCGCAAGGTATCGTGGTGAAGCGGCTTGTCTGCGCAGTGGATTGCGGCAGGCCGATAAATCCGAACGGTATTCGCGCGCAAGTGGAAAGCGCGGCGATTTATGCGTTAACCGCGACGGTGAAGGACGCCATCACCATCGAGCGAGGGCGCGTTGCGCAGGCTAATTTCAATGATTATGCGATGGTGCGCATGAAGGAAGCGCCGCCGGTGGAAGTGCATGTGATGATGAGTTCGGAAGCGCCGACGGGAATTGGGGAGCCCACCGTGCCGGTGGTTGCGCCGGCGATTTGTAACGCGATTTTTGCCGCGACCGGCAAGCGTCTGCGGCGTTTGCCGATTCGCGCCAGTGATCTGGCGTAGTGTAAGAACGCGTTTCGCGACAGAATAGTTCGTGCTCTCCTTCACACTTCTACTTAGCATCGTTTCGCTGATCATCTGGGTGGCGCTCACCTTTTTTCGCGGCGCTTTCTGGCAGTTGCATGCCTTCAACGACGATCTGGTTCCTCCAAGGCAGTTGCAGGAGTGGCCCGCGGTTGTGGCGATTGTGCCGGCGCGTAATGAGTCGGCCACGATTGAGCGGACGGTCGAATCGTTGCTTCTGCAAGACTATCCGGGAAAATTCGAATTGGTCGTTGTCGACGATCACAGCGTGGACGGTACCGCGGAGCTTGCGCGACGTGCAGCGGAGAAGTTACAGGGTTCGCAGCGCGTCACGACGATTACGGCAAACGAACTTCCGATCGGCTGGACTGGGAAATTGTGGGCGCTGCAGCAGGGAGTGGAGGAAATCTCCGAGGATTCCGTGGAGTATTTGTGGTTCACGGATGCGGACATCGTGCATGCGCTGGACACGCTGCGGCGGCTGGTCTCGCGCGCGGAAGAACACAAATTGGACCTTACATCCCTGATGGTGCTATTGCAGGCGAAATCGTTTGCGGAACGCTTGCTGATGCCTGCGTTTTTGTATTTTTTCCTGAAGCTTTATCCGCCGCGATGGATTGCTGATCCGAAGTCCGGGACGGCGGGAGCCGCAGGTGGTTGCATCCTGTTGCGTAGGACGGCTCTCGAGCGAATCGGCGGGTTGACAACGATTCGTTCGGAAGTGATTGATGATTGCGCGCTGGCACGAACGGTGGAGAAAATGGGCGGTGCGATCTGGATGGGATTGACGCGAAAGAGTGTGAGTCTTCGGAGCTATGATTCGTTCGGCGAAATTCGCGATTTGATCGCGAGGACGGCGTTCACGCAATTGAGATATTCGGCTGCGTTGTTGATCGGCACGTTGGTGGGGATGCTCCTTACGTATGTGGCGCCGGTGGTTTTGACGTTCAGCGGACAGACGATGGTTTGGAGATTGAGCCTGACGGCCTGGGCGCTGATGGCGTTTACTTATCTGCCGACGGTGCGGTTTTATGGGCTGTCGCCGCTATGGGCCCCGTTGTTGCCTGCTGCCGCCGTGTTTTATTCGTATGCGACGTGGTTATCGGCGGCGCGTTATTGGCTGGGCCGAGGTGGGCAGTGGAAGGGGCGAACACAGGCGGCGCGGAACGTCTGAAGGATTGGAATTAGTGGTTACGCGCATTTGAATTTGTTATGATTGGCTGGTTGGAAGAGGGCTGTATCCCGCGGTCAGGGAACGGCACCGGAGGCCGACATGAGCATTATCCCTTCTTACGGCAACGGGAAAGTCACCGTGCCTGAATTGCTGCAGCGGAAGTCATCCGCCGCGGTTTCCAGCAAGAAAATTACATGTTTGACGGCGTACGACTATCCAACGGCTCGTCTTTTGGACGAGGCCGGCGTAGACGTGGTGCTGGTGGGCGATTCGGTGGCGATGGTGATGCTGGGCTACGACAGCACGCTGCCGCTGACCATCGAGGAATCGCTACATCACACCAAGGCCGCAAGGCGCGGAGTGCATCGCGCGCTTCTGGTGGCGGACATGCCGTACGGGACCTATCACGGCGATATTCACGAGTCGGTGAAGAACGGGATGCGCTTCGTCAAAGAAGCAGGCGCGGAAGCCGTGAAGATCGAAGGCGGCGAGCGACGCCTGGAATTGATTGCGCGGCTGACCGAAGCGGAAATTCCGGTGATGGGTCACGTGGGATTGACCCCGCAATCGGTGAACGCCATGGGCGGATACCGCGTGCAGGGGAAAACACCCGGCACCGCGGACCAATTGCTGCGCGATGCGCGATCGCTGGAGGCAGCGGGTGCGTTTGCTATTGTGCTGGAGGGGATTCCGCGAGAATTGGCAGCGGAAATTACCAAGGAAGTTCGCATACCGACGATCGGGATTGGCGCGGGACCCGACTGCGACGGACAGATTCTGGTACTGCACGATTTGCTGGGGCTGACGTTCAACGAAGCCCCGAAATTCGCGCGGCGATATGCCAATGTCGGCGAAGCGATCTCGCAGGCAGTGAAGGAATATTGCGCGGACGTGAAGGACGGAAATTTCCCATCGGATGCGGAGTCGTACCACGCAACTTCGAAAGAGCGCAAAACCATTCCCATTTCACGGTAGGGGCGAAGGCGACGCGTAGCAGCGTGAGCATCAGAGGTGAGTAATAAACGGGGCGCCTTTCGCAGACCGGGCGCTCCGAATTTTTTGTTGGTCAGGAGAGCGCGATGAAGCTGGAACAGATGCGCGAGTTGCTGTCGTTCAACACGTGGGCAGATCGGCGAGTGATGGAAGCGGTTTCTGCCTTGCCCCCCGAGCAATTCACCAAAGATCTGCATTCGAGTTTTCCTTCCGTGCGCGATACCTTGGTGCATATTGCTGGAGTGGAGTGGGTGTGGCTGGAGCGGGCGCAAGGTAGATCGCCGGAACGAATTGCCGACACCCAGGCGATTCCGGACTCCGGAGCATTGCGCACCTACTGGGTTGACGTGTGGGATAGATGGCAGGAATACAGCAAGAAGCTCACGCGGGAAGACCTGGACGAGTTTGTGGCGTACAAGACGTTCAGTTTTGGACCGGGCCGCGATCCGCGCTGGCAGATGTTGCAGCACATGGTGAATCATGGAACGTATCATCGCGGGCAGGTAAGCACGATGCTGCGGCAGCTTGGCGCGGAGACCGTGGGCACCGATTTGATTATCTTTTACCGGGAGCGAGCGGCGGCAGCGGGGGCTTGAGATAGAAAGAGGCGAGGAACCCAAGAGGCGGCCTAAAGCCGCCCCTACAAAAGAAAGACTGAGGCCGGCCGGATGCCGGCTTCTTTTTTGCGATGATGGAGAGTTTGCGGAGAGACGTGTGGAGACGATTCGGACGATTGCCTGGATGAAGGAGAAAGCGCGAGCCGCACGGCAGGAGCAGCGCATTATCGGGCTGGTGCCTACGATGGGGGCCCTGCATGCGGGGCATCTTACGCTGGTAGAGCGGGCGCGGCAGGAGTGCTCGCCGGTTTATACATCCATTTTTCTGAATCCGAAACAGTTTGCGGCGAGTGAAGACTTGTCGCGATACCCGCGTCCGCTGGAACGGGATATCGCGAAGCTGGAAGGCGCGCGGGTTGACGGACTGTTTCTGCCCGATGCCGGGGAAATGTATCCGCCGGGATTTGCGACGTACGTGAATGTAGAGGGATTCAGCGACAGGCTGGAGGGAAAATCGCGGCCGGGACATTTTCGCGGAGTTACCACCGTAGTTCTGAAACTGCTTGAGATTGTTCAGCCGCATTATGCGTATTTCGGAAGAAAAGACGCGCAGCAGGCTGGCCTGGTGCAACGGATGGTGCGGGATTTGAATTTGGACACGGAGATTGTGCTTTGCCCGATCGTGCGGGAAGCGGATGGACTGGCCATGTCATCGCGGAATGTCTATTTGACGGCGGAGGAGCGGCAAGCGGCTACCGTTTTATTCAGGGCGTTAACGGCGGCGGAAGAGGCGCTTCATGCGGGGGTGCTGGACACCGTGACGTTGCAAATGGCGATGCGTAAGGTGCTGGATAGCGAACCGCTGGCCAAAGTGGATTATGCGGAAATTGTGAATGCGGACACGTTCGAGCCCGCGGTGCAGGTGGGACGGCGATCGTATGCGGTGTTGGCGGTGCACATCGGAAAGACGCGATTGATCGATAATTTATTGATTGAGTCGGATGGCGATGGGGTGCGGGCAATTTTGTAGACTCGGGGTGAAAGCCCCGTTGAAACGAATCTCCGCGCCGGGCCGAGTCCCGGTCTCCTGAAGAAAAGCAGAACTTCTTGCCGCTTGGGCGAAAAGGCGCCCGCCTCGGAAGGCGGCGCTACAAAAGCGAGTTGGAGAGAATGGCTAGCGTTTCGGCTGCGTGGCCCTTTACTTTGACACCGTCCCAAATTGCTTGGATTTTGCCGTCAGGACCGATCAGGAAAGTGCTACGCACAATGCCCTTGTAAGAGCGGCCCATGAATTTTTTCATGCGCCAGACTCCGTAGGACTCGATCATTTTGTGTGTCGGATCGCTAAGTAGCGGAAAGTTGAGTTTCTGCTTGGTCTTGAACGATTGCAGAGCTTTCACCGGGTCGGCACTGACGCCGAGAATCACGGCATTCCGTTTGTCGAATTTCGATTTTGCGTCACGAAACTCGGACGCTTCCACCGTTCAACCCGAGGTGTTCGCTTTGGGAAAGAAGAAGATCAGGACATGCTTTCCGTTGAAGTCCTTCAGGGAGGTTTGTTTGCTTTCGTCGGAGATAAGGTTGAACTCTGGGGCTTTGTCACCCACTTTTAGCATGGCTTGGCTCCTTCATTGAATATCGCTTCTCACTTGGGACCGCCTCCCTTCCATCGCCAGGGCAAGCAGAAGGCGATCCCTACAAAAACATTCCGGAAGACAGCAGAAAAAACGATTCTACGAAAGAAGGCGGCGAATGATGTCGTTTACTGTTTGAGGATTGGCTTGACCCTTGGTGGCCTTCATCACCTGACCGACGAAAAATTTGAAGACGCCCTGGTTGCCAGACTTGAACTTCGCGACGTTGTCGGGATTTTTTTCAATGACCTCGCGGGCAGCTTGCTCGATGGTGGTATCGCTGATTTGTGCGCCGAGACCCTCGGCGGCGATGATATCCGCGGCAAAGCGGCCTGATTCGAACATGATGCCGAATACTTTCTTGCCGATGGCGGCGGTGATTTTGCCGGAATCCACGAACGAAACCAATTCCGCGAGGGCCTGAGCCGATACCGGACTGGCGGCAATTTCCTTGCCCGAATCATTCAACTTGCGAAGAAGTTCGGTTTGCATCCAGTTGGCCGCGGCTTTTCCGGGCGCGCCGGCTTTAATCATGGCTTCGAGGTAATCCGCGAGCGCCTGCGTGCCTGTGAGGACTTCGGCGTCGTAGGGCGTGATGCCGAGTTGAGCAACGAAGCGGGCGCGCTTGGCAGCGGGGAGTTCGGGAAGCGAGCGATGCACTTCGTCACGCCATGCAGCGCTGACGTGCACGGGTAGCAGATCCGGCTCCGGGAAATAGCGATAATCGTGCGCTTTTTCCTTGGAGCGCATGGAAATCGTGCGGCCTTCGGCTTGATTCCAGAGGCGCGTTTCCTGCGAGATGTGGCCGCCCGATTCGAGCACGCCGATGTGGCGCCCGATTTCGAATTCGAGGGCTTTGGCGAGATAGCGGAAGGAGTTGAGATTTTTTACTTCGACTTTGGTGCCGAACTCCTTGGCGGCACGAAGGCGAACGCTGACGTTTGCATCGCACCGCAAGGAACCTTCTTCCATGTTGCAATCGCTGACGCCGGTGTAAAGAAGGATTTGGCGAAGCGCGGTGAGATAGGCGTAGGCCTCGGCGGAGGAGCGCATGTCCGGCTCGGAAACAATTTCGCTGAGCGGCGTCCCGCAGCGATTGAAGTCGACGTAGGTCTTTTCATCGGAGTGCGGGAAACCGTCGTGCAGGGATTTGCCGGCGTCTTCTTCCAGGTGCAGGCGCGTGATGCCGATTCGCTTGGGCTTGCCCTCGTGCTCAATTTCGAGCCAGCCGCCGGTAGCGAGCGGAAGTTCGTATTGCGAGATCTGATAGCCCTTGGGCAGATCGGGGTAGAAATAATTTTTGCGCGCGAAGCGAGAATGCTCGTGAACGGCGCAGTTGAGGGCCAGCGATGCGCGCATGGCCATTTCTACCGCGCGTTTATTAAGGACCGGAAGCGTGCCAGGCAGCCCCAGGCAGATTGGGCAGACATTGGTATTCGGCGCGTCGCCGAAACGCGTGGAACAACCACAGAATATTTTGGTCTTGGTGAGGAGCTGCGCGTGAACTTCCAGGCCGACTACGACTTCGTACTTGGCGAGGAGTTCAGGCGACAACGCGGTCTCAGTGGCGAATTTCGTCATGGCGGAACGTAAATTATAGCAGAGGCTCAGCGTCTATCGATTGCCTGGGCGATTGCCTGGCGGGTTCAGGCGGTGGCTGATCGCTGGCTCGGGCGCAAGGCGGGCAATAGCCGTTCGACCATGGCGTATCCACCGAAAAGAACTCCCGCGTAGAGGGCGTCGCTTGTCAAGGTATTGCCAAAGAACGGGATTCCCGCGACATAACATGCGGTCAACCCCGCAATTGTCTTTGGGTAGCCGGTCAAGAATGCCCAGACGGCGAAGTTGGTGACGAAAAAGAATTGCGTCGCGCCCAAGAGTGTGGCCAAAGAAAGTGGGCCTACCGATTGTCGTTCGCGGAAGAAAATTCCGATCAGCACGCTGAGGCAGAAGCTGAGATATACGGCGAGCATCAACTTGTGGAACCCGACGAAGATGTCGCCGGCGAAGAGCGCCGCTAGAGGAAGGAAGAATGCCTTCCAGTTGCGACCCAGCTTTGCGCCGGAGAAGAGCGCCATCGCGCCAACAGGAGTGAAGTTCCAGGGATGGGGAAGGATGCGGACGATTGCCGCAAAGAGAATGAAGCAGAGGATGATGGCGATGCGGAGGTACGGGATATTGCGATCGGTCTGTGATTCTTCATTCATGGAGATGCTCCTTTGTCGGTGATAGAGAAAGACCTACAACATTAAGGCGCCCGCCTCAGAAGGCGGCCGCTACACGGTGGAAAGCCCTGATTGCGGCTCCGCCGGCAATAAGTCGCAGAAGACGAAGTCGTCGCGTTCGACGATTTGGCCGGTGCGAACGCGAATCGCAGTCTTGAAAATGGGGCCGTCGTGGACGAAGGTGTGAAACTCGCCATTCTCGCCGCACGGATCTACAGCGGCGGGAAGGCCTTCAAAAAAGGCGGAGTTTAATTCTCTGCCAGCGAAAGATTTGTCCAGTTTGGAAGGATCGACACAGACGGTGGTGGCTCGAAATCCCTGTTGCACGAAACGCGACGCCAACTCTCGCGTGTCGATCTCCCACAACGGAAAGAGCGCGGTCATCCCTTCACGCATAAGTTTTTCTTCGCGGTATTTGCGCAGGTCGCGCAGGAAAATATCGCCAAAGCCAAAATGCTTCACGCCACTGTCGCGGAAACGAAGAACGGCTTTAGCCATGCGGGATTCATAAGTCGCATTGACACATCGCGGAGGAATGAACACCTCCTCCACCGGCAAGCCAACGGATGCGGCCTGACGGTGAAGAAGTTCGCGGCGAACTCCGTGCATGCTGATGCGATCGAAGCCATCGGTGACAGTTGTGAGCAGCGCAACGACCTGGAACTCAGGATTCTGAAGGAGCGAGTGCAGCGCCATGGCGCTGTCTTTGCCGCCGCTCCAGGAAAATACGAGTGGCAACGGCATGGCTAGTTTCTTCCGGCAAAGGTGTAGCGGACGCCGAAGCGATAGTCGCGGCCGAGGGCGGGATAGCCGAGTGCATCCTGATATTGTTTATCGAGAAGATTGGTGCAGCGTGCCGTCAGGGCAAAGCCTCGCGTGACGTTGTAGCTGGCGGCCATATCGAAACGCGCGTAACCCGGATTATTGATCTGGGTGGGATTCACGAAGTTGCTGTCCGTCCGCACGCCGCTGAAATAGCCGATAAAATTCCAGTTGATCCGCGCGTAAAACACATTGAGGATCAGGCTGCCGGAATTCACGGGACGGCGGAGAAGATGGTTGCCGGGAATCTGCGAAGGGTCGAAGAACGGATTCTCCGACCTCACGACGCGCGTGTCGTCGTAGGTGTAATTTCCAATTACGCGCAGCCACTTTAAGGGATGCGTTTCGCCGACGAGGTTTACGCCGCGGGCAATCGCCAGGTCGGTGTTGAAATACGTGCCGCAGAAATCGGGATTGGGCGGCGGATTGTAAGCGAAGCTGACGACGTCGTAGAAGCGGGTGTAGAAATAGTCCGCGGACAGCTTGATGCGGTCGGAAGCCAGGTTTTGCTCGAAACCAGTGCCCCAACCTTTGCTAGCCTCGGGTTTGAGATTGGGATTGCCCGGGAAACAGGGATCGGTGCCAAAGGTTTGGTCGAAGCGCGGCTCCTTAATCCCCTGGCCGTAGAACGCGCGGTAGCGTGTATCGCCCAGGAATCCTTTACTGGAGTGAAGCAAATAGGTGCCGCCCGCGCGGGGAGAAACGCGCGTGCCGAAACTAGCGTTGTCTTCGGCGCGAACGCCCACGTCCAGGGAAAGGCGCGAAATCGGGGAGTAGCGAAGATCGATGTAGCCGCCCTGATTGTTTCTGCGCAGATGACCGGGAGAAATGTAGGAAACTTCGCCATTTTCCACTTCATATTGATAGCCCAGGGTGGCCGCGAAGTTTTTCGCGACGTACGTGCTCTGCGCATTGACTCCGGCGCGGTTGTATTTCAGAACGTCGTCGTAGCCAAACGTGGGATCGAAATCGAAACTGTGCTGACGGGTGTAGGATTCCGTGCCCATAATTTCATGGTGCCAATGAGTACCGGTGGAAAAATCCCAGCGAAGATTGGCGCTGAAGATTTTTTGTCCATAGCCTTGCGTGAGATCGGGCGGGCCGAAGAGCGTCGCACCGGGAATGCCCGCGCCACTGGTGTTATTGCGCAGCGTCAGACGAATTTGATTGGTGTCGGAGAAAGAATAGCCAAAGTTCCCGCTGAGGGCGCGATTGATAAATTCGTCGTTCGGCCCTTGTCCATCGGTTGAAAAATAAGACGCGGCACCCGAATAATCAAACTTGTCGAGGAGGCCGCTGATCTGCGCGCCGCCGCGGCCGCTGGAAAAGCTTCCTCCCTCTGCAAAGACGGACGCTTCCGGTATGCGTGTTTCTCCCTGATGCGAAAAAAACTGGACAACGCCCGAGACCGCGTCGGAACCGTAGACTGCGGATTCGGTTCCGCGAACGATTTCGACCTTTTCCAGATTGTCCGTTGTGAGACTCGAAAAATCCACGGGAGCTCCGGGGGGGTTGATTGGCGTTCCGTCCACCAGCACCTTGGTGAAATTGGAATTTCCGCCGTTTAAAAAGAGGGATGCGGTGCCGCCGAATGGGCCGGTACGGCCGATTGCAACTCCGGGAGAGGTGTACAGCACGTCGGTAACGAAGGCGGCCTGGCGTTGCTCGATTTCTTCTCGCGTGATGATGTCTACTGGCGCGGTGGTCTGCTGCTCGGGCAATGGAATCACTTGCGCCGTGACGGCGACACTGGAGGAAAGCGGGTGCAACGCGAGCCGCAGATTGACGGTGCGCGATTCGCCTGCAACGAGTTCGACGACGAGCTCGCGCGTGATGAAGGATTCCTGAGAAACGCGCACGCGGTAACGTCCCGCGGGAAGAGTCAAACTATAAGTGCCATCGGCTGACGAGAGAGCCGAGACTTTTGTAGCGCTGGGATTATCTGCAGATTCCGACGTGATGTGCGCACCGGAAACCGTAGCTCCGGCCGGATCAGTGATGGAGCCGGAAAGCTTTGCATCTGTGGAATTGGATTGCGGTAAAGCCGAACTGGTAACGAGGACTAGCGAAGCAGCTAGCAGAGAAACAAAACG
>Ga0210383_10004741_pt1 | contig 12028 bp, 7 predicted proteins | sample IncBWC14OmetaG_FD_160072 | JGI IMG/M metagenome (GOLD analysis project Ga0210383, IMG submission 160072) | Forest soil microbial communities from Barre Woods Harvard Forest LTER site, Petersham, Massachusetts, United States - Inc-BW-C-14-O ...
CCGCGATCGCACGCGGCGCCCCCGATGCCTGGCGCGACTTCGGCGCGGCGGCGCGGCGGGTCGTCCGCGACTGGGCCCCCTTCACCATCATCATGTGGGCGTTCGAGAGCATGGAGACGTACACCGGCGTCATCCGCAAGACGGCAATCGACGAGGCGCTCTACCGGATGGATCTGCGCCTCTTCGGGGTCGAGCCGACGGTCTGGGCCGGCCGCCTCTCTCATCCGCTGCTGACCGACTGGATGTCGCTCACCTACGGGCTCTACTTCATCCTCCCGATGGTCGTCGCCTGCGCGCTGTCGCTGCGCGGCCGCAGGCACGATCTGCGAGAGCTGTCGACCGCCGTCATCTTGCAGATGGGGATCGGCTTCGTGCTGTTCTTGCTGTTCCCCGCCGGGCCACCCCGCTTCTACGCGCCGCTCGTTCACGGCGGATTCTCTCCGGTGCACCTGCACTCCCTCACCGGCCTCTACGAAGTCCAGCAGAGTGCCTTCGACACGGTGGATCCGCTGCGCATCCGCTCCGCGTTCCCCTCGCTTCACTGCTCCATCGCGCTGCTCACGCTGTTTTACTCCTGGCGCTTCGGCGACGCGCTTTTTCCAAAGCGCCCGCGGCTCTACTTCTGGGTCTGTCTGCCGCTGGTCGTCTCCTTATGGCTGTCGACGATCTACCTGCGGCACCACTGGGTGCCCGACATCGCGGCCGGCCTGCTGCTCGGCCTCGCCTCCTCCACGCTGGCGCCGCGCCTTCGCAAGGCCTGGCCACGCGCGCGTGCCGCGGCCAGCGCCCTTTGACGCCGATGACCGACGGGAGGGCGGCGCCCCGATCAGACGCGCCAGGGCGGGCGCGATCAGGAGAGCGGCGCTGAGGCAGGTCGCTTCGCCCAGCATCGCCGCGTACCCGAAGCTCTGGATCCCCTTGTTGGCGGAGAACCAGAGCGACCCGTAACCGACCACGGTGGTGTACGAGCAGAGCGCCACGGCCGAGGCGGTGCGGGCGCTCTCGATCCGGCCTTGCGGCGTGTCGGGCTCCGAGCGGGCGCGGTTGATGATGTTGACCGAATAGTCGATCCCGATGCCGATGGTGATCGGCAAGGCCACGAAGTCGAGGAAGTTCACCTTGAGCCGGAAGAGCCCGGCCAGGGCGACCAGCGCCAACGTGCCGAAGGTGCCGCAGAACAGCGTGGCGAACGCGGCCAAGCTGGGGCCGAGCAAGGCGACCACCACCACCACCGCGCCGAGCGCGGCGATCAGCGTCGCCCGGGGCCCGTCGCGCTCCATGGCCTCGAGCATGTCGCTGAAGACGAACGCGGAGCCGCCGACCAGCACGTCCGGCCCGAGGCCGAGCCCCCTGACCGCCGCCGCGAACCGTTGCAGATCGTGCGTCTTCCAGGAGTCGATGCCGAGACCGGTGTTGGCGAGGACGATCCGCCCGCGCGTGCCGTCTCGTTCGACGTACGGCCAGGCGAGCTCCAGCGGGACGTCGGCGTCGCCGAGCGCGCGCAGCCCTGCGGGGGGCCGGGACTTCTGCAGCGCCCTGTGATCAGCGTCGGTGAGCGTGTCGGGGTGCCGAAGCTGGCGGTCGACGAGGCCCCGGAGCTCGTCCAGGACCTCGAGCTTCTCCGCCTGATCGGCGGGGAGGCGGTCGTCGAGCGTGGTGATCCGGCTGAAGAGCCGGTCTCGTTCTGGTTTTCCTTCGTCCGCGGCCCGCAGCTTGCTTACCAGCGGGGCGACCTCGTCGCGCCGGTTGACGGCCAGCGCGAAGCCGCCGGAGATGCCGTGGCCGAAAGCCCGGTCGAACTTGTCCATGAGCGCGGCGCTCCGATCGAGCTCGGCGTTGGTGCTGGCCAGGTTCCGCAGATCGGTCTCGAGCGGCTGGTGGCGGAGATAGCGCCAAGCTCCCAGCGCCGCGACGGCGAAGAGGATCACCGCCGCCACCAGAACCGGCCGGGGCCGCTTCGGCAACGCCCGCTCGAACCAGCCGATGGCCCCCGGCTCGGGACGCACCCGGATCCACCCCCGGCGCTCGGCGACGGCGAGAGCCGCGGGCAGCACGGTGTAGGCCGAGATCCAGCAGCATGCCATCCCCATACCGCCGATGATCCCGAAGTCGCGGAAGCCGCGAAACGGCGTCGCCGCGAGGGAGAGATAGGCCGAGCCCGCCGCCAGCGCGGCGGCCGCCGTCGCCCGCATGGTCCCGCTCCTGGCGATCTGCAGGGAGCGCTCGTAGGGGTGGCCCTCCCGACGTTCCTCGAAGTACCGGCCGAGAAAAATGATCCCGAAGTTGATCCCGTTGCCGACGACGATCGATGAAAGAAACGCGCTGGCGATGTTGAGGTGCCCGATGGTGAGCTCGGTGAACGCGAAGGCGACCAGCGTCCCGACGGTGAGCGACCAGCCGAGCGCCAGCACCCCGGCCAGCGAACGAAAGTAGAGGAGCAGCGCCGCCAGCACCGCCGCCACGGTCAGCAGGGTCGCGATCGTCATGCCGGCGACGAGGCCGTGCTGCTCGGCGAGGCCGCGAACGACGTCACCGGCCATCCCCACCGTGACGGTCGGGCCTGTCTCGGCGAGCGTCGCGTCGATCTGGCGCTGCAGCGCGGCCACCAGCCTGGCGCCGCTGTCGAGATCGCCGCCGTTGAAGGTGGCGCGAACGACGATCAGCTGGAGCCGGCCGTCGGTGGAGACCAACGCCTTTGGGTGGTCCGCCTTGTCCTCGGCCTCGTCGAGCTTCTTGCGGAGCGCGTCCAGGCGATCGCCGCCGGAGCCGGTCCCCTTTTTTTCGGCATCGTCCGGCTCGTCGAGCGAGACGTAGAGAGGATTCGCCTTCATCATCCGGTTGCGCAGGGCATCGCGCGCGGCGGTGAGGTCGGCGAGATCGGCGAACAGGAAACGGTTGTCCCAGGTGTAGCGGCGAAACAGAGCGTCGTCCGAGGTGACGCCGCCGATGCCCAGCGCCGTGGCATCGAGGGCGTGGATCCGCCGGAGCAGCGCCTCCCCCGCCCGCGCGCGCGCCGCGACGTCGCTGCTCTCCACGCCGAGCATGACCGTGGCGGCGATGCGCGCCCGCTTCTCCAGGGCCCGCAGCTGGAGCACCGAGGGGGTCGACTCGGGCAGGAGATACGAGAGATCGCTCTTCACCGAGAGGCGGCTGGTCAGGGCGGCGGCGGCGATCGCCACGGCTGCCGCCACGACCAAGACGGCCGTCGCGCGGGTCGACGGATCACGGGCTGTCATTGTTTGGCAACGAACCGCCGGGCGCACCGGTAGCGCCCGAATGCGTGGAAGAAGGTAGGCACCGGAAAACTTCTGGGAACCCCCCTTCCGGCGATGAGGAGGTGATCAAGAGCGCTGGCGGCGCCCGGTGATCCTGAGGTGCAATGCCCCGGCGGCGAAGCAGACGACGAGACAGCCCAACCAGAGCGCAGGCGCGCCGAGGCGTGCCAGCACCAGCGATCCCAGCGTGGGCGCTACGGTGAAGGCCAGGGCCCAGGCGAGCTGGTAGGTCCCCTGGTAGACGCCCCGACGTTCGGCGGGGGCGAAATCGGCGACCATCGCCGGCGCCGCCGACGAGACGCCAATCTCGCCCGCGGTCCAGAGCGCGACCGCCAGCAGGTAGACGAGCGGGCTTCCGTGGCGGGCGAAGGCGTTCGTCCCCAAGCCGATCCCGGTCAGCACCGCGCCGGCGACGAGCCACTGCAGGTGGCCAAAACGGCGCAGGGTCCGCAACGCAATCGGTTGGCCGATCACGATGAAGACGCCGTTGAGCCCCAGCAGCCAGCCGATCTGCGCCACGCCCAACCCGTGCGCCTGCATGTCGAGCGGCAACGTGACGAGCACCTGCACGAACGCCAGCAACAACAGCATTTGAATGAGCACGAACTTCACGAAAGCAGCGTCGCGCCAGGGCAGGTCGAGCATCCCTGCGGGCGTACCCGTGCCGGCCGACGACCCGTTCAGGTTGCCGGCGAAACTGCCAGCAGCGACAGGCGGAGGGCGTGTCTCGGGCACGCCGAACAGCACGAAGGCGCCGTAGCCGAAGGTGGTGAGCGCGTCGATCACGAACAGCAGTCCGAAGTGATGCGCGGCGAGCGCCCCTCCGAACGAAGCCGCGGCCGCAAAGCCGAGGTTGATTGCCCAATAGAGCAATCCGTAGGCGCGGGCCCGGTCGCGCGGGGGCACCACGTCGGCCACCGCCGCCTGCAACGGCGCGCGACAGGCGTCGGTGAAGAACCCCAACACCGGAGCGACGAGGACGATGGCGGCCGTCGAGCGTGCGAAGCCGAGCGCGAGCATGAAAGCCCCCGAGGCCGCGGTCCCCACCAGCAGCGTGGGCCGCCGGCCGAGGCGATCGGCCGAGGCGCCACCGATGGGCCCGGCCAGCAACCCGCCCGCCGCGTAAAGGCTGATCACCAGACCGGCGAGCTCGGGCGGCAGGCCCCGTTCACGCGTGAGATAGAGACCGAGCAGCAGGAAGATGGTGCCGCCCAACCGATTGAGCAGCATCCCGCCCCAGAGCATCCAATAAATCCGCGACAGGCCGAGCGGGCCGCCTCGCGCGCCCGGCAGCGCGCAATCAGTGTCGTTGGCCGCCGAAGCGTCCGGCTGCAGCACGATCCGGATCGGGACCGCGCCCGCGCTGCCGTTCTCGAGTCTGTTTTGGCTCATCGTCGTCTCCGGGAAGAGCCGAAGACCGAGAGCCACCGAGCGACCCCCGGCCATCGGCCGGGGTCGTCTCGGTTCTAACGTTCAACCGCGACGGAGCCCGGCCAGGCCACCCAGACGGGTAACCTGATTCATCGGGAGCCAGCAGCGAACGAACGTCGTCATCGAGAAGCTCAGATTAAACGAGCGGGGGCGTCCTGACAATCGATTTGGGGCACCGCGCTCGCGGGCCGCATCGACGGCTGCGTCGGAGGCTGACGGGCCCGCCTCAGAGACCTACGGGCAGGTGCCTAAGGGGGCCGGAAGCCGCGGGCGGCCGACGGGCGCCGGGCGATCGGCTCGGCTATCCTCCCGGCCGATGGCCAACCCGATGATGGCGCGCTCCGCGCAGATGTTCCCCGAGCTGACCGACGCGCAGATCGCGCGCGTTTCCCTGGTCGGCAAACGCCGCGAGATCACCGCCGGCGAGCTGCTGTTCGACCTGGGCGAGCAGAACACCCGGTTCTTCGTGGTCCTCGAGGGGACCATCGAGGTCGTCCTTCCGGTGGGCGATCGGGAGCAGCCGATCGTCGTGCACGGCCCTCGCCAGTTCACGGGGGAGATCAACATGCTCTCGGCGCGCCGCAGCCTGGTGCGCGGGCGGGTCAAGGAGGCGGGCGCCGTCATCTCCGTCGATCGCCAGGATCTCCGGCTGCTCGTTCAGCGCGACTCCGAGCTGAGCGAGATCCTCCTGCGCGCCTTCATCCTGCGCCGGGTGGCGCTCCTCTCCGAGGGGTCGGATCTGGTCCTGGTCGGCTCGCAGCACTCGGCGAACACGCTGCGCATCCGGGAGTTCTTGAGCCGCAACGGTCAGCCCTTCGTCTACCAGGACGTGGAGACCGATCCCAGCGTGCAGGCGATGCTCGACAGCTTCCACATCGGCGTCAGCGAGGTTCCGGTGATCGTCTGCCAGGGAGGCCACGTCCTCAAGAACCCGTCGCTCGAGTCGCTGGCCGACAAGCTCGGCCTCGCCGGCACGCTCGACTCCAAGGAGCTGCGCGACGTCATCATCGTGGGGGCCGGACCGGCAGGGCTGGCGGCCGCCGTCTACGGAGCGTCCGAGGGTCTCGACGTCCTGGTCCTCGACAGCACGGCGGCCGGTGGGCAGGCGGGCACCAGCTCCCGCATCGAGAACTACCTCGGCTTCCCCACCGGAATCTCGGGTCAGGCTCTGGCGGGACGGGCGCGCACGCAGGCCGAGAAGTTCGGGGCCGAGATCGCGGTCGGCCGCAACGTCGTGCGGCTCGACTGCGACAGCCGCCCCTACCGGATCTTTCTCGCCGACGGACAGGAGCTCCGCACGCGCACGATCATCGTCGCCACCGGCGTGCAGTACCGGAGGCTCGACCTGCCGATGCTGGGGCGCTTCGAAGGGGTGGGCGTCTTCTACAGCGCCACCCACCTCGAGGGGCAGCTCTGTCAGGGGGAAGAGGTGGTCGTCGTGGGCGGGGGAAACTCCGCCGGCCAGGCCGCCGTGTTCCTCTCGCAGCTCGCCTCGCACGTTCACGTCCTCGTGCGGGGACCGGGCCTGGCCGAGAGCATGTCCCGCTATCTGATCCAGCGCATCGACTCGAGCCCCAACATCACGCTGCGCACCCGCCGCGCGATCGACGATCTCCAGGGCGACGACCACCTGCAGAGCGTCCGCTGGCGCCACCTCGACACCGGGGAGCAAGAGACGCGCCCCATCCGCAACGTCTTCTCGATGACGGGCGCCGATCCCAACACGGACTGGTTGGCGGGCTGCCTGTTGCTGGACGACAAGAAGTTCGTCAAGACGGGGGTCGACCTGCAGCCCGAGGATCTGAAGGCCGCCGGGTGGCGCCTCCCGCGGCGACCCTACCTGATGGAGACCAGCATCCCGGGGGTGTTCTGCGTCGGCGACGCGCGCGCCAACAGCGTGAAGCGCGTGGCGTCGGCGGTCGGCGAGGGATCGATCTGCGTCCAGCTCGTTCACCGCGCGCTGCAAGAGCTCTAGGGGATCCTCCGAGAGATCTCCGACGTCGGGGACGAACCGGGTCCAGCTGGCGGACTTGCACGATCATCACTATGATCGTCGACGGGCGTGCGGAGATGAGGCTCCTCGACCAATACCGGACGGTCCGGGCGCGCACCCTCGAGCTGGCGTCGCCGCTTTCACCCGAAGACCAGGGGGTGCAGTCGATGCCCGACGCCAGCCCGACCAAGTGGCACCTGGCGCACACCACCTGGTTCTTCGAGACCTTCGTGCTCGAGCCGCACCTCGGCGACCACCGGCCGTTCAACCCGGCGTTCAAGTTTCTCTTCAACTCGTACTACGAGACCGTCGGACCGCAGCACGATCGGGCGCGGCGCGGAGGGCTCTCCCGCCCATCGCTCGACGAGGTCCAGGCCTATCGCCGCCACGTCGATCAGGCGATCGGCAGGATGCTGGAGGCGGCAGATGCCAACCCCGCGGTCGCCTCGACGATCACCTTGGGCCTCCACCACGAGCAACAGCACCAGGAGCTGCTGCTCACCGACATCAAGCACGCCTTTGGATCGCACCCGCTGCAGCCGGCTTATCAGGCAGTGGCGCCCGCGTCGGTGCCCGCCAGGGGCGCGGCGGTGACGCCGGAGCTGGCGTTTCGATCGTTCGAGGGCGGCGTCGTCTGGATCGGCCACCAGGGGACCGGATTCGCTTTCGACAACGAGGGGCCGCGCCACCGCTGCTTCCTCGACCCCTTCGCGATCGCCGACCGGCCGGTCACCTGCGGCGAGTACCTGGCCTTCATGCGCGACGGCGGCTACGCGCGGCCGGAGCTGTGGCTCTCCGAGGGATGGCGAACGGTCGCGAGCGAGCACTGGCGGGCGCCGCTCTACTGGCAGGAAGCGCCTGACGGCGAAACCGGATGGCTCATCTACACGCTCGCCGGCCGGCGCGCGGTCGACCCTGACGAGATCGTCGCCCATGTGAGCTATTACGAGGCCGACGCCTACGCGCGCTGGGCCGGAGCGCGCCTCCCGGCCGAAGAGGAGTGGGAGCACGCCGCAGGCTGGGCGGCGCGGGTCGAGCCGGCAGGCCACTTCGCTGACGCCGGACGGCTGCACCCGGGGGGCGCGGGCGCAGGCACAGGCATGTTCGGCGACGTCTGGCAGTGGACGCGGAGCGCCTACGGCGGATACCCCGGCTACCGGGTTCCCCCCGGCCCGATCGGGGAGTACAACGGCAAGTTCATGAGCAACCAGATGGTGCTGCGCGGCGGGTCCTGTCTCACGCCGGCCGGTCACGTCCGCGCGACCTACCGCAACTTCTTCCCGCCGGCGACGCGGTGGCAGATGAGTGGCATCCGCCTCGGGCGCGATCTATGAGAGGCAGCTTGACGACCACAGCGGCGGACGAAGGAATGGACGACGTCGGGATCGACCGCGCAGGCGTCGACGTGGCCGCGGCGCCCGACACGTTCGCGGCGGTGGCCACGGCCGTCCGCGCGGGCCTGACCGCGCCCCAGAAGACCCTCCCCCCCTGGCTGCTCTACGACGGGACGGGCTCCGCGCTGTTCGAGGAGATCACGGCGCTGCCCGAGTACTACCTGACGCGCACCGAGCGCGCGATCCTCGCCTCGTCGTCGGACGAGATCGTCTCCGCTGCCGGGTTGCCGCTGGAGATCGTCGAGCTGGGGGCTGGTTCAGCGACCAAGACCTCCCTGTTGCTCGAGGCGTTGTTGGCCCGGCAGCCCACCGCGCTTTACACGCCGGTCGACGTCTCGCCGACGGCGCTGCGGCTGGCGGTCGCCGAGCTGCGACGTCTTCGGCGCCTGCACGTGCGGCCGATCCTGGCCCGTTATCCCGACGATCTGGTGCTCCCCGAGCGGACGGCCGAACGGCGGTTGGTCGTCTTTCTCGGCTCGAACATCGGCAACTACGACCCCTCCGAGGCGCGCGCGCTGCTGGAGGGCGTGCGCCGCCGCCTGGAACCGGGCGACGCCTTCCTGCTCGGCGCCGACCTGGCGACGTCGCCGCGGCTGCTTCGCCCCGCCTATGACGACGCGGCCGGCGTGACGGCGCGGTTCAACCTCAACGTGCTGGCGCGCCTCAATCGCGAGCTCGGCGCGGCCTTCAATCTCGATCGTTTTCGTCACCTGGTGAAGTGGAACGCAGCGGCCTCGCGCGTGGAGCTCTATCTCGAGAGCACCGTGGCGCAGACGGTGCCGATCCGAGCGCTGAACGCCAAGATCACGTTCGCCCGGGGCGAGCGCATCCACACCGAGTCGAGCTACAAGCTGACGCGGACGGCGCAGCGCCGCCTGCTGGTCGACGCGGGCTTCCAGCCCGAGGCGAGGTGGTACGACGTGCGCAAGTGGTTCGGCCTCACCCTGGCGCGTGTGCCGGCCCGCCGGCGCAGCCGGGTGGGCGCCTCCTAGCCTTTCGCGCGAGACCCCGGGTGGTCGCACCGGCAGCCTTCGCGTAGAACGAGCGGACGATGGCCTACTTCGATCGCGACCACCCGACCTTCCTGGCCGACGCCGTCAGCACCGCCGACCACATCCGCGGCCCCTCTGACCCCGCTTCGGTCAGTGTCACGCTGGTCCAGTTCGGGGACTTCGCCTGCCCCTCCTGCGGCGCGGCCTACGGGATGATCAAGGCGCTGCTGGCGCGCCGGCCCGACCTGCGCTTCGTCTTTCGGGCGAACCCCCGCAGTCACCTGTTCCCGCACGCCGAGATCGCGGCGGAGGCGGCCGAGGCGGCGGGCGCCCAGGGCAAGTTCTGGGAGATGCACGACCTGCTGTTCGAGAACCAGGCGACCTTGTCGCGCGCGGAGATCTCCCGGTTGGCAGGAACGCTGGGTCTCGATCTCGGTCGCTTCGATCGCGAGCTCGACGCCGGCGCCCACCGGGCGGTGGTCAAGGCGCAGGAGGTCTCCGGCTGGCACAGTCACGTGCTGTCGACGCCGACCTTCTTCGTCAACGGCATCCGGTTCGAAGACGCCCCGAGCGCCCTCCCCGCCGCCGTCGACGGGGCCGCCCGCCAGGAGCGGATCGAGCACCAGCTGTTCCGCGAGGTGCGCGTCGAAGGCGCCGGGGACCACCGCCGGCAGGCGCTCTCGATCGGCCCGCACCGGATGCTGTCGGATCTCCCTTCGCTGGAAGGGGGCGCCGACGCCGGCCCGAGCCCCTACGATCTGCTGGCCGCCGCGCTCGGCTCCTGCACGGCGATGACCGTCTCCTGGTCGGCCGAGAAGCACAAGATTCCGCTCCAGGGGGTCGACGTGCGGGTCACCCAATCGCGCGGCTCCAGCGGTCACCTGTTCCGGATGGCGATCGAGCTGCGCGGCGATCTCGACGACGCGCAGCGGGCCACGCTGGAGCGGGCCGCGGAGCAGTGTCCGGTCTCCCGCACGCTGCAGCACCCGATCAGCATCGACGCGCGGGTGACGACCTCGGGGCTCGTCGACGAGGCGAGCGAGGAGACCTTCCCCGCCAGCGACGCCCCCGCCTGGACCCTGGGCCGCGACCCGCAAACGAGGTAGCTCGGTCCGAGCCCTGTCAGCGGTTCATCAGCGAGACGATGTTGCCGTCGGGGTCCTTGAACCAGGCGGTCTTGAACTCGCCGAAGGCGTGCAGGTCGCCTTTCTGGGTCAGGCCCGGCATGTCGTAGTGCTCGAAGGCGACCCCCTTGGCCGCGAGCGCCTTCACGATCGCCTCGATCTCGTCCCCCACCCGCCAGTTCACGGCGGTCGCCTGGTTGGTGCCCGCGTACTGCGAGCGATAGACGATCAGCTCTGCCCGCCCGGTCTTGAAGGTGAGGGCCTCGGTCCCGGTGGCGTTCACGACCTCGAGACCAAGCGTCCCCTCGTAGAACTTCCGCGCGACCGTCAGGTCCTTCACCGCGATGGTGGCGATGGCTTCCTTGTCTCCGAGCATGGGATCCTCCTTGTGCGAAGAGACTAAGTCCGCGCCGCGGCCGGAACCAGTCCTCGCGGGTGGACTATCCTTGTCCGCAATGAACGAAGCTGCCGTCCCTCCCGCAATACCCGGCCCCGCGTCGTCGTCGGCGCGCGATCCGCGCTGGGCGCTGCTGGTGGCGATCCTGGGATCGGGCATGGCGTTCCTCGACAGCACGGTCGTCAACGTCGCGCTGCCGGTCATGCAGCGCAGCCTCGGCGCGACGGTCGGTCAGCTGCAGTGGGTGGTGGAGGCCTACGCGCTCCTGCTGGCGTCGCTGGTGCTGGTCGGCGGCGCGCTCGGCGATCGGCTGGGGCGGCGGGCGGTCTTCTCGACGGGGGTGGTGATGTTCGCGGTCGCCTCGGCCGCGTGCGGCGCCGCCCCGGGGATCGGGCTCCTCATCGCCGCCCGCGCCGTTCAGGGGGCGGGCGCGGCGCTGCTGGTCCCCGGCAGCCTCGCGCTCATCAGCGCCGCCTTTCCGCAAGCCAAACGCGGCGGCGCGATCGGCACCTGGTCGGCCTGGAGCGCCATCACCGCCGCGGCCGGGCCGGTGGCGGGCGGCTGGGTCGCCTCGCACGCCTCCTGGCGCTGGCTCTTCTTCTTCAACGTCCCGGTCGCCGCGCTGGTCGTCGTGCTGGCGGCGCGCCGGGTGACCGAGACGCGCGATCCCGACGCGCCGGCGCGGCTCGATCTGGCGGGCGCGGCGCTGGCGACGATCGGGCTCGGCCTCCTCGTCTACGCGCTCATCGACGCCGGGCCCACCGGGGTGAGCTCCCCGCGTGCCCTCGCGCTGCTGGGCCTCGGCGCCGCGGCCCTGGTCGCCTTCGTCGTCGTCGAGGCGCGGGTGACCTCGCCGATGGTGCCGCTGGCGCTGTTTCGATCGCGGACGTTCGCGGGGACGAACCTGCTCACGCTGTTGCTCTACGCGGCGCTCGGCGGCGCCCTCTTCTTCGTGCCGTTCAACCTGATCCAGGTCCAGGGCTACAGCCCGGCCGCCGCCGGCGCCGCGCTGCTGCCGTTCGTACTGTTCGTCTCCACGATGAGCCGCTGGGCCGGCGCGCTGGCGCCCAAGGTTGGCCGGCGCCTCTTTCTCTGTGGCGGGCCGCTGATCGTCGCCGTTGCCTTCGTGCTGCTGGCCCGACCCGCCGTCGGTGGCAGCTACTGGAGCACGTTCTTTCCCGGCATCCTGACGCTGGGGCTGGGGATGGGGTTCACCGTCGCGCCGCTCACCGCCGCGGTCATGGGCGCGGTCGATGCGCGGCACGCCGGCGTCGCCTCGGGGATCAACAACGCGGTGGCGCGGACCGCGGGGCTGCTGGCGGTCGCGGCGCTGGGGGTGCTGCTCCTCTTTCGTTTCAATCAGGTGCTGGACGGCGCGCTGGCGCCGCTCTCGCTCGATCCGGCGAGCGCGCACGCCCTCGA
>Ga0210383_10004743_pt1 | contig 12026 bp, 10 predicted proteins | sample IncBWC14OmetaG_FD_160072 | JGI IMG/M metagenome (GOLD analysis project Ga0210383, IMG submission 160072) | Forest soil microbial communities from Barre Woods Harvard Forest LTER site, Petersham, Massachusetts, United States - Inc-BW-C-14-O ...
GGGTGTGAGGGGGTGAGGTTGGGGGGGCTGGGCGGGGGGGCCGGGGGGGGGGTGCGGGGGGAAGGGGTGCGGGCGCGCCTATTCGGAGCGCAGGCTCTTTACCGGGTTCGCGACGGCGGTTTGCCACGCCTGGAATACAACCGTGAGGACGGCGATGAGCGCGGCGGTAACGCCCGCAATGGCAAAGACCCACCAATGGATCGCGATGCGATAGGCGAAGTCCTGCAACCAGCGGTTCATCACCCACCAGGTGAGGGGCGTGGCCACGACGATGGCGACCAGTACCAGCGTCACGAAGTCGCGGGACAGGATATATAACACTTGTCTTACGGAGGCGCCCAGTACCTTACGGATGCCGATTTCCTTTGTCCGTTGCACCACATTATAGGCCGACAGGCCCAGCAGGCCGAAACAGGCAATGAGGATGGCCAGAAAGGCGAACAGGCTAAACACCTTCCCAAACTGCTGGTCGGCCTTGTATTGCTGGTTGAAATAATCATCGAGAAAAAAATAGTTGAACGGATCGCCGGGGAAATGGCGGGTCCAGACGGCCTTGACCGCGTCGACGGACTGGTGGATACCGGCCGTTTCCACTTTTAGCGAATAGTAATTCCTGACCCAGGGTTTCAGTCTGAAGGCCATGGGGTTGATGGTCTTTTGCAGCCCCTGCTGATGATAATCCGCGACGACCCCGATTATTTCGACGGAATCGTCTAATGCGGTCACGTATTGGTGCAGGGCTTTGGCGGGACTGGTAAAGCCCAGCGTCTTCACGGCCTGCTCGTTGAGGATGGCGGCCCTGGTGTCGCGGCGGAAGTCGGGCGAGAAATTGCGGCCCGCCAGCAGCCGCAGCCCATATGCCGGCATAAAATCATAGTCGACCAGCATATAGTCCGTCATGTAGGACGGCATGGGAGCGCCTTTTGTGCCCTCGAGTGCGAGCCCGTCGCCGAAGAGGATCTCCTGGCCCATGACGTTGCTGGAAGCGGTGACGCTGCTTACTCCCTGTACCTGGCGCAGATCGTTCCGGAAAGACTGGTATGCGGTGCGATATACGGAATCGTTGACGGAGCGGGCGCCGTCGAGCACCAGGGTTTGGCGGATATTCATGCCCAGTTGCTGGTTGCGCATGTAGCTCACCTGCTGATACACGATGACGGTACCGCCGATCAGGAGGATCGAGGCGGTGAACTGGCCTACGATGAGGGCTTTGCGCAGCCATACGCCTTTTGCGCTATTCGAAAAGAGCCCGCGAAGGACGACGACGGGTTGATATCCGGATAAAATGAAAGCGGGATATAGCCCGGAAAGCAAGGCGCCGGCGGTGAAAAGCACCATGAAGTTAGCCAGCCAGCGGCCGCCGAGATGGAATCCGGCGGACAGCCCATCGCCGGTGAGGCGGTTGAAGAGCGGCACCAAGGTATAGGACAACGCTATCGCGAGTCCGAGGGCAAGTCCATTCATCAAGATGCTTTCTAAGAGGAACTGCCGGATGAGGTCGCTGCGCGAGGCGCCGAGGACTTTGCGGACGCCGACTTCCCTTGAGCGTTCGAGCGATCGGGCAGTGGCGAGATTGGTATAGTTGACCCAGGCAATGACGATGATGAGGATGGCGATGAGGAGCAGGAAATATACTGTTTTGCCGCTTCCATTTGTTTCGGCCTCTTCGACGTCATGGGAGTTGAGGTGGATATCCCTGAGGGGGATAAGCGAGAATTCGTCGCGTTGCCGACTGTTCTTGTGATCCGGAAGGTTATTGACATGACGGTCGGCGAAGGCTGGAAGCCGGGTCTCGAGCCGTGCCGTGTTTGTGCCGGGACGAAGCAGTAGATAGGTATACATGTCATACCAGTTCCAGGTGTTTTCGGCGGCGTCGCTCCAATACTTGTTCGGGCTACCGGCCTTTGCGACCAGACCGACAAAGGTGGAATAAGAGATGAGGTAGCTGATGGAAAGATGGGAATTGCCCGGATAGTTGCGGAACACGCCGGTGACCTCGAACGATTCGGTTTGGCCGTATTTCCAGATGGGGTAGTAGGTCGGTTCGCCGCTGACGGTGAACCGCTTACCAATGGGATCTTCATCGCCGAAATATTTGCGGGCCATGTCTTCGGAGATGATCATTTTGTTGGGACCGTCGAGCGCCTTCGCGGGATCGCCTTCGGTGAGGGGGAGAGTGAACAGGCGAAGGAAGGAGGGGTCGGCATAGTAACCCTTGGTCTCCATGGTTTGGATATTGCGGGCGGGGTTGGAGAGTAGCACGCGGGCAGCCATCAGGCGGCAAAAGTCTTCTACTTCGGGAAAGTCCTTTTTCATGGCCGCGCCGACTGCGGGGAATGTGGTGGCGGACTGCTGGGAGAGCCGTCCTTTATCAAACACATCCATGCGCAGCCGGACGATCCGGTCGGCTTTTTCGTGGAAGCTGTCGTAAGATGTCTCACGGCCCACATATTGAAACAGCATCAGGCAGCAGATGATCCCGATGGAGAGGCCGATGAGGTTGACGGCGGCATAGCCTTTGGCGCCCATGAGATGGCGAAAGGCCAGTTTGAGATGATTGAGCAGCATGCGTAGTTGGTTTCGGGTTCGTTGCTGCCAAAACAGAACCAGATTTATAAGGGTTTAAGGATCAATTTGCTTCAATGATGGGCCCGTTGGAAGCTGTCCGCATTCGATACAGAAATTGTGCGCGAGCGGACGGGTATGTGGGGTTGGCAGGGATGCGTTAGAAGCGCGGGCAGGGGATTTGTTAGAAGCGCGGACAGGGGATGCCGTGCTTGCCGTCGGATGACTTCTTGATGTAGATCAGGGAGATCTCGATGCCGCCGCGGCTTTGGGAGGCGGATGCGAGGGGGGAGATGTTCACGTCATAGGTGACGCCGAGGCTGAAATCGTTGTAATCCAGACCGAGATATGGGATGAGCGCGTCGGTGGTGTTGTTGGTGAAGCGGGCCCAGACGCCGGCATAGAAGTTGACCGGGGAGGTCTCATCGGTGGTGGCGGAGGCGGACCATGCGCCGCCGAGGACGTATTGGCGGGCTCCGGCCTGGTTGCTGACGAGGCCGCTGACATAGATGGTGCTGGCGGTCCCGACGAGCGGGAAGAAGCCGCCGCCGTGGATGGTCTCGCGGATCGGGATATTGATCGTGTCGACACCCAGGAACGAGGCCTTCGGGCGGTTGAGGTGATAGGCGGATGCGCCAATGTAGAAGTTATTATTGCCGTTGGTGGAAGCGTTATAAAGGACGCCGAGGTCGGCGTCGAAGTAGTGGACGGAAACAAATTCAGAGTTGATGGCTTCGGTAGGGGAACGGAGGAAGGTTCCGTCGAGCTGGAGGCCGTCTTCAAAAGTGAGGCGGGTGCCGTCGAGGTTCTGGTTGGCATAGGTGCCCTGGAACCCGACACCGATGGAGTGGTAGCCGTCTTCATCCAGCGCCTTGTGGTACGCAGTGGAGAATGAGAAGTAGTTACTTGAGAGGATGCCGCTGGCGGTCTTGTCGTTCATGGCGAGGAAGCCGATCCCCCAGGTATCGTTGACCGGGAGTTTGTTAACGAGGATCGGGGCGTCGAGAGAGACCGTTGATGTTATGAATGCGTTATTGATGGCGGGCCATTGGTTGCGGTAGTTGCCGGCGACACGGAGGACGCCGTTGAATTTGCCGGTGAGGGCCGGGTTGAGGGTAAGCGGCGATGCAAAGAATTGGGAAAATCCGGGGTCCTGGGCGGTGACGGGGAGGGTGGATAACAGGCTAAGGACGGCCACCAGGAGCAGGCCGGGGAATGGGCGGATGGATTTGGTATTCAGAAAAGCTATCAGCTTCATAAACAGTTGGGTCTCTCGTTATGAATATATATTCCGAGGCTTTTTAAGGATTGGGGGCGGGGCCTTTACCGAGGATAGATCTCTTTACTAGACGGATAAACTGGTCCAAACGTTGGCTCGGCTAATAACGGGAATGTAAAATAATTAAAAAAAGTGGAATTCGGGGCGTTTTTTTACATCTGCGCTTTGGTGCCGTAGGCGAGGTCGCCGGCGTCACCGAGACCGGGGACGATATAGCCTTTGGCGGTGAGCTCATCATCGATGGCGCCGCACCAGATGCGGCAATTGGGTTCCTCCCGGAGGACGTATTCGATCCCGACGGTACAGGCGATGGCGACGACGACGTGGATCTCGGCGGGGTGGCCTTCTTCGCGGAGGTATTGGATGGTCTTGACGAGGGAAGCGCCGGTGGCGAGCATGGGGTCGGAGACGATGACGACGCGGCCTTCGAGCTCGGGGCAGGAGATATAGTCAAGCCGGATCTCGAAGCTGCCGTCGCGCTGATGTTTGCGGTAGGCGGATATAAATCCGTTGTCGGCTTTGTCGAAGAAATTGAGCAGGCCCTGGTGGAGGGGCAGGCCGGCGCGGAGGATGGTGGTGATCACCGGCTGGTTGGTGAGCACTTTGGCGGTTGCGATGCCGAGGGGGGTCTGGACTTCTTTGTCGGTGAAAGGCAGGCGTTTGCTGATCTCGTAGGCGGCGACTTCTCCGATGCGTTCGAGGTTGCGTCGGAAGCGCATGCGGTCCAGCTGGATCTCCTGATCGCGGATCTCGCTGATCCAGTCACAGAGGAGGGAGTATTGTTCCGAGAGGTTGACAACCATAAGGGCCTGATTTAGGCAAACCTACAGAAAAATTTTCAGACCGGTGGGAAGGGTAATGGTTGGGAAGAGTTAGCTATTTTTGGGCCCTATGGTCTACAAAGTCATCGGGTTGATGAGCGGGAGTTCGCTGGATGGGCTGGACATCGCGTATGTGCATTTGCAGGAGCGGGTCGGGGCTTCGCAGCAGGCTCCGCGCGTCTGGGATTTTCAGCTGGTTCATACGGATTGTTCCGCTTATTCGCCGGAGTGGCGGGAGCGGTTGGCGGGCGCGGGGGGGCTTTCGGCGCTGGAGTACCTTACGCTGCATGCGGAGTACGGGCACTACCTGGGCCGCGAGGTCTTGCGGTTCATTGGGGCGTATGGGTTGGACTATCAGGTGCAGCTGATCGCGTCTCATGGGCATACGACTTTTCATTATCCGGTTGGGGGGAATGAGGTGCAGAGGATGGAGGGGAATGAGGTGCAGAGGATGGAGGGGAATGAGGTGCAGAGGATGGAGGGGAATGAGGTGCGGAGGATGGAGGGGAATGAGGTGCGGAGGATGACCGGGATGACGGCGCAGTTGGGGGATGGGGCGTCGATTGCGGCGGAGACGCGGATCAATGTCGTGTCTGATCTGCGGGCGCTTGATGTGGCGTTGGGTGGTCAGGGGGCGCCGATCGTGCCCATCGGGGAGAAGCTGCTTTTTCCGGAATATGGGGCGTTCCTGAATCTCGGCGGGATCGCGAACGTCTCCCTGGGGGCGGCGGCTTTCGATGTGGCGCCGGCGAACCGGGTGCTGAATGCGCTTGCGGGGAAGGCGGGGTTGGACTTTGATCGGGACGGGCTGCTGGCGGCGACCGGGAGGGTAGACGAGGAGGTGCTCAGGAGGTTGGATGGGCTGGCGTATTACGGGATGGGGTGGCCGAAGTCGCTGGCCAATGAGTTTGGGTTGTTGGAGGTGCTGCCGCTTGTCGAAGGCGCGGGGTTGAGTGTGGAGGACGGGCTGCGGACCTATGTAGAGCATTTGGTGGGGCAGATCGGGCGGGCGGCGGAAAGGTTGGGAGTTGTGGGGCGGATGCTGGTGACGGGGGGGGGGGCGCACAATGGTTTCCTGGTGGGGAGGCTGCGGGCGCGGCTGGCGGAGTTGGGGGTGGAGGTTGTCGTGCCGGATGCGGCGATCGTCGATTATAAGGAGGCGTTAGTGATGGCGTTGATCGGGGTGTTGCGGTGGCGGGAGGAGAACAATGTGCTGGCGTCGGTGACGGGAGCGAGCCGGGACAGTATTGGCGGGGCGGTGTGGATCGGTCAGGAGGTTTGATCGTTCAGAAATTCCATGTCCTGTGCGGTGAGGGTGATATCGATCGATCTTCTATTCTCTTCGAAATGCGTCAGGCGCGATGTACCGGGGATGGGCAGGAGGAGATCATTATAATGCAGGAGCCAGGCCAGATTAATTTGTGCGGGTGTGGCGGCGTACTTGCGCGCGATCGCGGCAATTTTCTCATCGTGTTTGGGCAGGGAAGTGAGCAGGGAAAAGAAGGGGATCATGGGGATCTTATTCTTTATACAAATGTCCATGACTTCCTGCATCCCTCTTGTCTCGTTGTTGTACTGGCGGAACGTGGTGCGGACGCTGTATCCAAACGCATTTTCGACGCTGGCAATTTTTCCCATGCTAAGCGCCTTCTCCAATTCACCGGGGTTTACGTTACTGATCCCTACGTGGAGGATCTTCCCTTCCTTTTGCATCTTGAACATGGCCTCCAGGGACTCCTCCAATGGAGTATCCGAGTGGGGCATTAACCGAAAATGGACCAACTGGATCTGGTTTGTCTTTAATGTTGCAAGATTCCTTTCAATACTTTTCCTTAGTTCATCCGGCTTGTTGTAAGCGTACCAGCCCTTATCGGGCTTGCGTATGGCGCCCACCTTCGTACAGATCACCAAATCGTCGGAGTAGGGGTAGAGGGCTTCGGCAATCAACCGGTTGGTCACGTCATCGCCGTAATAGTCGGCGGTGTCGAGGAAGTTGATCCCGCTCGTGACGGTCGCGCGCAGGATTTGCAGGGCTTCGGGTCTGTTCGCGGGCTCGCCATAAATAAATTCACCCGTCAATCGCATTGTTCCATACCCCAGACGGTGGACGGTCAGGGGGTTTCGTGTAGAGGCTCCTATCGTAATGGTTTTGGCGAGGCTCATGGGGATGGTCGTTTTAAGGGATGGTAAAAATAGGAATTTTATTCCTCTTTTGGGATTGGGGGAGGATTTGCCCTCCCGCGCATCAGATTGATAATTAATTATTTATATATTGGCCTGTTGATTGTAATTATTATTGTGACTGCCATGAAACGTCGCGTTACCTCCATATTGTTTTCGCTCGCGCTTTTACCCCTCTTCGCTTTCGCGCAGGATCTGGCTTATAGTAACAAAAATGCTGAGACTACGGCGGTACGTAGGGGATGGTCGAAGGCAGAAGACCAGGTCAACGGGTTGATCGGCAAAGACAAGTTGGACAAGATGAAAGCAGTGACGGGCACGCTGGTGAATTTCCTCCGGGATTCTTGTTTGGGTGGGGGTGGTTCCGATGCAGGCGTTGGTGATTACAGCGCTACGTGGCATGGTGAATACAACTCCGATCAGAACAGTCCCGCGGCCCAACTGAAATTTGGGGTCACCTGTCATTTCGCCGATCAGAACGCCGATCTGAGCATTACTGCAAACGATCTTCAGCCGCTGCTGGACCAGCTGGTGGTGAATGGTAAACATTTCCTAACGATGCGGGCTGCTACCGCTTCTGAAAAACATACTTCTTATTTTGCGGATGATCAAACGAAAATGTGGCTTGTCACTTCGGGCAAGGGTCAGCAGCTGTTTACCGCGGTTACACGTAAGGAATACCTGGTCGAAGCAAAGGCCGAGCTGCTGGCAATGGTGAAGAGTATCGAGGCGGGCTGGAAGCTAAAGGTTCCGGTCCGGCCGGCTGCTGTGCAGGAAGGTGAGCGCAAGGCGGTGATCGATCAGTTGAAGTCGATGTATTCCGGAACGGATCTCGCCATCCGGGTTCGGGTCTACCTGCACAGCTACAAGTCGGACGAAGAATTTCTGAAAGCGAACATCGCTGCGGAGACGGCCGGTTTCCGGGCGACGATCCGGCAGATGGATAGCCTGACGGCGCGTCTCGGAGCTGCTGAGCTTGGCAAGCCTGCGGTTGTGTCGGTCGTCGCGGCGGACTTCCATGGTTTCGAAGATGGACAGTCCAATTATATCCTGATCCGGATGAACGAGACCTATTTTAACAAGACGCTTAGCAACGAGAAGCCCCAGTTGTTCCTGGTGACCTGGCATTATGAAGGGGCGAACGCTTCGGCGGTTGAGCTGGACCGTCAGTTGACGGAGAAACTCGATGGACGGGCGTTGCAGGAGATGCTTGATAAGTAAGGTTTAACTGAATAAACCACCTTTCTTCAGTTCGCTGGTCCCCTCCCCGATCTTAAAGCCATTCTGATAAATCTGAATTGTATAGCTACCCTGTTGGAATTTGCCGGCTGGCGTGAATGCAAATTCAACCTTCTTCTTCTGCGACATTTGGAAATCGACGGGTACTTTGGCCGTAAAAGATTTATCACCTTCCTCACGGGTGGTAAATGTGCCAGGTCCGGCGGTGACGTCCATATTCTTACCATCGGGGCCAGTTATACATACATATACATCTGTCATCCCCGACTGGGCGATACGATTCGTCACGTCGAATGAAATGAGCAGTTTGCTGACATGCTTGGCCTTGTTGGTAATTTTCTCTTTTCCGTTGCTCTTCACATCAACCGGGATAATCGCAATATTTGACGCATTCAACGTAGAAGCAACGTCTACCTTTTTCTCCAAATCCTGCTTGACAGCGGTTGTCGTCTGAAGATCCGAAGTCAGGGTGGAATTGTCCTGCGTCAGTTGTACCTTATTCTGGGTAAGCGTTTGGTTGTCCGTTGTGAGGCGGGCAATGTCCTGTTCCATAGCGCCTATCCTGTCATTCAACTGGGCGACCAGTTCTTTGGCTTTTGCCAATTCGGCGGCGGACGCATTCCGGTTATTCAGGATCCTGCGGATCTCCGCTTTCTTCTGGGCTATCTGGGTGGTTTGTCCCTTTAATTTGACCCTCATGTCGTTGGAGATCCCGGTGATGGAATCCAGGCGGACCAATGATTCGTCGAAGCTCTTCTGGATTTGAATTTTCCCATCGGTAAGTTTGGCAATCTGCGTGTGGGTCTGCTCAATTGACTGACTTGAATTACTCTGAGTGACGCCCAAATAGACAAGGCTGGCCACAAGGCCGACGGCCAGCAGCCCGATCACGAGATTCCGTTGATCTCTCTTCCGCGGCGTATTGTCAACTTCCGATCTTGGAGAATTTGAATTAGTCATACTGTAAAGTTTTTAAGTGAACTATCTGATCCATGTATAAGGATTACCATGCCACGATCGGTTATTCGAAGAAGTGCCGGGGTGTTCCACGCCGGGCTGGGTCGCAGCCCGTTGATTCATATGCGATAGCGAGGAGAAAAGAAATACGTTAAATTTTACAATCCCAATACAGATCTGAGTTTCACATATCCCGCTTTGCTGACGGGAACCTGGGCACCGGAGGAGAGGACGCAGAGGTGGCTGTCCTTTTCGTAGGGCTCAATGCGGGTCACCTGCTGGATGTTGATGATATAGGAGCGGTGGGTGCGGACGAAGCGGGTGGGGTCGAGGACCTTTTCGAAGTAGCCCATGGTGCGATTTTTGAGGAAGGCGCCGTTGTGGGTGTGGATCTTGACATAGTCGTCGGCGGCTTCGAGGTAGTGGATGTCTTCGATGGGGATGATCTTGATCTTCCCGGCGGTTTTTACTACTACACGTTGTTGTTGGGCGGGGGATTCGGCGGCGGTGTCGAGGAGGGACTGGGTGTTGGTGGGGTTGGTGATCGCGGGGTTGGTCGCGGCGGGCTGTGCGGCGGCGGATTCGGGTTCCGGCTTGTATCCGTCGAGCCATTTGTGGAGGGCTTTGTCGAAGCGCTCTTTGGAGAAGGGCTTCAAAAGGTAATCGATGGCGTGGGTTTCGAAGGCGCGGATGGCGTATTCGTCGAAAGCGGTGGTGAAGATGACGGCGGGCGGGTTTTCGACGAGTTCGAGCATTTCGAAGCCGTTGATCTTCGGCATTTGGATATCGAGGAAGATGAGGTCGGGGTGGTGGAGCTGGATTGTTTTGAGGCCCTCGAAGCCGTCGTTGCATTCCTGCACGATGGTGATATTGGGATACGATTGGAGATATTCGCGGACGATCATGCGGGCGAGGGGCTCGTCGTCGATGAGGGCGGCGGTGATCCGTTGGGACGAAGGTTGGGAGGGCTGCGTTGAATTCGTTTCGTTCATGGCTGTGCTGTTTGTGTTGGGTTAGCGGCCGGCCAGTTCGCCGGGATCCTTACGGTGGTGATAAATAAATTCTCTTCTACGCGGGTCTCGAGGAGGTCGGGTCTGGCGAATAATAAATACAAGCGGCGTTGGATCGAGGTCAGGCCGAAGCCGGTTCCTTTCTTGGGCCGGGAGGTCTCGGGGTCGAAGGGGTTGACGACTTCTATGCGAATATAATTGTCGACCAGGCGGGCGCGGATCGAAATGGTGACAGAGTCGGTGGTATCATAGAGCCCAAATTTAATCGCATTTTCGACGATGGGTTGGAGGAGCATGGAGGGCAGCCGGTATTCGAGGCATTCGGGGGCGTAGTCCAGCTCGGTGCTGAGGCGGTGGCCGAAGCGGACCTTTTCGATCTCCAGATATAGTTCGAGGTATTGCAGCTCTTCGGTGAGCGGTATCCATTGCTGATCTTCTTTCCGGAGGTTGCCGCGGAGGAAATCGGAGAGCTGCTGGATCATCTTGCGCGCTTGCTCGGGGCGGCTGCCGATCAGGGCGCTGATGGAATTGAGGCTGTTGAAGAGGAAGTGGGGTGCGAGCTGCTGGCGGAGCTTGAAGAGCTCGGCTTCCTTGGCGAGGCGTTCGGCGTCGTTGCGGCGCTGGCGGTTCTCCTGTTCTTCTTCTGAGGAATACCAGAGGACGCTGAGTATGCACATACAGCCGATCTGGAGGAAGGCGAAGTCGAGGCGAACGGTCCAGGACCGCGTAAAGAATACGGCGTAATCGACGGGATCGCCGGGGGTGTGAAGCAGGGGGACCAACGCGGCCTTGCACAGTGCAGTGCAGAGGGCCGCGAGCCCGAGGCTGATAAATAAAATATACCAGTACCGGTCTTTCTTTGGCAGATAATATTGCATGCCGTTGCTGATGAGGACGCAGCATAGGGCAAGGATGGTATTGGAGAAGGCGCTGTCGGAAAGGGCTGTGACCGCGCGGAGGCCGAAGTTGAGGAGCACGTGTGTCTGAAGGAGGGCCCAGATGGCAAACCAGGAGGTGAAGATCACCACAACTCTGCCGGAGGAAAGGGGGGATTTGGCCATGGGCTAGAGGAGCTGGAGCGTTTTGTGGGTTCCCGAAATGCGGATATGGTCGGCGCGGCGGTTAGCGAAGTCGATATAGCCTTCGGGGTCATCGGTCTCCTGAATGCGGGAGTACATTTCGGCGCCGTCGAGGAGGTCACTGAGGCGGTACAGTTCCGCGACGTTGATGAACTTCCACTGTACGAGCTGCTGGTCCTGGTTGTAGAACCGGTCCTGCTCCTTCTCCCCGAGCGCGAAGGCTTTTTCGAAGGCTTCGTCTTCGTTGTGAGCGGCGATCAGGCGGAGCTGTTCGTCGAACTGCGGGGTGTGACGGCCTTCGCCGCAGATGATCCGGAAGATGATTTTGGAGAGATACCAGTTCATTGGAATAAGTTTTTGATATTTTAGTTTTGGTTTCCGGGGTGACGGGGGCGGTTGGTTTAATGGATCAAAAATTCTTCAATTCGATACCGCCGAATAAGGAGGTGCCGTCGATGAGCAGGATCTTTTCGGGGTTGTTGACGGTGGGCTGCTGCCGTTTATCTTCAAATCCGGCGAAGATGGCGGTGACATCGGTTCGGATTTCCCAGTGTGCGGGGACGATGATCTTGGTGGCGCCCATGATCTGGACAACGTCGAGTCGTACGGTTCCCGAGATGTCGGCCTGGCTAAGGTCGAGCTCGGTGCCGCCCATGATGGTGACGACGTCGCCGCCTTTGAAGCTTTTGGATACGATCTTTTTGTGGACGCCGCCGAAAAACGCGGTGGAGTCGATATAGTCTTCGGAGGAGAAGCCGGTATAGCCGGGGCCGGTGGAGGTGGGGCCGGTGTTGGTGGGGCCGGTGGAGGTGGGGCCGCCCGCGTTGGGGGGCGTTCCGGGGTTGGTTGTTCCGGGGTTTGGGCCGGGGTTGGTCGATCCGGGGTTAGGTGCGGG
>Ga0210383_10004746_pt1 | contig 12023 bp, 9 predicted proteins | sample IncBWC14OmetaG_FD_160072 | JGI IMG/M metagenome (GOLD analysis project Ga0210383, IMG submission 160072) | Forest soil microbial communities from Barre Woods Harvard Forest LTER site, Petersham, Massachusetts, United States - Inc-BW-C-14-O ...
GTTCCAGGCGTAAACAGCGTTGGGCAGATTGTCGCCATTGATGAACCCGCCGCCGGTGGCGGGAATATTGACGCCCGCCGGATCCCAATATTCCATGCCCATCGCGAGATTACTGGGCACGGCGCGGAGCACCGCGTCGAGATCAATCAGGAATTGCCGCTGACCTGGAACGCTCGGCGGACTGTACCAGGGATCGTTCGACCCGAAGCCGTTTTCATAATGCTCGCCGGCCTCGATGATGAAGATCGGCTTCGCGATCATGCTCGCGGCTTTATTGAGCACGCTTTGCTCGATCGGCTGACTCGACGGATTCGTGGCGGCAGCTTGCGCCGCGGTGAGCGGGCCGTGATAGAGCGGATAGTAGCTCTGGCAAATCGCGTCGTAGGGAATTGAATTCGTGTTTGCCTCGGTGAAGAAGCTCGTGAGGTCCCAGGCGGGCGTGATATGGATGCAAACGAGGGGCGGCGGGAGCGGCGCGCCCAGAGACGTATCGGCTGCGGCGGCGCGGACGGCGTTCATCCCCTGAATTTGCAGCTGCGCGAAATTCGAGAAGTTCGCGCCGGGATCGTTGCCATTGAGAAAGCCGGTGTCCACTTCATTGCCGATGGAGACGAGGTCCGGCATTACGCCCGCGCTGCGATAGCTTTCGATCTCCTGTAACACGTAATTGTAGAGATCGGTCTGCAATTGTGAGAACGAATCGTTCGTCCACGCGGCGGGCGTGCTTTGCGAGCTGCCGCCGTCGAAGAACAGCGTGAGCTCCACACTCATGCCGAGATTCTTCGCGCGCTTCGCGAGATCGAGGTCCTGCGCATCCGTCTCGGCGTAGCAAAGATTCTGCACGCAAGGGCCGCTGGACGCCTGCGTCGCATACGGCGGCATCGAAGTGGGACGCAGGCGAACCATGTTTACGCCGTGATTTTTCATTAGCTGCAAGACGTCGGTGGGCGTGCCGGCATCCTTCCACCATGTGACGCTAGCCGCGAGGCGCGCGGTTTCCTGCTTTTCGAGAAGTGCGTTATCAATGCCTCGGAAGAAGGCGGGGCGCAGGAGCCATTGCTGCGTCTGCGTGGCTGCGCCACTGAGGGTGGTTTGATCGAGCTGCGCGCCGGCGGTGGTGGAGCCTTGATAGACGTCAAGAACGAGGCCGGTGGACTGATTCTGCACCGTGTAATAGCCGTTGCTCGTGGCGTGGAGCGACCACTCCTGCGAGGGCGTGCTGCCGGCACAGAGATTCTGCACGGTCCAGGTAACGCCGGAGGCCGCGGCAGAATCGAGGCAGAGGCCGTTGAGGAGATTGCTGATTTTCCAGTTGCCGTCGGCGAGGCGCGTGGTGGCCCAGCGCTGCGAAAGGGAAGTGAAGCTCGCCGCGTTCTCCAGCACATGATCGCCGGCCGCGATCGAGCCGGAATTCAGGTCAATCTGCAGGCCATCGGCTTGATTGATGATGTAGTAGGTTTCGCCGTTGATGGGCGAGACGTCGGTGGGCGGAGGAGGCTGCTGCGCGCGTGCCGCGGCGGCTCCCAGGCCGCAGAGAAACAACACAAAGATTGAAATCCCTACTGCGCGCTCACCAATTCTCATGCGTTTTCCCCGTGCCCGCAGATGCACCATTATCCACGCTTATCGTATGCAATCGTGTGAAGCTCGCAACCCGCCAAAAGTTGGATTGGCCGCGGCAGCCACCGGCAGGCCCGTGCCCGAAATGAGGCTCGATGTGACTTTTGGGAATCGCACGTTCGATCGCTCTTCCACAAATCGGCGCGAGCGGATATCATTTGAACATCATTTAGCGGCCATGGAGTTCGGCCCTTAACCGCTGTCCCACCGATAGCCGGGACAGATGATGACTCCTGACAAGCGGCTTCGCCTTTGCGCTCGCAAAGCACGAAGCTGAATGGGTCTTGTCGAGGAGTCGCAGTTCCCGGCAAAGCCTACTTCAAACGACGAGCGAAGAATCCGCGTCCGAATGGAGCGCGCGGAAGAGCGCGAGGTGGCTCAAGCGAAATGAACAAATACCTGATGGTGGGCATCGGCGGATTCGTGGGATCGGTGCTGCGTTACTGGATCGGTGGAATCGTGAGCAATCGCCTGGGGACTCGCTTTCCCTACGGCACGTTTTTTATCAACGTGACGGGCTCGTTTCTGATCGGCTTCGTCATTACGCTGCTCGCCGAGCATGGCCAATGGAACCCGGCGTGGCGCTATCTGATTCCCATCGGTTTCATTGGCGGCTACACCACGTTCTCGACATTCGAATATGAGGCGTTCCGTAGCCTGGAAGATGGCGAGATACTAATGGCGTCGCTGAACGTTGCGCTGAGCGTCGTAGTAGGATTCGTGGCGGTCTGGCTGGGTGCGATCGCGGGAAAACGCATCGCGTGATGGCCACTGAACCGAGACGCGCTCCGCGAAGTTCAGTGACAAGGGGGCCGCATGCTTAAAGCCGGGCCTGCGCAGAAGGTGAGCATCTACGTTGGCGAGGATCACAGGTTCCACGGCCAGTCGTCGTATTCGGCGATCCTCGACTTCCTTTTCTATCGCGGTATTTCGGGCGCGAACGTCATCCGCGGCATAGCGGGATTCGGCGCGGACCACCACCTGCACACGACGAAGATCGAGCGCCTCACCGAAGATATGCCCGTCAAGATCGAGTTCATCGAATCGCCTGAGAAGGTGCAGGAACTTCTGCCCAAGCTCTACGAGCTGGCCGGAACGGGCCTGATCGAGATTCAGGAAACCACGGTGGTGAAGCCGGCGGAGAAGGAGCCTTCGCGAAAGAATGCTCCGGCGCCATCGCCCTCGCTGAAACGCGAGGGGAAAGCGAAGCTGATGCGCATCTTCGTGGGCGAGAACGACAAATGGCGCGATAAGCCGCTGCACCAGGCGTTGATCGAGAGCATGCGCGCAAACGACATTGCGGGCGCGACCGTCTATCACGGCATTCTCGGCTACGGCGCGAACCGGCGGATTCATCGCGACACGGCGCTGCATCTCTCGCACGACCGCCCCGTGATGCTCTCCGTGGTGGACACGGACGAAAAGCTGCGCGCCTACTTTCCGATTCTCGATTTGATGGTGCAGCAAGGGCTCGTGGTGCTGTCGGATGTAGATGTGATCAAGTATTCGCACAATTTCGAAAATGTGGAGCGCCGAAAGGAGCCGCGGCCATGAAACTCGAAGGCAAGGCCAAGATGTTGCGCATTCACTTCGGCGAAGACGACAAGTGGAAGGGAAAGCCGCTCTATCGCGCGATCGTCGAGAAATGCCGTGAACTGGACATCGCCGGGGCGACCGTCTTTCGCGGCATCGAAGGCTACGGCGCGAGCACCCTGATACGCCGTGCGCACACACTATCGTTTTCACACGATGCGCCACTCATGGTGAGCGTGGTGGATTCGGAAGACAAAATTCAGAAGCTGCTGCCTCTGCTCGATGAGATGGTGGGCGAGGGATTGATCGCCATGTCGGATGTGGAAGTGATCAAGTACGTGCATCAAGAGGGCGTGCGCTCGTAGCGGGGATCGTCGGGTAGGGCGAAGAGGGGTGCTGCCGGACGAGTCGACATCTCGGAAGAGACGATCCCGTCCGGCACGCGATGGAACACCGAATTACAGCGAATTCAAGAACGCGATCAAATCCGTCATCTGCTGGTCCGATAGATTCATCTGGAACCGCAAGTTGTAGAAATTCACCAACTCCGTCAGATTCTGGGCCGCGCCATTGTGGAAATAGGGCGCGCGCGCCGCGAGGCCGCGAAGAACCGGCCCCTTCGTTCGAATCAAATCACTGCACTGACCTGAAATCAAAGCCTTGCCCGGATCCGTGGTGTAGACGATGTAGGGCTCCGAGGAATCCGAGCCGGGGAACGGATTCGTGCAACCGGTGATTTCGTAAACCGGAACATTCGCCATCGTGAGCTGCGAAAGGCCGGCCGCGATGAAGGGATCAGTCTCGCTGGTTACGTCGTGCCCGGTGCCGATATCCAGCGCCAGCGGGAATGAATGGTCGCCGACGTTTGGCGTGTCGTGGCACGTGGTGCAGGTGCCCGTGATCGATGGAGGGCTGCCGAGCGTCGCATTATCGTTCAGCCCGCGGACGCTCGTGATGATGAGCGGCTGCGAATTGAAAATTGCCTGGCCTCTCGCGATCGAGGCGCGCGCGGCTTCTACGGCTGGATTCGTGCCGGACTTCAGATTTGACCAAGAGTCGAAGAGCGTAAACGCCACGGGATTGAACGCCACGCCGTCCGGGTCTCCGCCAAGCGAGTCGTTGATGCCCGGATAGTAGGTCGAAGTAGTCTTCGTGAGAATGCGTGCCCCGCCCTGCGCGCCTGCTGCCGTCAACGGACCAGCGGCGCTATCCGTCATTTGTGCGCTCGAGAGGCCAAGCTCGAAATTCAAGATCGAAGTGAGCTGCGCCGCCGTGGGCGGGTTTAGCGCCTGCGCATGATTGAGAGTGGCGTCGATGGCTTGTTGCGTCAAGTCCGTGGTGAGATTCGGCTGAAAGGTCGCTTTATTGTTCAGCGGCTGCAAGGTTTCGCGCCCGTCGAACATTACTGTACTGAGGAAGCCGAGGTTTGCTGTCGGCAGGGGACGCCGGTAAACCGAAACGGTCTGCTGCCCGGTATCGGGATTCGTAACGATCGCGCATCCGTAGGGATCGTAGACCGCAGTGATTTGGAATTGCGCGGTCGCTGGAACTACCAGCGGGATGCGAATCAGCCCATTCTGGAGGAGCAGGGTGTGATTTGAGGCGTCCGTCTGGCTGCCGGACGGGCAATTCGCACCGTCAACCAGCGCGAAGAGCGGATCGTTTCCGTTCGTCGCGGTGAAGCGCTCGTTGATGTCGGCGGTGCTCAGTCCGAAGGCGCTATCGCCCGCGTGGCAGGTGCCGCACGAGCGGCCATTGGTTCCCAAGCTCTCAAAGAACGGATTGTTTTCGTTGATCGCGCCATGAGTATTGTTCGTGCTAACGGCGCCCGTGGGATCAGCGTAGGCAAGCAGGTTCGGGATGATCGTCGCTGAGACGGCGCCTGCGAACGTCAAAACCGCCAGAGTCACGGCCCATTTTTTCGCATTCATCATGCGCAGAATTCGGTGCAAAGTCATAGCTCTCTTTCTCCCATTGCTCGTGGTTGCGGCACGAACCGGCCCGGTTTTTGCGAACGCTACCGCGCATAGAGCAAGCTTGGCAATGCACAGGGACTTATCTCTTGGTGACCGTGCAGGTCTCTGATAAATTTGCAGTTACGCAGGAAGGTAACCAGCGCCCTCACGATGTTCGGACGGAGTAGTGCCTTGCCCGAGAAGAAGCCACCCGCGACAGGCCCTGTGGTTCGCTTCGGCGTCGTCGAAGTGAATTTTGCCGCCCGCGAACTGCGCAAGCATGGCGTCCGCGTCCGACTCCCCGGCCAGCCGTTCAGTCTGCTGAAGATGCTGCTGGAGAAGCCCGGCGAAGTCGTCACGCGGGAGGAAATGCGGCAGCGGCTTTGGCGAGAAGATACGTTCGTCGATTTCGAGCACAGCCTCAATAGCGCCGTCAAAAAGCTTCGCAGTGCCCTCGGGGATACGCCGGAGAATCCGCGTTACGTCGAGACGGTCCCGCGCGTGGGATATCGCTTTGTCGCTCCGGTAACCACCGTGGCATCCTCCGAAGAGATTCCGGCGAGCGTCATGGCGCCTGCTGCGGCCACTCGTGCACCTGAGCCTCCGGTAGCCGCCGTTTCGCACTCGCACTCACACCGGCGCGGCATTGCCGTCGGCGTTGTAATCGGCGTTGTTTTCGCGCTCGTTACGATCGCGGCCTATTCCCATTGGAAGCGCGCGCGCGATCGCGCGGCCACCGATTCTCAGCGTCGTATGTTGGCCGTCTTGCCGTTCGAGAACCTAACGGGCGATCCGGGACAGGACTATTTCAGCGACGGCCTGACCGAAGAAATGATTTCGCAACTTGGCCGGCTGGACCCGCAGCATCTCGGCGTGATCGCGCGCACTTCGGTGATGCATTACAAGGGCGCCAAGATCGCATTGCCACAGATTGCCGCCGAGCTCGGAGTGCAGTACGTGCTGGAAGGCAGCGTCCGACGCGAGGCCGGAAAGGTTCGGGTCTCCGCACAGTTGATTCAGGTGAAGGACCAGTCGCGCGTCTGGAGCCGCGAATACGATCGCGAGCTGAGCGATCTACTGGGCCTGCAATCCGAGATTGCGCGCGAAGTGAGCGATGGAATCCACGCAGCGCTCGGAAATCCGCCCACACGGCCGAATCCTCCAAGGGCCTCGCCGGAGAATCCCTCCTATGAGGCGTACGACCTCTACATGAGGGGGCGCTATTTCTGGAACAAACGGTCCGAGGAAGGTTTCCGGCAGGCGGTGGACTACTTCCGGCAGGCCATCGGCAAGGATGCGGGCTACGCGCCGGCTTACTCCGGACTTGCCGACACATATGCGCTGATGAGCAGTTGGCATCAGATTCCTCAAGAGGAAGCGATTCCGAAGGCTCGCGACGCGGTGCTGAAAGCGCTCGAGCTCGATGATTCGCTTGCGGAAGCTCACACATCGCTCGCCTTGATCGCCGAAAACTACGACTACGATTGGCAAACTGCGGAGAGGCAATTTCAACGCGCCATCGAGCTGGACCCGAACTATCCCACCGCGCACCAGTGGTACGCAGAAATGTTGTCGTACCAGGGCCGCTTCGACGAAGCATTCGCCGAAAGCGAACGCGCGCGCGTGCTCGATCCGCTCTCGCTGATTATCGCCGCGGATCACGCCGCCATCCTTTATTACGCGCGGAGATTCGACGAGTCGGCTCGCGAGTTTCGCGGCATTTTCGCCATGGACCCGACTTACAGCCGGGCTCACATGATCGTCTTCGATTACGTGTGCCTGCGCGATTTCCCTAGCGCGTTTGCCGAGATCGAGTCGCGGCGGCGCCCCGGCGTCCCGCTACCGGATCTTCTACTGGGCGATGCAATCTACGTGTATGGCGAGTCGGGGAAGCGCACTGAGGCCGTCCGCATGCTTCACCAGTTCGAGCAAATAATGCGGAATCTCCCGCTCGACCGGACGGTCCAGTTGGTACACGCATACGTCGCAGTCGGCGAAAACGACAAAGCAATCGCGGCGTTGCAACGCGGCTATGCCGCGCACTCTGACTCCCTGACCGCACTGAAAGTGGATCCCGGCTTCGATCCTTTGCGCACGGACCCGCGATACCAGGAACTGCTGCGCAAGGTTGGCCTGGCACGATAAGACGGAAGCGCACGGATGCCTCACGCCTGCCAGCACACCGCGTTTGTCTTCCTAAACTAGGGTGTTCCGCCGATATCTCTCTCCGGGCCGACGAGTATCCTTAACCTCGGGTCGCCTCTCAAGGCGCGGCTCGGCGGCACGTTGAGGCTCTCTTGGTCATGTCCCTGCTCGATAGACTCCTTGCCTTCGCTTTACTTTCCTCCGCAATTCTTTTGACTGCAGGAAGCGCCGTGAACGCGCAGCAGGCGAATCCGGACGCGCCGGACTCCGATTCCAACGAGGCTGCGCTTCCCGATGCGCCGGTTCCCAATGCGCACGCGGCATTCGCGCCGCGCCGGGCGTCACATGCCGGGGGCGCGGCACTCGGCGAGCCGCTGACGTTGCACGAACGCTTGAAACTCTACGCGCACTCTTATATCGAAGCGGAAAACTATATTGGACCCGCACTCGGCGCCGGAATCGGCCAATGGGAAGACAGCCCCTCCGAATGGGGAGAGGGTGCGGGCGGCTACGGCAAGCGCTACGCTTCGGGTCTCGCACGAAGCGCGATCGCGAGAACGATCAGCTTTGGCGTCGCCGCAAGCGACGGCGAGGATTCGCGCTACTTTCCTTTGCGCGAAGGCGGAATCTGGCGTCGCACACGTCATGCCGCAGTGGAGACGTTCGTCTCGCGCGGACGCAGTGGTGGAAGCATGCCGGCAGTATCGAGATTCGCCGGGGTTTACAGCGCCGGATTTATTGCCAACGCCTGGGAACCGCCGAGCCAGCGCGACGCGGCGCACGCGATGGAGCGCGGGTCCACCGCGTTGCTCTCGGGCGTCGGATGGCGCCTGTTCGAGGAATTCTGGCCGGATGTTCGCCACGGACTGCGCTTGGCGCAACGTTGAACGAGCCCCGGATTCGCGCCTAATGTTCTTCCGCGCCCGCATCGATCTCCCGGGTCTTACGCCCCTCCTTCGTAGTACTCGATAGAAAATTCACCAATTTTTGCGCAACTTCGGTTCCCCTTGTGTGTTTAGATGATTCGGGGTCATTCTCCAGCTCCTCGGTTCTCGAACACGCTCGCATGGAAAGTGGCGTTGTCGTCGCGTGGTGGGGTCCTTGCGGACGCGGCGGTCACTGGCCGTTTTTCCTGGAATGAAAACTCAAATCGGAGGGTTATTAATGAAACGACTTTATGCCTTAACAGGCTCGTTCCTCTTTCTCGTCCCGCTCCTGCTCTCGTTCTCCGCACCATCTCGCGCACAATCGGGAGCGGCGGTTCGAAGCGGTTCGCCAAACGAGTACGACGCAAGCAAGGAGATTACCCTGCACGCCACCGTCTCAGCCCTGCCGAGCGCAGCGGCCAACGGCGGGTTCCAAGCAAAGCGGCAACTGACGCTCGATACCGGCAGCGGCACGATTGCCGCTGAAGTGGGCAGAACGGCACTCCGGGGCAAATTCGCAATTCCGCTCTCCTCGGGAAAAGAGGTTCAGGTGACGGGCGTCATGGCCTCGCGGAGCGGCAGCCAGGTGATGCTGGTGCGCACCGTGCAGCTCGACGGCCATACGTATACCGTGCGTAACACGCTCGGGTCCGTGTTGCCGCACCCGATCGTGGATGGTTCCGCCGCGCTCGCGTTCAAGGGAGGTGCGCAGTGAACCGCAAAATCCTTTCTTCTCTTTTCGGTGTGATTCTCCTGATGGGATTGGCCGCGTGCAGTTCCAATAACAGCACGCCTCCGCCCACCGAGGCAATCACGGTAGGCAGCGGCTCGGGACAGACCACGCCGGTGAGCACGGCTTTCAACGCTCCTCTCGTCGCGAATGTTTCGACCGGCAGCACGCCGAATAGCGGGGTATCAGTCACATTTACGGCGCCTTCCTCCGGCGCTGGCGGCAACTTCGGCAGCGGCGCGACTACGGCCACGGTGACGACGGATGCGAACGGCAATGCAACTTCGCCGGCATTTACCGCGAATGGCACAGCCGGTACCTACAACGTGGTCGCCACGGCTCAGGGCGTCTCGGGGAGCGCTACGTTCGCTCTAACGAATACGTCCTCCACGCTAACCGTCACCACCTACTCGTTCTATGCAGCCGGCACGGACGCCGATGACTTCAATTACACGCTCGCGGGATCGGTGAGCATCGATTCGAACGGCAACGTCACTTCCGGCGTGCAAGACTTCAACGACGGCGGCGGCGCCGTCAATGGCGTGACTTCTCCTGAACCTTCGGGCGATTCGATTACGGGAGGAACGCTTAGCGTTACTTCTGGCACCCAACAGGGGACGCTCACCCTCGTGACGAACAATGCCCTTCTCGGGACGGAAACGCTCGCGGTGAACTTCGCGAATACGAACCATGCGCTGATCGCGGAGTTCGACGGAAATGCCACATCGGTGGGCAGCCTGGATTTGCAGACGTCAATCTCCACGATGCCTTCCGGCGCGTTCTCGTTCGCCGGCGCGGGGGCTGACGTGAACGGCAATCAGGTCGTCGCTGGCGGCATCTTCACAATCACCAACACGGGCCTCAGCGGCACGATTGACGTGGACGACGACTTCGCACCCCAATCAGGCACCGCATTCAGTGCCACGGTCGGCAGCCCCAATAGCACCACCGGCCGAGGTACGCTGACGAATTCCGCGTTCGGAATTTCAGTCGTGTACTACGTTGTGGGCCCCGAGGCAATTCGCATCATGGACGTGGATACCACCGACACGTTCCTCGCGTCGGCCTACGGCCAAGGTGCCGGCAATTTCACCGCTAGCTCGATCGGGCAATCGGTGATTAGCGTCACCGGAACGCCTGTCTTCGTCCAGTACGTGCTCGCGGGGCAGATCAGCACCACTCCGAACGCAGAAACCTTCGCGGGCGTTATCGACGCGGACGAATATGGCAGTTTCGCAAACGCCAATCCGATCAGCGGCACCTACGCGATGGCGAGTGATGGCTACGGCAGCCTGACGATCACGAACGGCGGCGGGGGCGATGCAACCTCTTTCGGCGTTTATGCCGTGGATCCGAATCTCAACATCAGTGATCCGAACAATTCCACGGGCGGAGGCGGCGCTCTCGTCGTGGACCTCGACACTGCGGTCGTCGGTACGGGCGTCCTTGTGCCGCAAACGGATATCGTCGCAGCCGACTTCTCCGGCAGCTACGTCTTCGACGGGCAATTCATCACGACGAACGACGAAGCCGATTTCGCGGGGCAGGGAACCGTGACCGGAACAGCTTTCGCTGGAACGGGCTTCCTGAACGACCCATTCGGAGACTTCGTAACGACTCCGCTCAATTCAAGCGTCACGTTTGCAGGGGCACTCCAGGCGGACGGCTCGAATCCCGGTCGTTACTTTCTGGATCCGCTCGAGATGACGGTTCCGAACGTGACGGGGACAGCTCTCACGGTCGCCGTATATCAGGCGAGCGGCGGGCAGTTGTTCTGGGTTGAAACCGACGCCGGAAGCGTCTTCAGTGGACAAATTCAGCAGCAAGCGTCCGCTTCTTCGGGCGCAAAGAAGCCGCCGTTGAAGGCTGCTTCGCGCAAGCACTAGACGTAAGCTCACGCGGCAATGGCACGGCCGGAGCGATCCGGCCGTGCCTGGCCGCATTTCTCCGCGCAGCATTACCAGGCCTCAACGCCCCACGATGTTGTGATTGCAGGGGGCGCTCCCAAGAAATCGCCGGCTGGGAGCCGGCGCCACTCACTTCGCCGCGCCGCGATTCGCTACTGGCTCGCTCTTGGTGGTTGCTTGTGGAGCTTGCCGAAGTCCGTCTTCGTGTCTGGTGCGGCGCCCGCGTGCGGCGCTAGCCTTCGTCGCGCCTCTTTCACGTAACCCGTGAATCGCCGGGCGAGCTCCTTGATTCGTTCGATCTCGCGATGCTGCACGGCGTCCGGAGGAATCAGCTCCGCGCCCACGCCGATCGCCGAAGCTCCCGCAAGCAAGTAGGCCATCGCGTTCTGTTGCGTCACTCCGCCCGCCGCGACCAGCGAAATCTGCGGCAGCGCCGTGTTCAGCGACTTGATGTATTTTTCGCCGCCCACCTGCGCGCACGGGAACACCTTCACGAAGTTCGCGCCCGCTCGCCATGCGCGAATCACTTCCGTCGGCGTCAACGCTCCCGGCAGCACGGCCACATTTTCCTTTTTGGCGAATTCGAGCAGGTCGTCGTCGAAGCCCGGCGCCGTGAGAAACGCCGCCCCCGCATCCAGGCAGCGGCGCGCGGTTTCTGTATCGAGCACCGTGCCCGCGCCGACGAGAATCTTTTTGTGCTGCTTCACGAGGTGCGCAATCAATTCGACGGCTTCCGGCACCGTCATCGTGATTTCGACGATCGGGATCCCGCCCGCGCTCACGGCCTCCGCGGCAAAGTGCGCGTCTTCAGCCGACGACACACGCACCGCCGGAAGCACTCCGATTTGCCGGATCTGCTCACATACGTCTTCGCATTTCACCATGGCCATCTCCCAAACCGCACAACGGCGCGCATTTCTGCCGCCTTACACCGCGCCTTCGATCACGGGTTCTTCGAACTGGTCGCTCGGCTTCGCGAACCACGCGTAGAGCGTGGGCAGCAGGAAAATTCCAATCAGTAGATTCGACATCAGTCCGCCGACGATCACAATCGCAAACGGCCGCTGCGAATCCGAGCCGATTCCATGCGACAGCGCAGCCGGCAGCAGCCCGAGCGTAGCCACGAGCATCGTCATCAGAATCGGCCGCAGCCGCAGCACCGCGCCTTCCACCGCCGATTGCTCGATCGTATAGCCGCGCGCGCGTA
>Ga0210383_10004747_pt1 | contig 12021 bp, 9 predicted proteins | sample IncBWC14OmetaG_FD_160072 | JGI IMG/M metagenome (GOLD analysis project Ga0210383, IMG submission 160072) | Forest soil microbial communities from Barre Woods Harvard Forest LTER site, Petersham, Massachusetts, United States - Inc-BW-C-14-O ...
AATCGTCCCGAGAGCAATACGAAAAGTGGGTGGATGGCTTCATTGCCTTCTCGTTCTCTTTCCTGATTATTTTCCGCACCGCCATCGACCACGTCAATGCGCCAGGGACTACCTTCCAGAACTGCAACGCGCCCGGGCTGCCCGCGATAAATCCCTTCAAGACGTGAAAGACGATTCAATGAACCGACTGATGAAGGACCTTGCCGTCGACCGCGCGAACAACCCCGATGTCGCATTGCATGATCAATGGGATCAAGAAGAAGAGGACGACAACGACAACGACGATGGTGGAGATATCAACATTATCGATCGCAGTAAGCTTAACCGTCAATTCGATGTTTTCGTCTTGATTCCGATCCTCATCTCCCACTGCGTGATTTTTCATTCTGACTGATCGTCGTAGGCCAAGACCCCTGGCCGGGTCAGTACATCGACACCACGCGTGCCCGCAGGCATGGTGACGAGGGAATCAACTGGCCAAGACCTGGTTGACGATGTATGCTATGTCGGTTTCGTCTGGCTTACACCGAATGACGGGGCCTTCTGAAGCAACTTAGGTCGAATAGTTAATTAGTCCGATGAGGGGCTGTCAAGCGTTTAAGCGTAGTATAGGTACGGAGCAGCTTGTAATGTGCTAACATCAACGTTAGGGGGGATCTCATTTCGGAGGAATAGAGGAAGTAACCTTCGGAACGCCGTGTTTCGTCAATCTCGTGGTCCGTGTGCCTCCGCGTATCTAAGTTTGGATGTATGGGGCCTATTCTGCCTGAAGATTATACATAGGGATACATTGTAATACATAGCTGTGCCAATAGCGATCATACGTATACTCTAGGGCTGGCTGAGCATAAAACGCGAAAGACAGGCCGCCGGTGGCTGTACCTTGCAATTGCCGAAACTGGCAAGGTCCGTCTTGAACTTGTAAAACCGACAAGTCTCCCATCGCTCTTTCAAACAATCTTTCCCATCTCCCATCTTTGTGAGACTTTGCTACCGGCCTTCCAACATCACCGACAAAGTCTGTTCTTTCGATACTTACGTCTTCTCCCTTACTGCATAAAACTCGCCCCACACACACCCATACCTCAAGTTCTGACCTCGTTGATATCCCCTGGCCGATATCCTTCATCGTGTCTTTAATTTACCTCCGTTTTGAGTCAGCTCATTCAAGTATATAAACCCTGCCCTTTGTCGTCGAGACCGCCCATCCTTGTCACTCCCTCTCCCCGGAATGGATCGGTTAGCACCGATGTCGCATCAGTTTGCGGGTGGAGACTGACCAGGACTGATCTCTCGTTTAGTTACGCCAAGATTGAGAAAGTCGGTACGTGATTTATTTTATTGTGTGCTTGGCGTAGGCCACCAATCCTTGAGTGTGGGTTTGCAGGCGAAGGTGAGTTCCGTCTCGTTTCTTACTTTGGGTGTGGTTTTGTTTTATTTAGAAATTATCCGCCTTTCACGACTGTTGTATGTGCCTTAATGGACGTCAGGGACGTACGGTGTTGTGTACAAAGCTCGCGATGTCGGCACGAACCAGATCGTTGCCTTGAAGAAGATCCGACTCGAAGCAGAAGACGAAGGTGTTCCTAGTACTGCTATTCGCGAGATCAGTCTTCTCAAGGAATTAAAGGATGATAACATCGTCAGGTACGTATTACACATTGGGTGCTCCGACTACCTTTTCTGCCTTTCCACAGAGATCACGGTGATTGAATTCTTTTGCTTTCTGCTTCTTTAGGCTCCTAGACATCGTACATGCCGACCAGAAATTGTACCTGGTATTTGAATTTCTGGACGTGGATTTGAAGCGGTATATGGAGAATGGAAATCAGAATCGTACGCCCATTACCCTTGATATTGTCAAGGTGAGCCTCATTCTCTACACTGTATTCCGTGACTCGCGCGAGACTTTTTGCACGTGATCGACGCGTTGCGACGCGTCACCACGCGTAAAACCTTAGTGGCATGATTTGATACTACAGCGCTCAAGCTCGTTGTTGGCATCAGCTGTACAGGAGACTCCCCCTGATGCGTGGCATAGAGCTCACCTTTATTTTCAATTGCTATTGAACGGACGACTCTAGCTTTCGATCGATTGCCCATATCGTGTCATGTGACTCAGAGCCACCCTCTTTCTTGACTACATTCCAACAACCTTGTCCTTGTATCAACAGGGGACGGACTTCCGTGTCGAGAATCCATCTTGATGGTTACTCCACTCTCGGATGCCCGTTCCGACGCGATTCATTCTTCCATTTTGACAGTCACGTCCATCATGGCATTTGTAAACAATCCCTGACAACAATCCGCACCAGAAATTTACTCATCAGCTCAACTCTGGCCTCCTGTACTGTCATTCGCATCGTATCCTACATCGCGATCTGAAGCCGCAGAACCTCCTCATCGATAAACGCGATAATTTGAAACTCGCCGATTTCGGTCTCGCTAGGGCTTTTGGGATACCCATGAGAACGTATACTCATGAGGTTCGTTGTCTTTTTAACCCCATATATTCTCTGTTATCTGCACCCGCCCCCGCAAACTCCCGTCAATTCCTGTATCTATAACACAGTTAACTCTTTGTTGTCAGGTTGTAACCCTATGGTACCGCGCTCCGGAAGTCCTCCTAGGGTCCCGCCATTACTCTACTGCCATCGACATGTGGTCCGTAGGGTGTATCTTTGCGGAGATGGCAATGCAAGGCGCCCCACTCTTCCCTGGTGACTCAGAAATAGACCAGATTTTCAAAATTTTTAGGTAACGCTTTGCTTTGTCTTGTCTCCACCATTCTAATTTTTTTGATATTTTTGGTTCTGAATCCAATAGAATTCTCGGCACTCCTAATGAGGAGATCTGGCCTGGTGTCAGTGGCCTACCCGATTACAAGCCCACGTTCCCCCAGTGGTCGCGACAGGATATCTCTCGGATTGTACCGACTTTAGATGATGTAGCTATTGATATGCTTAAGGTATGTTCGACCCATGTAGCCTACTCGCCCTTGATCCGCTGCTTTGATACTTCATCACTCCCCTGTTTTACTCGGGCAACGTTTCCCGTGGCATTCAATTGTCGAGATTTACCATCTAGCAACCTTTGCTATGACCCACAGGATGCCACCCTGCAGCTTCAGTCAACTGACCTATATTATTCATTTGTAGCGGACTCTAACATACGATTCGGCGAAGCGGATCTCAGGTGAGCACCTCTTATCGTCTTCCTGTATAATCACTGAGCTACTGTACGCAGCAAAGCGCGCCCTCGTCCACCCTTACTTCGCAGACTACCAACCCTGATGGCGTTACGGTTTGATCAGTGGCGCCATTGCTTTGTCTTTTGCTGTCGGACCGTTCCGTTCGCGTTACAATCTGTTCCACTGTAGTAACATACAATACACGCACGGCCTACTTGTTCCCCTCCATCTCGCTCACTAGTTCGTCAGAATAGTCCAATCGTTGATGCTTCCATACTGAATCGTATTTTTTTGTGCTCATGATTTTGCTTGTATGTTCCATCATGCAGTATTCAAATTCATCTTGAAATATCTTGCGGTTAGCACTCGCTCGAGCGCTCAGATAACGTTTATGTGGCGCGGCTGTATACAGCCTGGGAACCACGGAGACGCTTGGATACTAGGAATGGGTTCGGGATTTCGGATGATTGAATTGCGATTGAATGAGGAAACTACAATCAAACTCGTGATACGTATATTGCTTTGTGAGTTTGATCGCCATGCTGCATAGTCGTGGAGCGACAGATAAGAGCGGAGAGGCATTGCATGAAGAACGAATTCGTTCTTCGTTCACTTGTAATGGATGTGTGCAATGCATTGGCCGGAGCCCTCGGATAACGTTTCCGTGTTCAATCGGGTATCATCTTCCCACGCCTCATTGTTATAATGGTTCAAAGTTGATATCTCTTTCACAATTTCTACATGCACAAGTGATGCACTGCCCGCAGCGGCTGCTCCCGAAATCTGATATCGATGGTATCGATAATGTAGCCTATAAACACCCAGCCTTTCATGCAATGTCATTGATGTCAGGTTCTTCCTCTCATGAGTGTTTACTCTCACTTCTCGATAACTTGGCCGATTCCCTCACTCGTTGTTCCGGGTTTTTTCTGGTGTGATTTTCAGCTATCTGACTGTTTCTGATCGATCGAATCTATTCAGCCAGCTTCCAGGTGTTCCTTATTGTAACGTGTGGCTCGTAACGTGAACCAGAATCCTGCCCCGGCTTGTGGATCGATACCTGTAGCCTCCATGGATTACACAAATACATGAGCAGTTTGGTTTAATTGTTATTGACTGATGCGTCACGGTTTTCGGCTGATCTATTTTTCCATTTTTCTTTCTATCATCGACCTTGGTGCTGTGTCTCTGCAATAAACAAGCACTGCCCCCGAGAACTATACGACACTCTGGATGTTGCGCCGGACCATGTTTACTAATGACATTGTGGATCGGAGTGGTCCTCCGAAAGCCCCAAATCTTTTATTTTGCTCATTGCCTCGTGTTCGGTGCCGGAGTTTTGCGAAAGTAATTAATAGGCTTCGGTTCGTTCTCGAAATTCTCCTTACTGCCCCTTCTGTCTCCTCTGCCTTTTCCTTGCTCTTTTATTGAATTTATCTCAGAATTTAAATAACTTGAACCCACGATATGCTCAAGGTAGTTCGTCGGTTCTTCCCGACTCGTGCCACTTACGATGTTTTGGTTCTCGGCTGCAGAAACACATTGTACCTTGCGGCGTTTTCTCGGGACCGTATAGTAATCTCTATAAGACGTCCCTCACGAAATTTCCCAGCTTGCAGTCTTCTACAGCGTTTGTCGTACCTCACGGAGATGCTGCTCTCAAGATCGTTCGTGGACCAACGAATGATGAATTTGTTGGGTGGATCATAACTGTATGCAGACACCTCTAGGTGCTCGATTTTGATTCAACTTTTATCCCACATCTAGAGGCTCGAGCAGATGGTGGCCGAACAGGTCATTCTCAAGCATGACCGCGTCTGTGCCATCATAGGCCTTGTCATGATACAGGATAATCCAGCAGTTGTAACCCAATTCCAAGATAAGGGAAATGTGATGGATTACATTTCCGGCAACCCAAGTGCGAACAAGGCACTGCTAGTGAGTACTATGGGACTCAACCATTTTCTATCGATCTTGCGTTTACACCTTTCAATTCAGATTTTGGACACTGCTCACGGTCTAGCGTACCTACATAACATGGGGATGATACACGCGAATATTAACACGGTCAGCAAACACGCACTAGTCCTCTGAATTACGAATACCGATAGGTTACCACTTTCGTAGAACAACATATTAATTGACGACAAGGAAAGGGCGTGCCTGACTGACGTTGGGTTCAGCTTTTTAATGCGTGATTCTACTGGAAAGAATCACACAATACCTGCGTCCTGGCAATATAAGCCGCGTGAGGAACTGAATCCTGTGACCACTGAGGCCTTTCGTCCAACTTTCCAGATGGACGTTTACGCCTTCGGAAGCATTATGTATGAAGTGAGTGGGATGAGCTGGCAGAATCCAACGTATACTCAATGAACCACAGATATTGTGTGGCAGGCTTCCCTATCGGGGTGGGAGGTACATCTATCGTGATGTCCGTGAGATAATTGAACATGGTCACATCGCTCTCCCGAAAGCACCACAAATTAATGATCAGATGTGGTCTGTCATTCAGAAGTGCTGGGCACGGGACCCTAATGAACGTCCCTCCATGGCTCAGGTGGTTGATGAACTCGAGCAGTTCATCCTTCGTGATATTATATAGGTGAATGCTCCATCCTTCTAATTCGAAGGTGGTCTTGCTAATCCCGTCGTTCCTCGTAGTCACTCAATCGTCCTGTCGACCTCCCAAATGAGTTATCTCGGAACGTTAGCGTCTCATCTCCGGCAGTCCTATTCCCGAGCTTCCTAGCTACAAGGATCCATTTCGCGCGCCTCTGACTCGTCTCTGATGGTTTCCGGTTTCCGGTGTTCAAACTACAAGTTTGCTTCGTATACCCAGAGCATCCTCTGTCGCGTATATGCGCGATGTCGGTTCCTCGTGCGTACGAAGTCCTTCTGCTCTATGCATGTGGCCACTTTTTTACATCTCGTATGTACTTCTACTCGAAGGGCACCAAGGTCCTTGGATATCCAGTTATACAGCTTTGCCTGTGATTATGTCAATTCTTTCCCGTTTATCCAGTGTTTGATCCTCACGTTTTAGTACTAGACATTGGTATTGCCTCGTATTGAAATTTGTTCACACTTGAACTGAGGCGGAAGTGTACGTCAAACCCTCAAACCTTCGAATCACAACAGCTGATGCGAAAATTATATTCACCTTTCCACAGGCCCGGATTCAGTGTTCATTCTTACAAGACCTGTTATTTGTATAGCTATTTATCGGTTTCTGACAATTCCCCTTGTCACGACCCGCCCTTTCTATGTATTTATTTTGTCGTCATCAGCAGCGTAAATGCCCCCACTCTCCGCACTGGTAGGGACTCAAACCTTGGTTTTTGTACAAGTCATAATTACTTTTTGCTATGGTATTTACCATCCATGGAGGAGCTTGTTAGTTCGAGACGGTATATAAATTATTGGAAGGCGACAACGCTTCCGGTCGTCTGCATGCGATTTCAAGCACATCGTTTACGGCTTAATCATCCGCCCACCAGTCCTGTCGTCTTTTGAATGAAAGCCCTCGTAAGCTGAGGATCAATCGCGTCACGGTAACGGTTGTGGAACACCATATGAAGCTAGAGATAGTCAATCAAGGAGATATAAAAAGTGCAAAGGGGGTACACACATAACGCTCAGAAAAATAAGAGATAGCTGAATGAATGAATCTTCGGTGACTGAATAAAGTTAGATGAGCTGTATTGAAACTTACCGGAGCAACAAGCGCAATCGTGAAATTAATGACACGCAAAGCTGGATACGGTGTATCTGTCAATGGTTCAACCTGATGTATTATCAACGGACTTACAGGTTAGGGTCTGGGGAAAATCTATGAGGTGGGAGGACTTTTACGTGTATCAAGGATGGACTCACAATGAAGTAGATGAATCCATCGCGATAGAGGATCCTAGACACATCGGTGTGACGTTCGCGTGGGCGATCTAACGCGTTCCAATATACAGTTACGAAGACCATCACTTCAAAAAGGATCTGTAATTCGATATGGATAAGGTTGTACCCCAACATGCAGAAACAAGAAACCCATGGCTTACTGCTGGCAACCAAAGGATTGCGAGATATTTCCTTGAAGTGAGGTCACACAAGTGCAACGTGGGATTGAAATGGAGGGCGGCTAAATAAAATTTACGTCGAGGTTCAAACGGAGAGAGCAAAAATCTCACGTCGAAGTTGGATGATGACAAAGGTCGTCCCACTGACATTGCCCAGTTGTGTAACAATGAACAGGGTAAGTGTCCAGAGCATAAGATGCTGATTTCGTTCCCAAAGGGTCCATAGACGCAGGAGAACTAGAACTGGTCAGATAATTGGATCAATGAGTGAGGTTGTGGATTCAAGGAGGAATACAAACAATTCCCAATAGCAATGGTTATCACACCAAGGGATGTCTGTTTGTATCAATCCCAATGTCTTCAAACGATCAAAAATATATACAAGCTCACTGCAATGATAAACCATATCCTGCAGCTTTTCACGTTGTTAGCTCTGTGATGCCCAAGTTTACTGGAATATTTACAACTGAGTTTTCAAAGTTGGTGAGAATCGGACAAGTAGAAAGATTGAATACGCACCGTATCCGACAACACAAGATCATACATTCCGCTTAGTTCTGAAAAAAAATTGAGGGTCCGTGAAGGAAGATGAGGAGGAGAATATTCACGAAATACGTGTATGATCACGCAGCATGGTACAAGGTAACGTATTGTTAGGAAGAGAACTTTCGGCATTGTCCACTTTGCCTTCCAAACGTCACGGACTTCATTGTCAAAAGTCAAGAGGTGGTCGTATAGCAGAATCTGCAGAGCAATATTAATCTCATTAGCAAGTAACTAGATAAACCGAGACTTTAAAAATTGTACCACAACTCCTGCAGCTAGCAGACCGGAAACATATCAAAACTATGAATTGAATGGCATATGGGATGCAACTTCACCGCTAAGAAATCTTGAGGCCTGGATATTCAGGAGAACCTGGGACAATGGCTCTGTTGAGTGGGTATCAGCCATCCGAATCGTCGTCAGTCTGGGGGGCAAGGCATGCGATAAAGAAAAATGTCCGACTGCATTAGTACCCCTGTACCCTACTAGTAAAATACTCAAAAGCTTGCCGAGTCCCGGTATTGCGCCACATTGATTATGATGCCATGATAGAGATGCGAAACGAAGATCTTTGCTTCAAGTTGGCTTCAGAATCGCTTTGAAATGGCTCATTCCGATTGAAAACAAGTGCCCAGCTAAGCTTTGCCGCTATGCTAGTAATCAGTGCTCACCGGTGGTTCCCTATCTGCATTGTAGTGCGACCACGGGCGTGCAGAGATTCTGCAGTGGTTCCTGAAAGTCAGGGTGATATCTATTTGGGAGACTGTATTGATCATGAGAGGGCGGGGCAGTTTGAGAGTTTGATGATTATTATGTAACAATTGAGTCTAGTTGTCAACAAGTTGTCAAGTACTAGTCTCAGGCTAGTTTTACTCACGCATTGGATATATTGGATGCCGGTCCTACAGCGAGACATCTCGACTGACCAGGAGGCTGATTGATGCGGCCTCGCTTTCAGAAGACATAACTTGTTTCGAATTGTTGCCAGCCTTTAAATTGGTAGTAAGGCTCATAAGGTACCAGGCGCTTACGTTAACAGGTAGCATCATCGGCCCGGGGCAGAACGACAGAGATCCTCAGAGATCTATGTATAGATTCGACTCGGAGAAGCCATTCAATACAGCAAACTCAAATTTTCAGTTCAGTTATTTCTTTTTGGGTGGGGTCAGGTGCACACAACGAAAGAAACTTGCCTGAATCAATCAAACCTAAGTTATGACTTGACTTTGAATAAATGTTTTTGACAACATTTAAAGTGTCGAGCAAGTGTCATCAGTGTGGCTCTGGAGTCATATCTTGTTGACAAATTCTGGTGGTTCCCCATGATGATTGAGAGGCTGATCACATCGTCAAACCGGTTGTTTGCACTCGGGCAGTGACAAGAGTCCTATTCCTTAATTCCTCGTCTTATTCTGCAGACCTGGTTTATTCAGAACCCTTGCCTAGTAGATGGGATGATGTGTAGAGTACCAGGAAGAGGAAAATAAATCCGAAACCAAAACACAGGAAGAATCAGAGGAAGGATCAAGTGAGATAAGAAGGACATGGAAATGTTGGAGTAGGCATATAATCAACGAAAGCACAGAAATCGGAAAGAGAAGGGGGCATATGTGTGTGGGGAAGTTGGCAAGGAGTAGGGGGATGGGAAGTGGTGGACATAGACGAGGGGTGAAAACGGCACCGACAACGCCAGAAATCCAAATCCATTCCAACCCCAGCTTATCAGTATCAACTTCTACTGCGGACGGAATGTGAACATGAACGTACAGCCTCAAGAGTCAGAGTAAACCGGCGTCAGGGTTCCACATACGACTGGCAAAGAATCCAGCAAAGGTCTGGTTTTATCCCATAACTGTGCCTTCATCGTCGTTCATCTTTGTCGTCGATCGCGACGCACATCCATCTGTGGTTGGGTCCTCAGAGCAGTGAGTCACAATCCTCTCTAGAACTTGTAGGTAATATTTTTGTCGGTTCTATTTGCTAAAAAGATATTGTTAGTCCTGACCAAATAAAATCGAAGGTGACGAGGTCCCACCAAAGGTCGTACTGTGTCCGGCTTCACGGATCCGGGTCCAACTTCTCTCCTCTGGCTAAAACTCGCACAACTTTACTAGGCTGCGCAATCATCTCCATCATAGCCATGACCGCCGGCGGACGTTCAACCAGCCCCGATTTACCTCCACCTTCAACGGCAACGTTTTGCGATGTCCGGCGGCCCCTTGATCCGTGGTGCGGATGGCCATGTGGATGGAGACGCTTGGTGCGCTCTTCATCCTCCAAGCCCCTTCCATTCCCGATGGCTCCGTTGGCGGTGGGAGGCCCGCCTTGGGTCGGCTTGACCTCGAACATCTGGATCCCAGCACATGCAGCCCAGTGTGCGACGAGGGTCCCGGAGGATCGGGCTTCATGTTTATTTGCATGGGATTGGGAGGGAGCGGGGAGCGGGACGGGCGTTAACGGCGTTCCGGCGGGTGCGTCTGTGAGCTTGATTGGGAGGGCCTGTGGGGAGAGGTGTGGGAAGGAAGCCAGGATTGCTAGAACCACTTTGGGCTTGGGTTGGGTAATAAGGGACTCTTGTTGCTTATTGGTATCGGCGTGGGCGGCGGCAGCACTGGTACGGTCGGAATCGAAATCGGACTTGGGCGGGGGATCAGAGGCATTATTGACTTCCCAGCGTGCGCAACATATTGTCCTGCGGACCCACTCTGGGGCGGTATGGACGGGGATTGGTTGAGTTGGAGGCCCTTTGTCGGTTTCATCGACGTCCGCAGGAAGGTCTTTGAATGCAATCTTGTCCCAGAGGACGAATGCGTCATCCCTTTGGACGCGGATGCGCGGGTTGGTGCCAACTTGCGCCTCGAGAATGCGTGAGGCTGCACGAGCACGCTGAGCGAGCGGACTCGTTCCTTTCTTCAAGAGGTCGAGGGTGTTGAGGGCTGTGATAAGTTAGAATCTTACAGATAAGTGAATAGATGGGTGTGGCATTGTACCTTCGAGTGGAACGATAACGATTTCTTCTCGCCCATCCCTGCACCACTTCTTGACCTGATATAAGGCATGTACCAGCACACTAGCATCCACCACCACTACATCTGCATCCTTGTCTTCCTTATCGTCATCACTCGACCTCCTCCTTGAACTGACATCGCTAATTGCAGTCCTATCCCTCGCCCCATCCCGAACCACATCCCTATCCTTTGCCGTAATCTGAATCTCCCCACCCTTCTTCCTAATGCCAGCCTTGACTCCGGGTGAATGTGGCGGGCGTTTCGAGATGCCGGGCGGTCCTTGCAAATGAGCGTTCGACTGCGCTTGCCTCCTATCCCTCCAGTTCCCCGAGGCAGGCCCGTTAGACACTGACTTTTCAAGCTGTTCGACTTGATGATTCAGGAAAGCCGCGCCAAGCGCTCGAGACATTGCAAGCTTGTTGGCAGTTGCGGTCGGCCCCTGAATAGAAGTAGAATGAGAGATATCTAAAGAATTAAACAAAGGTTGGCTAGCCTTGTTCTCTGCCATCAGTAGCTGGACTCTTCTACGTGGTGGACGAGGATAGGAATCTTACTACTCACGGCGAATCACTGGCAGTCATTCGCTGAGTCAGCGTAAACACCGCCACACTTTCCTTTTTCGGCATTGTGGCGGAACAGCCTTCCGTCCTCGTTCTTTAGCTCATTATGCCACTCACCGGCACTTACTCGCGGATGTGATCCACCCAATCGATGTACAATTTGGTGATGCTGGTATCAGTAATGTCAACTTTGGTGCTAAATATATACAATCAATGTAATCACTGAACGGATCAGCAGGTGAGCTGCAAGCATGATTCAACTTGTCCTGATCCCACCAGGATAAATTGGCATGATTTAGCTACTCAAGCAGCTCCGGTATGGTGTAACGGCTAACATTGCCGCCTTTCAATTGGAGATTAGCTTACGTAAGCAGCTTCTGAATTGCGCGGCAGCTCGGGGTTCGATTCCCCGTACCGGAAATCCTTTTGATGTCATTTTTGCCAATTGTAATGTTAGCCATTACACCATACCAGTGATGAATAAGTATTCAAATCTCACCTCATCAACAAATCTCACTGAAGTATACAGAAATACTTTAGGTTTCATTTTTTCATTTTGAATAAGTAACCAAATATTGGCTTATGTCAGCAATCACTAGCCTATATATTTTTACTAAGGTGACACCTATTTCCGGCACCTCATT
>Ga0210383_10004749_pt1 | contig 12020 bp, 8 predicted proteins | sample IncBWC14OmetaG_FD_160072 | JGI IMG/M metagenome (GOLD analysis project Ga0210383, IMG submission 160072) | Forest soil microbial communities from Barre Woods Harvard Forest LTER site, Petersham, Massachusetts, United States - Inc-BW-C-14-O ...
CTCCCGCGGCACCGGCGCCCGCAGGGGGCCTCACTTGGGCGGTTTAGGGGGTTACTTGGTGAGGCGGCGGGCGGCGGCGGCGATGTGGCCTGCGTCGATGCCGGCCCAGGCGAGGAGTTCCGCGCCGGTTCCTGAGCCGGGCATCTCGCGGACGGCGAGGTGGGTGACGGAAAGGTCCTTCTGTCCCGCGCCGAGCAGGCTGGCGGTGACGGCGGAGCCCAGGCCGCCTTCGGGGTGGTGGTCTTCGGCCACCACGACGCGCCCCGAGGTGGCCTCGGCGGCCGCGGTGAGGGTGGCGGTGTCGATCGGCTTGATGGAGTAGCAGTCGATGACCCGGACGGTGATGCCTTCGGCAGCCAGCGTCGTGGCGGCGTCCAGGCATTCGTGCAGCGTAACGCCGGCGCCGATCAGGGTCACGTCGTCGTGGTCGCTGGAGCGGAGCACCTTGGCGCCACCGATGGGGAACCTCTCCCCGGCGGGATAGAGGCCGGGGTAGGCGCCGCGGGTGGTGCGCAGGTAGCTGATGCCCGGGGTGCTGGCCATCGTCTCGACCAGCGCGGCGGTGCTGGTGCCGTCGGCGGGGTACAGCACGGTGGAGCCGTGCACCGCGCGCATCATGGCCAGGTCCTCCAGCGCCATCTGAGAGGGTCCGTCGGCGCCGATCTCGACCCCGGCGTGCGAGCCCGCCAGCCGCAGGTTGGCGAGGGAGATCGCGCCCATCCGGATGAAGTCATACGCCCGGGTGAAGAACGCGGCGAAGGTCGAGGCGAACGGTTTGTAACCGCGGGCGGCCAGGCCGGTGGCGGCGGCGACCAACTGCTGTTCGGCGATGAACATCTCGAAGTAGCGGCCCGGGTAGGCCTCGGCGAACTCGAGCGCAAAGGTGGAGTTCTTGACCTCTCCGTCCAGCGCGACAACCTTCGGATCGGCGGCGCCGAGGGCGACCAGCGCGTCGCCATAGGCCTTCCGGGTGGCCACCTTGTCACCCACCGGGTAGGTAGGCATGGCCGCGCCGGCCCCGGCCGCGTCAGCGGTTTGTGCTTGCCCAGCGGGAACCGGCTCCGGGCGCGGGCCGTGGACGATCAGGTTGCGGACGCCGCCAAGCTCGGCGATCGCGCGCTGGGCCATGTCGGGCGGGAACGGCCTGCCGTGCCAGCCCTCCTTGTCCTCGACCTCGGAGAACCCGCGGCCTTTGATGGTCCTGGCCACGATCACCGTGGGCTGGTCGCCCGCTGCCGCACCGGCTTCCGCCAGCGCCCCGTCGATCGCGGCCAGGTCGTGGCCGTCGATCACCAGCACCCGGGCACCGAACGCCGCAAAGCGGCGGGCGTAGGCATCCAGGTCCCAGCCCAGGTCCGTTGGGCCGCTTTGGCCGAGCCGGTTGATATCCATCATGGCGACCAGGTTGGACAGCTTGTAATGGGAGGCCTTGTCCAGTGCCTCCCAGATGGAGCCCTCGGCGAGCTCGCTGTCGCCGCACAGCACCCACACCCGATAGGGCCGCCGCTCCAGGTACTTGCCAGCCAGCGCCACCCCAACCCCGTCGGGCAGTCCCTGGCCAAGCGAACCAGTGGCCACGTCCACCCACGGCAGCACCGGGGTGGGGTGGCCTTCGAGCCGTTGCCCGAACCGGCGGTAGCCGGTCATCAGCTCTTCATCGCTGACAACCCCGGCGGCCTTGAACACGGAATACAGCAGGGGCGAGGCGTGGCCCTTGGAGAAGATCAGATGGTCATTGCCGGGCTCGCGCGGATCATCCCAGTCATAACGCAGGTACCGGGTCATCAGCACAGCAAGCAGGTCGGCGGCCGACATGCTGGAGGTGGGGTGCCCCGACCCGGCACTGGTCGAAGAGCGGATCGAGTCGACCCGCAACTGAGCGGCCAGGTCAGCCACTGCATCGAGGCTGCTGCTGGTGGTGAGTTCGGTCATCGTCATGATCACTCCCGTGCTGCCGGTTGGTGGTGCTGGTGGCGAGGTTCGTTAGGTTCCTGGGTTGTTCACGTCAAGCGGGACGGATTCGGCGCTGATCACCGGGAGCGATGTCGTCTCGCTGGGCGTGGTCGCGTTAAGGATCCAGTCGGTCAGCACCCGCATCCGGTTCCCCGACATGGCAGTCAGGTGATAGCCCCTGGTGACGGCGTTGGCGACGGGCCCGGACAGCGGGACGTGCAGCGGGTTGGCGGCAGCGGCCGTGGAATTGATCACCACGATCTCGGTGCTGGCACCGGCCAGCCGGGCCAGCTCCCGCGCGGCGTTGAAGCCGGCGAAACCCGCCCCGACGATCACCACCCGGTGCTGGTTCTGAGATTCCGCCATCGTCCCTCACCCTAGTTCTCGTTGCGCGAGGTGTCTCAAACTGGGATTATTCGCATGCTTGAATCCTTCGAGTTTGGCTCGGTAGGGTTTTGCGCCATGACCGCGTCCCAGGCCCCGACCACCGCCGAGGAGTTGCGCGGCGCCGGCCTGCGGGTGACAGCCGCCCGCGTCGCCTTGCTTGAGACCGTCCGGGACGGTGACCACCTCGACGTCGACGCGATCGCCGCCGGGGTGCGCGACCGCATCGGCCACGTCTCCGTTCAAGCCGTGTATGACGCCCTCCACGCGCTCACCGCGGTAGGACTTCTGCGCCGCATCGAACCGGCCGGCGGCCCGGCCCGGTTCGAGGGACGTGTCGGTGACAACCACCACCATGTCGTGTGCCGGTCGTGCGGCATTGTTGCCGACGTCGACTGCGCGGTCGGTGAGGCACCGTGCCTGACCGCGTCCAACGACCACGGCTTCTCGATCGGCGAGGCTGAGGTCGTCTACTGGGGCCTGTGTCCCGGCTGTTCCACGCCTGACAGTTCCTGAGCACCGTGATCCGCTAACCCGGAAGGATTCCCATGTCAGAGAACCATGATCCAGTAGTCGCCGAAGGCGCGACCCCGGAGGCCGGGGGATGTCCGGTCGCGCCCGGACTCATCCACCCCACCATGGGTGATGCCAACACTGAATGGTGGCCGAACCGGCTCAACCTGAAGATCCTCGCCAAGAACCCCCCCGTGACCAACCCCCTCGGCGCGGACTTCAACTACGCCGAGGCGTTCAAGACCCTCGACCTCGCTGCGGTGAAGCGGGACATCGCAGAGGTGCTGACGAACTCGCAAGACTGGTGGCCGGCCGACTTCGGCAACTATGGGCCGCTCATGATCCGGATGGCGTGGCACGGCGCCGGCACCTACCGGATCAGCGACGGCCGTGGCGGCGCGGGCTCCGGCCAGCAGCGCTTCGCGCCGCTCAACAGCTGGCCGGACAACGTCAGCCTGGACAAGGCCCGCCGGCTGCTGTGGCCGGTCAAGAAGAAGTATGGCCAGAAGATCTCGTGGGCCGACCTGATGGTCCTCACCGGCAACGTCGCCCTGGAGACGATGGGCCTCAAGACCTTCGGCTTCGGCGGCGGCCGCGCCGACGTCTGGGAGCCGGATGACGACGTCTACTGGGGGCCCGAGACCACCTGGCTCGGCGACGAGCGCTACCACGGCGACCGGCAGCTCGAGGAGCCCTTCGGCGCGGTCCAGATGGGCCTCATCTACGTCAACCCGCAGGGCCCGAACGGCAACCCCGACCCGATCGCCGCCGCCCGCGACATCCGCGAGACGTTCCGCCGGATGGCGATGAACGACGAGGAGACGGCCGCACTGATCGCGGGCGGGCACACCTTTGGCAAAACGCACGGTGCTGGGCCAGAGGACGCCGTTGGCCCCGATCCCGAGGCCGCCCCGATCGAGCAGCAGGGTCTCGGCTGGGAGAGCAGCTTCGGCACTGGCAAGGGCGACGACGCGATCACCAGCGGTCTCGAGGTCATCTGGACGCCGACGCCGATTACCTGGGACAACAGCTTCCTGGAGACGCTGTATGGCTACGAGTGGGAGCTGACCAGCAGCCCCGCTGGCGCACACCAGTGGCAGCCGAAGGACGGCGCTGGCGCGGGTACCGTCCCCGACGCCCACGACCCGTCGAAGCGCCACCCCCCGACGATGCTGACGACCGACCTCTCGCTCCGCATGGACCCGGTCTACGAGCGGATCACCCGTCGCTGGCTGGAGCACCCCGAGGAGCTGGCCGACGCGTTCGCCCGGGCGTGGTTCAAGCTGACCCACCGCGACATGGGCCCGATCGCGCGCTACCTCGGCCCGGAGGTCCCGGCCGAGACGCTGCTCTGGCAGGACCCCATCCCCCCAGTGACGCACGAGCTCATCAATGCCGCCGACGTCGCCTGGCTCAAGGCCCAGGTCCTCGCCTCGGACCTGTCGGTGGCCCAGCTCGTGTCCACCGCGTGGGCGGCGGCCTCGTCCTTCCGGGGCAGCGACAAGCGCGGCGGCGCCAATGGTGGGCGCATCCGTCTGGAGCCGCAGGTCGGCTGGGAGGTCAACGAGCCCGAGCGGCTCGCGACCGTGCTGCGCACGCTGGAGGAGATCCGGCAGACCTTCCATGCCCAGCACGGCGGTAAGCGGGTCTCGCTCGCCGACCTGATCGTGCTCGCCGGTGGCGCCGCCGTCGAGAAGGCGGCCAAGGACGCCGGCTTCGACGTCGAGGTCCCCTTCGCGCCGGGCCGCGGGGACACCTCGCAGGAACTGACCGACGTGGAGTCGTTCGAGCCGCTCGAGCCGAAGGCGGACGGGTTCCGCAACTACCTCGGCAAGGACAACGGGCTGCGGGCCGAGTACCTGCTGCTCGACCGGGCGAACCTGCTGAACCTGAGCGCCCCCGAGATGACGGTCCTCGTCGGTGGCCTGCGCGTCCTTGGCGCGAACCACCAGCAGTCGCCGCTCGGCGTCTTCACCACGGCCCCTGGGTCGCTGACCAACGACTTCTTCGCCAACCTGCTCGACATGGGCACCAAGTGGCAGCCGACGGCGCAGGACGCGGCCGTGTTCGAGGGCCGGGACGCCACGGGAGAGGTCAAGTGGACTGCCAGCCGGGTCGACCTCATCTTCGGGTCCAACTCCGAACTGCGGGCGCTCGCGGAGGTCTACGCGAGCGACGACGCGAAGCAGAAGTTCGTGAACGACTTCGCCGCGGCGTGGGCCAAGGTGATGAACCTCGACCGGTTCGACCTCGCCTGATTCGTGACGTCCAGGCCGGCCCGCACCGGCCGGCCTGGACGTCCTGGCCGGGGCAGCCATGGAACCGGCCGCCGCCGATGTGCGGCCGCTGGCCGCCGGGCCATTGCGGCCCACGGCGGCACCAGCGAGGATGACCGCTGTGGCCGCAGCTCCGATGCCAGATCTCCTGAGTGCCTACGCGTCATCCCAGCCCGGCAAGCTGGCCGTCATCGACGACAGGCCGGGCGCGGAGATCGTCTCGTGGACCTACGCCCAGCTCGAAGCGGAGGCGAACCGGCTGGCCAACGCGCTCGCCTCGATGGGCGTGGGCCCGGGCGACAAGGTCATCTGGTGCGGGCCCAATTCGCCGCAGGTCGTCGCCGTCATCAACGCCACCAGGAAGCTCGGTGCGGTCGCGGTTCCGCTGAACTACCGTCTGACGGCCGCGGAAGCCCGCTACATCGTGATCCATTCCGACGCCCGCGCCGCCTATGTCGACGCCGAGTACGCGCACCTGATCCCGGCACCCAGCGACGAGCCGCTCGGCAACCTGCGTCACGTGCTCGTCCACAGCGGCGCCATTCCGGCCGGGATGCTCGGCGAAGATTTCCTGGCCCAGGTACCGGCGCAGCCCCCGGCCGGGCAGACCGAGGGCACCGCGACCATGATCTACACCTCCGGGACGACCGGCAAGCCGAAGGGCGCCTATCGCCGCACGACCGACATGAGTACCGCGGTCGCGCTGATCGGCTTCATCGGCTACACCCCGGACGACGTCTACCTCACCTCAGGGCCGCTGTATCACAGCGGGCCGCTGGCGTTCATGAGCGCCGGGATCACGCTCGGCCAGACGATCGTCGTCCAGCGGAAGTTCGAGCCCGAGGACTGGCTGCGCCTGGTGGACAAGTACCGGGTCACCTCCACCTTCTCCGCGCCGCCGCTGATCCGCCTGGTGTGCGCGCTGCCCGCCGAGGTCAAGGCCCGCTACGACCGGTCTTCGATGCGGATCATGCTGGCCAACGCCGCGCCGTGGAGCTTTGCGCTCAAGCAGGCCTACCTGGCCGACTTCCCGGCGGACTCGCTGTGGGAGGTCTACGGATCGACCGAACTCGGGGTGAACTGCGTCCTCGAGCCCAGGGACCAGCTGCGCAAGCCCGGCTCGTGTGGCAGGCCAGCCCCTGGCGTGGAGATCCGCCTGCTCGACGCCGAGGGCAACGAGGTCACCGGGACCGGCCCCGGGCGCTCCGGCGAGCTCTACGTCTGTTCCGCCGCGGTCTTCAGCGAGTACTACAAGCAGCCCGACAGCTACCAGGCCGCCCAGCTCGGTGACTTCCACACGGTGGGTGACATCGCCTACCGGGACGAGGAAGGCTACTACTACATCTGCGACCGCAAGACTGACATGATCATCTCCGGCGGCATGAACATCTACCCGGCCGAGATCGAGGCCGCCCTCGAACAGCATCCGGGCATCTTCGACGTCGCGGTCTTCGGGATCCCCTCCGACCAATGGGGTGAGCAGGTGCACGCCACCGTGGTACTCGCCCCTGGCACGTCGCTGGCCGAGGCGGACGTGATCGCTTACGCCCGCGAGCACCTGGCCGGGTACAAGTGCCCCCGCTCGGTGTCCTTCGCCGGCGAACTCCCCCGCACCGGCTCGGGCAAGCTGCTCAAGCGCAAGCTCAGGGCACCGTACTGGACCGGTCACACAACCCAGGTCAGCTAGCCATTGATCAACCACAATCCAATGCTTGACCTGGCGTAACTGCTTGACCTGGCTTATCGGCGTTCACTACTCTTGGTGTGGCGATCACTTCGGGTAGCGGGGGCTGCCCACTGGGGGGATGGCGGGGGTGACTGGTACATATTTGGCGGAGATCAACCGCCTCAATCCTGGGTGCATCCTGTTTCTGCTGGATCAGTCCGCCTCGATGGGCGACACATTTGCCGGGGACTCGGCCGTACCCAAAGCCAACGCGGCAGCGGATGCGATCAACAAGCTCCTCATGGATCTGGTCATCCGGTGCACCCAGAACTTCGGCGAGGGGCCGCGCAACTACTTCGACATCGGCGTCATCGGTTATGGCTCACTATCTGGTGTCGGTCCTTGCTTCGGTGGGAAGCTAGAGGGCCGCACGCTGGTATCGATCCAGGACCTTGCGGCCAACCAGCTAAGGGTGGAGACCAGGGCCAAGCAGGTCGTTGACGCGACTGGCATGCCGGTTACCACCACGGTGCGGTTTCCCGTCTGGTTCGATCCGGTCGCCTATGGCGGGACACCCATGGCCGAGGCACTGCAGCTGGCCAAAAAGTGGCTCAAGCGGTGGGTGGCCGCACATAGAACGTCGTATCCGCCCATAGTCATCAACATGACTGACGGTGAGCCCTACACCAGCCCTGTCCGGGCGGCGAAGGCGCTGGCCGATCTCCGGTCGGATGATGGGAACGTCCTGCTGTACAACCTTCATCTGTCCAGTCTGGCCCGGGCTCCCATCACCTTCCCGGCCAGTTCTGCTGGGCTGCCAGACAGATACGCGACGATGCTGTTCGAGATGTCGTCGGAGGTTCCGCCGCAGATCCAGCAGGAACTCGCCACGGAAGGCTACCTCGTCGCCCCGGGGACACGAGGGTTTGCCTTCAACGCAGATGCCAGCGCGATGCTCCAGTTCCTCGACATTGGCACTCGCCTGAGGAACATGGAGGGCGCGGCAGGCGAATGGTGAATCGGATGGAAATACAATACGGCGCCCTGCAGAGCCCGAAGCCGGGATCGACTGCCGCACAATGCGAGGATGCGTTCGCCTACTCCGACTCCAACACCATGTCGATCGCCGCGGTCTGCGATGGCGCCGGCACAGCTTTCGAATCACGGCTTTGGGCAAGGCTTCTCGCCGATGCCTTTGTAACGGCACCGCCGCCCGAGTGGACCGGCGCTGCCGTGCTGGACTGGGCGGACACGGTCGCCCGGTACTGGCAGAAGGAAATACCCTGGCAACACCTGAATCCCTTCGAGGAGGAAAAAGCCAGGCAAGGGTCGGCGGCCACGCTCGTCGGTATGCAGTTTGCGGTGCCGCCGCCACACGCCACAACGGGAACTTGGCAATGCCTCGCTTTGGGCGACTCCTGTCTTTTCCAGATGAGGCAGGGTCAGCCGGTTGCCGCGCTGCCGCTCCAGCGCTCAGCCGACTTCAATGCTCATCCACCTCTGCTGTCGACCCAGCGGAGTATCACCGAGCAGTACATCGGCAAGCTGGTAACTTACGAGGGCATCTGGCAAACGGGGGATACATTCCTCTTGATGACCGATGCGATAGCTGCATGGTTTCTTCGCGAAGGCGAGCAGGGCACGGAGCCATGGGAGTTTCTCGCCGCACTTGATGAGCGGAGATTTGCGCAGTTTGTGCACGAAACGCAGACGCGCAGGCTCATGCGGACTGACGACGTAACCGTCTTTATGATCGGCATGGGGGCTCCGCTGAGTACCCGCCGGGTCCCACTCCCGGTCGAGTCCGCTGCCCGACCGGGCATGCCCCCTGTTCCCCTACCGCCGGTCCAGCCCGAGCGGGTGCTGGCCGGGCAACGCCAAGGGGATCCTGGCCCGGATGACTCGCGGCTGAGTACGGCACAACAAGGATTGCCTCCTCAACGAGGACAGCCGCTGCCCGGTGGGCAGACGGCTGATACCGGGCGAGGCGGGGGCAGGAAGCTCATCAGGAGCCGAGCCGCCCTGATCGCGGCCGCCTGCGTCGTCCTCGCCGCCGTTGTCGCCCTCGTCCTAGCCAGTACTGGCGGCCCGCCGCCATCTTCCACTTCAGCCAAGACCGCGGGTACCCAGTTCGCAAAGGCTCTCGCGACCTACCCCTATCAGGGCAGGCCCGCGAAGCCGGGCGAGACCCCCTACGCGGCATACCTGTCCGCCCTGCGCCATTCCGTGGCCGGCCAGAACACCGCCATTGTGTACCGACTGGTTGGCCACAGGCTGGCACCGGCCGCGTCGCTCCGGAGCCAGGCGACGGTGGGCTCGGTGACGGCCGCCCAGTCCACTCAGTCCAGGGCGATTCTGTACATAGTTGTCCATCAGGTGATCACTGCGCCGCACACCGTCCCCGCGACGACCCGGCGCACCCTGCTGGTCTACCTGGTGATGACCCGCCGCCCGGGCCAAAACTGGCTGGTAAAAACCGGCCAGACCAGTCTCATTGCCCCCATCGCCCAGGGGGGCGGCGTACTTTCTCCGGTCACCTCCCCGTCCCGGCCGCATCCCCCGGCCCCGCCCCCTCCCGCAGTAAAGAAAAGCGTCACAGTCACGGGGGGAAACCAGTGATACAGTCCAACAGCTGGCCTCGGCCCAGAGATTATCAGGATGCGATCCAGGCGCCACTGGTGTGTTTTACCAACCCCCACCTGCGAAACGCGCAAATTTACACGAATGGGATGGGGCTTCCCCTGGCGGCGAGCGGGAAGTCAGCAATCGTATTCAAGGCCGCAGCTGACGCAGAAGATGCTGCGGCTGCCTCCAAAGACGTCGCACTGCGCTGCTTCACCCGTGCGGCGTCCGACCAGCGCCTGCGTTACCAGGAACTCCATGCCCACCTCGGTCCCAAGCCACCGCCATACATGGTGGACTTCACCTACTGGGACCAGGAGATAGTAGTCGGGCCTGGCCGCTTTCCCCTGGTCGAGATGAGCTGGGTGGAAGGCGACCCGCTGGACGTGTGGATCCAGAACCATCTTGGCCGGGGCAGCGATCTCGCGGACCAGGCCAGCGCGTGGCTGAGCATCGTCGATGACATGCGGATTCGCGAGATGGCACACGGCGACCTCGCGAATGACAACTGCCTGGTCAACGGATCCGAGCTGACCCTCATCGACTATGACGGCTGCTTCATTCCCCAGCTGGCCGACAAGCACCCGGGCGAGGATGGCAACCCGCACTTCCAGCACCCCAAACGGTCTGGGCACTACGCAGGTAACATGGACGCCTTTCCGGCGGTAGTAATTTTCCTGTCACTCCTCGCCCTGCAGAGCGATAGATCTCTTTGGCAGCAGTTCCATACCGACAAGAACCTGATATTTCTTGCCGCAGACTATAAGGCACCGCGTAGAACACCCATCTGGTCGGCGCTCAAGAAAAACCCGGACGCGCGCGTCGCCGCGCTTACGGACAGCCTTGCGAACATGTGCGAGTCCCCTGTCGCGAGCCTGCCATCCCTCAAGGAGGTGGCTGCCCTCGCGAGTATCCCGCTCGGGCAGCCGCTTGGCCGGATGCAGCCAGGGACGAACCACGGCGTGGCCACCCCCGGCGCCGGGCCATGGTGGGAACAGGAAGCTCTGCGCCACGGGCCCGTCGTCAGGCCGACCGTCCCGACGCCACCGGCCGGCCCTGTACCACCTGCCGTTCCGGTGCCACCTACCGTTCCCCCAACTCCCTCATGGCTGGGAGACCATGTCCCGGGCCAGCCCTACCTTCCGCCCCAGGGCCAGCCCTACCCTCCGCCCCAGGGCACGCCCGTTCAGGCGCCCGCTTGGCCTCAGGTACCCCCCTTGGCAGGGCCGCCCCGGCGGCGGACCACACCGGGGCCGGTCACCCAGCGGCCGGAGGCGCCGAGGCCGGCCACGCCTGCACGGCCGCCGGCGAGGACGTCGAGTGCGGCGGCCACGATAGGCATCCTCATCGCGATTGTGCTGATCCTTGTGATCGTCATCCTCGTGCTGGCCTCCCTATGACCGGCCTGGTACCGAAGATCGGAGAGGGTCATGATCAAGCTCGTCACCAGAATAGACATCAACGTCTCAACAACCGCTGCAGAAATGCGGCCGAACCAGCGGAAATGAGCCAGGTGACCCGAGTTGACCAGTAACCGGATTATCAAGAGCAGCACGATACAAAGATTCGAGGAGTACTGGCCCAAAGCACCGGTCAGGCGACTGGTTGACCAGTTGTACTGGCGCGCCAAGAACCGGTACATCGCGCTGCGTGGAGCTTCGGAAGCAGGCAAGTCCACGACACTCAACCTGCTCCTGGGCACCCGGATGCTCGAGGCGAGCGCCGGCCAGACCACCGGATCCATCACCGAAATCCGCCCGGTGACCGGTGACGACATACAGGCACGCGTGCACCTGACGAGTGCGGCTCACCTCGAACGCAGGCTGGAAGAACTGAAGAGCCACGTCTCAGGCGAGGAGTACGGCGACTACCGGCGAGCGGCGATGCAGGCAAGGGAAGCCCTCCATGCCAGGGACATCACGCTCGGCGAGACGATCACCGGTGATGATTGGGCAAAGCTTGACTTCTCGGCGGTCATGGGCCAGGGAAAGATGCACGAGGTTGTGATCGACCGCATCACTCTTCCGGTGAAGGTGCCATCGGGTCATCCCCTCCGCTGGGCAGCTGAGAAGGGCGTTTCCATTCTCGACCTGCCTGGTGATGCGCAGGGCGAGGTTTTCAACAAGATCATCCTTGCCGAGGCTCTAAGGTCGTATCCGCCCTTCGCCAGCGTGCGCGTGTGGCGGGCGGACAAGGTCGACCGGCCGGAGAAAGAGCCTGGTGAAATGCTGGTTATCACCTTCCTCGATTCGGCGGCCGCCAGCCCGCATGGGGGCTATGTCAAGTCCATCCGTGGCACGATGCAGGATTACGGCCGCCGCCCCTTCGTGATCTCGGCAGCCATGGACGAACCAAACGGTGTCTCCCTCGGCCTGCCCCTCACCAAACAGGCGGCCGAGGAACGGCTGCGGGAGTGGCGGGCGTGGCTGTCCCAGCCAGAGCAGGCCGACGATGCCTACCAGCAACTCTTCCGCGGGGTGGAGCAGAGCCTGGTCCACGCAGGCGGTGGCACAGGAGCCCTCAACGATGCGCTGCAGCAGAAGCTGGCCGACTCCGAGGATGAGACCCTCGAAAGTGACGAGGTCACGCATCTTGCCCGCACCGTG
>Ga0210383_10004751_pt1 | contig 12017 bp, 10 predicted proteins | sample IncBWC14OmetaG_FD_160072 | JGI IMG/M metagenome (GOLD analysis project Ga0210383, IMG submission 160072) | Forest soil microbial communities from Barre Woods Harvard Forest LTER site, Petersham, Massachusetts, United States - Inc-BW-C-14-O ...
ATCAGCGAGATATGCGCGCCGATCAGCGCGATGTCCGCTCGGACCAGCAGGACCTGCGATCCGACCGGGCCGATATGCGCAGCGATCGGAGCAACCAGCGTATGGATGCCGGCAGCCCAAAACCGGGGACGACGACAACGACGCTGGCAAGTAATGTCGCACCGACCCAGGATCGTCCGCAGCAGGCGGCCGCCACCGCGCCCGCTGCGGCCCCAGGCGCGGGCGCTACGCCGAATGCAGGCAAGGTCGGCCGCACCGACCGCGGCGACCAAGCCAACGATGGTCGCGACATGGGCCGCGATCAACGCGACATCAGAGCGGACCGCACTGATATCTCGCGGGACAAGTCGGACCTTCGGTCGGACCGCAAGGACATACAGGCCGACCGCAAGGATATCGCGAAGGATCGAGCGGATATTCGCGCCGACCAAAGGGATCTGCGCCACGACTATGCCGAGCGGCGTGAAGGCGTGAATGACCAAGCCGACATCAATCGCGACAAGGCTGACATTCGTTCGGACCGCAGAGATATACAGGCCGACCGCAAAGATATCGCGCGCGACCGGGCAGACATGCACGCCGACCAGCGAGACATGCGTGCCGATCAGCGTGACATCCGCGCCGATCACCACGACATCCGCTCGGACCGTCAGGACTTGCATGCCGATCGGGGCGATGTGCACAGTGATATGCACGGCGATCGCGACAAGCAGCGTATTGACGTAGGCAGCCCGAAAGCGGGGATAACGTCTACGACGCTAGCGAACAATGCCGCGGAGAATAACAAGAAGGCGCAGGCCACGCAGAACGTGCACAAGGCCTGGTATCACATTTGGTAGGTATTTGATCAGTGCGCCTGCACGGAACCGCCCGTTCCGTGCAGGCGTCGTTCCGTCGGTCTAAACCTGCGCGCCGCGCAGGCGATCGAATGCGGCCGATAATTCTATCAAGCGCTATCAACTCGCCGGTTCGAGGCGCAGCACGCGCCCGTCATCTTCGTCTGTGCAAACGTAAAGGTAGCCGTCCGGTGCCGCGCGCACGTCGCGAATACGCCAGTGTAGATCGTTCAGCAGTTGCTCTTGATCGACGACGTTCCCGCGCTCATCCAGATGGACGCGACGCAAATGCCGAAACGCCAAAGCCCCAACGAAAAGGTCGCCGCGCCAGGCTGGAAACTTATCACCGCGATACATCGCCAGTCCCGACGGTGCGATCGACGGCGTCCAATAGATCACCGGCTGCTCGAGCCCCGGGCGCTGCGTATACGGAGAAACATAGGCGCCGGAATAGTCCATACCGTAAGTGATCAGCGGCCAGCCATAGTTCCTGCGCGCGACGATGATGTTGAGTTCATCGCCGCCGCGCGGACCATGCTCTGTCTCGTAAAGCCGCCCGCTTTGTTCATCGAAGATCAGGCCCTGCTCGTTGCGATGGCCCCAGGTATAGATTTCCGGGCGCACGGCTGCCTGTCCGACGAAGGGGTTGTCCTCGGGCACGCTGCCATCTTCGTTCAGGCGGACAATCTTCCCGAGATCGGATGTCAGGTCCTGAGCCTTCTCGCGATACTCGAATCCTTCACCGATGGTAAGCGCGAATGTACCGTCGGGGAGGAACGCCATTCGCCCACCATAGTGATTGTCCGTGTCCTTCAAAGGCATGGCCTTGAATATCACGCGCAAATCCTGGAGTGTCCTGCCGTCGAAGCGGGCGCGTGCCACTTGCGTGCCATTGGCCGCCTGCGTTCCTGCTGCATAGGTGAGAAAGACGATATTGTTCTGTGCGAAATTCGGATGCAGCACGATGTCGAACAGTCCCGCTTGGCTGCCGGTATGCACCGCGGGAACACCACTGATGGGTTCGGATTGCAACTGGCCGCCTTTGATCAAGCGCAAGCGACCCGCCCGCTCGGTCACCAGCATCGAACCGTCGGGCAAAAACGCCATCGACCACGGATGATCCAGCCCCTTCGCGATCACGGTGACTTTGTAGCCGGTCTTGATCACCTTGGCCGGCTGCGGCTGCGGCTGCGGCGGGGGCGGTGGCCCGCGCACCGGCTCCGGTGCCACGGCCGCCCTTGCACAAATCGTAGCGGCCACCGTGACGATCAGAATTGACACGAATCTGCCAATCCCGTGGATGGAACGACTTATGATAGATACCTCCCCATTGCAGGACCGGCCGATGACACAGTCGTGGAAATTGAGGATGCTACGCCGGGTAGTCGCGTTTGTCGTTGCCGCTGCCGCGATGGTGCTGTTGGGCTCGGCCGCCCACTCTTATTTCGTTCAACGCGCATGGTCGAGTGCCGCAGGTCACGCCTTCGGAGCGGCGCCGGCGGCCATTCCATTCGCCGATCGCATCTCCTGGGCCGCGCATGACGTTGTCGGCATGTTTGTACCCTACTGCAGCGTGACCTCCATCGCCTTGTTGATCGCATTCTTGATCGCGGGCGTATTAGCCCGTTTTACCGGTCATCGCCTAATCGTCTTCGGCATCGCCGGCGCCTTGGCTCTCTTCGTGCTGTTTACCATCATGAGGAACGTGCTGGGAACCGTGGGCATTTTCGGCGCGCGCGGACCGGCAGGCCTCGCGGCGCAGATGGCAGTTGGCGCGGTTGCAGGCGTGCTGTTCGCGCGTCTGACCACGCCCGCGAATCGTCTTTCGGCAACTAACACGCGAGACACGCAACAGAAGCTGGCCGGGTGACCGTCAGCTGTCGGTGACCTGGACACCTTCCCCGCATGCTCGTGCACGCTCAAATCGAGCCACCGGAGCGCTCCGGCGGCTGTTTCGCCCGGTACGCGCAATGTCCTTCTTGCAAATCCGTAAATCGGCGCATAAACCTATATGCTGGCTGATCTCGGGGACAAAGGCGACATCCTCTCCAGGGGGAGATAGGGGGTGCTCATGAAGGGCAATCTGAACTCGAACGCTGCATTTGACGCGGAAGTTATCGGCCGTTTCGGCATTCTTCCGAATTTCTTCCGCTCGGCTCGCGCGGCGCCGGAACTCATCGAACAGCTGTGGGGCTTTGCGAAAGCCGGTTATCTCGACAACCCAATGCCCTCGGTCTTCAAGGAGCGCCTGTTCGTCTGGCTGTCTCGATTCTGTCCGATGCGCTATTGCATCGTGCGGCATGTCGGATTTCTGTTGGGCGATCGACATGGACGCGCGTCCGGGGACGCGAAGGCTCAGCCGCAGACTGTGGACGAGGTGCTTTCGCTGCTTCGCCGTCCGGCTCCTTGGAAACGAGATATGACGCTGGTCTATGCAAGCCTGGAGGCCGCGCCTCGCACCGATGAGCGATGGCCAGCGGCGGGCAGCCAGTTGGAAGACGAAATTTTCGCGTGCGCGGCCGTCATGTTTGTTCAGCCGGCTCGCAGCGATAGTGCCAGACGAGCGGTGATTCGCACGCTGGGGCAACGCAATTATGAACTCTTCAGTGGGTGTCTTGCCTTCATTCGAACGGCGCACTACTGGACGATGCTGCATCCCGAAATCGAATCGGAAGAGGACATGCTGGTACTCCTGCGAGGCCACGAGGAGCTGGCGCGATTGCTGATGGAAGACTCCGAGGCGGATCGTTCAGAGATGAGCGAACGTACGTTTGCGGAACTCGCGTCTCTGCGAGAGCTGAACGAGCGCCAGGAACTGCGAAAGGCCAAGCAGGCGCTTGAGGAAAAGGATCGCCAAAAGGATCAATTCATAGCGGTGCTCGCCCATGAATTGCGAAACCCTTTGAGTGCCATACGCACTTCCTCATACGCGCTGCGTCGCCTGAACCTTCAGGATGAGCGCGCAGGGCCCCTCGTTGACCGAGTCGACCGTCAAACCACGGCGATCGCCCGTATGCTCGAGGATTTATTAGATGCGTCGCGGATAGCTTTCGGAAAGGTTTCCGTCCAATTTGAGTCGTTGGATTTGCGGGCATGCCTAAGAGATGCGCTCGATGAGCAAGAGCCGCGCGCCAGACAGGCGGGATTGCAGTTGACCGCTCGGTTCACGGAAGACACCTGTTATGTCAATGCCGACCGAATGCGGCTACGGCAGGTCATTGATAATCTTTTGTCCAATGCAATCAAGTTCACCGCTGCCGGCGGCAGCGTCGAGTTGTCGCTCGCCATTGATGATGACTCGGCAGTTGTTTCTGTTCGCGATACCGGCATCGGTTTCGATAGCGCATTATCTGAAAAACTGTTTGAACCGTTCGTCCAACAGGAGCAAGGACGCGATCGATCTGCCGGCGGCCTGGGTCTGGGTTTGGCCATTGCCGCGCGCCTGGCAAAGCTTCAAAACGGTTCGCTGACAGCCTCGAGCCCCGGAATCGGTCGCGGGGCGCTATTCACCTTAAGGATTCCCGTTGGGACCCGAGTTGCTCACAGCCCGATCAATGGCGGTGAGGTCGAACAACTTAGTCCTAAGTCCGTGCTGCTGGTCGAAGACAACAGGGATCTTGCCGATGGGCTCGCGGAATTGCTCAGATTGCAGGGTGCTCATGTACGCGTCGCATACGACGGTCCGTCGGCAATCAAGAGCGCGCTCGAAGTCGTCCCAGATATCATCTTATGCGATTTGGGATTGCCCGGAATGGATGGGTTTGCGATCGCACGCGCGTGCCGTGCCGAGGCATCGCTCCGAAAAACTCGTTTGGTGGCCGCCTCAGGCTATAGTTCATCGGAAGATCACGCGAACGCTTCCACGGCCGGATTTGATTCCCTAATGACCAAGCCGTTAACCGAAGAATCGCTGCGCCAGCTGATTCGTTGACCGCTATATCGCACGCCGCTCCCCAATCGTAATTCGCCAGAGCAAACGCTGATGCCCTTGATATCCGCCGGTCGCCGTATGCAGCACACAGCGATTGTCCCACAGGGTCAAGAGTCCGGGTGACCAGCGGTGCCGGTAGATGAATTCGGGGCGGCTCTGGTGCGCGAAGAGTTCCGTCAGGAGTGCCGCCGCCTCCGCGTCGTTCATTCCATCGATGCCGATGGTGTACCCCAAATTGACAAACAGGGCGCGGCGGCCGGTTTCGGAATGGGTCCTCACCATCGGATGCAGCTGCGTCGCCATCGCTTTTTCGGAATAGCGGATGGCCATCGAGCGTCCCTTGTCGCGCTCGCCATATACGCCCCCGGGGGAGTAGCTGCGGCGAGCCGAATGGATGCCGCGCAGTCGCGCAATTTTGGCCTTCATCGTCTCTGACAGCGCATCGTACGCGGCATACTGATCGGCGAAGAGCGTATCGCCTCCGACCGGTGGGATGACCTTGCCGTAGAGGAGAGTGCCGGCGGGCGAGGATTCGAGAAAACTCCAGTCGGAGTGCCACGCCTCGGCGAATACAGGCGTGGTTTCGTTGGCTTCGCGGCGCACCTCGACGACGCGCGGATGGCCTGCGATGGATGCAATGAAAGGATCATCGCCATCCGGCCCAAGCGCGGCGGCGAACCGCTCCAAATCGGCGATTTGCAGGTTTTGGCCGCAAATACCAATGACCTGATGTTTGAGCCAGGCATCGCGGAGGAAAGCGATATCCGCGTGCGATTGCGGTTGTGAAAGGTCCGCGCCATATATCAGCGCGCCGCAGCTCGCTCCGGAAGGTTCGACGCGAAGCGTCATTGCGGTCTCCTGCTTTTCGTGCCCGCGATGATCGTTTGGCGTGATCGGCTCGTCAACCGCCCCTCCGTACTCCAAATAGCTATGTCAATTCGCTTTGCCATGGTATTTTTTACAATCTAAGTTGGTCGATTCGCCGTGGGCAGCCGCGGCGGTTGCATCCATCGGCCCGTTCATGATGAGACTCTTGAAAGGGACATAAAATGAAAAAATCACCTTGGGATTTCCTATATTGCATTGCACTCCTGATCTTGAGCGGAAGCTCCATGCTAGGCGCGCGCGTTGCCAGCGGGGCGGAGGCGCCGCCGCCCGAGATACCCACCTGCGACAAAAAGATCGGCACCCTGGCCGTCACCGAGCCGCAGAATCAGTGGTGGACCGCGCTGAATTTGGAGTCGCCCGCCGCGCTGATCAAGGTCTTCGTGTCGCAGTCCAAGTGTTTTACCTTGGTGGACCGCGGAAAAGGTCTGCAGGCCGCCCAGGCCGAACGGGCGCTGTCAGCCAGCGGCGAGGAACGCGCAGGCTCGAATATCGGCAAGGGTCAGATGAAGGCCGCGGACTACGTACTGGTGCCCGACGTCGCCAATCAAAACCGGAACTCGGGCGGCACCAATGCGGGCGCCATTCTCGGCGGATTGTTACCCCATGGCGTTGGCGCGATCGCCGGCGGTCTTAGCTTGAAGAGTAAGACAGCCGACGTGGTTTTAACGCTGACTGACGTGCGCTCGACGGAACAAGTGGCGCTGGAACAGGGCCACGCCAAGAAAACCGACTTGGGATGGGGTGCGGGCGGCGGCGCAGGGTTTTTCGGCGGCTTTGCCGCCGGCGGTGCCAGCAGCTATTCCAATACGGAAATCGGCCAAGTGGTCGCCATGGCTTACCTGGACGCCTACACCAAAATGGTGAATGGACTGAAGAATGCCGCACCCGATGCCAAAGCCGACAATGTGCAGCAATCGGTCAGGATGTCCAAGCCGGGCAAGATGTACACGGATTCAAACTTGAAATCCGCGGTGGTGCGCGACCTGGACCCCGGAATGATGCTCTATCCGACCGGCGATAAGATGGGCGTGTGGTGGAAAGTCACAGACGAGCTCGGCAATGCGGGCTGGGTCGTGTCGACGAACTTTCAGCTGGCTCACTAGCGGTTAAGTATTCGAGGCGCCGCTCGGGGCGCCCGCCACGCTTTTTCCCCCGGCCGCGCCGAATAAGTTTCGGCGCGGCTTGGCGTTCCCGTATTCGCTGCCGCCAAGGCCGAGTCAGCAAAGCTGAATTTGGAAGCGGCCAGGCGATTCGCATTCAGATCGTCATCGAAATAGTCGCGGCGCGAAATCGTAGAGATCGCGGCGCCAGGTCTGCCACTCGTGCGCCGTTCCCTTTGACTCGAAGTACTCCAACTGCACTCCGGCTCCCCGCAGGGCTTCGACTGCGCCGCCAATCCCCGTACGGAACTGGTCTGACTCCGCGGTGCCCACACCGAGCCAAAGCAGCTTCACACGCTTGTTAAATGCCGACGGATCCGCGAACGCACCGCCGTAGGCGGTTTTCGTGTCGAAATGCTCCTGTGGATTCGCGCCGAGCAGATTGCCGGTGCTGAGACTGGGAACGATGGGGCCGCTGAACGAGCCGATGTAGGCGAACAAGTCCAAATGTTGGAGCGCGATGAAGAGGGTTTGCATTCCTCCCATCGACAACCCCGCCATCGCCCGGTGTTCCCGGTCGGGAATCGTCCGATAGGACGCGTCGATTACCGGAATCAGATCATGAATCACAACATCTTCGAATGCGCTGAAGGCGAGCTGCAGGTTTTGCAGCCATGCATTCGATCCGACTGCCGCCGCGGGTACTCCCGGTCTTTGCGCGTAGCCGCGATCCATGACGACGATCATCGGCCGCGCAAGACCTGCCGCAATGAGGTTGTCGAGTATGAATTGGGCTCTGCCTTGACGAGTCCAGCCGGTTTCGTCCTCTCCAGAGCCGTGCTGCAAGATGAGCAGGGGATAGCGGGTCTTCTGTTGTTCATCGTAGTTAGGGGGTGTATAGACGAACGCACGGCGCCATTCGCCGGTCGCCCTTGACAGATACCACTTGGCACGCACCTCGCCATGCGGAACATTCTTGACGGAGTAGAAATCTGCGCCGGCTTCCGGCACTTCAATTCCGCTGGTTTCTTTGCCGTAGCCGAAGTAAGTCTCACTGGCAGGGTCATTGACCGAGACGCCATTGAGAACAAACCAGTAATAGTGAAATCCGGGAACGCTCGGCGGAGTCGTCACGCTCCAGGTGCCATCTGCGCCTTTTGTCATCGGAAATGGGCCCTTCCCCAGTCCGTCTCCGCCCGCAACCAAGACGCTGGTGGCGTCCGGCGCTTTGAGCGCAAAGGCGATGCTTCGGTCCGGATTGATGCTGGGGATCTCTGCACCCGGCATGTTGGAGGCGGCCGGCGTGGATTGACCTGCGGCGATCGCCGGCAGCGTCGACTGACCGAGCGCGAGCAAGGCGACGGCCGCGCTTGAAAAGAGATCTTTCATACCGTGCCCCTGCGACTTGCCGCGATTACAGCGACCTAATTATATGCATTTGATACGATGCCATGAGGATTGCGAACATGGACGGGTTATGCGTGCAGCTTTTAGCGCCTCTGTAATGGCTTTCTTCTTCGCTGTTCCGCACGCGAGCGCGGAGGAAGTCGTGCTGTCGTGTGCGGTCGAGGAATCGGGGCCCAATCACGCTCGAAGGATCTGGGAGCTGAGGTTTGACCAAAAGAATCAACTTGTTTATATCGGCGAGACAATGTCCACGGCCGCAATCACCGCGAGCAAAATTACGTTTCGAGTTGACCTGGGCACGGGTGTGCCTTTCAGTTTCACCATTGATCGGCCGACGGGACTGATCCGCGTGACGGGAAGCGTCGGGGCGCTGTATAGCGGGGTCTGCAAGGTAGTCGATTCCCCGCGGCCAGGTTGAGATGGTAGCGTCAGTCCGCCTTGAAGAAGTCTGATGTGGTCGAAGACTCGTTGGCAAGCATCGGTTTCTGAAATGCTTGCGTGAACGGGGGTTTGTTGCCGGCTTGAATGAGCTGCTGCAGTCTCTCGGCTCGGCTTCGTAACTCTCGGCCTTCGGCGCACAAGATGAGTTTTCGGTCTCTGTCCGAGGTTTCGTTCAATTGTTTCGCTTCGCGTTCGCGCGAATCGGCGCGCAATCTTAGCGACCGTATCTCGCCCCACAGCTCGTCTGAAGGATCCGCGCCGCCAACGGATCTGCTGACGAGGAAGCCCGTGGCGTCTACTTCGGAGGCATCCACAGCCATCTGAGATTCCAGGAGCGCCTCGCCCTTGCTTTTGATCGCCTCCAGCGTTGCCCGTCTCTTTGAACTGACGAGTTTGCCGGTTGTACGGTCACGTACCAAGAAGTAGTAAACGAAGGCGTCAGGCATGGTAATTGCTGCGTCCCGTCTGTCTGCGCTCCTGCTGACGTTCAACGCAAACCCATAGCCCCGGTTGACGCGAAAACCCAAAAGAATGCTCGAGATCGAAAGAAACGCTCTAAAGAATGCTCGATCTCTATGGGTGGGCGGACGCCTTTGCCATGAAATCCTTCAGTAGCGACTTGGCCTCCTGGATCGTGAGACGTTTGGCCTCTTCCAGTATTTCGGGAGGCACCCACTCGGGATACGCGACGATGTGGTTCACGTGCTTACCCGTGGCAGTATGCTCCTGGCGGACTTGGGCGAGCTGGTCATCCTGAAAATGACCCGCTAACTTGACGATGGCGGGCCAAAGCCGCCGATGAACGAACGTAATGCGCCCCCCGAGGAACCGGCAGACGAGAATGTCGGGAGAATCACCGAGCTGCTGGAGGATTGCAAAGATTTGATGGCTCTTGGGGTGCCCCCACCAGCTGCCTTTGATGGGTTCGCCCGCAATGGCCTCCGTCAGTCTCGGGGCCGGCCCCTTGCCGGATACGAGCACGACACCGTGGCGGCGCACAAAGGACATGGCCGCATCGGCGTTCATGTCCTCAATTTCCACTCACCGCGCGAGGGTTGCGCCGGTGAGTCTCCCGACGGCGCCCAATGTGGTTTGCGCGGCGTTCAATCCGAGGCGAAAGTCAGCGTCGGAGTAGGTGGCATAGTTATCGAAAGGTTGGTGCCACTGAGGATCCCATCCAGCGCCGATCTCCCGTCCCCGTTCGTTTTCGCGCAGGCTGATTGCGGGCACGATGTCCATGAATGGTGTGCTATCCGTATTGGTCATGTGCGGTCCCACGGCTGCAGGGTAATCGGTCGCGTAGGCCTCGTTCGCGCCATAAAAGGCCCAGGCCAGTTTCTGCGCGCCCTCGGCTGCCTTGGCGAGCGACTGAAATTCAATGTTCACGTCCGCTTCAGGCCGCTGTTGCTTCGATACAGTGCCATCGGACCGCGGCATGCCGTGATCAAAGAGCATCATGTCGTGCTGAATCATGCCCAACCACTTCGGTTCCGGATATCGCCCGGATCCCGCAGGTTCTTCCTTGCCTTGCAGGGAGGCCCGCTGATCAACGTAAGCGCGCGCCCCGTTGAGTCCGGTTTCCTCATTGTTCCAAAGTGCGAAGCGAATGGAGCGCTCGGTCTTAACATCGGGCGAAGAGAATACTCGCGCCAACTCCATGACCAACGCCGTACCGGAACCGTCATCATTGGCTGCCTCGCCCCATCCGTGGCCGTCCATGTGCGCGCCTACGATGTACATTTCCTCGGGATGCGTGGAACCGACCTTCGTGCAGTACACTTCTTCGCGCTCACCGGGCTGCGTAGGTTGCGAATTCAGAGCGCGCAGTTTTTCGTCGGACTGCATGAGGGGGTCGGTATTCACGCCCGTAGGACCGCGCAGGCCGCGATAGCGACCGCCCCCTTGTGCGGCATCGGGTGAGACGGGCGGCCCGCTGGGGCGGCGGGTTTCGTTGGGCGAGTACGTGTACTTGATGCGCGAAATGTTCGAGCAGCCGTAGCTCTTGAGTTGCGCTTCGATCCAATCGATCGCGGCGCGGTTGCGATCCGTACCCTGGCGCCGGTCACCGAATTTGGTCAACCCCTTGATCGTCGTCTTGTATTTTTCCAGATCAAGGCGTCCTACAAGGACTGCGATCGGATCCGCTGGTTTCGATTCAGCTTCGCCCGCAGCCGCCGCCGATAGCGCCGGAATGGTTGTCGCAAGAATGATTGACGCCGCCATTGGCGCTGTCTTTCGGATCATGAGCCGCACCCCCGTAATTATTTGCAGTCTACACGCTGCACTGCACAGCCGGAAAATCTCAACGCTGTTGACAGACTCAATTTTTGGTGATCTGCGCTCAAAGCTTTTTCACCGCGGCTCTTTAATGGTTCTGCCTAACGCACTTCGCTCCTTTGCTTGCGTCGAATAAAAAAATATTTTGCACGCGCGCGATTTTTTTCATTTGTCATTGCGCAATAACATAAGTTACCTGCGCTGAATCTCGCAGTCGTTGGTGCGTCTCACGAAAAAATGCTGACGCGCAAATAAGCCGTATTTGAAAGGCTTTTAGCGTTTTCGCATTGATCAAAAAATAACCACTCGCGTTCGTTCGATTGTTCCGCGCGCGAGCAGCTGTCTGCATATGGCAACGTGCGGATACAGCGACGCTTTGCGCTGTTGCGAGATGCGGGTTATCAATCGCACCAGCATTGATGGCAAACCCGCCGACAGGCGGGGACGCAAAGCCTCCGGTCTGCGGGATCCAAAGAGATCAACAGATAGCGGGGTTGCCGGCAGGCGCCGCTTTGAGCCGCACCGTCGTCATCCTCGACATCGATCTCTCCCAAGGCTCGAGGATTAGGCATTCCAAATTGAGGTAATGAAATGATCCAATTGATCCGCACGAACGTATTTCGATCAGCGGCGCTGCTGGCATTCTCGCTGGCACTTGCTGCATGCAGTGGAGGCTCCTCCGGCTCAGCGCCGGGCGCCGCGACCGGCGCCGCCACATCCGCGACGATGGCCTCCAGTACGAATTCAACAGCTGCGCCTACCCCAGTCGATAACAATCAACATCGATATTGCTGGGCGCAGAGCACGGGTAGCTCCTACATAGCGCTGTGCGCAGGGGACTACTCCACATCCCAGGTTTCGGGCACGGTGAACATAAGCGTCACGCGCGGTGGCACCGCGGCGTCCGCCATTAGTGTGGACTACGCAACCGTAAATGGAACGGCGGTATCCGGCGTCGACTACACGGCAATGAGCGGTATGCTGAAGTGGGCGGAGAATGACTCCACGCCGCGAACAGTTTCAGTGCCGATAGGCAATTCGAGACCGTTTTCCGGCACGAAGAAATTCAACTTTGTACTGAGCGATCCCAGCACCGGCACCGCGATCAGCAGTCCCGGCAGCGCCAATATTTGGGTC
>Ga0210383_10004753_pt1 | contig 12015 bp, 11 predicted proteins | sample IncBWC14OmetaG_FD_160072 | JGI IMG/M metagenome (GOLD analysis project Ga0210383, IMG submission 160072) | Forest soil microbial communities from Barre Woods Harvard Forest LTER site, Petersham, Massachusetts, United States - Inc-BW-C-14-O ...
CCCGACCCGCATCGATCCAGGAATTGAGGACCCGGAGTTGACGGACTTAGGTGTCGCGCAAGCCGAAGCCGCCGCGTCGCAATTGGCTCGCGCTTCCCTGACGCGAATCATAATTTCGCCGTACACGCGGGCTCTGCAGACGGCCGAACCGATCCTCAAAGTTCATCAGGCGTCGGTGCACATCATGCATGAGGTGCGGGAACGTGCCGCGTTTGTCTGCGACGTGGGCAGTTCGCCGGAGCAGTTGTCGGCGCGCTTCCCGCATCATGATTTCAAGCATCTACCGTCGCCGTGGTGGTCTGAACCTGTTGAGACGCTGGAGGCCACGGTCGCGAGAGCGGATGCGTTTCGGGCGCTGATGGCCGCGCGGGATGACAGCGCAACGACCCTGTTGGTGAGTCATTGGGCGTTCATTCTAGCCTTGAGCGGCAAATCCCTGAGCAACGGCGAGCTTTTGGAATATGAGCCTGGAACCACGCCCGATCGGATCGACTGGGAGACCTAGCGCCACCGGGCCCGGGCTGATATCAATGGGCGCGGCGGAATGTGAGATTCAAGCGCTGTGAGCCCAATACAGGGTGCCAACCGTCTTTGAGTGGCAGGACGCCGTGGTGCCTGAGACGCGCCGGGCCACCCCAGACCACAACATCGCCGTGCTCAAGTGGAATTCGGCGTCGCGGTTCCGTTCGCGTGTTGCCGCCAAATAGGAATACCGCCGGCAGGCCCAAAGATACTGAAACAATGGGTTGGCGAAAATCGCATTCGTCCTTGTCCTGGTGCAGCGTCAGGCGAGCACCGGGTTCGTAGCGATTGATGAGACACGCATCGGGATCGAAATGCGGGAATCCGGCGACACGCGCCGCCGCTCGGGCTAGCGCGGCAAACACCACCGGCATGGACGGCCACGGTTGAGCGCTTAGCGGATCGCGGCTCTCGTAACGATATCCGGTTCGATCGCTCACCCAGCCCAAGGGGCCGCAATTGGTCATTGCCACGGACATGCGAAAGCCGCCCGGAGTGACCTGATGGCGGAAGGGCGCCGAGACTTTCACGTGTTCGATTTCCGCGAGCAACGATCTGACTGAGTCGAGCGCGAATCCCCGCAACCGCCAAGCGCCCGAAGCGAGTTCTTCCTTGGGCGTGTCGGAGTTGGCGACCTCGAAGAAATCGCGGGTTTGCAAAAAATTTGACATGTGCACGAGCAGGTCAGATTCCGATAGCTGCCCGAGCTTTCGCTGCGTCACGGCGAATCGTAAAGCACGCAATGATGATCAACACGAAGGCCACGATCAGCATGAGGTAACCCCAGGTGACGCCGAGGCGCAGCGCAGGCCCAACGGCCATGCCGCGTTTCGCGTAGGCGGTGCTGATCAGCCCCATCGTGAAGGGCCCCATCGCCAACCCGATGAAGGTTACCATCATCAAACAGATGGCGGAGGCCGTCCCGCGCACATGCGGCGGAACGAGGTCGTTCACGGTTGAGTAAGCGGGGCCGATGAACATCGGGCTAAAAAACAATGCAAAGAAATTGTATACATATACGGCAGAGAGGTTCTGGGAAAAATAAACGCCCGCCGCAAACGGAATGCTCGCGAGTATCGAAAACAATCCGACCCACAGACGGCCGTGCTCCCATTTCTGCTTCAATTTATCGGCCAGGAGTCCGCCGATGAGGATGCCCATCCATGCGGCGACGGCCGCCGTTAGACCAATGACCGTGCCAATTTCCGCCTTGCTGACATGGTGCGCGCGCAGCAGATAGGGAATCGCGAAAAAATTGCTGCCGTAGCCGACAAAACTTGTGCAGGGGAAGGCAACGCAAATCAGCATGACCGTGCGGTTCTTGAATATCGCGCTGAACACTTCCGGGGAGCGAATGATCAACGCCTGTGCCCAGGTAAACGTGCAATAGATGCCGACGCTCATTGCGATCCATTGCACCGGATTGGCCAGCCACCGGATGAGACCCCAAGCGCTCGCAATCAAGGCAAGCAGTACCGCCAAATTAATTGCAAGGGTTCTCGGGCTCGCCTTACTGATCACGAGATTGATAAAGTTCAGTACCGGCAGCACACCCATCGACTCCCGACCGACCACGCGGAACGGGTGAGGCTCCGCTGTTACGCTCAAGCCTTCGCTCATGCCGCGGATCGGCTCGCGCAATGTATTGACCCACAAAGCCATCAGGATTCCCGGAACACCCACCAATAAGAAGGCCATTTGCCAGCCGCGCAGTCCCAGGGGCGCCGAGTTATGGTCGGGAAACCAGCGATGCCATGTATCGAGCACGTTGCCGCCAATTGCCAATCCGATGCCGCCGCCGATGTAGAGACCGCTCGAATAAATCGCCATCACGGTTGCGCGGCGCTTCGGGCCGAAATAGTCCGAAAGCATCGATAGTGCCGCGGGGGTTGCGCTCGCCTCTCCCATGCCAACGCCAATGCGATACCCCAGCAGCCCGCCAAAGGTCTTTGCCGTGCCAGACAGTGTGGTCATCACGCTCCAGAAGGCGAGACCGACGGAAATCATCGATTTGCGCGCCCACACGTCGGCCAAGCGGCCGAGCGGAATTCCGAACAAGGCGTAGAAGACGGCAAACACTGTACCGTACAAAATTCCCAGTTGAGCGTCGGTCACCTTCAGATCCGATTTCAGGTCCTCGGCGAGTATGGAAACAATTTGCCGATCGATAAAATTGAATACATAGACGATCGTCAAAATAATAAGCACGTAGCTCGCGTAACGACTGCCGACGTAGGATTTATCCGCGGTCTTCACTTGTGTGGTCAGTGGGCCGGGGGAACCGGGGTCATCATGTTGGTGACCAGGGTATCGATTGCCGGGCCCGGATTCTTCAGGGCATCGTTGGAGACGCGACCTTCGGCGGTCGCGGTCCAAGCCAGTACCTTTTGCTTGGCATCGACGAGATCCACGGTCAGCGTACCTTGCTTATAGTTGATCGTCTCAATCGTGGTGGTGTTGTAGGCTCGGTAGTATCCGCTGCGATAGCCGTAATAGCCACCAGGGTAACCGACATAGGCCGCGGGCGGCCCCGGTGTTGCGCGCACGTCCTGCTTGTCCTGAATGTTGACGTAGAAATTGAGCAGCAGGTCCGGCGAGGCATTGCTGAATGCATAACCCTTGGATTCCATGGCAAGTCGGGTGGCATCCTTCAGGTGCTGGGTGAGCAATGACTCGTAGGGGAATTTGTCGGTGGCGAGCGGTGAGAGAAATCCAAATGTCTTGTAGCTGCCGAAGTTGGCCGCAGGATTGGTTTCTCGGTGGATCGTTGGAGCTGTGGCGCACGCCGTAATCAGCACGGCGGCAGCGGCGGTGAGTGCGCACAAGTGGGCGTGCAGGGTATGAATACGCATCAGAATCTCCTGGTTTCTCGTGGGTAGTTCTCGTCAGTAGTCAGCGAGGCAATGTCCGCTGTGCCATTTGGGGCTGCAATTGGACTTTGATCCAGCAGCAGCTCAGCGAAGATCGCGCACACGAACGGCCTTCCCGGACGAGCGTTGCAAGGAGCCGGGGGCAACCACTCGGATGTCCGCGGATATACCGATGTGATCCTTCAATGCGGCAGCCAGGCGTACGGCCTCGGCCGGCTGTGACTCGCGCGCCAGATCCGGCCGTGCTTCGACCAGGACTCGAATATCATCGAGACGATTCGGCCGTGTGATTTCGATTTCGTAGTGAGGCGCCAGCCCCTTGCAGCGCAAGATCAGCTCTTCGATCTGCGATGGAAACACGTTGACGCCGCGTATGATCAGCATATCGTCGCTGCGGCCGCTGATCTTGGACATGCGGCGCATCGCAGTAACGGACCCCGGCAGCAGCCGCGTCAGATCGCGTGTTCGATAGCGGATCACGGGCATCGCCACCTTGGTCAGTGATGTGAAAACCAGTTCGCCTTCCTCGCCGTTGGCGAGCACCTGACCGGTTCCCGGGTCGACGATCTCGGCGATGAAATGATCCTCCCAAATTGTCGGCCCGTCCTTCGTCAATGCGAATTCCTGCGCAACCCCCGGGCCCATCACCTCGGACAGACCATAGATATCACAGGCATCGATCCCAAAGGCGGTCTCAATTTCCGCGCGCATGCCTTCGCCCCAGGGCTCGGCCCCGAACATGCCGATTCGCAGGGAGGTGGAGCGTGGGTCGATCCCAAGGCGCCTGAACTCGTCGAGAATGGCGAGCATATAGCTCGGAGTCACCATGATGATGTCGGGCGCGAAATCGCGGATCAATTGCACCTGTTTTTCCGTCTGTCCGCCCGACATCGGGATGACCGTGCAGCCCGCTGCTTCGGCGCCGTAGTGCGCGCCGAGTCCGCCGGTGAACAGGCCATAGCCGTAGGCGATGTGCACCCGCATGCCGGCTCGGCCGCCCGCCGCCCGGATGGATCGCGCGACCAGATCTCCCCAGACGACAAGATCGGCCTTCGTATATCCGACCACCGTTGGTTTTCCGGTGGTGCCCGAGGAGGCATGAATACGCGCCACCTGCTCTTGGGGAACGGCGAAAAAACCGAAGGGATAGGCATCTCGAAGATCGGTCTTCGTGGTGAAGGGGAAGCGTGCCAAATCGTCCAGGGATCGCAAATCGCCCGGGTGCACGCTGCTCGAGTCGAATTTTCGCCGATAATTCGGATTATTTGCGTACGCATGCTGCAGCGTTGCCTTGAGACGCTCAAGCTGCAGCGACTCGAGCGCGTCTCGCGATGCGCCCAACACCGGATCCAGTAACGCAAGCTCTTGGAGCGTGTTGGACACCGGGGCTAGCGTTTTACCGCCGAATCCGGAACCGCGTGAATGCTGACCATGGTCAGCACTTGGTAAGAAGCCACCGTCTCTTCGTTCTGATTGGTGATTTCCGTGTCCCAGGCGACTTCACCCCAACCTTTGTCTGCACGAAGGCTTTTCCCCGCGCAGGTCAAACGCACTTTGATGCTGTCTCCGGGCTTCACCGGTTTGACGAAGCGCAGCTGATCGATGCCGTAGTTGCCGAGCACCGGGCCGTAATCCGGATCGACGAACAAACCGGCTGCCGCGGATATCAAAAAATAACCGTGAGCCACGCGGCCGCCAAACAGGGGATTGCGCGCCGCCTGCGTCTCGCTCATATGCGCGTAGTACTTGTCGCCCGTCAAGGCGGCGAACTGCTCGATATCGGCGATCGTGACCGCGCGCTCCGCCGACTTTAAGGTATCGCCCAATTGCAACTCGTGGAACGGAATTCGAAACGGGTGTCGGCCGGGGTTGCGCAAGTGGCTGCCGCGCACCCAGCGGCCGCTGCTCGCGGTGATGGTGTCCGGCGAACCCTGCACCGCGCTGCGCTGCATATAGTGGAGCACGCCGCGGATGCCCCCCATTTCCTCGCCGCCGCCGGCACGGCCGGGGCCGCCGTGGATCAAAGGGGCGAGCGGCGACCCATGACCCGTCGACTCTTTCGCGCAGGCGCGGTTAACAACGAGAATTCGGCCGTGGTAGGGCGCCAACCCCAAGACGATTTCGGTGGCGAGCGAATCGTCAGCGCAGAATACGGAAGCCGCCAAACTGCCGCCACCGCGCTTGGCAAGCGCAATCGCATCCGCGGTGTCGCGGTAGGGCAGCACGGTCGCGACCGGCCCGAAGGCTTCCACCGAGTGAACTGCATTCGCCGCCCGCGGATCGCGGCACAGCAATAGCAATGGTGGCACGAATGCCCCGCGCGCACGGTCGGCACCCGTGATTTCGAACTTCGAGGGGTCGCCGGCAACCAGGTCCGCCTCTTGACGCAACTCACGGACGCGACCCAGCACTTCAGATCTCTGCTCTTGGCTCACCAGCGGCCCCATGCGCACACCTTCGGCGCGCGGATCCCCGACGACAATCTTTTGCAGCGCCGCCTGCAGGGCAGACACGACATCGCCCGCCAAACGCCCTGGCACCAGCGCCCTGCGGATGGCGGTGCATTTCTGCCCAGCTTTGACCGTCATTTCACGCGCCACTTCCGCCACAAAGAGATCGAACTCGGGCGAACCCGGCAACGCATCGACGGCAAGAATGCTGCAGTTCAATGAATCGGTTTCGGCGATGAAGGGCACGGCATTGCGAAGCACTGCGGGATGCGCCCGCAGCAGCGCGGCCGTGGCGGCGGATCCGGTGAACGCGACCGTATCCTGACAGTCCAAGTGCTCGAACAAATCCCCCAAGCTTCCGCACACCAGCTGCAGCGAGCCTTCCGGCAGGATGCCGGATTCGATGATGCGCCGCGCGACGAGCTCAGTGAGATATGCCGTGGGAGTCGCGGGCTTGACGATGGCCGGCATGCCCGCCAATAGAGTGGGCGCCAGCTTCTCCAGCATGCCCCAGACTGGAAAGTTAAATGCATTGATGTGCACCGCGGCGCCTTCGCGCGATACATACAGATGTTGACCCAGGAAGGTGCCCGCCTTGGAAAGATTTTCGACGTCGCCGTCGACATATACCCGGGCATTCGGTAGTTCACGCGCGCCCTTGCCGGCGTATGCGAACAGCGTACCGATGCCGCCGTCGATATCGATCCACGAATCGTTTTTTGTCGCTCCCGTTCGATATGAAAGCGCATAAAACTCATCCTTCATGTCGGTGAGGCGCTTGGCAAGCGTTCGCAGCAGCGCCGCGCGCTCATGAAATGTCAGCGCGCGCAAACTGGGGCCACCGACATCACGCGCATACCGTAAGACCGCGCAAAAATCTAACCCCACGGACGATACTTCGGCGATGATGTCGCCGGTGGTTGCGTCGCGCATGGCGACGCCCGCTTCAAGGCCGCCCAGCCATTTTCCCTGTACGTAACTCTGCAATTTCATGGGAATCACCGCCCTGTGAATTGCGGCACGCGCTTCTCGGTGAAAGCGGCAATGCCCTCGGCGTAGTCCGCCGAACGGCCGAGTTCGCGCTGCACGTCCCGTTCAACGTCCAATTGCGCGGCAAGCGAGCGCTGCCAGCTGCCGCGAATCGCGGCCTTGGTGGCGGCCAGACCGCGAGTGGGTGCCGCCGCGAACTGCTGCGCAAGCGCATCGACGGTTGGCGCGAGTTCCGCATCCTCGACCATCTGCCAGATCATTCCCCACGCGACAGCCTGCTCGGCACTGAGTTTGTTGCCGAGCAAGGTCAGGCCGAGGGCGCGAGCGTTGCCGACCAGCCTCGGCAGGGTCCAGGTCCCGCCGCAGTCGGGAATCAGTCCGAGCTTCGAGAAGGCTTGCACGAAGTTCGCCGAGCGCGCCGCGATGACCAGGTCGCAGGCCAGCGCAATATTCGCGCCTGCGCCCGCTGCAACACCATTGACGGCTGCGATCACGGGCATCGGCAGTTCCTGCAAGTTGCGCACCAAAGGATTGTAGTTTTCCTCGATTGAACGCCCTAGATCGACGCGCTGCGTCCCTGGAGCCACGGCTCGATCGCTCAGGTCCTGGCCCGCGCAAAATCCCCGGCCGGCGCCCGTGAGTACCAGCACTCGGGCACTCTTCGCGGCCAATTGTCCCAGGGCATGCCGCACCTCGCCATGCATCGCCACGTTGAAGCTGTTGAGCTTGTCGGGTCGGTTCAAGGTCAATCGGCCGATTCCACGCTCAACCTCAAATATGATGGTGTCGTATGACATTTTCCTTCCCTTAGGCTCGCGCCTGACTATTTTTCGTCGTAGCTGAGTTCGAGCGTCGCTCCCGTAGGCCGGGCCTGGCAACACAGTACAAATCCTAAGTCCGTTTCCCACGGCTCGAGCGCAATATTGTGCGTCATCACCGCGTGTCCGGCGATGATCTTGGCGCGGCAGGTTGCGCAGATGCCGGAGCGGCACGAGAAGGGAAGCTCCAGTCCTGCGCGTTCGCCGGCACACAGCACCGAAGGATCGTCCGGCGCCATGGGAAATGTCCGCCGCCGGCCATCCATCACCACGGTGATCATGGCCATGACTTCTTGTGCAGGCGGCGCGGCGGCTTTCTCGAGAATCTGTGGCAGCGCTGCGCTGCCGTTCGTGAAGCGCTCGTAGCGAATCGCGGCCGTGGGGTTCAATCCTTGAACCGCATCGCGGATGTCATCAACCATGCCGCCGGGTCCGCAGATCAGGTACTCATCCGCCGCCGCGAGTTCCGCGATGTGGCGCGCGAGTTCGCGCACCTTGTCGCCATCGATTCGGCCGTTGAGCAGCTGCGATTGCTGCGGTTCCCGGCTCATCACAAAATGCACCGAGAACCTATCAATATAGCGATTCTTGAGCGCCAGCGTCTGCTCCAGAAACATCGTGCGCGACACGCTGCGGTTGCCGTACACCAAAGTGAATCGGCTGCGCGGCTCTTTGGCGAGAATGTCCGCCGCCAGCGACAGCACCGGCGTGATGCCGCTGCCGGCGGCGAAGGCGACGTATGCAAGTTCACGCTCGGCGCTTATCGAGGTGCGAAACCGGCCCATTGGCGTGCCGACATCGAGCAGATCGCCGGCACGCAGTTGAGTGGCAATTTCGCCGGACATACGGCCGCCCGTTTGCACGCGCACTCCCAGCTTGAGCATATTGCCGCCCGGAGCCGTGACGATGGAATAGGTGCGGCGTTCCTCGCGATCGCCGATCTTGCGTCGAACGGTCACATACTGGCCGGCATGGAAGGCGAATGTGTCGCGCAGGGTTGGCGGTACTTCAAGGGTCGCGCACACGGCGTCTTCTGCAATGCGCTCGACGGAAGCGACCTTTAAGGCATGAAAGCTAAGCATCGGCACTGATCATATGCACTTGAAGTATTCGAACGGTTCGAGACAGGCGCGGCAGCGATGCAGCGCTTTGCAGGGTGTTGAACCAAACTCGCTGATGCACTCGGTATCGGTGGATTGGCAACGCGGACACGCCGGCGGCCGATCGGCGCGCAGAACTTCCCGCATGTTCAAGACCGTGCGCTCGGGCGGGACTATGCCCAACTGCAGCAGCTTTTGGCGGCCTTCGGTCGTGATCCAGTCGCTGCTCCAGGCCGGTGACAACACGCTGGTCACAATGCAGGCGCCGATTTGCGCGTCGCGAAGCGCCTGCACCACGTCGTGGTGAATCACCTCGGTGGCGGGGCAACCGACGTAGGTAGGCGAGAGACCGACTTCCAGGACGCCGGCATGGACTCTCACGAATCGGATCAAGCCCAGATCCAAGATTTTGAGGCCCGGTAGCTCCGGATCCTCCACTTCCGCAAGCGCCTGCCATGCCAGCGCGACCCGATCTTCGTCTGCCGGCGGACTTCTAAGGTTGAGGGCGTACGTGTTCACCAGCGGGCACCGGGATGGGCTCTTTGCAGATACTGCATCTCAGCGAGGATGTAACCCAAGTGCTCGCTGTGCTGGCCGCGCTTGCCTTGCCATGAATGCGCGCGATCGCCCGGACGCTTGAGGGTCGCTTGCGCGAGCAGCTCATCCAGCCGCAAAGTCCACGCCGTGTGCATCTCCGCAAGGCGGGGCGCCACACCGCAATCCGCCATGGCGCAGTCCAAGTCATCCTCAGCAAACAATTCCACGGTAAAGGGCCAAAGACGTTCGAGAGCGGCTTGCGCAAGCGCGTGGCTCTTCTCGGTCCCATCCCCCAGGCGCACGAGCCAGCTGCCGCTGTAGCGCAGGTGGTAGCGCGTTTCCTTCACCGACTTGGCGGCAATCGCGGCCAGGCGCTCATCGGTGGACGCGGCCATTCGCTCGTACAGTTCCAGCTGGAACGCATCGATCAGCAGCTGGCGAACAATGGTCTGGCCGAAGTCGCCATTCGGCTGCTCTGCCAGTACCGGATTCAAGTACTCGCCCTGCTCGCGCAGGTACGCGATGTCATCCTCGCTGCGGCCGCAGCCCTCGATTTCACCGGCGTAGGACAACAACAGCCGCGCCTGACCGATCAGGTCAAGCGCAATGTTCGCCAGCCCTAAATCCTCTTCGAGCGCCGGAGCATGGCCGACCCATTCACCGAGGCGCTGCCCGAGCACCAAGCTCAAGTCCCCGAGGCGCAGCACATAGCGGAATAACGCCTTGCTGTCGAGCGCGGCCGCGCTCATAAGGTTTTGACCTCATCCGGAATGTCGTAAAAGGTGGGGTGACGATAGATCTTGTCGCGCGCCGGTTCGAACAAGGATTCCGTCTCGCCGGGATCGGAAGCAGTGATGGCCTTGGACGGTACCACCCAGATACTGACGCCTTCCTGCCGGCGCGTGTACAGATCGCGGGCGTGCTCGATCGCCATGCGCTCGTCTGCGGCGTGCAAACTGCCGACATGCTTGTGATCGAGACCGCCGCGCGCGCGGACGAAAACTTCGTACAAGGGCCAGTGGCGACTGTCGTCCATTTTTGCTCCTCAGGCGTTAGGCCGCCTGACGCCCTGCACGCAAGCGCTGCTTTTCGGCATGGGCGCTTGCGGCATCGCGAACCCAAGCGCCCGCGGCGTGAGCGGCGCGGCGCGCAGCAAGCCGCTCCGCATTGCAGGGTCCGTTGCCTTTCAGCACCTGCTCGAACTCATTCCAATCGATCGGTCCGAATTCGTGGCGCTGCCGCGTCTCGTTCCAGCACAGCAGTGGATCGGGCAGAGTGAGGCCCAGAAACTTCGCCTGGGGTACGGTGAAATCGACGAATTTCTGTCGCAGTTCATCATTGGAGATGCGCTTGATCTTCCAACGCTGCGATTCTCCGCTGTGTGTCGAACTTGCGTCGGGCGGCCCGAACATCATGAGTGCCGGCCACCACCACCGATTCAGGGCATCCTGCGCCATTGCCTTTTGCTCGGCTGTGCCGCGCGCGAGGTGCAGCATCAGGTCAAAGCCCTGCCGCTGGTGGAAGCTTTCCTCGCGGCAGATACGCACCATGGCGCGAGCATAGGGACCGTAGGAGCAGCGGCACAGCGGAATTTGATTCATGATGGCAGCGCCGTCGACCAGCCAGCCGATTGCCCCGACATCAGCCCAAGTCGTCGTCGGATAGTTGAAGATGCTGGAATACTTGGCCTTGCCGGACAACAACTGATCGATCAGTTCGTCGCGGCTGACGCCCAATGTCTCGGCCGCGCTGTAGAGATAAGCGCCGTGACCCGCCTCGTCTTGGACTTTGGCAATCAGAATTGCCTTGCGCCGCAGCGTTGGGGCCCGGGTGATCCAGTTGCCCTCAGGAAGCATGCCCACGATTTCCGAATGCGCGTGCTGGGAGATCTGACGAATCAGCATGCTGCGATAGCGCGCAGGCATCCATTCCTTCGGCTCGATCTTTTGTTCCGCATCGACGCGCGCGAGGAAATGCTGCTCCAGCACACCCGGGTCGGCCGTCGCGGGCGAATCCGCGCCACGCACGTCGAGTTCTTGCGTATACATTTGAGGACCCCCGGGGAGCGGTAAACCTGCTGGTCATTCTGATACGGAAAATCTCATAAATCAATAATTCGTGTGTCACGATGGGCCACGCATTACAATGCCCGCGAAATGGCCCGCAACGCACCTGCCGCCTGCCGTGAACTCGTCGCCCGCTTTCGCCGCCAGCGGCCGCTGCGCGGCGGCTCACTCATCGTCACGATCTTTGGCGACTCGATCATGCCGCGCGGCGGCGCCGTGTCGCTCGGCAGCCTGATTGCCTTAGGAAGGCCCTTTGGTCTCAACGAACGGCTGGTGCGCACCGCAACTTCCCGACTTGCACAGGAAGGCTGGCTCGAGGGACGCCGCGCCGGCAAGCTCAGCGAATATCACTTGTCGAAAACCGGACGGCAGCGGTTTGCCGAGGCCACGAAACGCATCTACAGCGCACCGGACAACGCCTGGGCGGGCCGCTGGACCTTGATTATCTTGCCGCGCCTGCGCACCGGCGAGCGCAAAGCGTTGCGTGAAGAACTGATGTGGCGGGGATTCGGCGAGCTGTCGCCCGGAATCTTCGCGCACCCCGAGCGGGATGCACGCTCCCTGGCATTGCAGCGGCGCCCGGCGGGGCTGCAATCCCAGATCATGGTATTCGACGCCCACCTCAGCGGCGACACTGCGCCGCAGCGGCTGGTCGGCTTGGG
>Ga0210383_10004754_pt1 | contig 12015 bp, 19 predicted proteins | sample IncBWC14OmetaG_FD_160072 | JGI IMG/M metagenome (GOLD analysis project Ga0210383, IMG submission 160072) | Forest soil microbial communities from Barre Woods Harvard Forest LTER site, Petersham, Massachusetts, United States - Inc-BW-C-14-O ...
CTCAATCTACTTGGCAAAAAAAACCAATTAACGCGTTCCGCAGGGCAAACCGATGGAGCTGCGGTTGTCGAACATGATTGCTGCAAAGGGTGAGTGTAACTGTCTTTGTTGTATCTGATCTAACCGCCTGCCTTTGTCTCATAGCCATCAGCGATGCTGTTCGGACGTCTCTGGGGCCAAGAGGAATGGACAAGATGGTACGCAGCACTACGTCGTCGGAAATCCTGTTTTGAATCTGTTTCTGTGCATTAGATTCAAACCTCGAAGGGAGAAGTCGTTATTACAAATGATGGTGCCACGATCCTCAAAAGCATCCAAGCATTGCATCCTGCTGCAAGAATGGCAAGTGTCCATTTGATTTCAAACATTGCTCTAGCATGTAACTCCGGATCAGCTTGTGGATTTATCTGCAGCACAAGACATCGAAGCTGGTGACGGGACGACATCCGTTGTCGTCCTTGCCGGTAGCTTGCTGGGCGCCGCAGAGAAAATGCTGCAGAAGGGGATGCACCCGACAATCATCGCCGAAGCCTTCCTCAAAGCTTCTGCAAAAGCTGTTGAATACCTCACGGAGATGTCGACACCAATTGATCTCAATGACAAGTCTAGCTTGTTACGCGCTGCAAGCACGTCCTTGAATTCTAAGGTAATCCCCTTTATTTGAAACAAACCGACGAAAAGCTTATCATATTTCCTTAGATCGTTTCCCAATACTCTTCCACACTGGCTCCCATCGCAGTGGCTGCCGTGACCCGTCTCGTCACCCCCACATCATCAAACGTAGATCTTCGGGATATTCGCGTCGTCAAGAAAGTGGGAGGAACCATAGAGGACACCGAACTCGTAGATGGCGTCGTTCTCAACCAAACCGTCGTCGTAACCGCCGGCGGACCAACTAGAATGGAAAAGGCGAAGATTGCGATCATCCAGTTCCAACTGAGTGCACCGAAACCAGATGTGTGTTCAAAGCAAATCCTGATCTCTCATCTTTTCTCAACCCTTTCTTCTACCTAGATGGATAATACAATAGTAATAAATGATTACCGCCAAATGGACAAAGTCATCAAAGAAGGTCGTCAATACCTTCTCAACCTCTGCAAAAAAATCAAAAAGGCAAACTGTAACGTCTTGCTAATCCAAAAATCCATTCTTCGCGATGCAGTGGACGACACCTCTCTCAATTTCCTGAAGCGACTTAATATCCTTTGCGTCAAGGACGTTGAGCGTGATGAGATCGAGTTCTTATCAAAGAGCTTTGGGTGCAAACCCGTTGCGGATATTGATGCCTTCACCGAGGACAAACTTGGATATGCGGACCTTGTAGAGGAGACTAATAAGTCGGGCACTAAGGTTGTGAGGATTACGGGTGTCAAGAACCGAGGGCGGACAGTGAGTATACTTGCAATGGGGAGCAATAACCTTGTTGTAGAGGAGTGTGAGCGTAGTCTCCACGATGCGCTTTGTGTCGTTAGGTGTCTCGTGAAAAAGCGGTACGAATAATTCTTCCTATTCTGTTGTCCTCAGGGCCTCATGATCGTGTAACTTAGAGCACTGATCGGAGGGGGAGGCGCTCCGGAAATCCACGTCTCGCGTCTCCTCTCGCAATACGCCCAATCACTCAAGGGTATGGAAGCGTACTGTTTCCAAGCGTACGCCGACGCGCTCGAGGTGATCCCAACCACCCTCGCCGAGAACGCGGGCCTCAACCCCATCGCCATCGTCACTGAGCTCCGCAATCGGCATGCACTGGGAGAGAGGAATGCCGGTATCAATGTCCGAAAAGTACTTCTCTAAACCCATCAGTTTTAGTCCGTTGATCTACTACTGACGGCTGTGATGTATAGGGACTGATATCGAACATCCTCGAGGAAGATGTGGTTCAGCCACTGCTGGTCACTACGAGCGCTGTGGAGCTGTCAACGGAGACGGTATGCCTGCTATTGAAGATTGACGATTATGTTCAGGCGCGGTGAGGGTGAGCGTGGGTGTCCCTGGGTCCCAAAAAATTAAACTCCTGTAATCATGCTTGATCATTTATGATTTGGAACACTCCTCGACACACGACTGGAGTTGATGAGTACCCCAATTTCAGGTAGGGCATCAAGTAGTAAGTATCCTAGGCTTTTCGCCCTCTATACATGAATTTACTTTTAATTCCCAAAGTGGTGCTACAGTTGCTTACAAAGAGCCTCTAGGTTAGATTGAGTGAACGGACGAACCGAATGATAAAGGAAAACAATGACAGTTATCCTTCCTCTGGCAGGCGCGGCAGACTGTCAATGTAATTTGCAACGATGTCGAAAAAAGTCCACAGTAGTCCGTGGGTCGTGATGCTGCGCAAGGCGCTCACGCCAAGACCGCGATATATTCGCGCAATCCCGGCCAGTATGGGTTTTGGCGCATTCGGGTCAGTGCCTGTACCACCAGATTGTGAGTTACATCAATAGTATGGGTAAAGCACGGTTGTCTACCTCTTATGAGACGGTGAAGGGTTTCCCCGACCCCACGATACCGATCTCCCGCCAACGATCGCTGCTGAATCTTGGTTTTCACCCTGAAGTGACACTTCAGCTCCAACAGTTGTTTTTCGATTCCTGCTGGTCCACTTACACGTCAAGCGGATAGATGAGAGCCCATGAGCTGACCTGAGAAATTAGAATACTTTCTTGTTAATTTGAATCTTGAATAGGGAAAAGAAAACCATAGCTGTACCCCGGACAACGAACCACAGACGAAAGGAACCAGGGAGGAATGTATAGGTAACCAAGATGGAGTCGGACCTTGCTCCCCGGACCTTTGCCGTCCTAGTAAATGACGCATGCCATCATACTCCAGGAAGTAAAGCGCGGTTCCCGAAGTATCACGGACTGAAAATGTTGATAGGCATGTGTCTTTTCAATAAAACACAGCTATATAACACTCACTAAAATGGAGACGGAAGCCTGTGTAGAGACCTGCTATGCCATTCGCCCTGAAAATTTCCTTCACAGCATCTAAGGTTCCGGGAGGCTTCACGAGGTGGATACCCTTGCTCGCAGCAATGGTGTATTCCAGCTGTCGACGAACCTAAGGCAGAAACTGGATTGAATGGAACACCTTGGAGGTGGCGGGCCGAAACGAACCTTGACAAGCTCAAACGCTATTTCCGTTTATCAGGAGCAGTTCGGTGAAGGTAAATGAGAACTTACGAGCACTTCCGAACGAAATCAATGCTCCAGACATGGCACCGCTGATGCCGCCAACAAGGGCGACGTCGAGTATATTATAACGATTCAGATAATTATGGTTGCGAAATTGTTCTTTGGTACGATTATATATTGTGAACGACGCGGCACCTTGCAATTTTGGTTTAAATATATCATCCGGCAAGAAACGGACATGAGGACACTTACGAACAAAGGAAATAGTCGTGAGAGGTATCCATAACCCACGATAAAAGCCAATAATCCCCTCCTCACGATAAACGAGGGCAGCAAGTCTGGGCACAGTTATCGGCGTTTTCGTGGTCTGTAACCTCGATTTGAGGGAATCCAACTGGTAGGCTACAACATTTATACTGGGTGCTGAGGTTAGGGTAGTAACACACTCACCGGGTACCCTGCGAACGTCGAAACGTAGCTTGCAGAGAGGGCACACACGACAGCTTTGTTCCCTATAGCGCCCGATACCAGTTAACAACGTTGAAACATAGATAACGAACACTCATACGTCGGAGGGCCTCATTGAACGCAGCCGGATCATACAGAGGGTTAGATGTCCTGCGAAATCGGTTAGTAACAATACATATCATGATTCCGGTTGTAATGTTTTGCCTTTGTCCATCCATAGAGCGCGTCTACTGGGCCGGCCAACTGTCCAGTTTCGTGCGTTTGCACGAGAGCACGGAGTTATTTCAGATTGTTGAAGAAGCCAAGGTGAATGGAGGAAACAGTATGTAAGGACTACTAACTTGGGGAGAGGCCAGTGAACGCGAACTTGAAAAGTCACTTGACTTTTCAAGTCCATCTACTCACTTGTCATTCCAGCATTACGAGCACATATCACCCCCCAACGCACTCAAATTCAAACAAGGTTCGGGAAACATAAGCACCAGCCATTAGATTCACTAGTAATAATATCAGTCGCAATATTAATGATATCACATATGCCTTCCGGATTTGAGAGAATCTGATTACAATCTGAAAACCAAGATGAGTCACCTTAGGGTTCGCGGTGCAAGAAAGGACATACCAGATTTTCAACTTCTGTTGCTTCTCTTTCCTAGTCTCGCACGAACTCGAGGGGTGTTTCAGAAGCCCCCCACCCGCTTCTTTACAGGCTTCTTTATGCCAAGCAACGGTCGACCACCGTATGGCCCTGGAAGTATCTGCGTACTCGTCATGAAATCCTGTGACGATGCATGAAAACCTGAGCCCGCCATAATGACTTGACTCCCGGTGGGAATGCATCGCGCTAAAGTAGTCGAGCCCTGCAATGGGGCTCCGAAAGGTAACCGACTTGCACTCTCAGGCGGGATTGCAGGCACTATGGAACTGGAGGCCACTATCGACGGAGGACGTTGAGGCTGGGTCGAAGGTTTCTTTAGAGCACTTGCAGCTTTCTGGGAGGCTGGCATGAATTTAGGGCGACGAATACGTTCCTCGGTTAACCCATCGCAAGGATCCCTGTACGGATCCCTGTAGGTAAAGTCCTGTGGCTCCGTTCCGACCTCCCAGTCTTTCAAAAGCAGCCGAACCCCAAGGGGACTCATCAACTCCTCTTCCTCAGTATTAGAATAATGGTCGACAGCGGCCTTTCGCACTGGACGAATGTACCCGAAATTGATGGGAGGAGGTTCACCGTCAAGTGATAGAGTTTCTGTGGCACGAGCCATGGTTTCAAGATCAAGACCCATGCCGACAGGATTCGAGAATGGTTGAGGGGAGAAAATGTCACTTGATAACACCAGGTCAAGAGTTAGTTGCTCATGAGCTTCTGACTCTCTCCTGAGAGATTGAGCGGACCGCTCAGGATGAGCAACAAGGTCTAAACAGCGTAAACCATCAACGACTGTGTGAGGGTCCCCTGAAATGTTAGAGTCAAATTGTCTGAGGGTCGAAACAATATATTGATGCCATGATGCGTGTTTTATCAGATGTTGTGCAGATAGCCGCCCCTGTGTCAAGGCACGGTAACCTCTGGTGGAATTGATGATGCTTTGGGTCAAAAAGTCGGCTCTGGATGCTTCACCTGGCTCATCGCCAGATCGGAAAATAACATCGTACCTGAAAATAGTTAAGTCGGTGAAGGTAGAATGAATTGAATCACACCGACGTAGTCAGCATATGTTCCATTGGAGCATTTGATGCCTGCCAATAAGAAGGAATCCTTTCTAGGAGTTCATATACGGCATCTGCATGTTCTTTTGCGATATTTTCAGCTTCCTCTGTATTGGCGCAAAACATTTCTAAAAGTCAATTCATAATGGGTTCATCAAAATATGATAAATAAGTGGCCTCACTGTCATAGGTCGGAGATAGGTCTATCTCGCTCAAGTCTTGGGCGCCCAGAGGCCCGATATCAGAACGAAGTTTGGCTGCCTGGATATCCAAAGCTTTGACGCCTGTAGACCATTCGAATCTTGGGGAAGCAGGCTCGACGGGCTCATTTACCTGAGAAATGTCAAGATCAAGACGGTATATACTCCCTCGCTGGTCCAATCGAAACAAGCTGATTTCCGTATTGCTCGGGTCAGACGGATGTCGGAAAAAAACCTGGCCTACATGACAAGCATCGGATCCTAAGAAAGACGACAAACAATATGGTGGGGTATTGACGCGAATCAATCGATCAACTGAGCGAGAAACATCATAGACTGTCATCAGCCCGCTCCTTCGAGATGTGAGGCAGGTAAAAGGAGCTGGAAGATAGGCTGTTCATTGAAATATTGACTATACAGAACGAACGGGTAACGCACCATTTTTCAAGAAAAGAGTTTGGACTTTGAGGGAGCGATCGAATTGTCGACCATGTTTGTAGCTTAGAAGCGGCTTTCGAGGATATCGTTCATCAATCCACAAAACATCACTCGTTGAGGAAAATCGAGCTATATGATCGGTCTGACAGGCTTCGATGCAAGTTACCATGTCTCCCGGCTTTTTGACGGAGAACAGATCCAACGAGTCGGCATTCGTCTGATGCAGAGTTAGCATTGCAAAGAGCGTAACAGAGATGACCGTACTCGGAAATCTAGTCGTTTTACGATGCTATTCGAAGCTACAAGGCAACCGTTGCGATTCTCATCGAGAGCAAGCTGCCAAAAGGAGTCTGAGGATTCTATCAATGATGGATCGGCTGCCGGATGAACAAGCTGTCTGCATAAGACTCATTCAAAGTACAGTCGAGAGGCGTTGGTATGATGACATACAGGTGTTTTTGTCCGTTAGCGAGACAACACTTGTAAACGGCACCGTGATCGTTCACCATGATAGCTTCGAATGGCAAAGATGAAAGATTGATATCGATGACCGGGTTATTCCCCACATCCGAACGCACAATGTTAGTCAACTCAACTAACTGGACAAAGGGGTGGGATTTTGGGGATCCAGACACCTCAATCTCCAACAATGAGGTTGAACCGAAGGTACGAACGGCTAGGTAGGAATCTAGAGTCAATGACAGTGCGGAATGTCAGCTAAAAACAAATTTCTCGAAGATGTTATTTTACTCTGTCTCCCGCTATTGGGTAAAGGTTTCGAAGATACTAGTTGTCGAATGGGCGTCGTAAAAGCTTTAGATGCGTTGGCTGAAGGCTTGAATACGGTGCGCTCTTTCTTTGTATAACTAAATGGCGAAATGTCTGATACGCATCATATTAGGTCCCTTTCCAGCTTTGTTTGAATGAGAACTGACTCAGATCCCTGTTCGATTCGCCCATCGGAAAGGCCAAGAACGCCATTGTTTTTGACGGCGAATCGTAGCGGACGAGAGATTCTAGCAAATTACCTGCATAGGGATCGAATGGTTCAAAACTGCGGGTAGTCTTGACGTCCTCCGCTATTTCATCCCTAATAAGCTCGGCAGCTATGTCGACGTCCGGGAAGTGTGTACGAAGGAAATGAGCCTGGTGATCAGTTGTCAACGACGAATGCAAGGGCAACGACAGAAAGAAAGTACCCCTTGTTCTGCACGTTGTAGTATCGTCGCCCTAGGCACATGCAAAGATGGGAGACGAGTTGGAGGGAAGACAGTCACGGCCTTGGTTGTTCGTAAATCTCCCAGCTTCCTTCCTAGTCAAAGGATGAATTTCAAGCATTCTACACGGCCACACCAGGTCGAATTGACCTTTAATGGTATCTTTCACGATAGAAGTCCATTCCAAACGACCGTTCTTTTCGCATAAGGTAACCGCTTGTACACCATAATCCAGGTGAGGGTAACGAGGAATGGACTTCCTTTTGCCCTTTCGCTGGCTGGGATTGAGATGGTCAATTCTGTCATCCGTGGGCCAGGAGTCCATTCCATTTGATGAAGTGTACTATGTCAAGTCGAAATCGATGTTTCGAAAAATATTGTTTATTCAATTGTTATAATAATAATTTGAGGTCCGCCACAACTTAGCAAGCTCTTCAAGTTGCTCTCTCCCTCAACATGCTCAGGCTTTGGGCCATTGGTCAACGACGACCACCCGTCTCCAAACTAAGACGGATCCATTCAACTGGTACCGCCAATGCAGCACCCGTAGCGAACACCTCAGCTTCTGACACCGCTCTCGCAATTCCAAAGTGGACACCGAATTCGATACGAACGGGTCTCATAGTGCGAAAACGCGGAATGACTGCTCTATGGAATGATCAGGGTGCACGGCTTCCCGTAACGGTTCTGCAAGTGACTATCATTTTCAAATGTTGCTTCGCCCGAAGGAGAAGCTTACGAGTTGCGTACCGAAGTTGGAAAATTGTCAGGTCACCGCAAACGTCAGAACCGTTCGACGGAATCACACCGAATATCATGCCGTACAGGTCGCCGCCTCGGATCGACCTTACAAAACAACTACCAGACAAATGATGGGACACTTTAGGAAGGCGAATGTTCCCCCAAAGCGGATTGTCAGAGAATTTCCTGTGACACCTGACGCACATGTCCCTGTTGGTGAGCATATTGTCTTGTTCGCTACAACGTGTATACTGATATTTTCCAGGGACCACCTTGTCTGCTATACATTTTGTTCCAGGGCAGTTCGTCGACGTCATCGCCAACTCGTGCGTCCACGATCGTCGTTCTTAATCAAGAGCTAATCACCCGCATTTCAGTATCGGGAAAGGGTTCCAGGGAGGTATGAAGCGGTGGGGTTTTCGGGGGTTGAAAGCAAGTCATGGTGTATCCGTATCTCATCGGTCTTCGGGTTCTACTGGCCAGCATCAGGTCCGGAGCCCTATCTCTCCCTGTACGTGTTATAACATTTACAACTTGGTATTACAATTTGTTACAGGACCCGGGAAGAGTATGGCCCGGCAAAAAGATGGCTGGCCGGATGGGTAACAAGCGTATCACAACCCAAAATCTCGCTGTCGTGCGGGTCGACACATCCCTCGATCTCATTTTTGTCCGAGGAGCGGTACCTGGAGTTGACGATGCACATGTCTTGATCCGAGATGCAAAAAAGAAGATGTCTGCTTTGAGCAGTGCCAATCAAGTCAAAGGTTTGTTTGAGAAAGTTCTTCCGACGGGAGTGGATGATATGCCCTTCCCAGCCGGGACAGCAGAGATGGCTAAAGTACTACCACCTATTATCGAGGCCCCTTCGTATCGCAGAAGTCCATTTATTCCGCATGAATAAATATTTCCAAGTTACCATGTAACCTTGAAGATGACTCGACTCAGTGGTGACCTTTAGACAACAGAAATGAAATTGTTGTCCAAGTTGTTGTTGTCCTTAGTACTTCGCTCCGGGTAGAACATTGTTTGATACATGAGGAAAGAATAATTGATGTGACCCATTGGTAACATAGTCTCAATCCAGACGTTATAACTATAACCTCCTATAACATTACGATCATACACTTTTTTTTTTCCTCCGTCCCCATTATGACCGTGTATAGCACCGCTAAGGAGACTGGCTCGAGTCTATTGGTAACCCAGTTAGTCGCTGTTCAAGTTAGTCGTGACTCTGACTCTGACCTGCCGTGACCCGGACCCGGATGTAACGTGAAATCGTCAATTAATCTGGTACTTATCATCTTTCCTCGACTGATTATGGTCGTGGAAACTACGACGGATCATTCAAGGCATGTCAATAACCTCCTACACACCTTGAGGTGGGTATTCAGCTGCAGTCTTACTGTGAGATCGGGCGAGGCGGCCGTACTCACTACATCCGCTTCAGAGGGGAGCAATTCCGACACTCACAGAATGTTCGGCGGTCACGAACTCACCTCTCGTCGGCACATACACATAATACGCCGACACTCCCAGCAGGTCTGACTGGCCCTGACTATCCCTCCTCGGAACCAGAGTCACAGAAACAAGGCATCCACGATACTCCGGCCTGGCGTGCTCATGCATTTTCCATTGTCCTAACCCATCATCTTCAGTCAACCACACTCCTCGATTCAACTTCCCCACCCTCCGTACCACCCCTCACTCTCCTCTGTCTTCGTATTATCGTTTCGGCTTTCACCACCATTGAATTCACCGAAGACATCGTCCCGTTCATTCCTCCACATTTACGCCGTGACCTTCTCCGCTATTCCGCTGTTCATTCACCACTGTCCAACTCCAAACTGTATGCATTGTATGAACCAGACGGGCATGCTGATGGCGAGGTAATCGTCGTTGGGCCATCTGCGAACTTGCGTGATAACAACTTTCGAAAGGCTGGTCCTGGCACTGAAGGTCATAATAGTAGCGCAGGGGAAGCACATGATACGGAAGTAAAAAAATCGACAGGAGACTGGGACTCCGACGAATGGACACCTACTACACTCCACACTGTGGTTCTTCTATCTACCCGTCTCCCCGTCTCAAGTCTTCTCACCCTTCCACCCACCATAACACACCTGGCGCTCATCAATCTCCCCTTTTCCGTCTCCCTCAACAGATTACCTGGTATATGTCCGTTACTCGTGGTTTTGGATCTTTCGTATAACATCTGGCTTAATGCTACATCCAAGGAAGGGCCAAAGATATTGGAGAAAGTGGAATGGAATCGGTGGAATCAGTTGCGGGTAGTGGGCTTTAGAGGCTGTCAACTTTCTGGTGATATGTTGCTGAAAGTGAATAAGGGAAGATGGGAAGATGTAGACGTTGTGCAGTAATTGACTTGCTTGCTTTTCCCAAAGAATCCGACAAAACAACAGTGGCTCGTGATGATGAAGCTAGAGAATAATACAAATGATAACTCGGACAGGTTCGAGGGCTCGTGGATGTGTCGTCAGGTTTTTGAATCCAGAAATTGTTGCAGGTCAAATGGCGGCACGGACTAGAGAACACCGAAGATGATGAGATGATTCCTTGATCATAAGAATGGAATTGGAATCACCTCGTAGGCATCTTTATCAAGGCCCGTGGACCCTTTGAACGGCGGAGTTGCGACTCCGCTTGGAGGTAATTGTACACCTGGAGGTCGATTCATCACTGGAGGAGGTTTCACACGAAGATCATGCATGAAAGACCATAATGTTGACGTATATCGAGTATATAACTCCAGATACGAGACTGCAGGAAGTCCAGTTCTGTCTGAAATGTATCGAGGCCGTAAACGTCAATCTCGGATCTAAATGCTTCAGGATCAAGGGCGGACGTACATAGGATAGCGCTATTAATCTGGTCTGCAACAGCCTCTCTTCTCTCTTGGCTGAGATACTTCGACATGGAGCTTTCCTCGGGCACCTTATATGCGAGTAACCCACCAACATTCGCAAGTTCTTTAAGATATGTCGCACGGTCACTTGGCTTCGGAAGCATATCAGCCACAGCATATAGCTTTTGTGCTCTAGAAAGGAGCGCCGACTGTTGTTGGAACGACTCGGGATCGTCGTGGTCATAGAGCACTTGTGAAGGTGAGGTGGGGGTGGTGTGGTGTTTGAAAGGCGTTGGAACATCACTCTGTGTATGGGTGTCGCGTGGAGGATATTCAAGAGGGATAGTGCGACATGCTTCAATGAATGCAAGGATGCGTAAGTTCAGAGAGAGGTGTGCAGGATCAACAGAAGTTGATGCGGTGTATTCCATTCCGCGTGAGGTGGGCTGAGATTCGTTGGAGGAATCTGGGGTTGAGATATTTGTTATAGAGAGAACAGACGGAAAGTGATTGTTCATGACCGCGGTTGCGTCATCCACGCGACCTGAGAGAATGTGTATTCGTATCTCTGATAAATGAACTGTCAGTACTGGTTACATCGAAACTGCCTAGTTCAGGCTTACGTTCACGGAGCTCGACCTGTCGCAAGACTTCTTCCGACAATTCAGCAGATCCACCCACAAGGCCTTTGGCTGGGTTAAAGATCTCGTCGCCGTCTGCATCCAGATGTTTGATGGTACTGTCTCGAGCGAAGGCTCGAGCTGTGCTTGTGTAACAATGATGGCAGAGATAGTCAAGCACGAGGGCACGCTGCGAAACAGTGTAAAGAATGAGATTCGGTGATGACCTTGGAAAACAAAGATAGTACAAGATGGAATGGTGTTGGATTGGAAAATTGACTGTTCTTCTGCTTGCCCGATCGTAAAGGTGAAGAGGGAAACATGGTTTTGTCTAGTTCGAGATGCAGGCAGGTCTATCTGCAAGTACTGGTGAGGCCTCTGAGTGAGGGATAAGTTCAGGGTACAGTCATCATGATGTTGCTGTTGCCACGTGGTCATGGCCGCGGACGTTCAATCGTAAAAGCAAAAACAGTCTGTACAAGTTCTGTACACAAGTAGCTTTATTCGAATCAAATTTACCTGATTCCCAATTTTGAGTCGCTTTACGTGGTCTTGGGGTACAGCGAGTACCTTCCTCGCTCTGGCCCCCCATTTCTCGACCGTCAATCGTGCCAC
>Ga0210383_10004756_pt1 | contig 12014 bp, 5 predicted proteins | sample IncBWC14OmetaG_FD_160072 | JGI IMG/M metagenome (GOLD analysis project Ga0210383, IMG submission 160072) | Forest soil microbial communities from Barre Woods Harvard Forest LTER site, Petersham, Massachusetts, United States - Inc-BW-C-14-O ...
CTGTTCCACTCCGAGCCGATCGCGCCGGTGCGGCTGAATCCCGACGTACCGCAAAAACTGGAAGACGTCATCGCCAAGTGCCTGGAGAAGGACCGCGAGCTGCGCTATCAGCACGCGTCGGAAATTTGCGCCGACCTGAAGCGTATTAAGCGCGATACCACCGACACGCAGAATTTCATGGGTCCGGAAGTGGTCGAACCAACCGGCCCCAGGACGTCGAAGTCATCCAGGGCGCTGAGCAAGCCGCCCTCGCGCAAGTCGGTCGAACGTTCGAAGCCGATTTCGGTGTATCCGGAGGCAATCGAGGAAGAGCCACCGGCGCCGCGCTGGAACCGGAAACTCCTGGCAGGCATCGGCGCTGCGGTATTGCTGGTGGCGGCAGCAGTCGGAACGTGGCTTTATCGCCAATCGCATCCGACCGCCAAGCTGGGCGAGAAGGACACCATCGTACTGGCTGATTTCGTCAATACCACCGGCGATCCGGTCTTCGACGGAACCCTCAAGCAGGCGTTGGCGATTCAATTGGAACAGTCGCCGTTTCTGAATGTGCTGTCCGACGGCAAAGTCAGCGCAACGCTGAAAATGATGAACCGCCCAGCCGACGAGCGCCTGACCCACGACGTAGCGCGCGAAGTATGCCTGCGCAGCAACAGCAAGGCCTTGCTGGAAGGCTCAATCAGTGCAGTGGGCACCCACTACTTGATCGGGCTGAAGGCGCTGAACTGCCAGACCGGCGACAACCTGGCCAGCGCGGAGGCAGAGGCCGCGAACCGCGACAACGTGCTCAAGCGGCTCGGCGAGGCGGGCGACGAGCTGCGCGAAAAGTTGGGCGAGTCATTGATCTCGGTGAAGCGCTTCAACAAGCCGCTTGACGAGGTGACGACATCGTCGCTCGAAGCCCTGAAGGCGTACTCCACCGGCCGCTCCATGCAAGCGGCGAAGGGCGATGCCGAGTCGGTACCTTACCATCAGCAGGCAATTACGCTCGATCCAAACTTTGCCCGGGCGTATGCCGCACTGGGCATGGCGAAATACAACCTTCGCGAGAGTACGGCGGCGAGCGAGAACTTCCGCAAGGCCTTTGAGCTGCGCGACCGCGTCAGCGAGCGTGAGCGTTTCTACATTGAGGCCGCCTACTACAGCTTCGCGACCGGCGAGTTGGACAAGGCCAATCAGGTGTATAGGCAGTGGGCGCAGGAATACCCGGCCGACTCCGCTCCCCACGTCAACCTGTCGCTGAACTACTTGGTGATGGGGCAGTTTGAGAAAGCTGCTGAAGAAGCTCGCTCCGCCATCACAGTTTCGCCAGCTTCAGTCGCCGGCTACGCCAACCTGATCGACGCCTACCTGGCGCTGGACCGTGTGGATGAAGCCAAGGCCGTGTATGACCAGGCCATGCAGCACAACTTCGATAACGAATACCTGCGCGAGATGCGCTATGACATCGCGTTTCTGCAGAACGACGATGCCGAGATGCGCAAGCAGGTACAGTCCGCTACTGAAGTTCCCGGGGCCGCGGCGACATTACTGGCCCTGCAAGCCGACACCGATGCCTACTTCGGCAAGTTGAAACAGGCGCGCCAGACGACGCAACAGGTCGTATCCGTGGCTAAGCGCAACGGCGCCAACGAAACTGCCGGGCTGTGGCTAGCCAGCGGGGCCTATCGGGAGGCGTTGTTCGGCAACGCCGGTGAGGCGCGCCAGTTTGCGAACGAGGCGCTGGCAGTGTCACCCGGTCGCGACGTACGCATTGCAGCAGCTCTGACCTTTGCGGAAACCGGTGACGCCGCGCAAGCGCAGAAGATTGCCGACCAACTGAATGCCGAGTCGCCTCTCGACACCATCATCCAGAGCTATTGGCTGCCGGCGATTCGCGCTACTCTCGCGCTGCACAAGGGCGATGCCAAACAGGCAATCACGCTACTCGAGGCTGCCACTCCTTACGAACTCGGCATTGAAAATGTGAGCATCATGGTGCCGATTTACGTGCGCGGCATGGCCTACATGAAAGCCGGACAGCCAGCGGACGCTGCAGCGCAGTTCCAAAAGCTTCTGGGACATCGAGGTCTGGCGCTGAGTGCGCCCATCACGGCATTGGCGCAGCTGCAACTGGCACGCGCGCTTGCTGCCAGTGGCGACAAGCCAGCGGCCCGTCGGGCCTATCAGGACCTTCTTTCGCAGTGGAAACAGGCCGATGCTGACCTGCCACTCTTGCAGCAGGCCAAAGCAGAATACGACAAGCTGAAGGACTGACCTCACTCGCGCAATTCGCCCCGATTCTGTGTCAATGACCCTCGGTTTATAATTCCTAAAATTCTTGAGCTGTCCGGGGGGGGACGAATGAACCGCAAGAGATTTGGGCTCGTGGTCGTCGTGTTTCTATTGGCCGCGATGTATGCTTCCGCGCAAACCTTCCGTGGAAGCATCGTAGGGATCGTGACCGATGCGACCGGTGCTGTCGTTCCGGGTGCAACAGTCAAGGTTCGCAACATGGCGACCGGACTGGAACGCACAACGCAGACCACCGCCCAGGGCAACTACACCCTTACTGAACTCCCACTCGGCAAATATTTCGTCACCGTTACCCAACCTGGGTTTGAGACTTCCGCCACCAGCAACGTGGAAGTGGACGTGGCCACGGAACGTCGCGTAGACGTCACGCTAAAACCTGGGCAGGTGTCGAACACGGTCGAAGTATCGGGCGAGATCCTCGCGCAGGTTGACACCACTAGCGATGAACTAGGCGGCACTCTCACCGCGCAGACCATCGCTAACATTCCCGTCAACGGACGCGATTATACAAAGCTCATCTACCTGAACCCCGGCGTTGCAGGTTCTCCGGACCAGATCAGCGACTCCCCGGGATCGTTCGGCACCTTCTCAATGAACGGCTCGCGCGGCCGCTCGAACAATTACCTGCTCGACGGCACGGACATGAACGACGGCTACCGCAACGATCCAGCGATCAACGAGGCGGGTGTGTTCGGCGATCCGGCGACCATTTTGCCGATTGATGCCGTAGGCGAACTGCGCGTGTTGTCGAACTACGAGGCCGAGTATGGGCGAAATAGCGGCGCGGTGGTGAACATCGTCACCAAGAGCGGCACCAACCAGTTCCATGGTTCGGCGCTGGAGTATTACCGCAGCGGCGCCCTGGGTGCCCGCAATTACTTCAACATCGATAGTCAGCCCAAGAACCCATTCACCAATAATCAGTTCGGTGGTTCGCTGGGCGGCCCGATCGTAAAGGACAAAGCATTTTTCTTCGTGGACTACGAAGGTCAGCGCGAAAGCGGCGCGCAAGCCGGACTGAGTTGTGTGCCCGACGCCAATGTAATTGCGGCGGCAGAAGCGCAAGCGGCAATGAACGGGGTCGCACTGAGTCAGCCAATGTTGAACCTGCTGGCGCGCAATCCGTGGCCGACCCCGAATATTCCTGGGGCATCAGCGAACCTGGATGGCACGTGCAATCCCCCGGCCCCGGGCGCGGCCGCCGACAATCTGGCGACATCGACCCGCTTCGACAACAACGTTGATAGCTTCATCGTGAAGGGCGACTACAATCCCAACACCAATAACAACTTCACCGGCCGCTATTACTACGGTACCAGCAACCAGAGCTTCCCATTTGCGCAGCTAGCAGGTGGGCTGCTGCCGGGCTTCAACACCGTCACACCCACCACGGTACAGCTGGTGTCGTTGTCCTACGTCAAGATCGTGAATTCGGCGCAAGTGAACGAGGCTCGCCTCGGCTGGAACCGCTTTGTGGAAGGCTTCTTCCCCGAGGACCAGAGTTTCAACCCGGCATCGATTGGGCTGGACACTGGGACGAATTCTTATGACGGAGGCCTACCGAAAATATCGGTTGGATCGTTTTCGGTCATCGGCGCTACCTCTTCCGTACCGCGCAACCGCATCGATTCCAACTGGCACTTCATCGACAACTACTCGTGGCAGATCGGGCGTCATGACTTTAAGTTCGGCTATGAGTTCCGTCGCACGACCATCAACATCGTTCAGAACAATAACTTTCGCGGCAAGCTGAGCTTCGACGACTTCACTTCGTTTCTCGAAGGACTGCCCTCCAGCGGCAGCCAGGCCTCCGGCGACAGCCAACGCCACGAGGCGCAGAACAGCCAGGGCCTCTACTTCCAGGACAGTTTCCGCATGACCAAGCGCCTCACTGTGAACTACGGAATACGCTGGGATTATTTTGGCGTCCCCAGCGAAAAGAACAACCTGTTCTATCAATTGACACCGGCCAGCGGAGGCACGCTGAACCAGGTGGGCGCGAACGGAGGCCCGTCGAGCCTCTACAACAAGGACTACAACAACTTCGGTCCGCGTTTCGCGCTGGCCTATGACCTGCGAGGCGATGGCTCAACGGTTATTCGCGCCGGCTATGGCATTTTCTACGATGCCTTCTCGCAGGACATCTTTCTCGGCCACATTCCCTACAACTGCGTCTTCTGTCCCGGCCCCGCCTATACCGGCGTCGGCATAGCGCCCATCGGATTCGCGAGCGCCAACAGCGGTCCCATCACATCCAATGTGCCGGTGTACGGAGCGTCCTCGCCACTGGGCGACTTCTTCGGCGTGGCTCCGAATATCGCGACGCCCTACGTGCAGAACTGGAACCTCAACATCGAGCAGCAGCTAACCAACAAGATCATGCTGCAAGTCAGCTATGTCGGTTCCAAAGGAACGAAGCTGTTCCGCTTCCGCGACATCAACCAACCCAACCAGGGCGCCATTACGTCATACGACGTCTCGCAGTGCGGCGCCCCGTACGTCTATCCCAACTGCCCGGTCTATGACTACGGTGTTCCGCGCACTGCCTACCCGAACTTCTTCTATGTGAACCAGGAAGAATCGACCGCGAACTCCATCTACAATGCGCTGCAAACCAGCCTGAAGATTAATAGCTGGCATGGACTTTCGCTGCAGGCGAACTACGCGTGGTCGCATTCCATCGACAACGCCAGCGACCTCGAGGATTTCATCCCGAACGCGGCGCAGCCGAATAATAGCCTGACGCCGCAATTGGAGCGCGGCAATTCGAACTTCGACATACGCAACCGCTTCAGCCTGAACTTCAGCTACCAGTTGCCCAAGTTCGCGGGCGAATACCAGAAATTAAAGAACGGATGGGGCATGGATGGCATCCTGAACCTGCAGGACGGACAGCCGTTCAGTTTCAATTACAACTTCGAAGGCGACTACTCCGGTGCAGGAGAGGGCTTCGACCGACCCGACGTGGTGGGTCCAGTGGTCTACGGAAACTCGCCGGCCAACTATATCAACTTGAGTTCATTTGTGGTGCCGTGCACCTTCGGTAACACGACCAACGATGGCAGCTCGGATGCGAGTAATTGCCTCACCGGTACCCGCCATTTTGGCGACCTTCGCCGCAATTCGCTGAGAGGCCCATCGTTCAAGGAGTTCAACTTCTCTCTCTTCAAAGACACTCAGCTCACCGAGCATGTCAACCTGCAACTCCGGGCGGAGTTCTTCAACCTGTTCAACCATCCCAATTTCGCGAACCCGGAGCTGCCGAACTTTATCGCCGATCCGGGCGTCAACGGTATCAGCAGCACGGGGGCCGGTGTCGGCTACTACGCGTTGACCGCTACCGGCGACGTGGGAATCGGCAACCCATTTCTTGGTGGAGGCGGGCCGCGCGGTATCCAGTTTGCCGCCAAAATCACCTTCTAGTCTCCATTGGAGGCGAGTTCGGGCGCCGCGCGGTAAGACGCGGCGCCTTGTTTGCTGCGACGCATCAGGATTGACCCATTCGTATCTTCTCGGAATATGCTGGTCACCCGCGCGCCCGCCGCTTGGACGCTTGAATAACCCATTGAAACAATTGCCGAAATTCGCCTCCGCCGCGAGAGCGGAACGATTAACCGGCGGCTAGCCCAGACCGCCTCTTGATGTTTTACAATGTGTTCGCTCGATACATCACTGTGCCCGCCCCATAGTAGGGCGAGGCTCGAAACCGGACCTTGGCTTCTACAAAGGAGAAACTATGAAGTTTAAGTGGCTCGCTGCACTATTTACGCTGGCAGTAGCCGTTCCGCTCTTCTTTCTCGCGGGATGTTCGAAGTCCGATAACCAATCGACGGGCCAGAAGGCACCCGGTGTCGAAGATGCGGTCAAGACCGCAGTTGACGCCTACGTCTATGGCTACCCGTTGGTCACCATGGACATGACCCGCAAGCAATTTACCAACGTTGCCGCACCCGACGCGGCGCACGCCCCGATGGGCCAGATTCTTAGGTTCCGAACATATCCGGCGGTCGATAATCATACTGTTACCGCTCCCAACGCCGATACCTTGTACACGAGCGCATGGCTCGACGTTTCCAAGGAGCCGTACATCCTGAGTGTTCCCGACATGGGTGACCGCTACTACCTGCTGCCGATGCTGGACGGATGGACGGATGTCTTCCAGGTTCCCGGCAAGCGCACCACTGGCGACAAGGCTGCGAAGTATGCCATCACCGGGCCAGGATGGTCGGGGACGCTGCCGGCAGGTGTAACGGAATACAAATCTCCCACCGGTATGGTGTGGATTCTCGGGCGTATTTATTGCACGGGCACTCCCGCCGACTACGCTGCGGTACACGCTGCGCAAGACAAGTTCTCGCTGGTTCCACTGAGTTCTTACGGCAAGCCGTACACTCCCCCCGCAGGTCAGGTTGACCCCAACGTGGACATGAAGACCGCCGTCCGCGATCAAGTCGATCACCTGGATGTTGTCGCCTACTTCACCTACCTTGCGCAATTGATGAAGACCAATCCGCCAACGGCTGACGATGCACCGATGGTCGCCAGCATGGCGAAGATCGGCTTGATACCGGGGCAGGATTTCGATCCGAGTAAACTAGGCGCCTTCGACCAGGAGGCCATCAAGGTCGTGCCGAAGCTCGCTCAGGCGAAGATCATGGAGCACTTCAAACAGCTTGAGCCCACCAACGGATGGATGTTCACCACCAAGACGGGCCTCTATGGCACTGACTATCTGCAACGCGCATTGATTACCGCCATCGGACTAGGGGCCAACCGTCCGCAGGACGCGATTTATCCCACTGGCGAAAAGGATGGCAGCGGCGGCGACTTTGATGGCGCCTCGAAGAAATATGTCATTCACTTCGACAAGGGCCAGATGCCTCCAGTTGACGGCTTCTGGTCGATCACCATGTACGACGCAACCTATTTCTTCGTACCGAACTCGCTCAACCGCTACACCTTGAGCCAGCGCAATAAGTTCGTGACGAACGCGGACGGTTCGGTGGACTTGTATCTGCAGGCCGACTCACCGGGCAAGGCGAAGGAAGCCAACTGGCTGCCCGCGCCCAAGGCGAAGTTCATTCCCATGATGCGACTGTACTGGCCGAAAGAGACTCCACCTTCCATCCTTGACGGGAGCTGGAAGCCACCGGCGATCAACGAAGTTAAATAGTTAAACGTGATCGGGCAGCTCGCAAGGGCTGCCCGATTCAGTTCTGCCGCGTACCCCACTCAAGCTTCTTTGCCGGAGCGACTCTTCTAGCCTGCCGGGCGAGGATTTTCGACCTTAGTGTTGCGAGGATCGGCTCGCCAACCCATTAGCCGTGCAACGTTTGCGGTTTTCGCATATCATCGCGTGCCATGAGGAAGACGAAGACGAAGACGAAATGGATTATTGCGGCCGTGCTTGTTGCCACTGCCGCTGTCGCGCAGCAGACCCACAATCAATACGAGCCGCCCAACGCTCCGGGCGCAGGGCAGAAGCTGCTCGCGCAATTTGCGGGCGACTGGGACGTCGTCAAGACATTCTTCCCGATGAACGGAAAGCCGATCGTGACGAAAGCAACGTGCAAGCAGTACATGATTCAGGACGGCAGGTTTCTGCAGTCGGACTTTACCTTCATCAATTCTGACGGAACCAGCAGCACCGGCACCGGAATCTCCGGCTTCGATCCCGCAACCAATCGCTTCACCACCGTGTGGTACGACTCACGGCAGACCACGATGTCGATTCGCCAGAGCGACGGCACGTTCGACGGCAAGAACATCATCCTTTGGGCCACGCCCCTCGATCCCGACCGTCCCGGGCGCAAGACCGTCGCGCGCGCACACCTCGAAGACGACGGCCGTGTTCTCGTCCATCGCCATTTCGTCATCAATGACAAAGGGGAGGAGCGGATGATGATCGAGTTGCGGATGACGCGGAAGTAGCTGCGGGTGCCCCATCCTTTCCCCTCTTTTGGGAAATGGTGGGAAGTATAGTCTCCCCACTCGACCGGGTGGAGCATCGCTTCAGCGGTGCATCAAAAGAGCAACCCCAATGGAATCGGCTTTAGCCGCTGAGGTAAATGCTTCGGCCGTTTTTTCCGACTTATCACACAAGTCTGTGCCCTGCGTCCTATCCTGCCGGACATAATCGGTAAAACACTAAACGTGACGTAAAGGGATTGGTGTCCCTTGCCTTCGCCGCCAGCCCGCGCTGGGCGAGCATTTACCCTCAGCCGCGGGAGCGGCGTATTTTTCTCTATCGACCACTTCGTATCTGGCCACTACTTCAGATTAGGGGCGATAAGGCCTATTCTCGCCAGCTATCTGCGGGCAGCCAGCTGCCGGGTTGACCTGATCCGGAAGCAGTCCGGAGCAACCCCATCCAAGTGACTTTCCACAACGAGACTTCTGGGGAACCTGCGGTCCAAGTGATCTCAAGCATCGAGCGTTCGAACTGGAACGCGGTGGTATTCATCCCGCCCGGAGAGCTGTTCCCCTTGTGCTTCTACAACAACTGTAGTAGCTTCCTGTAGAAGTAACAGGGGGCGCGATGCCATCTCGATCCATCGATCTTCCACAGGGAACGCTGGACCTGCTCATCCTCCGCACACTCTCGTTGGAGCCGCTGCACGGCTGGGCAGTTTCGGAGCGTATTCAACAAATTTCCAGCGATGTGCTGCGCGTGCAGCAGGGCTCGCTTTATCCTGCGCTTCATCGGCTGGAGCGCCGCGGCTGGATCAAAGCCCGCTGGGGTGCGTCCGAGAACAACCGCAAAGCCAAGTTCTACGAGCTCACCAAAGCGGGACACCGTCAACTCGAACTTGAACGCGATGCCTGGGAGAAGCTGACGGCCGCCGTGAGCCAAATCCTGGGAACGGCCTAGAGGAGGTGGCACCTTGCTGCACGACTTGTTCTTCCGCCTGCGAACATTATTCCGGAGCCCGACGGCCGAGAGTGAACTTGACGACGAATTGCGCTTCTACCTTGAGCGGCAGATCGCAAAGTATGTGAAGTCGGGAATGAGTGAAGCGGAAGCCACGCGTCGCGCCCGCCTCGAATTCGGCGGTGTCGATCAGGTCAAGGACCAGTGCAGAGACGCGCGTGGCATTAGCTTTGTCGAGACACTTGTGCAGGACGCGCGCTACGCCGCCCGAACCCTGCTTCGTTCACCTGCGTTCACCGCTTGTGCGGTGTTGACGTTGGCTCTCGGCATTGGCGCCAACACCGCGATATTCAGCGTGGTCAATAGCGTTCTGCTGAACCCTCTGCCATACCCGGACCCGCAGGCACTACTGGCTGCACGGCCGAACGATTCGCCGCCCGACCTGAAGGACCTTCAGCGCCAGACCAGTTCATTTGACAGCGGCGGCGGAGTCAATATCGAGCCGATGGACTTTACCGGCAACGGTGAGCCGATGCGCATACACGGGGCGTTCGTTGACGCCGGCTTGCTCCAGACGCTCGGCGTGCAACCCATGTTGGGCCGCTGGATCTCAGATGATGAGGACGTGAAGGGCGGGCCGCGCAATGTCTTGGTGAGTTACCCGTTCTGGCGCGAAGTTCTGGGCAGCGACGTGCACATTCTCGGCAAGGCAATCCGGTTGAGCGGCAACAGTTACACGGTGATCGGAGTGATGCCCGGTGATTTCAACCTGCCGAAGGAACCGGCGGATGTTTTCGTTTCGCTGTCGGTGGCCTATCCCGAGGCGGCGCCCGAGCGCGGCGTTCATTTCCTGCATACCTACTGGCGACTGAAACCCGGGGTGACGCTGACGCAGGCACAAGCGGAGATCGCGCAAGTCGATGGCAGGCTGTCCGAGCAGTTCCCCGATACCGAGAAAGGACGCAGAACGATACTGCTACCGCTGCATGATTGGCTGGTAGGAAATATTCGTCCCGCTCTCCTGATTTTGTTCGGGGCCGTCGGTTTGGTTCTGCTGATCGCCTGCGCGAACTTTGCGATGTTGCTGATGGCTCGTGCCGTGGCGCGCCAGCGCGAACTGATGATTCGCGCGTCTCTAGGCGCGAAGAACAGCCGCCTGATTCGGCAGCAGCTCACAGAGAGCACGCTATTGGCGCTGGTTGGCGGTGCTGTCGGACTTCTGGTTGCGAAGCTGGGTACGATGTTCCTGCTTGCGCTCAAGCCGGCGCCCCTGCATCGCTTCCACTCCATTCCCATAGATGCCCGGGTCTTCGCATTCGTCTTCGCAATCTCGTTGCTGACGGGACTGCTGTTTGGATTGTTGCCGGCGTGGTCCGCCTCTCGCAGCGACATCGCGGAGGCGTTGCGGGCGAACCAGCGTGCCACCGGCCCTTCGCGCAGTTTATTGCGCAGCGTCCTCATCACCGCAGAGGTCGCCCTGGCACTCATCCTGCTGGCAGGTGCGGGATTGCTGATTAAAGGTTTCCTGCGGCTGCTCTCCGTCAATCCGGGATTCAATCCGGCCAACGTGATGACAATGTATCTTCAGCTGCCGGCGACCCGTTACGCGCAGTTTCAGTCGCAGACGAATTTTCGCAGGGAGTTGCTGGCACGGATTAATGCTCTTCCCGGGGTGGAGGCAGCAATGATCACCGACATCCCACTCGCCGGAAATTATGTAGGCCATCGCATCGTCATCGACGGAAGGCCAACCCCTGCGGCGGGAACCGAACCGCAAGTGCAAGTGCTCTCCATCATGGGCGACTACTTCCGGGTAATGCAGATTCCCATCCGCGCCGGACGAGACTTCCTCCCCACGGAACGGGAAGGCCAGCCACTGGTCGCGGTGGTCAACGAAGCCTTCGTGCGCGAACATCTACCAGGCCAGAACCCGATCGGATCGCGTATCGACTGGATTCGCACCCCCGATCCGCATCAGTGGATGACAATCGTCGGGGTCGTGGCCGACGTGAAGCATTCCGGGTTGAATCAGCCGGTGGACCCCGCCGTCTATTCTCCCTTCAGCCAGAATGACGAGGCATGGCGTCGATGGATGACGCTGGTCATCAAGACGCGCGCTCCCATAGCAGGACTGGTTGAGGATGTGAAGAAGCAGGTCTGGAACATGGACAGCCAGATCCCGGTCAGTGACATTCAGTCGATGGATGATCTGCTGGCCGTCTCGGTGGCGCAGGAACGCTTCAACGTGCTGCTGCTCGGGATTTTTGCCGCTCTCGCCGTGGCGCTGGCCGGGGTCGGCATTTACGGCATGATGGCGTATCGCGTCAATCTGCGCACGCACGAAATCGGTGTGTACATCGCCCTGGGCGCGCAGCATCGCGATGTCCTGCGACTGGTGATGAAGGATGGTGCAAAGCTCGCCCTACTGGGCATCGCGCTCGGATTGGCCGGCGCCATCGCGCTCACCAGAGTGATGGTCAGCCTGCTCTTCGAGGTAGAGCCGACGGACCCGCCAACATTGATTGGAGTAGCGTTGTTGCTGGCCGCCGTGGCTTTACTGGCGTGCTACCTCCCGGCGCGGCGGGCCTTGAGCATTCATCCCATGACGGCATTGCGTTGCGAATAGCCAGCGTCGCGGAGATGCCTTCAATATGGCCTGTAGATGCAAATGGAAGTGTCGGGGATGGGAGAGGTCGGGCCGTCATTTTGCTAGCCAGTTTAACCTGCTCACAAGAAATTTGCACGAATCTGATATAATCCCCGACCTGTTTTCCCCATTACTGGACTGAGCAGCCTGCAAAGGAAGGTCGATCATGCGATTGACTCACAAACCATTATTTCTGTTAGCGAT
>Ga0210383_10004759_pt1 | contig 12011 bp, 13 predicted proteins | sample IncBWC14OmetaG_FD_160072 | JGI IMG/M metagenome (GOLD analysis project Ga0210383, IMG submission 160072) | Forest soil microbial communities from Barre Woods Harvard Forest LTER site, Petersham, Massachusetts, United States - Inc-BW-C-14-O ...
GAGATAGTCGCGCGGAGCGAGCAGAAGCCAAACGGGCAGAGCGGAAGCCGCAAAGCCATAAATGATGATGGCAAAGGCGAGCGAAACGCCGGTCAAGGTGAAAACGTGGGACCACGAAGGCGAGTCGGAGACCCACTGGCCTGCGACGACCACAAACAGAACGAGCGCCACGCCGATGAGTGAGGCTTCCAGCACGCGTCCAGGCCGAAGGAAACGGAGATAAAGGCCGAGAAGGATCGCGATAGGTATCGTCATGGCCAATGTGAATGTGGCCCAGGGGGAACTGCTGAGCGCATTCACAACCACCAGAGCGACAACCGCCAACAAAATGACCATGATGATCAGCACGGCGAGCTGAGCGATTAAGCCGCCTCGAGGACCGACTTCCTCTCGCGCCATCTCACCCAAAGATTTTCCGTCACGACGAATCGAAGCGAAGAGAATAATGAAATCTTGCACGCAGCCGCAAAGGACCGCGCCGACGATGAGCCAAAGAGTCCCCGGCAGGTAGCCGAATTGCGCCGCGAGGGTTGGTCCAACGAGTGGGCCGGGACCGGCGATGGCGGCAAAATGGTGACCGAAGAGAACCCATTTGTTGGTGGGAACGAAGTCCCGGCCATCGTCGTGACGTTCGGCGGGTGTGGCGCGTGTGTCGTCGAGAGCAAGAACGCGAGCTGCGATAAAAGCGGAATAGATACGGAATGCGACGAGATAGCAACACACTGCGGCGATTACGAACCATATGGCGTTGAGGGATTCGCCGCGTTGAAGGGCTATCTTACCGAGTGCTGCGGCCCCGAGAATCGCGATTGCCATCCAACAAACAGCTTTCAGAAGTTTTTTCAAGAGCCCGTTCCCGATAAGGCAAATAGCTTTGGGGCGCCACGGCAAAATGCGCCGGAATCTTGCGCCTCATTCTCCGATCGGAGTGGGACCTCCGCCACCAGCTTCAGACCAGATGCGGATATTGTGCGTCTCCTTGAGGAAGATACTACCCACAATAAATGTTATGCCCGCGACGATCATCGGATAGTAAAGCCCGGCATAAATATTGCCGGTGGCGGCCACGGACGACAATCCTATCAACGGCAGTAAGCCGCCAAATACGCCATTTCCAATGTGGTAGGGCAGAGAGAGAGAAGTGTAACGAATTTTTGCCGGAAAGGCTTCGATCAGATAGGCCGCGATAGGGCCGTAAATCAGACATACGTACAAAACCTGAATGAAAATCAGGAGCACGAGCATCTTGGTGTCGGGGTCTGGAGCTTCTTTGGCGGGAACTAACGCGCCGGTGGCGTCCTGAGTCATAGCGGCGAGCGAGATCGCGCCCGTCACTTTATTGCGAGTAGATTTTACGGTGACAACATTGTTGCCGGCCGCGCGTTGCATGGCGTGATAAATCGGAATGTAAGTGCAGACAGCGATCAGGCAACTCGCCATCATCAATTTCTTCCGGCCAATGCGGTCCGAGAGCGCACCGACGACAGTGAAGAACGGCATTCCAAACAAGAGTGCGACGGCGACAATGATGTTGGCGGTCTTGATATTTATTTTCAGAATCGTTTGCATGTAGAACAGCGCATAAAACTGTCCGGTGTACCAGATTACGCCCTGACCTGCGGTCGCTCCGAAAAGCGAGATCAGCACCATCTTCAGATTCGGCCATTTGGTGAATGCGTCTTTTAGAGGTTGGGTGGAAGTCATGCCCGCGCTCTTGAGCTGAGCGAAAATCGGAGATTCTTTCATCTTCAGGCGGACATAGAGTGATACGGCCACGAGGATAATGGAGATGAGGAAAGGAATACGCCAACCGTAATCGGCGAAGTCATCTTTCGACATTGAATTCTGAGTGATCAAAATCACCACGAGCGAAACAAACAGGCCGAGGGTGGCGGTTATCTGGATGAAACTGGTGTAGAAGCCGCGTTTTTTATCGGGGACGTGTTCACCCACATATACTGCGGCGCCGCCGTACTCTCCGCCGAGTGCCAAGCCTTGTAAAACGCGGATCAAAATAAGCATGATTGGCGCGAACCAACCAGCGGTCTTGTAGGACGGAAGTAAGCCGATAACGAACGTAGATAATCCCATGATGGAGAGCGTTACCAGGAAGGCGTATTTGCGGCCAACTTTGTCTCCGATGCGGCCAAAAAACAGCGCGCCGAAAGGACGGACCAGGAAGCCCACAGCGAAGGTGGCAAGGTATGCGATTAATGCGAAAGTGTCGTGGCCAGGCGGATAGAACTTGAGGGCCAGTATGGCCGCCAGGCTCCCGAAAATATAGAAGTCGTACCACTCGATCATGGTGCCGACTGAGGAAGCGAAAATTACTCGCCAAATGCCGTACTCTGGGTTCTGAAGTCCCGCGCGTTGTGCGACAGTCGCCATGCCTACCTCCGCTAGCCGAATGGTGGCGAACATATATCACGAATGTGAATAAAGCATGAAAAAATAAGACAAGGAAAGATGGGTGAATAGCGCTTAGGGGAATATCGTAGTTAGGAATGGAAGGCGCAGAATGGTGGCTAGTTAGCTGCCGCGTTTGGCTGCGCGGGTGAGGAGAGGCGTGGAAGTACTTCGAGACTGAACCGCCGGGATGCTAATCTGAGGTTTCGTATGCGAGGGACTTACACCTGCGTTCGATTCATTGCCGGTGAGCGGGAGTTGCCCGTCCTTGGTTTGCTTCCAAGTATGCAGAATTCGGTGAATCACGGTGAGGTTCGGTCCGATGGCAAGAATCCACAACGCGATGGGCATGCGATTCGCGATTGCGCCGAGAATCATGAGCGCGAGGCGCTCGGGCCGGTCCCAAAATCCAACTTCGGCCTTTGGTACTAAGGATTCAGCGCGCGCCTTCGCGTAGCTGACCATTACCGATCCCGCCATAGCTGCGCCGGCCAGCACCGCGTACATAAAACGATTCACTCGCGCGTAATACACCAAGATGCCGAGGAAGAGAATCAAGTCCGCATAGCGGTCCAGGATGGAATCGAGGAATCCGCCAAACAACGAAACGCGATTCTGACGGCGCGCGACGGGGCCATCGAGCAGATCGCAAAGGCCTGCGAGCAACATCATTCCACCGGCTGCGGCGAAACGTCCGGCGGCAAAGAGTATGCCGGCCCACAGGTTAAGTACGAGAGCAAGCCAGGTGATGACGTTGGGAGGAATTCCCGTTGGAGCGATAAGTGCAGCAATGCGGTCAACGGGCCAGGAAATGAAGCGGCCGATGGTGCGCGTTAACATAGATGCAGTGCCAACCTGCTATTCCTCATCGTAAATCGTGAATAGGCGAACCACTTCATATTCCCTTTTACCCGCCGGAGTAACAACCGTAACCTCGTCCCCAGGTTTCTTGCCCAGCAGGGCCTTGCCGATAGGAGAACTCGTCGAAATCAGGCCCTTGGTTACGTCGGCTTCTTCAACCGTCACCAGTTTGTACTCGATTTCGGCGGACTTCGCAACGTCAAGAACCACGATGCGAGAACCATATGCCGCGCGATCCTTCGGCAAATTTGTGAGATTCATCATCGAAATGTCGGCCATGCGCTGGTGCAACTGGCCGAGACGAGCCGAGACGTAGGACTGGCGTTCCTTGGCGTACTTATATTCGGCGTTTTCGGAGAGATCGCCATGCGCCCGAGCTACTTTGATTTCTTTGGGCAGCTCGTCGTGGAGCTCGTGCTCCAGTGCCGCGATTTCGGCCTTTAGTTTCTTTTTTATTTTTTCCGCGAGATCAATCATTTTGGGAATTGTAAGAGGGTTCTAGATCCAAACCAGCCCTCGTATTAGGTTTTCGACGTTTACCTCAAGATTATAGAGGATTTGCGCGGAGTATCGCAAATGGGGGTTTCTCCGCCAGACAAATATTTGTCCAAGTCTTTACTTGTTGCTGCCGCGCTCAAGCCGCGGAAGCGTCGCGCTGGTGGCGCATGGCGCGGATGACTATCAGTTCCACATCTGCCGGCTGGAGCGGATACCTGATTACGTCGAAAGCCCCGCGCCGGGTGGCTTCCAGGTACTCATTCCACTCGCCGGTGTGTGTGGTGACCACCAGTCGCGGCTGTTTGGATGCTGTGCGAGAACGCGATAATAATTCGCGATAGGACCCGTCCGGGAGATGTTCGTCGCAGAAGACCAGGGCAAGTTTTTTCTGCGACATCACTTCCTCCGCCTGTTTAACCGTGGACGATGAAAAAACGTTGATGGGGAGGCCGTCCAGGATATTCATGAGCGCCCGGCGATCTTCCACGCGCGAAGAGGTCACCAGAATGTCACAGGGCTTAAACATTGCATCCTCCATAGGGACGATCTCCGTAAACCTCTCTAAACAATCGCAAAGTCGCAAGCCTGAGCATTAGAGAAGATTGCTTGCCGGTACACAATTAGGGCATTCATGTATAAGCTGCGGGAAGAACGTGTAACGTGCCTGCTCGCGAGATGGCGGGCATGTGGAAAACGGAGATGGAACCCCTGGAAAGCATTGAACATCGCATCGCACACCGGCCTTGGCCGTTGCCGACCGAATCGTGGCTGATGGAGCAGTGCTGGTACGATTTGCTGTTTGCACATTGGCAAGTTCCCGCCGATATTTTGCGGCCGTTGGTTGCGCGCGAGCTTCCTCTCGACACGTTTGACGGGCAGTGTTGGGTCAGCGTTACACCGTTTCATATGACCAACCGCGCTCGCGTTCGGACGCTTCCGTTTACTTCGCATTTTCGCGAGCTGAACTGTAGGACGTACGTCAACATAGGAGGTAAGCCGGGCGTTTTTTTCTTCAGCTTGGATGCCAGCAGCCGTTCGGCGGTGTGGGGAGCGCGAACGTTTTATCATTTGCCTTATTACTTTGCGGAAATGCGAGCAGAAAAACAGGGCGATGGGATCGTTTATTCATCGCGACGCGGAGCTGCTGAGTTCAAGGCCAATTACAAGCCGGTGGGTCCGGTTGCACTAGCTGCTCGCGGCACACTGAACCACTGGCTGACCGAACGCTATTGCCTATACACTGTACATAAAGGGAATGTGTTTCGCGGAGACATTCATCATGTGCCCTGGCCGTTGCAAGAGGCTGAAGCGGAAATCGAAGTGAACACGATTGCAGAAGCTCCAGGAATTACCTTGCCTGCCGCTCCACCAGTCGTGTCCTTCTCTCGAGAATTGAAGGTGTTGATCTGGCCGTTGCGGCGCGTGACCTAGCGCGCGCTCTGGGTCCACCAGACGAATTGTTAGAGGAAAAACAAAATGGAATCGCAAAAAATGGCGGAGAGGGGGGGATTCGAACCCCCGATCCCGGTTTTGCCAGGATAACTGCTTAGCAGGCAGCCCTGTTCGGCCACTCCAGCACCTCTCCGCGGTTGCTAAGACTTTTGGGACAAACCTAGATTGCCCGCAATCTAAAACAGATTAGGAGTTTAGCACGAACTCGCGCGTTGGGCCGCGCAGGGAAGGGCGGCTCAACGTTGTTTGACTATACAGAACACGAACGCGCGGACAATTTTTCGCGTCACCTCGAATTACCAGCAGACTTCCAGCGGGAACTACAGCCGGTTCCTAGCAGCTATGAGGATGTCGACGTGCGTCATTTCCCGGAAGGTATCGCCCGTAAACGAAGGAACAGTAGCACGCCCATCGGATGCGAACCGTAAATTGAATCGAGCGAAGGCGGAGCTGAATATAACGTGTATTGTCCGCCCAAGGCGCTCGACACATGCGGAATGAAATTCCATTCGTGGTCGTAACCGAAGGTATAGGCTTGCACGCGCGCCAGAAAGCGTTCTTGAAATCCGGGCGGAAGAGGATTTTCGCCAAGCACTAACTCATTTGTGCGGTCCACGTTCTCGATCCGCGTCCAAGCGTAATTGTGTTTTGCAAATCGTGCGGTGCTTTCCGCGAGATAGCCATTGAAAACTTCCGCACCGGGCGAATCCTGGTTGCGTCCCCAAATCAGCGTCGTGGCCCAATTTCCCCAATTGCTGTCTCGCAACGGTCTGTTGTAGGTGACCGAGGCGGTCATCCGCAATGTATCTTGGGTTGGAAACAATTGTTCGGGGCTATGCAGCCGGGTGATGGAATACTGGCCGCTCCAATTTCGCGCAGGGTTCAGCGTAAGTCGCGCGGACCAGGAGTCGATTGCGCCGGCATCAATTTCCCAGCGGTGTTCGTTGGGTTCGCGGCCGTGAAAGCCGGAGACTTCAATACGGGCGATCTTGTAGGCGAGTCCCAACGTCACTACGTCGTCCGCAATATGCGTGGAATCCATTAGATGATGGCCTAACGGAGCCAGGGAGTCTTCGCTGGCGGAAACGCGATGAGGATAAGCCTCCGGACCGATAGCGGGATCGCCAACGGGCGCGACATAAAAAGACAGCAATGTATTTTCGGAAAGCTTCCAGTCATAGAGAAGCGCTAGTTCCATGAAAAAGTTGTGAGGATGTTGCCCGTCCACGATGGGTTTACCGAACGCAGTTTCGCCGAGCTGAAAAAGCTCAGGATACTGCCGGCCCGTAATCGTTGCCGGCTCCAAGCTAAACATCCCGCGAGCAGTCAGAGTTCCCGGACCCAGAGATCGTTGTGCCATGGGCATCAGCCAGCTCGTTCCAAAAACTTTGTCCGCGCCGCGTGGGCCGGTTTGCTGCTGAGAATCTAGGAATCCCGCGCCGTGGAACATAATTGCCCACGCGCCTTTCTGCGTCATGAGCATATCGTGGGGAGTTGAATTGGGCTCGGCGCTGGTTCCCGCGGTATTGTGAGCAAGGATCTCTTGGATGAAAGTCGAAGCGTGATCCATATTCATGCCGTTCATTGAAACGGCTTGCATCGCGCTCGAACTTTGTGCGCCGGTGTGCTGGGAAGTTGAGATTTCTGTGGCTTCTGCACACGGGCACAAATAAAGAGCGTCACACGGCGCCGCCGCGGCTTGGCCCGCTAACAGGGGCATGGCAAGCAAAATACCCAAAAGCGGAATCGATAATCTGGAGCGAGTGATAACGCCTCCTATGCTCATCTTACCGGAACCGCGGTTGCGTGAGCGGGAAATGGATAACGATCACGGTTTCCGCTCGAGCGCCACGTCTTGCACGTTGGCAGCACGATTTTCGCGCGTTCCCCGGATTACGCCGCTCTCGTCCGTGTAAAAATTCATGTATCCAAAATTTCCCGCCCGCGCAGTCAACACATAGCTCTTGAGATGCCCTGCCGCATCCGGCTTTCCCGGACTGTATTGCACCGTGTAATGCGCCGACTGCGCTTTCTCAGCTTCAAATCGCACACGATCCCCAAGACCTTCCAGGGACGAAGGAAACCCGTATTCGGTCCCGTGATAAGCGGTAAGCTCTTGTTGAATTGTGCCGAGGGCTTCGAGCGCGCGCGCCTCGGCATCCGGCTGCGTTCCTGAAATTTTCCAGGGCAACGCTAACCAAGCTGTCGCCGCCAAAATTGCCAGGAACACTCCGAGTAGAATCACCACGCGAGCAGCGGTGATTTTTTTGTTTTGTACGCCGAGGTTGGCAAATTCGCTGCCGTCCGGCGCATTGGTCACGTCGGCCCCGCAGTAGGGACAAACCGCACTTGCCTGGTTTATGGCCTGCTCGCATTCTGGACAGGTAAACACTCAACCAAATCTTATCAGGTTCGCATGCAAGTTTTGGTGCACAGGGCGTTCATTAAAGGAAGTACAGCGAGCCCGATCGCTTGGTTTACGTCACGAACCAGATCCGTGGCGTCGGAGCGCGCAAATTTGGCTTTCGGGTATCATCTTTTGAGTTTCGCATTAAGGAGACAGCCCATGTCCAGAACACGACGCAGATTTATCAGTATCGTCATTTTCGCAGCCCTTCCTGTGCTGTTGCTGGCGGCGGGTAGGTTCACTAGGGTGTTTGCTGCGTCTCAAAACCACAGCGATGCGCCGGTGCAGGCTCCGCGGCCGCTGCCCGCCGAGACTTCAACTACCACCCAAAAAGATCAAGTGGACTTGAATGTGACTGTGTACAACTCGAATATCGCTCTGGTTCGCGACGTGCGGCAAATTCATTTGGCTTCCGGTGTTTTCCCGCTGCGATTCGAGGATGTTGCAGCCTCCATCATGCCGGCCACGGTCCATTTCCGCTCTCTGAGCGAACCCGCGAAGCTGAACGTCGTGGAACAGAATTACGAATACGACCTGCTGGATGCGCAGAAGCTTTTACAGAAATATGTTGGACGCGAGATTACGCTCGTGCGTGGCGAGGAGGACGCGAACTCGACCAAATGGGTTGAGACCAAAGCTGTGCTGCTTGCCGACAACAACAACCAACCTGTCTGGAAGATCGGAAATGAAATCGTTACGGGGATGCCCACGAATTGGTACCGGTTTTCGGAATTGCCGGGAAATTTGTATAGCCGGCCCACTCTTGTCTGGACGCTCGAGAATCGCGGCGCTGCGGCGCAGAAAGTGGAAGCGTCCTATTTGACAAGCAACATGAGCTGGAATGCCGATTACGTGCTGACCGTCTCGCGGGACGAAAAAACCAGCGACCTGGACGGCTGGGTGACCCTGGCGAACAATAGCGGCACTTCGTACGAAAATGCAAAACTGCAGCTCGTGGCCGGAGAAATCCATCAGGTAACGCCCATGGCCATGGCTAAACAAGATTACGCGGCACGTGTTAACGTCACTGAGGCGGCGCCGGCACCCCAGTTTCAACAAGAAAACATGTCTGAATATCATCTATACACACTCGGACGTCGCACTTCGATCCAGAACAACGAGTCGAAACAGATAAGCCTGCTTTCGGCAACTAGCGTTCCGGTAGAAAAATTTCTCGCAGTGGAGGGTCAACCGTATTACTACCGAAACCAACAGGGAATTGGAAACCCCATCCCGGTACCGGTGAAGGTGTATTACCGTTTCAAAAATGAGGAAAAAGGCGGGTTGGGCATGCCTCTGCCGGCCGGCACCGTGCGCGTGTACCAGTCGGATTCAAAGGGCGGAATTCAATTCGTCGGCGAAGATCGCATCAATCACACACCCAAAGATGAGACCCTGAAGGTCTACGTGGGGAATGCTTTCGACATCGTGTGCGAGAGGAAGCTTATAGATTACAAAAAGCTGGCCGGCAATTTGTTCGAGATGGAATACCAGATCACCGTGCGCAATCACAAGGACGCGCCGGTTGTCATCGAAGCTCGCGAACCCATCGGCGGCGATTGGGAAGTGCTGAATTCGAATCTAAAGTGGACCAAGCTGGACGCTACTACTATCAGTTTCGAAGTTCCGGTTGAGAAGAATGGAACCACAACGCTGGACTACCGTGTGCGCGTCAAGTGGTAGGGTGGGGCGCAAAACCGTTTGCTGAGGATTAGCGTTTGGCGGAGAGAGTAAGTTCTCGCGCGAACACGGGGTTAGACGGAAATTCGACAGCGAGCTGGGCGAGCAGATCGTGCGCTTTGTCCATTTGATGTTCGCGTTCGTATGCAAGAGCCAGCATCACTTTGGCGAAGGGCTGCAAATAATGCCCGCGATCGGCAGCAGACGCCATTAGCGCCATACCCTTGGCGCGATCGCCATGAATGCCTCCGAACCACACAAAAGCGCGTTTATATCCAGGCAAGCAGCCAATCACGTAATTACTCATGCCCAAGGCCACGTTCGCGTCCTGCTGCGAAGGATCGATCGCCAGCAAAGCATTCGCTTCGGCCTCGGCTTGCTTCATCATTTTCAATCCGTCGAGCTGTTTCTTGATGATTAGCGCGTCGTAATCGGATTCCATTCCGTCTGCGATGGTGATAGCCAGCATTCCATGAATATCGTGGGAGTTTGATTTGAGCCGCAATTTGGCCATTTCCCGGGCTTTATTGTTGGCGGTTATGAATGCAGCGTTTTGATTCTGCGCTGCCGCGCCCTCGACACCCCCGAGAAATTTCGCATCGCTGAGGAAAAACTCAGAAGTCAAGACGCCCTTGGCGTTGAACTGTTCGAATAAATAGCTGGCTGCTTCGGCAGCTTTCCCTAGTGGGTCATCCGGCCGGCTTTTCTGGTAGGCGAAAAATTCTACGCGCGCGCCGTCGAAATTAAGCTCGTAGAGGTGCTGGAAACCCTTCTCCAGGTATTGAGTGGAGGGATCGGCCTCCATCACCGGACCTTGAGCGCTCTTCTCCTGAGCTTTTGGTTCGGGCTGCCCGGATTCCTGTGGTTCCGCGTGGAGGATTGGGCACAATAGAATTCCCGTCGCGATACAAGTTAGAACAAAAATTGAGCGGCCGATCATCGATGGGCGCAATCCGATTCCTTGAGAAGCAGATTCATGTTGCCGCTAAGGGGTCGCTGGCAGCTTCATTATATTCGAGTATGCTAGAACAAAATCAGTTGCTTTGGAAAGAATGTTTCTATCTAGTGCACCAGCATGAAGCTTTTCTAATCTCGAGTCTGTGGATGAGATATTCGCTGCAGTCCCGCAAACTAATTAGCGCGCTGGGGCTCGGAGGCCACCGAGACGGACGTTGCGGATTCACCGCGCTTTTTTCTTGCCAGGAAAGCACAGATGGTCACCGCGAGCGAAAATGCCAGAAGTGAGCCATCGCGAAGCAACGATTTCTTCCCCAGTTGCTCGCCGGGTCCAAAACAACCGCAGTTGATTTCCAGTCCCAGCGAATACGTTCGAACCATCAGTGAGAAAAAGCAAGCGAGAAGCAAGCTGGTGATTAAGGTTGAAGACCGGAGCCACAATCCAGTAAGTAGCCACAAACCCAGGGCCAGTTCGATGAAAGGCAGCGAATGAGCGGCCAAACTTACGGCCCCTGGCGGCAGCAACTGGTAAGAATCTACCTGCATGGCGAACATCGAAAGGGAAGTCCGCACCGATCCAACCGACCACGGCATCGCTGCTTGTGGTTTCAGCTTGGCATAAGCTGCGAACAAAAACATCGCACCGAGCGCAAGCCGCCCTATCAAAAGAAATATTCGTCGAAAATTTGCGCGGCCTTCGGAGGTCACAGTGAGCGCTCTCTTACTGCTTCAAAAGCGAATCAAAAAATTGCTTCAAAATGGGCCAGGTCACAAAACCGGGCATGGCCGGATATCGCTGGCCCTTATAAGTGATTATGGACGTCGGCGTTTGCGACACCGGTATTTGATTTGCGATTTGCTTGTCCTGCTCGATATAAGTATCCAGCAAACAACCATGGTCCGCTTGGCCACTGTTGTTGAATGCGGCTGGTTTCACCCCGGCGTTGGGATTTACGTCGCACCCTTCCATCAGTTTTTTGATGCGCTTGAAATCGGCCGGGCCCACCGCAGCGGCTACGAATCTCTCGATGTTCCCGTCCGCCGACCACGCGGCCTGGTTATCAAAGAGCGCTCCATCCACTACTTCGAATTTTCCTATCTTCGCCGCGGCGTTTGACCAGCGAGCAGCCATATAAGAATAGGGATGCATCGGCAAGGGGAAGTCGCGATGTACGAAATAGACCTGACCGGCGGCTACAGACTCTTGAATCATATGTTTCAGCGTGTTTTCGTAGAAGTTGCCGCACGAAGGGCACTGATAATCGCTGAATACTTCCATCGTGATAGGCGCGTTTTTGTTGCCGAGAGATTTTACCGGTGCGGCGGACGCATCGGAATTTGCTACAGCATGGGTCTGCGCGCGCTGGTGCGTTTGGCCTGAAACTCCAGCGCCGCAAAGAAGGGCCAGCATCGCCACTACCGCGAGGTCACACAAGGCAGCCACTGGTAAAGGATGAAAAGTTCTGCGAATCAAAGACGCCCTCCGAGTAATCATGGAAACCAGCGCCGGTATTGTATCGCGAATTACGCTCGCGCGCAGCGACGCTGAGACACTGTCCGTTTGTATTGCGCAGTCCTATGATGGCAATCCGGACTCATGGGTTGGGCGGAAATCCATACGCAATTTCTCATAACGCGACAGAGATGCTTCTCCGAGCCTTACCGATGATAGTGTGGCCATAAGTCTATGTATTTCAGTTATATATGGAGATATTGGATACTTGACAATACTACGCTCAACATGTATTAT
>Ga0210383_10004761_pt1 | contig 12009 bp, 8 predicted proteins | sample IncBWC14OmetaG_FD_160072 | JGI IMG/M metagenome (GOLD analysis project Ga0210383, IMG submission 160072) | Forest soil microbial communities from Barre Woods Harvard Forest LTER site, Petersham, Massachusetts, United States - Inc-BW-C-14-O ...
GCACGACTGTGCAGCGGTTTCGATCCCCCCTCCGCAACCGGCTGTCTGCGAAACGGGTTCCTCGACTCTGCTACTGGCATAGTCTGGACTCTCGGCCTCGCTGACCCGACCTTCCCCCTTTTCTGACTGGCCTGGTCCGCCAGCCTCTTCGCCTCCCTAGCCTTTGGTCCAGTGGTATCTACAACAGCGATCCCCAACGCCCTTGGCCTAACTTCAATTCTCTTCGTATCCCCCGGAGCCGTGTTCTCCAGGTCACTCCACGGAGGTGGCTCACGGAACAACGTCAATAGATCATCGTATCGGCCTGGCGGCCTCTCGGGCTCCCTGTCGCGGCATACATCGGCGGAGTACTCGTTCGTTGAACTAGATGGTCCAGGTGCAGTGGACGAGTGCGGAAGATAGAATGATATGGCGGTTTGCAGGGAATCGTGTGCCAGGGCCTCCCGTCCCGCTATGAGGTTCTGAAATTCGAGTTCTGGTGGAGAGGAGGGAGTCGGCGATGGTGAATGGGCGGGCAAGGGAGGAGTCAAAGAGGGCAGCGTGGGTAGTTGTATCAAAGATGGAGGCTGGTGACTTGCACGCGAGGACAGTCTTTGAGGCAATCCGTCTAGAGATTGTTGCGGTCGTGCAATTGGCCTCGCTATCCCCTCAGTGGTGTTTGAACCATCCTCAATCCTTGTTGGATTTATTGCTGGCCGTGGCAAACCAGCAAGCGAGAGGCGTTGTCCAGCATCATTAGTCCCGGTTATTCCAGGGCCAGAAACCACACATCCAGTTTCGGGCGTAGGCTCACCAGCCCACGAAGACATCCCTGGCCCACTTCTCGAGGGCTTCCCTGCTGAAATCCGGGAGTCTTTAATGAGTCGTCCTTCGCCTCCGGTCGTTGCAATACCAGCTTGAGATTGAGGATGGGACGCCCTTGTACGAAGGGCATTTGGATATAATCCACGATCAGCTGTTTGGGGTTCTTGTCCCCTGGAGGTGGAGACGCTTCCCACCGGAAAGCTGTTCATTACAAGGGAGTGCGGTCTGTTCCGTGCTTGTTCGGCAATCACAGCGGGGATGCCTTGCCCACCCCTCGAGGACCTCGTGGCTGCAGTATGGGGGTCCTCTCTGATCACTTGCGGTTGTGCGGTACCAATTTCAGGTTGAGGATGGGACACCTGTGCACAGTGGATATTTGGATATAATACAGCATCAGCCGTTTGGGGTTCGTCTTGTCCGCCGGAGGTGGAGACACTTCTGACTGGGAGGTCGTTCATAAAGCTGGGGTCGTATGGGGGTGATCTGGTCGGAGCTGGTGGTGGCTGGAGGAAGACGCCGCCAGGAGTATCCAAAGGCGGAGAAGGCTCCGCAGGGATTGAGGTGACTGATCTTATTATTTTGGATTCCATTCCAAGTGGATTTGAGGTGCTTGGGCGTGTATGGGGCTCCTGCAATCGTGGACTGGAGCTTCGCTGGACTCCACCACTAGCCGACGATGCCGATGAAGAACTTTGTTTGTGCCCATCGAACAGGGTAGAACGAAGGACACCACCGGAGTGAGGATCAAAAATAGAGCCGAATGGTGAGCGTTCGTCTATGGTCAAGCTCTGCGGGATAAAGATATTGGAATGTTGAGCGATGTGTGAAGGGAGGACGGGACTTACCGTGCTAGAGGTGTCATTGGGAACTTGGGGTGTAGTTTGGGAAAGCCCTTGGGAGGGAGAGGTGAGGGAGTGAGGGTGATTTGATGTTGCGCGGTCAAGGCCGGGGATGTCATGCACCAGGGCATTCTGCTCTTCCTCCTCCTCCGTTTCATCCTCGACCTCTGTTTCAGACTCTTCCTCTTCCTCCTCATCCGTCTCATTATCCTCTTCGTCACCATGACACTCACACCCACAACCATGCCCTCTTTCAAAATCACTCCCACCGTCATAAGCCGGGTAATCGCACCAGTCCCGACAACTCGAACAACACTGATACGGATACGGCTCACCGTCTTCGCGAGTCTCCCAATAATCTACAGCATCCCGCCTATACCTCTTATACCAAGCCTCTTTATTTACCTCATGCTTCTCCCTTGCCTCCTTCCTCTCCCGTTTCAAATCCAGCGTATCAGTATTGCCCACCTTCATCCTTGCGTCACCCTTCCTTCCATAAGGCGCTCTCTTAAATTCAGTCTTGACGATGGAGCAGGAACCTTCGGATGGGGGGAAGACGACGTAGCCGTTTTGCGGTGCTACACAAGGTTTGTGTTTAATTGGGACGGAGGGGAGCGGGGATGGTGGGTGATGGCGGAGGGCTGGGATGTGGAGTATGTAAGGGTTTTTGGAGGAGAATAGCGTGGTAGTCATGGATGAGAGGGCGGAGAGGGATGTGGATATTGGGGAGGGGTGATATAGGGCAGCGTTTGTGGCGGGACGGAACGCTAGCGTGTTTGGGGTACACCGTGTTCCTCGGAGGTCTATGAGATGTGAACAACGCGCTTGAGATCAAAAGGGCCATACGCACCTATGACTGATAGTAGGATAAACTTTGTCAGGCAGTCGAACACCTTGTTATCGATTTTCGAACAATTCCTAAGTCTGAGGATCCGTAACCCCCAGGGACCTCTTTGTCTTCTCTTCCCGCCTCCAGGCTCGCCATCATGGTCGCTCCAAAGAACAGTACCAGCCAGCACCTTGATGCCGTATGCAGTCAATCGCGTCCCGGTTGCATCAAACGCACAGAAGCTATCGAGGCCCTTCAGGTTCGTGATGGTATCATCTGACAGGTCGCGACATCCAGGTAGTTCTAGGATCGTAATGAGAGAGAATTGTGAGGTGGACGGAATGCGCTGGAGAAGTGGGAGGTGCTCGTCTGAGAGGGGAACTCGGTACGTACGGAACACTTCAGGGAGGTTGTCGTAGATTTGGACGAGGGTAGCCCATAGGCGCGGGTCGACGCCCGAGAAGTCAAGGTCTGCACCAGGGTGAGAGTAGGACGGGATCAACGCGCGTAGAATGTCATAGGAGAGCGGAGAAGTGGGGGGCTGGTAGGGCAAGCGAATGTTGCCGATGGCATGGACTTGGTCTGGGAATTTGTAGAGAGTGTGGATGCAGAAGTAAGATAGGGAGGGGACGTAGTGGAAGGATATTTGTGGTGGACTGGACGTGTATGGGCCAGGAATATAGGGTGGAGGGAGCACAGATTTTATTATGCCAATGCCAGCTTCGTCAGAGGTCCTTGAACGAGGCGGATTCCACAAAATAATAGGACAAACCCGGCTCATCGCGCTGCCTGTACTAGTAGCTACTATACAGAACTAATAGTAGTACTGTAAGTCTGTGGTAGCTAGGTAACTCGTATACAGGGCTAGTAGTACCGCGACTGTGGCGGCCTAAGCCTGAGTTTGGCATGAGTACTATTGGTTGTAAAATTCCCACGGTCAGTATCTCATTGATAGGCACAGACCGCCTTCAAGTTTGCTCCATCATTCTGCCGCTCTCAGCTCCGAGTCGTTGCTCGCTGGCGTCCGTACTACCCACTAGTACACTTCCGAGTTATCTCGACGCAACATTCCTTCAATCTCAGTCTCTTCGCCCTCACTCATTCGTGTTGATTGTTATCTTATTCATAGATTAAGTCGCTCCCGTCGTCATGGCCACACCCCGGTACGGCCAGCCTCAAGATCCTCGCAATCCTTTTGCAAACCCTCGCCAGCAACCTCCCGCTCAATCTTACGCCCAACCACGCCGTGAATACGACGCTGACTCTGACATGGGAGATCACTACGGGAGCGTCAACGGAAGCACTACTCGTCTAGCTGGTAGCCCTGCTTATTACGAGCAAAACGGTCAGTTGCTCTTCTTAAATGTCAACTTTCTGAAACCCGGAGAGTACTGTGCAAAGCCTTCACTCCGTTCTCATTCACTATTCCCTTGAATTTTACGATTGACAAGTATTTAATCGCAATCTGACTATTCCGTGTCAGGCACCTCCGAATCAGACGTATATGGTCGTCGTTACACCCCTTCCGTCGAATCTCATTCGAGCACACCTATTTCGCCCTTCTCAGACCCCGGGACCGGTTCCTCCGAGCCATATCCTGCCTGGGCTGCCGATCGTCAAATTCCCATGTCCACTGAAGAAATCGAGGACATTTTTCTTGACCTCACCCAAAAATTCGGTTTTCAACGGGACTCCATGCGGAACATGGTAACGTCTCCACTAACCTCCGATGGCTGAAACTTTCTAATGAAATTTGCCTAGTTTGACTTTACCATGCATCTCTTAGACTCGCGTGCTTCCCGGATGACTCCTAACCAAGCCCTACTCACCCTCCATGCCGACTACATTGGCGGCCAGCATGCCAACTATCGCAAATGGTACTTTGCCGCCCAACTCAATCTCGATGACGCCGTCGGGCAATCTCAAAATCCTGGTCTCCAACGACTAAAGACTGTGAAGGGTGCCAAGACTGCCAAGTCCCTCGACAGTGCCCTGAACCGCTGGCGAAATGCCATGAATAACATGAGCCAATATGACCGGCTCAGGCAGATCGCTCTGTACCTCCTGTGCTGGGGTGAAGCCGGGAACGTGCGTTTCGTCCCCGAATGCTTGTGCTTTATTTTCAAGTGCGCAGACGATTATTATCGAAGTCCCGAGTGCCAGAATAGGGTTGAGCCGGTTCCAGAGGGGCTCTATTTGAACACGGTGATTAAGCCGTTGTACAGATTCATGCGCGACCAGGGATACGAGGTCGTGGACGGGAAATTTGTCAGAAAGGAGAAAGACCATGAGCAGATCATCGGGTATGATGATATCAACCAGCTCTTCTGGTATCCCGAAGGCCTAGCGAAGATTGTTCTCTCTGATAATGTGCGTTTAGGACATTCCCTCTCTTTTCTCTGTGGTGCTAATGCTTCTGAACAGACCCGTCTCGTTGATGTGTCACCAGCGCAACGTTTCATGAAGTTCAGTCGTATCGACTGGAACCGGGTTTTCTTCAAGACCTATTTCGAAAAACGTTCCCTTGCGCATCTCCTCGTCAACTTCAACCGCGTCTGGATCCTGCACATTTCGATCTACTACTTCTACACTGCGTTCAACTCCCCCAAGGTTTACGCTCCTCGTAACAAGGCCAACCCTTCGCCGCAGATGACTTGGTCAGCCGTCGCCCTTGGAGGAGCCGTGTCCACCACCATCATGATCCTCGCCACACTAGCTGAATTCTCCTATATCCCCACGACATGGAACAACGCCTCTCATCTCACCACAAGATTGATTTTCTTACTCGTTATTCTTGCCTTGACGGCAGGACCGACTTTTTACATCGCCATGGTTGACGCGCGCCCAGCACAGACCCAGCTCCCGCTCATCATCGGCATTGTCCAGTTCTTCATCTCGGTCGTCGCTACAATGGTATTTGGACTCATCCCTTCCGGAAGGATGTTTGGCGATCGCGTCGCTGGAAAGTCGCGCAAGTATATGGCCTCGCAGACTTTCACAGCGTCCTACCCAACCTTGGCTCGCAGCCCACGCAGCGCATCTATCGCCCTCTGGGTCCTCATTTTCGGATGCAAGTTCGCCGAGTCGTACTTCTTCTTGACCTCGTCGTTTAGCAGTCCCATCGCTGTTATGGCTCGCACGAAGGTGCAAGGGTGTAACGATAAAATCTTCGGAAATTCCCTTTGCACGAACCAGGTGCCGTTCACCCTTGCAATCATGTATGTCATGGATTTGGTGTTGTTCTTTTTGGATACGTATCTCTGGTACATCATCTGGATCGTCATCTTCAGTATTGGGCGGTCATTCTCGTTGGGATTGTCAATCTGGACTCCGTGGAAGGACATTTTCACTAGATTGCCAAAGAGAATTTATGCCAAGCTCTTGGCTACAGGGGAGATGGAAGTCAAGTACAAACCCAAGGTAGGCAGGCACTTTGCGGCTCGCACCATTTAATTGAAGTTATCATGTACAGGTCCTCGTTTCTCAGATCTGGAATGCTGTGATCATCTCTATGTATCGCGAGCACCTCCTCTCCATCGACCACGTTCAACGCCTGCTTTACCACCAAGTCGATGGTGCCGATGGCCGTCGTACCCTCCGCGCGCCACCTTTCTTCACCAATCAAAGTGGTCACGGTTTCAAGGGGAACTTCTTCCCTCCCGGTGGCGAAGCCGAACGTCGGATCTCGTTCTTTGCATCATCCCTCACCACTGCCCTCCCCGAGCCCCTTCCCGTTGATGCCATGCCCACCTTCACCGTACTGGTTCCTCACTATTCTGAGAAAATCTTGCTCAGTCTACGTGAGATTATCCGAGAGGAGGATCAAAATACCCGGGTTACGTTACTTGAGTATCTGAAACAATTGCACCCGGTCGAATGGGATAATTTCGTAAAGGATACCAAGATCTTGGCAGAGGAGACAGATGCCATGGATGGGACATCCACAGTTGACGAGAAGTCTGCCAAGACTGATGATCTTCCTTTCTATTGCATCGGGTTCAAAACCTCTTCCCCGGAATATACTCTCCGTACCCGAATTTGGGCATCCTTGCGTGCCCAAACACTCTATCGCACGGTCTCCGGTATGATGAATTACTCCAAGGCCATCAAGCTTTTGTATCGCGTCGAAAATCCCGACATTGTTCACAATTTTGGTGGCAATACGGAGCGACTTGAACGTGAGTTGGAGCGCATGGCACGCAGGAAGTTCAAATTCACTATCTCCATGCAACGGTTCTCAAAGTTTAACAAAGACGAGCAGGAGAATGCCGAATTCCTTTTACGCGCGTACCCGGACCTGCAGATTGCGTATCTTGATGAGGAGCCTGGACCAAAAGGAGATCCGAGGTTGTTTTCCACTCTTATCGATGGACACTCAGAGATTGATGCGGGGACTGGGAGGAGGAAACCCAAGTTTCGCGTTGAATTGCCTGGTAACCCAATTCTCGGTGATGGTAAATCGGACAACCAAAACCATGCCATCATTTTCTACCGTGGGGAGTATTTGCAGCTCATCGATGCCAACCAGGACAATTATCTCGAGGAGTGCCTGAAGATTCGCAACATCCTTGGCGAGTTTGAAGAATACTCGGTCTCGGGTCAAAGTCCGTATGCGCAGTGGGGCCACAAGGAATTTAGCAAATCGCCAGTCGCTATCGTTGGTACTCGCGAGTACATCTTCTCGGAGAATATCGGTGTGCTCGGTGACATTGCCGCCGGAAAGGAACAGACATTCGGTACCATGACGGCGCGTGCTCTGGCATGGATTGGTGGCAAACTTCATTATGGTCATCCAGATTTCCTCAACGCGACATTCATGAACACCCGTGGAGGCGTGTCGAAGGCGCAGAAGGGATTACATCTGAATGAGGATATTTTCGCTGGAATGAATGCCTTTGGTCGTGGTGGTCGTATCAAGCACTCGGAGTACTATCAGTGTGGTAAAGGTCGTGATCTCGGCTTTGGTACTATCCTGAATTTCCAAACCAAGATTGGAACGGGTATGGGTGAACAAATGCTCAGTAGAGAGTACTACTACCTTGGTACCCAGCTGCCCATCGACCGGTTTCTAACGTTTTACTACGGTCATCCTGGTTTCCACATCAACAATATCCTTGTCATTTACTCTATCCAAGTCTTTATGGTTACTTGTAAGTTTACCTCCGCTGTGCAAAATTTTGGGTTCTGATCTTGATTTGCAGTGCTGTTCATTGGTACCCTTAACAAGCAATTGGGAATCTGCAAAGTCGATTCACAAGGCAATGTCATCGGCGGACAACCCGGATGTTACAACCTCATCCCAGTGTTTGACTGGATCAGACGCTGCATCATCTCTATCTTCTTGGTTTTCTTCATTGCCTTCTTGCCTCTTTTCTTGCAAGGTATGTAGTCCTGGTTCGTCCTCTTGATTTACAACTTACCCAAGTTGCATCTAATCCACACAGAGTTGGTCGAGCGAGGCACCGGAAAAGCTTTGCTTCGTCTCGGGAAACATTTCCTATCATTGTCACCTGTCTTCGAGGTTTTCTCTACCCAAATCTACTCACACTCCATTCTCAGTAATTTGACCTTCGGTGGGGCTCGATATATTGCAACGGGACGTGGCTTTGCGACCAGTCGTATATCCTTCAGCATCCTTTACTCCCGTTTCGCTGGTCCCAGTATCTACATGGGAATGCGGAATCTACTTCTGCTACTTTACGCCACGATGGCTATCTGGATACCACACTTGATTTATTTCTGGCTTTCCGTTTTGTCCCTGTGCATTGCACCTTTCCTCTTCAACCCTCACCAGTTTTCATTCGCCGACTTCATCATTGATTACCGCGAGTTTTTGCGGTGGATGTCGCGTGGAAACTCGCGGACGAAGGCGAGCAGCTGGTATGGGTACTGCCGGCTCTCACGGACCATGATCACTGGTTACAAGAAGAAGAAACTCGGCCATCCTTCCGAGAAACTGTCTGGCGATGTTCCGCGAGCTAGCTGGAGGACAGTCATATTCTCAGAAATCCTTTGGCCGCTGTCTGTTGCAATAGTGTTTGTCATCGCGTACATGTTTGTCAAATCCTTCCCCGATAGAAAAGGAAATCAAAACCCCAGTCCCCTAATTCGAATTGCCATCATCGCCATTGGTCCTGTGGTTTGGAATGCCGCAATTCTTATGGCGCTATTCTTTATTTCATTGTTCCTTGGACCAATGATGGAATCTTGGACCAAATTTGGATCGTTTATGGCTGCGCTTGCTCATATCCTTTCTTTGGTTGGAGTGATAGCATTTTTCGAATTTTTCGTGCGTATTTCGCTTCCATTACGATTGACCAGCTTTGCTGATCCGTTGGGTACAGTGGTTCCTGGAACTTTGGGATGCATCCCATGCAGTTTTGGGCGTCATCGCCATCATCGCTATCCAACGTGCGATCCAGAAAATCTTGATCGCTGGCTTCTTGACCCGAGAATATAAGCACGATGAGACAAATCGTGCATGGTGGACGGGTAAATGGTACGGAAGAGGTCTTGGCACTTCCGCGATGTCCCAGCCCGCGCGTGAATTCATCGTCAAGATCGTCGAAATGTCGTTGTGGACTTCAGACTTCTTACTCGGGCACTTCCTCTTGATAATTTTGACCCCCCCGGTCTTGATTCCGTTCATTAATCGGCTCCACTCCACGATGCTATGTAAGTCCTGATTTCCAAACCAATTTTTTTTAAACCACTGACACGTTGAGGGTAGTTTGGCTTCGTCCTTCCAAACAAATTCGTCCCCCCATGTTTTCGACGAAGCAAAAGAGACAGCGACGATGGATTGTTTGTTGTCCCACAGTTTTTTCTTGAGGATATCTGTTTACCAACTATACATTTTTCAGGTCATGAAGTATACGGTGGTTTACGTTCTAGTCGTCGCCCTACTGGCTGCCTTGATCGTTTTGCGTATGTCTTTCTTTATTTGTGCGGTATTCCTTCCAAAGCTAACTTTGTTTGCTTTGCAGCTGCTTTGATGCGGGACCACATCACATTCAATTGCACCATCTGTCTGAATATCTAACGATCTAATGTTCAGCATATCATTTTGCATCATAGCCTTTTCCCCACACTCATTCGCATTATACCTGGATGGCAAGTCGATTACTCTTTGCATATTCCATCGATCGTACCGACAGTTCATGTATCACCATAATTACCATAGAGGATAATAATCTTTGGCTGGAAAAAATCTTTCAACGCAACGTGACGAGACAGAATTTTAAAGTTGCCAGTGTCTCTGCAGCTGTGTAGGCGCAAAACTGCTTCGACATTCAAATTTGCATTAATGACGACGGACGCCTTTTCTTACCGCTCAACAAATTCAGGAAAGTGCCATCTGCAGAACCCTTGCTTGGCATTGTGCTTCACAAGTACATTCAACATCGGACAATTTGTCGGTTCACTCGTTGATTATCAATATCAGAAACAGGACTGAGCATAGTCACGTGCTTACACAATATTTATACAATACACGCGTCCACTCTCTAAATTCCTGTAAGCGTAATATCACCCTAAACCATGGCCACAGCAAGGATCAGAGGGGAAAATTAGCAACAAGACGTTGCCAAAAGCTCACAAAAATCGCAGATGCCCGCTTCATATAACTCTTAATCGACGCTGGCTGTTTCGCGAACGCGAGATCAACTGTGTCTGATGGGGGTGGTGTACATGTATTCGTGATATCCACCTACGATAGGTCAGAATAGTCAGGTAACACGAAGAATAGTAGAACTCACAAATACACTGGACTCCGTCTTCAATGCCCCTTGTGCCGACACTAAATCTTTCGACAGAGTGGCAGCTAGGATCACCGACATCCTTTTGCAGTGTTTGGAGGATGTAGGTGTGGGGGTGGGGGTTACGACGGCGGTGGAACATGGAGATGAGGCCGAGCGCTGTGGGCTCCCGTCGGGTGATGGCGTGATGAAACTTCTGAGGGCTCGAGTTGAGGGACTGTCATACGATGGTTCCTTTGCCTGGAGGAGCCTTGGCTTTCTGTCGTGAAATCTCTGTGAGTTGGGTAGGTTCTCAGCCATTTTCGACGCTTCCTGGAGAAACGTCCGCTCCCTCCTCTCCATGTTCAGCTCAACATTCTGATTCACAACAGTTCTTCGCGTAGCAGCCGGCAAAGGAGCACCGCCCATCCCTACATCCTCCTTCCCATACTCACGAATCCGTTTCGAGGCATTCACCGCCATCTCCTCAACTTCACCCACCTTCCTCCACACCTCCCCATAAGGCCTTGTCTCCCCCATCTCACTCTCCACAGGCCTCGTTCCCGTCCCCCTTCGCAAGGCTTCATTCTCCACCAACATCTCCCGCATACGCAATTCAATGTCAGCGCGCAATTCACGCTCCACTTCCAGGGCACGCGCACTCTCATCAACGCACAGTGTTATGTTAGCTTGGAGGGACGCCATGCGTTCGGTGAGAGTTGTGCATTGGCGGACGGAGGCGGCGAGGCGTGTTTGGGTAATGTGGAGTTCGTCGCGGGTGGATATGAGTTGGGTGAGGATGGAGGTAGATTTTTTGGGGAGACTTAAGCCTGGGGTTGGGTGGGTGGCGTCCGAGGAGGAAGATTGTAGTGGGAAGGCGATTAGGTGATGTATGAACTCGACAGGATGTGTTTTGCTGTCTCCGCCGTCCAATGGTGGAGTAACAGCGTTTCCATGGGCACCATGCAAATCTGCCTCGAGGGCCTTGGGCATCCAGGTATTGGGGTGAGATTTCGTGATCGACGAGAATATACCGATCTGAAGCGCAGCGTCCCGGTCAACGAGGAGCTTATTATGCTCAGACAGGTTAAAATTGGCAACAGACAGCTGTGCAATTTCGTCCAGTGCCTGTTTCCTCGCTGTCCGTTCGGTCTCGAGATCGACGGTCAAAGTGGTGCAGCATTCTTCCCGTTCCCTCAGCGTCCTTACAAGGCGGGCATTCTGCCCCTTGAGCGAACACAGCATCTCATGCCTCAATTTCCATTCATACGCGAGATTCGTCCCTGTATTAAACTGACCATCAAGGGCGACGACAAGGTGGGAAGGGGACGGCATGGAGTTACGTTCGGAGGCGCGTTCAGCTCGCTCGTGGATGAGGGTGTCACGCGTCGCTTCGAGCTCGACAGAGATTTTGGTGTGGGAAGATTGGAGGTGGGCCATGCGTTCCTCGAAGTTGAGGAGGAGCTCGCGGGTTGCCCCTGTTAAGCCCAGGCTCCCGTAGGGTTTTCGGTGGAGTCGGAAGACAGGGCAGGGAGAATGAGGTTGGGATGGAGAGGGAGATGGAGAGGGAGATGGAGATACAGTAGTGTTGGAGTGTGATGAGGCAGGGGTATGGAGGTCGAGTTGGGAGGAGGGGAAAGGGGATTGGACGAGCCTGACTGGGGGTGGAGAGGAAGGAGGGGTAGTAACGGAAGCATGTTGGGGAAGGGACTGGGATTAGATAAGATATGTCAGCTGTGGGTTAATGAGCTGCGAGAAGGGCGACATACATGGTGGGAAGGGACCGGTCTCGACGGGTTGA
>Ga0210383_10004763_pt1 | contig 12005 bp, 5 predicted proteins | sample IncBWC14OmetaG_FD_160072 | JGI IMG/M metagenome (GOLD analysis project Ga0210383, IMG submission 160072) | Forest soil microbial communities from Barre Woods Harvard Forest LTER site, Petersham, Massachusetts, United States - Inc-BW-C-14-O ...
GCTTCCTCCGGTTCCGCCTCCACCACCCGCCCCACCACCTCCAGGTCCTCCACCCGATCCGCCGCTGCCGCCCGGGCCGCCACTACCACCGGTGCCGCCTCCACTGCCGGGGCCTCCGCTACCGCTGCCGTCTCCACCACCACCAGGCCCACCTACGCCAGTTCCGCCGCCACCGCCCGGACCGCCGCCACCCGGCCCACCGCCAGTTGCTGTGCCAGGTTTGCCCGCCTCCCACAAACTTCCCGCGCCGCCGGTGCCCCCGCTCCAGCTTGCGGCACCGCTGCCGCCCGTTCCTCCGCCTCCACCGCCAGGGCCAAATCCCAGCCCTCCTCCGCCGCCACCGGATCCTCCGCGGTTGCTTTCCGCGGCCAGAATCAGTTGCAACAATTTTTGCGGGTCTTCAAAAATTTCACGGAATTTATCTCCCTGTGCGCCAAGCACCTTCGACGTCAGTTGTGCGGCGACTTTTATTCCCGCGATGGATCCATCTTCGGCAACGAATCGAATTTCGTTGATACGAATGCTTGGATCTCCCGCCATCGCGGATTTTAATTGTTCCGCCAGCGAATTTGGCTTGGCGTTTCCGCTGGGAAATGCGCGAACAAATCGCGCGAATTGTGGTTGGTTAAGATTGGGCGCGAAGTGAATGCTCGCGATTCCAGAAGACGTAAGCAATTGCGCGAAACTTTTTTCCGCCGCTGCCGCGCCTAACGGCACTCCGTCCAGCAAAATCTGATTCCCCGACGCGCCCAGCAGAAGACCCGTGTCGCGGCTTTCTTGCAGTGCGGCGTGCAATTCTTGCCACGCTGTTTCGAATTGAGCCATCGTCCGCACGTGCCCGAATTCATACAGGCGCGCGAATTTCAGCAGAATGTTCAGGCTACGAACAAACGCGCGGGCCGACTGTCGTGTATCTCCAGCCATTTATTCGGACTTCCCTCAGTCTTACCTTATCCCTACACTAGGCTGCCTCTCCACAGGAAACAAGCGTTCGTGTGTTTTATGTCGCCATCTGACTAACATAAGTATCTTTTCCGATACATTCCTACCTTGTTGCCCTGGCGGGTTGCTCTTGTGCCCGGCTCATCGGTACAATCTGTCCTGGCCTGTTCGGCTAGCGCCCATCCCGGCTCCTTCCTGGGCGATGTGGGTTCCTGCAGGCCCTCGAACAATATGGCAGACCACCAAACCCCGGCTCATTTGAAAGCGGAGATGCCCCAGATTCCGGGCGTCGCCGGCCCCCGGAAGTCTCAACCGAACCCCATGCTGCCGCTCATTGTCGGCCTGATCGTCATCGGCATCATCCTACTGTTTGCGGTCCGTTGGCTATCCCGGAGTAAACCCGTTGAGCCTGCCGTGACCGAACAATCTCCTCAACTGGAAATTCCTGCGCCACCACCCGACCCTTCTTCCCTGCTGCCGCATGCCACGGAGTCTGACCCTGTTATCGCCAATGTAGCTGATCTTTCCAAGCCCTGGACCTCCGCGGACTTTTTTGTCCGCAATCGTCTCACTGGGGAAAACATACCCGCGACCATTGTCCGTTTGCCGACAGGTTCGCCCACTCTTCCAACTGGCTATTGGGCGTTCTCAAAAAAGGCTCCTTACGGTTCCTGCCAGCTCGAATACGTCTCTGATCTGAACAGGCTCCGGGACGACTATGGCTTTCCCCGCGCCAATCATCCCCTTGTCGGCAATCCTTGCAGCCACACTCTTTACGATCCTCTCAAGACTTCCAATCTGCCCGGCGATATCTGGATGCGTGGGGGAATCGTTCAGGGCAGCGACATTCGCCCGCCTCTCGGCGTCGAAATTAAAATCCAGGGCAAGCAGATTCTTGCCATCCGCTCGGAGTAGGCGCTCGAAAAGTCGTTACTCTGTCTAAGCTAGACTGTTACAAATGACAGGTCTGTGGAGTTCCGCAGTTGTTGGTGCATTCATAAATACTGTACGAGCCTTATTGATTTCCGTAGCCTGACCTTGAATGTATATACTTTTTGGTATTCCTCCTTTTCTTCCCAAGCAGTGGTGGCACTCGACCCCTTCCAATGCCCCCTCCAAAAGACACCTAACCCTTTTAATTCCATACTGATAATCAATAGGATACAGCTCGCAAGCAATCCTCCCGACTTGGTCTGCATCTTGCAGCCCTCACTCTTGTGGAGGGTTGTCTAAATGATAAAATGGTCGTGTGCCTGCTCTCGTAGTGTCTTCATTGGTTTACTTCTGCTAATCCTGGTGCTCTGCTCGCCCAAGAATTCCCTCGCCCAAAACGCAACCATTACCGGCACTGTCGCTGACCCGAGCCAAGCCCCGGTTGTCTCCGTCACGGTAACCGCGCGGAATACCGAAACCAACGCGAGTCATTCGGCTTTTACCAACGATTCCGGTCTGTACCGCCTGGTTGAACTTCCCGCAGGCCAGTACGTCCTCACCTTTGAAAAATCGGGCTTCAAAGTAGCCAAGTTTGCCGGAGTCACGCTTACTGTCGGCCAGATCTTGACGGTCGATGAGAATCTCGAAATCGGCACCGTCTCTTCAACCGTGGAAGTGCAAGCTTCGATTGTGCCTCCCATCGAATTGGAGAACGCCCAGATCAGCAACCTGGTGGATGCAAAGCGAATGACAGATCTTCCTCTCCTCCTGCGCGACCCGTACTCGCTGGTCCTCCTGAGCCCCGGCGTGACCCAAAGTAACAGTCAACTGGGCGGTTTTTCCGCGAACGGCACCAGTGAGCGCAGCAACAACTTTCTGCTGGATGGCGTGGACAACAACGACACCGAGGTCCCCGGTATCCCGAGCGGCTTGAACTCCTTGAACCCTGATTCCACGCAGGAATTCCGCGTCATCACCAACAATTACGCGGCGGAATACGGCCGCAATAACGGAGCCGTAATCGAGGCCATCACCAAGAGCGGCAGCAACCAGATTCATGGCACTGCTTACGAGTTTGGCCGCTACAACGCCATGGGCGCTCGCGACTTTTTCAATCCCGCGGACGGCCCCAATGGCGGCCCGCAAAACCCCTACGTTCGCAACGATTTTGGCGCTTCCGCCGGCGGCCCTATCAAGAAGGACAAGACTTTCTGGTTCGGCAATTATGAAGGTCAGCGCTTTGTGACGACCCTCACCAACGCCAGCACCGTTCCTACCGCCGCCTTTAAGACTGGAAAGTTCACCATCACGCAAGACCAGAACGGAAACCCGATTACTCCCGTCAACGTGGACGTCAGCCAGGCCAATTCGCCCAACAACGCCGTCGGCTTCGGGCTTGATCCGAACATCCAGAAAATTCTGGCCTTGTATCCCACACCGAACGGCCCGGCCGTAAACGACATCAGCGGCATCCTGTTTTTCCCCAGCACTTCCCGCCAGCGGGTGGATGATTTCACGATTAAAGTCGATCACAACATCAACACAAAAAATATCTTGAGCGTTCGCTATTCCTACAATCGCTTTACCGATCCTAATGCCTTCCACAGTGACTTCCTTCCCGGTGATTTGGGGGCCGTTGCCACTTACCAGCGAACACAAGGCGCATCCATCGGGCTAACCACCACGCTCCGCAGCAATCTTGTGAATGAATTTCATTTCGGCGCTAACCGCACCAACCTGAAATTTACCTGCACCGGAACCAGTGTTTTCGATAGCTTTGGCAACCTGGATTCCCTCGGCCGCGGTCCCGATTACCTCCTCCCGGGCATCTCTGGCTTCGGCTGCCTCACTCTAACTGAGTCCAACGGACAAACTCGTTACACCGGCACCTACCAGACCATCGATGGCATCAGCTATACCCGAGGCAAACATGCCTTTAAGTTCGGCGGTGAATTCCGCGCCACTTACTCCAACTCCTTCGATAACTTCAACACTCGCCAAGCCTTGTCCTTTTCAGCTTTCTCGGACTTTGGTGTCGAGGCATTACAGAATGTCGACAACAATTGCCCGCTGGAGCCATCGCCCCCCGCTCCTCCCAATACACCTTCTCCATGTGTCTCCCGAAACACGGCGGTTGAAGACCAAACTCTGGGACTTCTTGGTTTCGTCGATTCACAGTCGGAATCCCAGTTCTTCAATTTCGCCGGCGTACGCTCGGCCGACGACGTTCGTGGCTTCCGCCAGCGCGAATGGGGCGCATATGCTCAGGACACTTGGAAGCTCATGAGGAATCTGACGCTTTCAGCCGGTTTGCGCTGGGAGTATTTTGGTGTTCCGTTTGAAGTCAACAACAACCTGGCTAATCTCTTCACCGACGCCAGCGGGCAGGCTCCTTTTACCTTCACCCGCGTCGGGCCCGGCACGGGCAAGACTCTGTACGCCAACCAGTTCGACAACTTCGAACCCCGCCTAGGCATTGCGTGGGATCCCTTCAAGGACGGCAAGACCTCCGTTCGAGCGGGCTACGGCATCTTCCATGATCGCGTCTTCGGCAACCTTGTCGGAAACGCCAAGGGGAATCCTCCCATCCAGCTTACATTCGCCCGAAACCCGTTCGCTCAGACTACAGACCTGGAAACGCCCACGACCCAACCGACCTCCGCGACCGTCACCAACATTGACCCCAACACCGGTCTGGGCGGCGAGATTTTCCCCACCCTTTTCGACCCGAATTTCAAGACCCCCTATAGCCAGAACTGGAATATCGGCATCCAGCGGCAATTGACCACTTCGCTGACCCTCGAAGTCAACTATGTCGGCGTGAAGGGCACTCGCCTCTTCCGCGTCGTGGATGGCAATCCGCCCCAGCCAAATCTTGTCTCGCAGTTGGTGGCCTTTTGCGTGCCCGGAAATCCCAATAACCAGGGCTTTTTGACTTCAGCAAGCCAGACGTTCGGCACAGCGGACGGGCAATGTAATCAAAGCACCATTACCTTCGCCAATCTTTGGCTAGGCGCGGAATTCGGCGTACTTCCGTTCAATGCCGTGAACAACAATGCGTTCCAGCAACCCTTCTCCACTCCAGGCGCAGCATTGAACAAATCCATCGGTAACTCCACCTACAACGGCCTTCAGGTGAACCTCCAGAAGCGCCTTTCGAATGGCTTCCAGATCCAGGGCGCCTACACCTTCGCCCACTCCATCGACGACATTAACGATCCCATCGTGCCGGGTGCGGGGAACAGAAGTTTCCCGCGCAACTCCTTCGACCTCGCGGCGGAGCGCGGAAATTCCGACTTCGACGTCCGCCACCGCGGCGTCGTCAACTTCATTTACGAACCCAACCTCGGCAGAGGCCGCGCCCATCTGAACGAGGGTTTCGTTGGCCGTATTCTGGAAGGCTGGTCCATCACCAGCGTGATAAGCGCCCAGACCGGCCACCCCTACGACATCTTCGGCAATGTCGACAGCAACCATACCGGCCTCTCCGCCAGGGCCACCATCATCGGCAATCCGGCTCAACCCGCAGGCACAGACAAAACGTTCACCGGGCCAGCCCTCAGCGCGTTTGAGCTGACCCCCTACAATCAACAGCCAAATCTCTCCAAGAACTTCTTCTACGGTCCGGACGAAGTCAACGTGGACTCCGCCCTGCTGAAGAACACCTCCATCACCGAGCGCGCCAAACTTCAATTGCGTTTCGAGTTCTACAATCTCTTTAACCATGCCCAATTCGGCCAGCCGGGGAACGCTCTCGCGGCTCCTGGCACGTTTGGATTGTCTACCTCCACTCTAACCCGGCCCGACGGCACCACTAGTGCCCGGCAAATCCAAGTCGCTGCCAAGTTCATCTTCTAACCAATCTTCAACCTCAACCAAGGCCCCGGAGTTCCCTTCCGGGGCCTTTCTTTTTTTCCCTTCAGGAGCCTGGCAGTCCGTAGGCGCGCGGAAGGTGAGTCTTGTGTTCGACTCTCGACTTGATCGAAGGGCATCTGATAGCAAAGGGACAGGCACTTCGAATTTAACTCGCGCGAAGGTGATAGGCCGGCGGGGGAGCTTGACGTCTCTGAAGGGCCGTTTGAGTACTAGAATTGACGGAGACGTAACGACATAGTCGAGCGAATAGAGTCGCTCAAAGGCGCCGTGAGTTTGCAATGACCATGCGGGCCGCAAGACGGAATTGCATAGAAGCACGTATACCCAGTCCCTTGGCCGCGTTTTGTATGTCAGAGTCGTCCCTAGCAACGGCAAATCGCCGTAACTTGGTCCGCGACTCCATCATTCAACGAAATTCAGGGGTCAAGTAAGGGGCATAGGACAGGTTAGTGAGCCGCATCCTCCCCGTACAGTGGGGCTTCCGAATCTCTGCCAACTGGCTCGAATCGTTAACTCTTACGGATATTTGCCTAGGGCAAAGCCTGGCTGCTCGTCGGGATCCGTCTACTTCCGCGCAAGTTCGCAGTCGACGCCCGCGCCGAGAAAGATCAAACCCCGCTCATCTGTAAATAGTGCCTTGTCGCACCAGCCCTCTTTGTTGCCGTTATCCAGCAAAGGTCAACGAGATTTGGTAATGCGCACCGTCCAGACTTGTAGTTACGGTCACCCGAAACGATTGCAAATGCTCGAGCCTGTCTGCTTTTCCGTCGCGCCAGTTAATGAATGCGTCAGGGCTCCGGAATGATGAGAAAAGGCAAATATCGTAGGTTCATTGGTGGGATGTTAAGCGGGATTGTCTATTCTTTGTCGCGTCGTTCGATTCGCGGTGTCGCTGGCGCGCCATCTCTCATTGGCGCTTTTGATTTATTCGTGAGGCCCGGCTAGAGGCGGCAGGTTTGGTGAGAATGTCGCGCGGCCCCCTTGTCCCTCCGGAGAACAACCATAGCGGAGTTTTTGGGATCGCTGCCGCAGTTACGCACGACCGAACAGTCGCGAGACCTCAATCGCACGTTCAAGGCAGGTTACCGTCGCCAGGATTATTTGCGGAGTAGATGTTTCTTCTCTTTCCCAGGAAGCACGGATCGGTTCGAACGGGCCAAACCGTTCCTTCCTAACCCAGCCGAGGACATTGCCGAGTTGCGTGCCTTTTGCCGCAGCATCAGGTCGCATTGGTAGCCACGGAAGCCAGCAGCGGATACGAGAAGACCGACCACATCGACACCTGGGTGATCGGGTGGTTTGGCGCCGTCAAGGGCACTGCACCCGCTGCACCAGCTGGTGCTGAACAGGAGCGGTTCAAAGCACTGGTCACGCGAATGAGTCAGCTCATTGAACCGCGGATCGCTCTGTTCTCCTTGGTCCGAACCTTCCGCACAACAAAAAAAGGGCGCCCTGAAATCCAGGGCGCCCTTTCGAAGCCTTCCGCCTGAGATACAGGCGAAAGGGAATAGGATTTAGAAGAGAATCTTCATCGACAACTGCAGCGAGCGGGCGTTGCTCGGGAAAAAGTTGCTGAAGTTGTTGAAATTCTTGTTTTGCGGTTCAAATGCGGCGCGCGACGAGCCGGTAACACCCAGCGAATTCACCTGGTTCAAAGAACCGGCGATAAACTGGGGGTGGTTAAAGAGGTTGAACGCCTGCATGCCGAACTCCACCCTGTATCTTTCACCGAATGAGATACGTTTGACGGCGGAAAAGTCAAAGTTATTGATCGCCGGCATCAACTGGGTATTCCGTCCAGCGGTGGCCAAAGCGCCATAGTACGCCTGAATGTACTTAGCCTTCGGGTTGTTCGCCAGGTAGCCGACTACGTTATCCACAACGTCGACCCCTGGAGTGCAGTTGGAGGAATCGTTTGCCGCAACTCCTGTGCAGAAAATGTTGCCCAATACACAGTTGACAGACTGATTGGGAACGGCACTTGTGCACAGCGGAGATACTCCGCTGCCAGTAGTGCCTGAACCGCTGGGGTTGAAAATGGGACGATCGCCCGCCGGATCACCATTCAAATTGGCATCCACACCATCCTGTACCGTACCCCATTCGCCGGATTGGTACGTGTAAACTGGCGAGAACTGCCAGTTACCAAGGCCGTTCCTCACGAAGAAGTTGCCGGTCTTAAAATAGGGCACGTCATACAGCAGGGCCAACGTAAACCGTTGCCTGTGGTCCAGCGCGGAGTTTGCGCGCTCGATGGCCAGATTCGTAAAGTCCTGCTGGCGCCGGGGAGTGATGTCAGTTGTGTGAAAGTCTGCCGTGCTGTTGTCAATCAAATGACTGTAAGTGTAAGCGGCGACGAACTGCAATCCGTGACTCATCCGTCGCGTCACTTGGAACGCCAAACCATGGTAGGTAGACGAACCGTCTGGTTGGAAGGACGTCAAGGCATTCTGGAATCCGGCCAGATCATACTTTGGAACAAGTCCGTCTGTCGTGCCCTGTGCGGGGTAGGCATAGTTTAGGATTCCGTTCAGGTTAAACGGGCTGGCGTCCAATGTTGCCTGGCTGGGTGCGGCAGTATAGGTTGGCAAGAACACCTGAGAGTTTACAGCATTGGCAAGCGTGATGATCTCCTGGACATTCAGGTGAATGCCCCTTGTCCCAACGTAGCGAGCCTCAACCGTGTAGTCTTTCAGGAAGTTATGCTGAATGCCCAGGGACCAATTGAGGGACTTCGGGTCTTTCACGTTCGGCTGATAGTAGGTCGTCGTACTGGCCCTGGCGTCAGCCGCTGTTGCGTATGTTTTTGTCCCTCCGGAACCCGGCGGCAATCCGCCGTTAGCCAGGAAGTTTGGTGTAATCACACTCGCCTTCGTGTTTTCAGTCACGCTCAACTCCGGCGGCAGGGACAAAATGCCGATGTTGTCGTAGTGCACGTCATACGCGATTCCGAAACCGCCTCGAATCGATGTGTCTCCCTTGCTTCCCGGCGAATACGCGAATCCAACGCGTGGGGCCCAATCGCCCTTTGGCGCGCGGGGTTCGGTGAAGTCCAGGAGGCCAGGCACGCTGATCAGGCTGCCGTCAGCGGCAACATTGTTCAGCGACTGGGAGCGAATGCCAAATGGAGTTGTGGTGTATTCATAGCGCAGTCCGCCGTTTACGGTCAGGTGCTGCGTCATGCGCCAGCTGTCATTTAGAAAGAAATACACCGCTGACTGGTCTGCGTAATAGGTTGATTGTCCCACGCTGCGTTGCCCGAACAAGTCGGGGCTCAGGTCTTGCAGGTACTGTTGCAGCGAGTTGTATTGATAATCGCCGCGGGCGCGTTGGGTAAACGATTGAGGGGAAATCAACTTACGTCCCTCAATACCGAACTTCATCGTATGCTTGCCTTTCGTCCAGGTCACCGCATCCGAACCTTGATATGTGTTCTGAATCGTGAATTGGGGCGCGTTTCCGTCCGGCCCGATGTTAACTCCACCCAAGGTAATGAGTGTGATATTCGGGAACGAGTCCAGCCCCGGGAAACTGAAGTTGCCGGATGGCGTTACGTTGGTGAAACGGTTGTAACCGATGCGGAACTCGTTCGTCACCGTCGGACTGAACGTGTGGTACTCGTTGATCGCCACGAGATGGTATTTGGTTGGCGAAGGGAGATAGAACGCCGGCAGAGACGCGGCCGTGTCGATTCCCACCGCCCGGTTGTAGATGTACCTTCCACGGACCTGATCCTTGCTGGAGATATTCCAATCAATACTCCCCAGTGCCGCCCAATTGTTCAAGAAGTTTGGCCCAGCCACTTGAATAACGCCTTCTGGAACTGTGACGCTGCCATTACTGCCTGTGACCACCTCTGAACCTGGTGTCGCAGGAGCGCCGCAGGTACCTGACGTGTCTACCGCAGCTGCTGTCGGAATGTATTTCTTCATAATCGCATAGTTAGTTGCCGACAGTCCGGTAAGACTGTCCAGCGCCGCGTAGCCCGCCGAAGTTGGTCCGCAGACAGGGGCCCCAAGGATCGTGGCTTGGCCGATCGGGTTGTATTCCACTGACCCAAAGAAAAACAGTTTGTTCTTCAGGATTGGGCCGCCCACTGTGCCGCCAATTCGGTTGTTGTCAAAACGTTGATTTGAAGTGAACCCGCTGTTGCGAGTCGATTGGTCAACGGCGTTGAAATTTCGATTCTGCGAATAGATATACGCCGTGCCATGGTAAGAGTTCGTTCCGCTCTTAATCACCTGGTTAAACTGCCCGCCCGAAGAGTGACCGAATTCAGGTGAAAAATCATTCTGCAGCAACGTAAATTCCGCCACCGCATCGTTCGGCACATAGACCAGGGGCCCAGTAACGGACTTATCGTTATTATCGACGCCCTCGATCATGAAATTGTTGTTCCTGGGCCGCTGACCGCCAACGCTCGGGCCCGTACCCGCTCCGATTCCCCCGCTGCTGGCTACTCCCGCACTCAAAAGCGAGAGGTTTATCACGCCCAAGCCCACGGTGGCCGAGGGAAGGTCCGCCATCTGCTTCTCTTCGAAAGTCGTCGACACTTGCGAGGTGGTGGTGTCCAGAGCCTGCGCGGCTCCCAGCACTTCAACCGTCGACACCGAGCTCCTCACTTCCAGCGTGATCGGAAGCGTCTCAATCTTGTTCAGCTCGATCCGCACCTTATAGATCTTGGTCGTCGCGAAATTCGCAGCTGACGCTGAAATGTTGTATTCCCCCGCAGGCAGATTGCTCAGTCGATATTCGCCCAACGAGTTCGCCTGGGTCGTAGTCTTGACATTCGTATCGACGTTCACCGCCTCAACAGTTACGTTGGGAACGACCGAACCGGTTTTGTCGTAAACTGTACCGATCAAGTCTCCGCTGATGATCTGCGATTGCGCGGTGCCACCAACCAGTAATCCTACCATCAAAACCACCACACCCATCCAGCCTAGAAAATTCCTCTTACCCTGATAACTGTGATCCATACGCCCTCCTGAGGCTTGAATCCCCAAAAAAACACACATCTCCTGCAACATCCAAGAGATATAAAGCAAGCGGTCAATCCAAATTCCGGATTTACCAATGCCCAATCATTTTTTTTGCTGCTCGTTGAATCGGTACAACAGTGCAAAGCAACCGTTGACAACATCACTGCAATTTTTTTTCCAAACAGTAAACTATGAAGATTTTCAGCGGATGTCTAAACCATTATTTTTGTTAACTTTACGGACTTGGTATCAAACGGTCTCTCCCTCATAGCAAGTTTTTCTACACTTCCAGGTACTTTCTATTGTTTTTGGTAGACGCGCCTGCTTCCTTTTCATCCATAAACTTGTTTTCCTTCGCATTAAATCTCATTCTGAAAGGGTATTGTCTGCCATTGCCGCCGCGCATCCAACGAGCGGCCGGGGTCATGCGAAATCGCGCAACGTTTTATGTCTCTGGTGGCGTCTTAAATTCTGGAGGGCTTTATGCTTCGACGGAAGTTGCTCTTCCCTGCACTTTCTCTTCTGCTCTTGTTCACCTTCGCCTGCAACAACAAGCCGAGCGATGACTCCGTCACCACCAGCATCAAGGCCAAGCTTTATTCCGAGCCGCTGCTGAAGTCCGCCTCGATCGACGTTGTGGCCAAGGACGGTATTGTCACCCTCACCGGCCAGGTGCCCGATGATGCAGCCCGCCTCGCCGCCCAGCACATTGCCGCAACCACGCCAAGCGTGAAGACGGTTGTCGACCAGACCACCATGGCGCCTCTGGCTTCGGCCACGACAGCGACAAATTTCCCGCCGCCTCCGCGGCCTGCGAAACCAGCGCGCCCGGCAAAACCCCCAAAAACTCCAGCCATACCTGCTCCTCCGGCGCCTTCCCCGGCCCCTACTCCGGCGCCAGCTCCGGCTTCCGATCCCAGTCCTGGTCCTCTTCATGACCCAGCCCCCGAAAAACCTTCGGCTCCAGCTCCGCCGCCTCCCCCACCTCCGCCGCAGCCGGTAACTGTCTCCATTCCGGAGGGCACCATCGTCACCGTGCGCACCATCGATGCCGTCGACTCCAACGCCAGCCACCCCGGCCAGTCGTTTCGCGCCTCGCTCGACGCGCCGATCGTTGTCGGCGATACCGTCGTCATTCCCAAAGGCCTGAACGTAAATTTGAAAATCGTCGACGCCAGCTCAGCCGGAAAATTCAAAGGCCGCAGCGAACTCACCGTTTCGCTCGACAGCTTCACCTATCAGGGCAGGACGTATCAGATCGCCAGCAGCGAC
>Ga0210383_10004764_pt1 | contig 12004 bp, 11 predicted proteins | sample IncBWC14OmetaG_FD_160072 | JGI IMG/M metagenome (GOLD analysis project Ga0210383, IMG submission 160072) | Forest soil microbial communities from Barre Woods Harvard Forest LTER site, Petersham, Massachusetts, United States - Inc-BW-C-14-O ...
CTTCGGCGCAACGCCCGCACAGTGTTCCTGTTCCAAACCCAATGCAACTCGCGCGAGTTCATGCGGTTTCTGCTGGCGGAACTTGGTGTGGAAGGGCCGGACCAGGATTTCGTGCACCTGCACGAACAGTTCAACCAGATGCTGTTGGCGGAATCACGCGCCGGGCGGCGCTTCATCGTGGTCATTGACGAAGCGCAAAACCTGGACGCTTCGGTGCTGGAGACAGTCCGCCTGCTTTCTGATTTTGAAACGCCGCAGGCCAAGTTGTTGCAGATCATCCTTTCGGGTCAGCCCGAACTGGCCGAGAAACTGGCCAGCCCGCGACTGGCGCAACTGCGGCAAAGAGTCTCGTTGCTCAATCGGTTGGCTCCGCTCTCGGCGGAGGAAAGCGGCCGCTACATTCAGCACCGCTTGCGCGTCGCTGGGTATTGTGGAGGGCAGTTGTTTGCTCCGCCGGCACTGAAGGCGATCGCGCAATTCTCGGCGGGGATTCCGCGCAACATCAATAACTGCTGCTTCAACGCTCTGTCGCTGGGCTTCGCGCTGGGGCAAAAGGTTGTGGACTTGAATGTGGTGGAGGAAGTCATCCGTGATTTTGATATTTCGGAGCATGTTTCGGATAATGCCGCGGCCGCGGGGGAGCGGGAGGTCCGATCTTCCGACTCGAAGCTGGATGCGGATTTGAGCGTCGCGATAACGGCCGCTTCGAAGATCAGCAGCGACACAATTGGAGTGGCGCCGGTTCCTGCCGCGAACGGTAGCCGTTCCGGAGCGCTAACGCCCGCCGAGGCGATCGCATACATGCAGCATCTGTCCTTGCAGTTGAAAGACTGGAAGCGCGGTTCGAGTTTGGCTTCCGATGGTGTTCGGTCGAGAGGCAAACCCGGCATGCTGGACTGAATGTATGAGCCGGAATTTCGCACTTTTACAAATCGTTGGGAAAGGGCAAGAGTACTTTCAAACCGCTAGCGAAACACCCGAACTTCTTGCCGTTCCGGTGCATCCGCTGGTTCCGAAAACATTTCCTCCCGATTCCGCCCATCAACCGTTGCCAGAGCAACTGGAGCGTGAACAACAGCCTCTGCGGTTTGAGATGGAAGGGTGGCAACGCGAGGAACTGACGAAGCTGGTGCGCGGCGTATTTCTGGCGCCCGGAGCTGAATCCAACCATAGTGTAGTCCTGGCCAGCAGCGAGTCCGGCAATGGCTGCAGCTGGATTTGCGCCCGCGCCGCAGAATTGCTGTCGACCCAGGTAGCTGGACGGGTTTGCCTGGTGGACGCCAACTTCGGGCGGGCCACGCTGCATGAGCACCTCGGGGTTCCCAACCATCACGGACTTTCGGATGCTCTGCGACAGGAGGGTTCGATGGGTGGCTACGTGAGCCAGTTGTCTCGCCGGAATCTGGCGTTGCTGAGCGCGGGCACCAATTTTTCTGCGGACCGTCCGGATCGAAGTGCGGATCGAAATGTGGCTGCTTCCGAGCGGATGCGCCGGCGCCTCCGGGAACTGCGCGCCGATTTCGACTACGTTCTGATCGATGGCGTGTCGCTGGATGTTGGCGACGAATCGATCGCGCTGGGGAAGATGACGGACGGCATCGTGCTCGTTCTGAAGACTCATTCCACTCGCAAGGAGCGGACGCGCAGCCGCGTGTGGGACTTGAAGTCTGCGGGAGTGCGGATTCTGGGAGTGGTTCTCAATCAACCTGCGTGCTAACTGGGTTGCTTCCGCATTACCGACTTCCGTGCACGCTGAAAAAGTGAGCCATGAAGTCAAGAAGGGACCAATCTCCGTGACGGGGCGGTTTGTCCCTGTGGTTACCGTGACTTCCCGGCTCTTCGCGGCGTGATAAACTTGCGCCAATCGCCAAGCCTGGTGAGGTTTTGGCGCAACCTGGACCTGCTCCCTCGGCCGGTTCAGTTCAAGAGGAATTCATGAAACCAGCCATCGAAGTAGACACACGTGTCTCCAGCGATCCTTATCAGAAGACCGTCCGCTGCCTGCGGTGCGAACAGCAATTCGAGCGCTACCAGTTGATGAAGGTGCATCTGATTCCGGGCAGTGGCAGTCACGGCCTCGCCATTCTGACCTGCGCCAAGTGCGGGCACGTGGAATTCGTAACAGAATCGAGTCCGCTGCTCAACTCTCTCGAGTTGGTTTCGGTAGACACGGGCGACGGCGACTAGGCGAACTTCTCCGCGATTCGCAAAGGAAAAATAAAAACGTGAAAGTTCTGGTGATCGGCGGTGCCGGCTATATCGGCAGTCACGCGGCCCGCGCTCTGCGGCGAGCGGGGCACCAGGTCATCATCTTCGACAATCTTTCTGCGGGATACGAATCGCTGGCCCGCGGCTTCGAATTGGTGAAGGGCGACGTGCTCGATCGTGCTGCGCTCGCGCAAGTGCTGCCTCGCGTGGATGCGATTATGCATTTTGCGGCCTTTGCGTATGTTGGGGAATCGGTTACGAACCCACAGAAATATTTTCATAACAACGTGGAGGGAGGATTGTCGCTGTTGAACGCGGCGCTCGAGGCGGGGGTGAAGAAGATTATTTTTTCTTCGACTTGCGCGGTTTACGGCGAACCGGCGAAAATCCCGATCGCGGAGGACACTCCGCGGCAACCGGTGAATCCTTACGGCGTTTCCAAGCTTTTTGTCGAGCTGGCGCTGGAGGCCTATGACCGGGCCTATGGTTTTCGCTATGCCAGTCTGCGCTATTTCAATGCGGCCGGTGCCGATGAAGGCGGGGAAATCGGCGAACTGCACGAACCGGAAACGCATTTGATTCCGCTGGCGTTGCGCGCGGCCGCGGGCCAGGGGCCGGAATTGCAGGTGTTTGGGTCTGACTATCCTACGCCCGACGGAACTTGCATTCGCGACTACATTCACGTCACCGACCTGGCTGACGCGCATGTGAAAGCTCTCGATCATCTGGCTGCGGGCAAACCTTCTTTCGCGGCGAATGTGGGGACGGGCCGCGGCGACTCCGTGCAGGAAGTTCTAGCCATGATCGAGGAGGTGACGGGAAACAAAGTTCCGCGGCGGGTGGTGGCGCGGCGCCCGGGAGATCCCCCGGCGCTGGTCGCCGATCCGCGCAAGGCGCAGGAATTGTTGCACTGGAAGGCATCGCGTTCGCTGCGCGATATTATTGCAACAGCCTGGAACTGGATGCAGAGCCAGACAAAAACAGAAAAAGTGCGTTAGTGGATACCGCGGTTGAGGACGAAAATTTCGAATGACCAAAAAACAAAAATCTTCACGCAATGATTTATCCGGCAAGCGCGTTGCGTTTCTTGGGGCCGGCAAAATGGGCGGCATTCTGTTGCAGGCGCTGCTCAAGCACGGGATGTTGTCGCCGAACCTGACCTGCGCAACCGTCGCGCACGAAGAGCGGGCCACGGCTCTGGCTTCCAAGTGGAACGTCAGAGTCGGCACCAGCAATGCCGAAGCGGTGAAAGGGGCCGATATCATCGTGATCGCGGTGAAGCCGCAAGTGGTGCAGGACGTGGTGAAGGAGATCAGCGGTTACGTCACGCCGAAGCAACTAATTATTTCGGTGGCGGCTTCGGTCCCGACTTCGCTGATTGAAAAGAATCTCGCGGACAAGGTACCTGTGGTGCGCGCCATGCCGAACACTCCGTGTTCGCAAGGCGCCGGCATGACCGCCGTCTGCAAAGGCGCGCATGCTTCCGCCGAGCATGTCGCGCTGACCTGCCGCCTCTTTGATGTAGTGGGACGCACGGTCGTCGTCGACGAAAAACACATGGACGCGGTGACCGGCCTTTCCGCCAGCGGTCCGGCCTACATTTACATCATTCTGGAATCGCTGGCGGAGGCTGGCGTAAAAGTTGGTCTGCCGCGCGATGTGGCCACCCTGCTAGCGGCGCAGACCACGCTGGGAGCGGCGAAGGTTGTGCTCGAAACCGGGGATCATCCAGCGTTGCTGAAAGATGCGGTGACCACTCCCGCCGGGTGCACCATTGACGCCATCCTCGAACTTGAGGAAGGCAAGCTGCGAGTCACGCTGATCAAGGCCGTCGTGAAGGCGGCGCAGCGGGCGAAGGAACTGGCCTACAGCTGAACGGAGCGCGAAGGCTGGCTGGTTCGCCGAGTGACACCCTTCGGAGTGGTACTCGCGCGGCGGTCAAAATGGATATTCCCAACTTGCGCCAGAAAGCGGACTCAGGCAACGTAGTCGCCCAGTCCATCCTCGGGAGCCTTGCCCGGATTCATGCGCAAGGGTTGGGCGTGCCAGCAGACTCTGGCTCGGCCCTCGAGTAGCACTCTGCGGCAGCCGGTCAAGCGGATCGGATCGCCGACTGCGAAGAACTGCGTGAAGCAAAGACGCATGTGGCGAACGCCAGATGATGCCACCATTCGCCATATTTTCATGCGTCCTACCCGAGTCCGAGATCGCGCGCCGCAGTATCGACGATCGATTTGCCAATCATGAGAGACGCAGTTGCGGCGGGTGAGGGAACGTTGAGCACATGCAACATCCTGCGCGACGGAAAGAATTGAAAGTCGTCGACCAGCGTGCCATCGGGCTTTAAGGCCTGCGCGCGGACTCCGGAACCTCCCGGTACCAAATCTTCCGCGCGCACCTCGGGAACCAGTTGCTGCAAAGCTTTCACAAACGTTCGCTTCGAGAACGAACGATAAAACTCGTGGAGGCCGCTGCGCCAGTTCTTCGCGGCCATGCGCCAGAACCCGGGAAAAGCCAGCGACGAAGTCATGTCGCGCAGGCTGATGTCGGAGTGCCGGTAGCCTTCGCGTTGCAGGGCGAGCACGGCGTTGGGTCCGGCGTCCACCGTTCCGCCGACGCGCCGAGTGAAGTGCACGCCGAGAAAAGGGAAACGCGGATCCGGCACGGGATAAATCAACGAGCGCACCAGAGACGCGCGATCTGGCACTAGATCGTAATACTCGCCGCGAAAGGGAACAATCATCACACCGGGCTCGTCACCCACCATACGGCAAACGCGGTCACTGAACAGTCCCGCGCAACTGATGAGAAAGCCAGCGGTGTAGGCGCCGCGTGAGGTTTCGACCACAATTTCATCCGAGTTGCGCTGGAGGCCGGTGACCTGCGTCGAAGTGAGAATAGTCCCGCCCTGCGCGGAAATTAACTCCGCATACTTCCCGCACACCGCGGCGTAATCCGTGATGCCCGTGGAGGGAACCACCAAAGCCCGCAGGCCGCTGGCGTGCGGCTCGATTTCGCGCAACTCCTCCGGTCCGATGAGGCGAAGTCCGCTCAGGCCGTTGGCTTCGCCGCGTTGCCGCAATTCTTCCAGGCGCGGCAATTCGGCTGCGCTGGTAGCGACGATGACCTTGCCGCATACTTCGTGCGGAATGCCGTGTTCACGGCAAAACTCCACCATAGCCGCGGCCCCGGCTACGCACAGGCGCGCCTTCTGCGATCCGGGCTTGTAGTACACCCCGGAGTGGATGACGCCGCTGTTGTGTCCGCTCTGGTGGCGGGCGACGCGATCTTCTTTCTCCAAGACCAACAGCCTAAGCTGCGGAAGGTGGCGCGTGATCTCGAGCGCGACCGCGAGGCCGACTATGCCTCCTCCGATGACAATTGCGTCGTAGCTGGTTTCAGACATTCAGGTTTCGGACACCGCTCGCGCCGGAACTACGTCGCGGCCGTGGATTCCAGCCGAGCCATGACAAATCACAGATTACGGATGCAGATCACCGATGCAGATTACAGATGGATGATACCGGGAACATGAAGCTCTCGTCACGGCAGGACGATGAGGGTGACCGTGGCGCTGTGGGTGAGCGAACCGGAGACACCATTGACGGTTACCGTATAAGTTGGCGCCTGAAGAGTGGTCTCAGAAACAGCTCCGCTGGGCGATGAGATGCCTGGCGCATCGCTCGCTGCGATCTGGAAGTTATAGATCTCGGGGGCTTGCGGTGTGGAGAGTCCCGCGACCGCAAAACTGGTGCTGGTAGGGGCTCCGATCGACGTACCGTTTTCATAGACGGTATAGGAGTTGACGCTGCAGCCCGAGGCTACGCTGGACGGCGCCCAATTCAAAGTTGCACTGGTACGGGTAATCGATGACGCGGATAAACCAGTCGGGACGCTGGGCGCGGCCCCGCAACTGCCTCCGGGGCTGATGCCGGTGCCTCCGGCGCAAGAGAGCAGCAGCAGTGCCAGGAGCAGCCCCACCAACAAAGTCAAAACGCTGCGCCAGCTTCGTCCCCTGCGGCGCCTGGTTCCCCACAGCACTACGATCCCCGGCATCGTCAGCTCCAATATGTAGAAGTAGAAGGCAAGGCCAGCGGCCCTTCAAGCGGACCCGGTGAATGACTCGCTCCAAGTATTGAGAGCATCGCCAACGGGAAGCAATCGAAAGTGGCACTATATTTCGGGAACGGACCACATTGGGAATCGCCGCCCTCCGCCCTGTACAATCGTTTTCGCGCTTTCCTAGGGAGCGCGGGTGCAAAGGACAATCATCCTGTGAAGCCTGCCATCCTCCGATTGCTGATTGCGTTTGTTTTTCTCGCCGCGAGTCTGAGCATCCCCTCGCCAGTTTCTGCGCGCGGCGGGGCAGATGAAAAGGTGTCGAAAGAAATCACCGTTGCGGCCGCCGCGGATCTAAGTGTCGCCCTCAAGGAAATCGCCGCCAATTACGAGAAGCAGTCCGGCGTGCAGGTGAAACTTTCCTTCGCCGCGTCCGGCGCTCTCACCCAGCAGATTCAGAACGGCGCTCCCTTCGATGTGTTTTTCTCCGCCGACATGGATTACCCTCGCCAGCTTGTCGCCTCGAACGATGCCGACGCCTCAAGTCTCTATCGCTATGCCGTGGGTGCTCTGGTGCTGTGGGCGCCAACCAGTTCACCGCTCGACCCGGAGCATCAGAGAATAAAAGTTTTGTCCGATCCCTCGGTGAAGAAGATTGCCATCGCCAATCCGCAACACGCTCCCTACGGCCGCGCCGCCGTGGCGGCTCTGAAACATTTCGGAATCTACGAGCAGGTGCAGGACCGTCTGGTGATGGGCGAGAACATCTCGCAGGCGGCGCAGTTCGTCGAGTCGGGCAACGCGCAGGTCGGGTTCATCGCTCTCGCCCACGCGGTTCCGCTGGCCCTGCGAGGCGAGGGCAAGTTCTGGAAAGTTCCGGCGGAGGCGTATCCCGCGCTGGATCAAGGTGTGGTGGTCGTCTCGCACTCGCCGCACAAGCGTGAGGCCGCGGCATTTGTGGACTACATCAAAACCAAGGATGCCGCCGACGTGTTGCGCCGTTACGGCTTTACCGTTCCATAATCAGGACTGCATGATCAGGACTGATCGAAAGATGACCGAAAGATTTTGAATGCCAGCGGCGCCTCGATTCATGCGGCGACGGCCGCCTCGGCTGTCCCGCGAAGCGAAGCGAGCGGCTGAGGAACGAACCGAAAACCATGTCCATCGACTGGCAAGCATTTTGGCTGACATTGCGGCTGGCGCTGATCGTATCCGCGCTACTGTTCGCCATCGGCCTGCCCATCGCCTATTGGATTGCTTTTTCGCGCTGGCGCTGGAAGTTCCTGTTCGAAGCAATCGTGGCCCTGCCCATTGTGCTTCCACCCACCGTGCTCGGTTTCTACCTGCTGGTCGCGCTCGGCCCGCACAGCCCGCTGGGGCGCTGGTGGATCTCGCTCACCGGGCATACTCTCGCCTTCACTTTCAGCGGTCTGGTGATTGGCTCCATTGTCTACAGTTTGCCATTTGCGGTGCAGCCCTTCGCGGCGTCGTTTTCCAGCATCGACCGCAGACTGATTTCTGCCTCGGCCACGCTCGGCGCATCCCGGCTGAAAACCTTCTTCCGTGTGACGGTTCCGCTTTCCAAGCCGGGACTCATCACCGGTGCGGCCCTGACCTTCGCCCACACGATGGGAGAATTCGGAGTGGTTCTCATGGTGGGAGGAAATATTCCCGGCGTTACCCGCACGGTTTCGATTGAAATCTTCGACCAGGTGCAGGCTTCGAACTACGCCACGGCCAACGCGACGGCCTTGCTCCTACTGCTCATCTGCTTCGCCCTGCTGGCCATCGTCTATGGCCTGAACCGGAGGCCTTGGCTGATCGCTCCCATCCATGGACATGGACAAAGATAAGATAGCGTCCCGCGACCTTGAGGCGCACGTGTGCAAGCGAATTGCCACGGCATCCGACTTCGCGCTCGATGTGGATTTCGATGCTGCTCCTGGCTTCACCATCGTGTTCGGCGCATCCGGAGCGGGCAAGACTACGCTGCTCGATTGCATTGCCGGGTTGATCGAGCCGGACTCCGGCCGCATCGCGATCGGCGATCAAATTCTGTTCGACGCGGCAGAACGCATCCATCTGCCGGTCGAGAAACGCAACATCGGCTACGTTTTTCAGGACCTCGCATTGTTCCCGCACCTGACCGTCGAAGAAAACGTGGAGTATGGGCTATCACACTTGCCGCGCGCCGAACGCAACCAGCGCACCGCTGCAATTCTTGCTGCATTTCGCGTTCCCCATCTGGCGCGTACACGTCCCGGCAAAATTTCCGGCGGAGAGCGTCAGCGCGTGGCGTTGGCGCGCGCTCTGGTCACCGATCCTGTCATGCTGTTATTAGACGAGCCGCTGGCCGCGCTTGACGCCGCCACCAAATCCCGAATCATCGACGATCTGCGCGCCTGGAACGAAGCCCACCGCATCCCCATTCTCTATGTCACGCACAGCCGCGAAGAAGTGTTTGCCCTCGGGGAAAGCGCGCTGGTGCTCGACCACGGACGTATTTTGGCTGAGGGCACGCCGCACGAGGTGCTGAGCGCGCCGCGACAAGAAACCGTAGCCCACCTTGCCGGATTCGAAAATATTCTGGATGCGACCGTTGAATCGCTGCACGCCGATCGTGGCACCATGACCTGCCTCCTGCACCAGGGCGAGTCCAGAGATCCCGAGGGGCGAATGCCGCTTCAACCAGAGCGAGTCGCATTGGAAACGCCGCTGGTGCGCGCTGAACCTGGATCTTCGCTGCGCGTCGGCATCCGCGCCGGCGACATTCTGCTGGCGATTATCCCGCCAGTTGGGCTCAGCGCAAGAAATGTGATTCCCGGCGCTGTGATTTCGATCGAGCGCCGAGACGTGATGATTTCCGCTCGTGTGAACTGCGGCGTTGAATTGGAGGTCCACCTCACCCTGGCCGCACGCGAATCGTTGTGCCTCGAACCCGGCCGCGAGGTCTGGCTGGTAATCAAAACCCATTCGTGCCACCTGATGCAGAAGTAAGACTCCCGCGTCGGCGTCTTAGTTCTCACCTCTGACCTCTGACGCCTGATCCCTGACCCGTGCCTCTTGCACCTCACCTCGCTCCATCTCTACAACAGCAACCCACTGCCCCTTACGTGCCTCAGCAAACACGATTCGCCCGCCCAGAATGCGAGCCACTGCGGCCGGCGGTAAATCACGATGGAAGCCAAAGAACTTCGTCTTCAGTTCCTCCCATCGTTTCGAATGACCCAGCAATTCCCGGGCAGGTTCGTACTTGGTCGAAAAAACCAGCGCAACGTCGAAATTCTCGCGGAAATCAGCTGCCGAAAAGACTTCGTCCACCGAGAAGTCTTCAATGCGTACCACCCGCATGGGCCGTGTAACGTAGCCCAGCCAAGGACGAGTCAACTCGTCCGACGCCGGCCATGCCGTCAGCGCGCGTGCCATGGGATAGCGCGCCTCAAGAAACGTTTCTCCATCCTCATGCAGCTGGATGTAATCGCGATATGCCAGATTATCTTCCGGCGAAAATCCATAAGGAGGATTCCAGAACCACGCCGCCACAAATGCCAGCAGAATCACGCCAACCATTGCCGGCCACATACGCACTCGCCGCCGGAGCGTCGAAACCGCTAGAATGATTACCAGCGGAATCATCGGCAGCAGGTAGCGCGCCAGCACGGCTCCGCCGATTAAAGCCAGGGCGACTACGTAGCTAGCCACTACCGTCAGAAAAGCCATCTGAACCGGAATCGCGATGCGTTCCCGCTGCATACCGTCGTCATCCAGCGCCGGCAGAAACATGGCCAGCAGCATTGCCAGGGTCAGCACCCACAGATGGAGATAGCCGAACGCCTGCCATAGCCGCAGTCCCAGCGCTAGCACAAAGCGTCCCAGGCTGAGCGTAGCCGCCACGTTGTAGCGAAAGTATTCAGGATTGCCAAATACATATCCCGTCCGGCTGTAGTGAAATGCGTACCACGCGATTAGGGGCAGAAGCGGAATCAGGAGCCCCATCAGCAGTCGTGCTGAAAGTATTCCAGGTCGCCCTGCTGGCCCGCCTACAACCGCTTCTGTGCTGGCACTGGAGTTCTCAACCGGGAATCGACACAGCAACGTGTACCGAAGAATCTCCCAGGCGACCAATGACATCGGCGCCAGGATCGCTGTTTCCTTCGACAGCGCGGCCAGCGAGAACCAAAGAGCAAACAAAAAAACGCGGCCCTCCAAGTAGGCGCATAGTCCCCAGATCGTGAACCCAGCGGCTGCCAGATCGACATGCGCCATGGAACTCTGCGCAAAGAACACGGGATAGAGAGCGGTGCACAACGTAGACGCAACCGCGACCTGCAGGTTGGCCACACGCTCAGCCAGCCGAAAAACTCCTAGCAAAGAAAACGCCGCCACCACCAGCATGGCCGATCGCGTTACCAGCGGATCGTACCCCGCAAGTTTCCACCACATTGCCAGCCAGCACAGCACCAGCGGCGGGTGCGCGTTTGAAATAGTCGTGTGCGGAATCAGGCTGCCGCTGAGAAGAATGTCCCGCGCCGCCGGTACGTAATAACCAGCTTCGTCCCAGAAATACGGCAAGCGCAGTAGAGGCGCATGCAGCAGAAAAATGAACGCGAAGATGATGGCAAATACCAGGCCCGGGTGCGGCCGGTAGGGAACTATTACATTCCGGTCGCCGAGGTCCTGTCCCGGGGAAACTGCCCTGCGTATCCATGTGGACGCGGCGCGCCGAACTCCCACCCTAGTGCACCGGCCCGCTCGGCCCCATGCGCGGGTCGAGCTTGATCTCTCCGAATGCGCTCTCGTAGCCGGCAATGTTCTGCTGCAACAGCCCCAGCAACGCCTTGGCCTGCTGTGGACTCAGATAGATCCCTTGAAAATTGCGGATTTCCACCTGGGTTTCCGTCTGCTGCTGCAATGTACCGAAAACCAGAAAGAAGTCCCAAATGTTGACCCGCATTTGCACACTGTTCGCGTAGCCCTCCCGGTAGTTCGGGTCGCCCACCAGCTTCACATTAGGTTGCGTTGGAATGGTCATAGCAACGCAGTGTAATGAGTTCCACGGTCGAAAGGGAAGGCCAGGCCCTGGAAATCTGCGCTTACGCCGAGCTCGTTGCTACGAGCCCGGATTCCAAAAGCCGTGACAAAAACTGTCAATCATTGGTCGTTTATGGCTGCTTACCGGTCCCCAGAGCCCGGTGAGAATAGGTCCTGATCTTAAGTTTGTACTGAAAACAAACGACTTATGTGGCATTCGCCGGTTCCATTCCGGGAAGCCAACTGGCTTTGAACGTGCGATACAGTTCATGTATTCGATTTGGACGAACCAGTGAGGTCCTATGACCGAACAACCCAACGCCGGGCTGACTGAAGAAATCTCTCTTCCCGAGAACTTGCTGCCCCTGGAAACCATTCTGGGACATGGAGTTACGCCCATGGACGTTTCCATGGTCCTGGCCAAGATATTTCGCGTGCAGTACACAGAAGTGGCTCTGCTGCGGTTAGAAAGCGGTCTGCTGCGGTTCGTTTTCCCGGAGCATCTGCGCACCACGGGGGCGATTCCGCTTTCCAGCAAAGCGGTTGCGGCACACACGGCTTTGAGCAAAAAAGCCGAGATTTTCAACAATTTTGCGCGCGTAAAGCACGCCAGCATCTTCGAAACGATCAAGCCGAATGCGACCGATTCGGAAGAAGCGGCGGCGCCGAATCCCATCCAAAAGTTGATGTCCGTTCCCATCAT
>Ga0210383_10004771_pt1 | contig 11994 bp, 15 predicted proteins | sample IncBWC14OmetaG_FD_160072 | JGI IMG/M metagenome (GOLD analysis project Ga0210383, IMG submission 160072) | Forest soil microbial communities from Barre Woods Harvard Forest LTER site, Petersham, Massachusetts, United States - Inc-BW-C-14-O ...
TACATAGGTCTCAAAATCTGCCCAAATCCGTCCGGATGAGAACAGACATACAAAAATTTCAGCCCAAATTCGTCCGGACGCCGCACATACTTATGGGGGGACATTCGGGGGTCCTGTTCCCTCGCATGATCTACACCATAATCAACATCCTTTAGCCTAAGCGATCACGGTGCTTCTTTCTATATCGTGAAGGGTGATGTTACTTCTATCGCAAAGTGCACGGAAAATACTGCCCTCTTTGTTGAAGAGAGACCGTGGGGTGTCAAATTCCTGCAAAAATGGTCGCTTCTCAAATGGCAGGAACATTGAAGGTAGTCAGCTTACTGCAACATTACCCGAATCCAGAACCAGAATGCGGTCATATGATAATATGGTTCGCAGGCGATCTGTGCGAGGTTGGTTTCATTTTGATGCAGGAACGAGTAACTAGAAACTTACGGGCTATGCACAAAAGTGTTCGGTCCGAAAATTGGGTCTGGATGGTACGCTGAATTTTGTTGTCAGTTTCGAGGTCTACGGAGGCCCTATTCAAGACGCGTAAATTAATGACAAAGGGGGGGAGTGCATCCTTACGTCGCCTCGTCCAGAATGACAACCCTGGTATCCTTCACCAAGGCGCGGGCAAGACTAAGCAGAGATCGTTCTCCGACACTTAAGTTTGCCCCTTCGGGTTCGATTATGGTTTCGAGGTTGATCCGACTTCGGGAGGGGTTATTACCTGAACCATCGTGTTCCACCATTAAATTTTCTGTGCTTGATGGTTGATTTTCCACCAAAAAAGAGCGGTGAAGAGAAGCCCACAATCGAGCATCGTCGTATACGGAGAAAGGATCTAGATTCGTCCTCACGGTCCCTAGGTAACATAAGTAATTAAATTGATTGCGCAGTCACTGAAACTGACATACCACTGAACAGTATAGGCTGAAAGATACAGCTCGATTTAGCCAGCATGCACGAATGCTCAATAAATATCGTATACCTACATCCTGGGGAATTATTGAAAATTTTGACCGCAGATCCTTGAGGCCAATCTTTGAAATGTCAACCCTGTTAAAGCAGTTAAGATGCGAGAAACACTTGAGAAGTTTCGGCCTACATACCCGTCGACAATAATGGAGCCGGAATATTCTACTAAGCGAAGCAAGGTTAAAGCCAGGGAGGATTTTCCCGCGCCGGTCCTCCCGACAACACCAATCTTTTCCCCTCCGTTGATACTCATCGAAATTCCATGAAGGACGTTGGGTAACCCGGGCCTATAGCACATCACAACGTCTCTGAATTCGATAGCACCACGCATCGGCCAATGATGTGGTGGCTTGCAGCCACTGATTTCATGCGGAGCTTCCTGTTCGATGGAATCGCCTTCACTGTAATGAACAACTAGATAGCAAATTAACCTCCGTAGCACATTCTATCATGCTTCTCACCTCTCTCTATGGAGTTCATATAATTCTATGGGGTGTGTGATTAGCCTATCTGGGCAAGTCGAAAATGCTTGTGCCTAACCTCCACTTCTGCGGACTGCCTCGTGACTAGCCCGCAGAGTTGGGTAAGTGACGCTTTGCAGACTATATCAGAATGAACCCATTACAAGACCGGAGATAAAACGTTACTGGTATAAGTTAAGACTAGGCCAATCTGTGCTGGACTTATTCCAGAGACGCCAACGACTGCAAAGAGAGCAACCTATAGCCGAGTGAGACAGTGATAATACCAAGTAAAACCGACGTACGATAAACACCATAATCGCACCAAGAAAGTCCAATCGGATTGCCAGCCATCTGAAAAGACGTTTACAATGCTGAACATCTTAAACCACGGTGACTAATCACCTTTGATTGGTGATTGTGAGAAACAATGCTCGATTTTCCAAGTCGATGTAGTATTTATTGTCCCGGATAAATTGTGGAATCTCGCCATAACTACGTATAGTGGGTAGACCGGTCAAGGACTCGGAAAAATGTGCATAGAGCACAGGAACGAAACATTGAATCTAAAACATGGAATACGTTAATAAAACCACGCGTCCACACAATGAATACTGACCAAGTCTTTTCATTTCTCGAGCGCTGGTTCGGTAGAACGCAGCAAAGTAGCTGTACCCAAGAAAGATGCCAAGTGCCGCAATAACTGTGATGAAAAAGAAGTGACTCTCTGTGACTCACGGATCAATTGCCACTTACTGAAGTAGTGCTCAAGGACAGTAATGATGAGGACGGATCCGACGACATTAGCCATTATGAGCACAACTAGGGATAAAAATGAGCGTTGACAAGTAGAATAAATTAAAGTTACGAACACATTCTCATGGACACTAATTGGGTGAAATTTGCCTCCGGTCAGCTTTGCACAAACAACTTGGTGAAACATGCTATCTCACCCGGAAGTTGATTATCAATCGCTGCATAGGAAGAGATGGAGCAATACAACACAACAACCAGAATAACAGCTTACTGTCAATGTCTTTCCCGAAGACCCCTAGAATTCGCCCCATGGGCTACAACCAACAATAAAGGTCCCTGACGATATTTGAGTTACTTAGAAGCTCACCGTCGTGTCAAAAAATGACATGGGAGCATAGAAAATGTTGTGTACAGCGTCGCGATGAAGATTTTGGGACACAAGGGACGATAACACATCCATTGCAAGGCCACTACCGATTGATGATGAACAATACTTTGAACGAGCAGATAGAAGAGAGGGACATACAGCAAGAGTGTGAACACTCCCTGCGATATACCCAAGCAGGCGAAAAGGATTTGATAAAAACTATAAGGCCGATTGAAGGCACTGAAGGGAACACTTCACAAGTGGCATCATATACACAGATTTTGTTCGGCCTACTCTGCTTGCCACCAAACCAAAGTATAAGAGTTCAGAATCTGGCTGCCCTGCATAAGTAAAATGGCCAGTAAGATCAGAGGAACAGTCAGGTATCCTCGCCCAGCAGCGAGGTAAGTCCGGTAGACTGAATGAAATCTCCAATCAGTATAGGAAAGTGATTTGAAAAATGGAAAGGTGTTTACTGTTCCAAGACACTGAGCCGGTTGTGCGCTTTTCTTTTACCATGAGGCGTCCTGCCTTGGACGATTTCAACTTGGCTTCATCCACGGCAGATGATATTTGAGAGTTTTCATCAGGTTGGAACTGCTCATTAATCCCGCCGAATTCTCTGTCAAGACGGGCAAATTCTCCGTTGTTGGTGAGTAGTTGTTGGTAAGACCCATGTTCAGCAATGCGTCCGTCGCTAAGAGTGTATATATAGTCGCATTGCGATAGGAAATGCAGAGCATGGGTGACGAGAATGACAGATTTTCCCCGGCTTCGCAGGGAACCGAGGATGGCCCCATGAAAAAGTGTCTTCCCGACGTGGGCATCAACTAGACTTGAAGTGAGTTTGATTCAAAAGGTAGCACGTTAAAGGATCGAACCAGCGGACAAGGGATCATCGAAAATAACGATGTCAGCGTCATAATACAGGGCCCTAGCAATGTTGATCTGGGATTTAAGATATGAGATGGCTTTCATTGAGAGGTGAGGAGAGACGAGCTCACTCGCTGCTTTTGACCTCCACTTAGGTTGATACCCTTCTCACCGATCTCACATAAGCATAATGGTTAGCTGTGGGTGCAGAATTGGGAAAATGAAGCATCGACACCTCAGTCAGATCTCCATCAGGAAGGACTTGCAAGTCTGGGAGAAGACAGGCCGATTTCACAATATGCCAGTATCTGTCTTCGTCGAATGGTTGGCCGAAGAGAATGTTGTCCCTCTAAAGTTGTTATTAATCAATCACGAGATTCACGGAAACGAAACCATGTACCACGGTAGCATTCTGAATCCAGGCAGTTTGCGGGCAATAAGCCACACGGCCACCGAAAGAAAACTCTCCACGAAGTTTTCTCATCTCTCCAATAAGTCCTTGAAGCAAGCTGGACTGTGGTTCGATGAGTCGAGACTGTTGGCCACAAGAAACCAATGCTAATACCTTTCCACTTCCTACGCGACCCACTACGGCTATGAGATTTCCTCGAGGAATGGACATATTGATATTTTGGACTTGAAATGGACGATCACTTGTCTCGATGGCCGCAGGAGTTTGTCCATGTCCATTTGCGACATTTGGTGACGGAAGTCCTTCCCATTCAAATGTTGCATCCTTAACTTGCAAAGCCAAATTTTGGGTGGGCTCAATAGTGAAAGCAACATCCGCTACCACTTCCGCATGGAAAATAGGACTCAGTCTTGCGAGCGCGTTCCGGGCGTCAGCAGTTGCAGATAGCGATCGAGGCAAGAACAGCATTGGTTGACGAAGAAGCTGAGTCAGGGTCAACATTCACAGCACTTTCTTTTCATGCTAGAAGTGCAAGAGTTTGCATACCTGGAAAAGACTTAGAGAAGCAAAGATCGCGGCTACGTCGAAGCTGTGGGCTGTGCGAGTATAGGTCACAAATGCTAGAGTTGAAGCAATCGCTGGAACAGAAAATGCAAACGCCATGCTGATGTCGGTAACGCGTCGTTAGAATGGCCCAGGCCTTGCGCTGATTTATTGAAAGAAAAACCCACTTTGCAGACTGTGAGTTTAGAATCTTCCGAATCCCACGGAGCTCATTTCTTCTAATGTCGTATATTCCTGGAGAAAGCATGAGCGATAGTTATGGCTACGGAGAGAATGGGGACTCACGTTTCAAAAATGGTAGCTCATAGGAAAAGTATTTCACGACACGCATTGCACCTAACCCAAGAAGTAAGTGACTTGATGCGGTTCAAAAGATGCAATCGATATCCACTCAGGACTTCAAGCAGAGTCTTCGCTCCCTGGTCTGTATATTTCATCATATTCCGGCGGACTTTGAATTGATGAGCCATTACTCTTTCTTGGATGGGGCCCATAAACAAAAATAACAAAAATCCGGCCAACGCTGAGGCGCCCAGCTAGTTGATTTTTATGGATGGGAATCGATCAGGTACGGCATACCGGGAAGTGTGCGTGAAACATACTTGCAGGACCAGAATAATGAGGCAAACAGTTATTTGAATCGGAGCTGTCCAACCTGAAGATCGTACCACACGATCAGCAAGGATTTACGAATGATGTAAGGAGAATATTAAGCATGTCAGAGTTATAGACGTCCGCGGGTACAATGTTTTCTTCTACAGAAAACACTCACTAGCGTGCTGTATAGATAGTAGACAGAATGAGAAATGCATTCACACATTCGAAGGACGAAAGTCGTCTATACTCACAAACCACTGGGCACAAGCATCAATCCGGCTCACCTGGGTTCTCACATCAAATAAATCCTCGAGTGAGCAACGGAGACGTACATCAGTTGAGATATGATTGAGGAGAGCGGAATTTGACAACTTCGTTCGCGCCTTCCCGGTGAGACTAACACCACGTTTGTAAATCGAGTTAATGAGTGCCGTCCTAGCAAGCACACCGGTTGTCATTGAGCGCCAGAAAAACTTGCGACATTGCATGAGAAACCCAAGGAAAACTTCATAACGCTGATGAGGTACATACTTGATGCTGCGCGATGCTTGTCATGACCACTATACAGAATAATCCAATGGCCATGGCGATCCCTCGGCCAACATTGGGGGGTTTTGTCCCGTTCTTCTTGGAGGCAGCTCGTTCTTGTCCAAAATGGATGATGGCCTGTGTACAGGTCAGAAAAAAAGGCGAATATTTGACCAAGACAATACCTTGACAACTAGCGGACCCATTAGTTGGCTGATATCTACACGAAATTCATCCACATCAAGCTGAAGGACCACAAGATCGATTTGTAAATACCTGCAAACACCTAGAGGTTCATGAGCTTTCATCTCCAATGAAAGAGCAAAAAACCGACCTTATAGCCTCCCCCAATCCAGAAAAGGTGACCAAATGTGTCGTTCAGTGCCCAAGCCAAACTGGGCTCTTTGCGACCATCGACTTCTCGCCATCGCTTTTCTAGAAAAACACGACGGTCGGAGTAGTTGACTCCGGCGTGGAGGGCTTGGATCGCCCAGCTGACACGCTTGACGAGACCAGGCCTAATTTCGCCTTTCGCAAGTTTTGTGTTCCAAGAGTTGGCTTCTTTCAATCTGCGAATCCAAGCTTCGTCTAATTTAGCGGAAAGGAAGCCTGATTCTCGCGACTCGTCCATCTTCCATAGGTCGGACGCCTGTAGCGTTCTTTGGTATCCCAAGACCTACAAATAGATGGGATGACAAATAAATTGTAGGAAAAGGGAACTCTTGGTGCAATCATCCCAACTGACCATCAAGGGGGTGATCCAAGAATAAGTCAATTGGGAGAATAAGGACGCAGTCACGATTGGGATGACCTAGATAAGTCCAGATAAACAATGGCAACAAGAAATGTAATGCGGGTCAACTACCGGAGCATCTGCGAGAGAGCTGCGTGGAGGAGGTGGGGGGTTGCGTGGAACCCTGAGATGTGGTTCATACGACGTGACAAATGACAATTCGACAGGAACGTACCACAACTGCCACCACTTTGTACGAAATCTGGCATGTTCTTCACCTAAATCGAACTGGAGCTGTATATGTTGTTTCTCTTCAAGTTGCGCTTTTGCCGCTTTCGAAAAGGGGTGCGAGTCGTTCTCGGGAAGAGATGGAGTGCTCGATTTCTGTTCATCCATAGACTATAGACCAGACTAAGCTGCAGCAAACGGGGCTTAGACGGCATCTATCACGGTTTATTTAACCGCGGCTGTATGTCATAAAGTGACAGTCAAGGTGATCGTTGTACGTAAGCCATACTTAATTTAAGACTTACAATATCGATCAGATAAGATAACTGCATTAGTACATATAAACCGTGAGAGTCTCTATATTCTGCGCAGCGACCTTGGCGACGACGAGTCACAGCAATATAATAGTAATAGTTGGCAGGACACAGCTTCAGAGGTACCGTTTTATACATAATACTCTGCATCCCATTTGTGATAACTTACCATTGCAGCCATGTCGAAAGAACTGGGGACTCTCATCGTCGTTGTCCTCAAAGCCAGGAACCTGAACGATAAACACTCCTTTTACAAGCAGGACGTTTTCGCACAGGTCTCTTTGAATGGTGTGTATGTTCTTGGTCGGCTTAGCCTCTTTCCCTTCTTACGAGTTCTCTTTAAATTCTATCAAGGTGTCAATAAACGTACTCCAGTTGATGTCAAAGGTACAGATGAATCTCATACCATTGGAGTGTTTCATGTAGCAAACTCTCTATTCTCACAAAGGTGGCCAGCACCCTGTCTGGGATGCGGAAATCCGATTCCCAGTGGTGAAGGAAATGTCAGAGAAGTACAGAAAACTCGAGGTGTCGTGTTGGGCAAAGGAACCAAAAACCGATGACATTCTGGGTCAGGGGACGGTCGACATCACAGAAACTCTGAGAACTGGCGAGTTTGACGGTCTGTACCTTTTCCCAATGCCTACTTTATCGATACTCAAGTTCGATTCTACATTCTTCAATAGATTGGGTGACCCTTGAAATCAATGGCGTCGCCCGTGGAGAATTGTATCTCGAGATGACTTATTACACAAATACACCAACCCCTGCTACCCTGGCAGTCACTCAAAACAGCGGTATAACCAGGCGACCATCCAAACTCTCCCCGTCTAATAGACTCTCCAGACCCGCCCATCCACAGACCCCACCCACATCAACTCCATCGTCCCCTCCGCTCGGCCATAGCCCATACAGTTCTCCAAGGCCCGAACGAAACCAATCCACGGAACGACCCGGATCCCCCAACCGGACACATCTATTCCCACCTTCCCCTTCATCCTCTCGATCCTCCTCCTCCTCCCCAAAGGACCGCCTATCACCTCTTCCACCTCTCCCAGAAGAATCCGCTGCCCGCAACTCCATCCCTAGCGTGCTCGCACCCGGCGGTGGCCTGAGACCAAAGCCACAATCGCAATCGCAATCACAATCACAATCACCGCCACATGTCCCATCCTTCCTTCGGCCTGGAAACCCCAATCCATCGCCTACGCCTATCTCACGTCCAGCCTCTTCGGAACACGCGCGTCATCCCTCAACTTCAACCCCGCCTGAATATGCCGTACCTCCTCATGGGCTTGGGTATTCTCCGGTTACCGGATCACCCTTATCCGGCTACAACACCGGCCCCCCTCGACCTCAAACCAACCTTGGATATTCCCCAACACCCATCTCCGTATATAACAACCCTCCCTCCATCGGTCCCGAACGATGGAGAGCCAATGATCCTTTACCACCATCGTTCCCAATTGCCGTGGTCTCCCCAGTACGCGACGATTACAATTCGAGTCACCTCTCCTCGACCCAGCCAAAACCGCAATCGTCGCCCTACCGACCCGCGAACAACAGCGACTTGCCTGATCCATATCTACAAGTCCGCTATCAAACGCCCCTTCCCCTCCCACCGGGATCGACGAGTCCTCCGCGTGGACACCAATCCCTTCCGCAGCAGACTAGTTCTGCCGATGCGGCTCGCATCCATGCACTCCGGTTGGCAGAAGAAGAAGCAGCCAGACGGAAGGAGCAGGAAGAGAAGGATCTGGAACTTGCGAGACAGCTAGACCGGCAACTCAATCTGGGTGAATTGTAATCGGAGACAACAGACCGCAGGGAATCGAAATAGCAATGCTAGTATGCTTGGGAGTTGGTAGAAATGCAACACAAGTCGGACAATTACATTTCACTAGCAGTAGGGACGTTCTTATGTCGAGAAATAGTCTTCGAGTGCGCCTTGGGTTGCTTATGAAGTGTGGTCCAGCGTAAAGAGTTTGAGCTAAAAGCTGGGGTGAAAATCGTAACTTCCCACCGTGTTTCGATTTCCAACCCGAAACCTTACGTGGAGGTTCGCCGACCGAGCACTAGCTTACTGTGAGCTGAACCTCGTAAAGCAGTGAGATCCGCTGACGACAACTAATGAGGGTACACAAATCCAGCCAGTGTATTAGATAGTCGAATAGAAAATGTCAATGTTCTTATGTCTCTCTTCCAATCGGCTCCTACCAACGGGTTCATAAGTCATACTCTCACTTGCGTCATCCGGTATCTCCTGCTATGTTTCGCCGCTATGTTCTCAGGGTCAGCGCACCCTTGGGCACACCTTTGGATTGCCTAAGATCACAGAAGAAGGTCAGGAGATGGAATGTGAAGCAGATGTATTGTCCATTCTAGGATGGGTGTCAGTATGGTTAATATCTGGATTGAAAAGGATGAAATGTTGAACAACACAAGTGCTGACCTGCAACGTTATAAGTACAACGTGACAGTAAATGCAGTGGAGAGTCGGATGAGAGTACCAGCGATGAGGGCCTTGGCCTTGTACGCAGATTTGAGTTGTTTGACGTAGACGAAACCTTTGCTTATCCATCGGTACTGAGAAACAAATCACAATTCGAAATTTCAGGTTCAAGATTTGTGATAGTGAATTCATAGGTACCTCGCAGATAGTAGTAAGGATGTCACTAAAAGCCACCCCAAGCATAAATATCAAGAGAAAGAGTCGGTAGATAGTCGTGTACTGCTTACTGTAATGACGAAGACGGAGAGGAGGATGAGCGCACATCTGCCAATGAAAGAGCCTAAGACTGCAAGTGAGCCAGAGATGTGTTGCCATCCCTTCTGCGCACGTTAAATTTGGGATTAACCTATTTGGATATATCACGTTAAAACATGCATATGTAAGTGGAGTCATCCTCAGAGTACGAACCGTCCAGAATGCTTAGCCACCTCTCAACATACAGTGACAATACAAAGGCCGCTGTGATACTACATCCAATGATGAAAAGTTGTTTGAGGATGTTAACCCTGACATCGGATATATATGCTATCAATCTGTCTTGGGTAACGTAGTGGGGATGCCCCGTAGCGAGCCACGTTATCAGCACGGTCCATGGATACGAGTGTCGCTGTAGCGGAGGATGTGAGTTGTCAGAAACTTTGCAAGAAGTCATAATCACGTACAGAACCAGATGAAGACACCGAAAAATGGTATCCAGCCATACGCCCAATGTTGATGTTACTGTGACAGCATTATTATTGTTCCTTCCAGGCTGGCCCTGGCTGGGATCCCGAATCGTAGTTAAACTTCTGTTTGATATTTCGCCCGAATCGGTTTTCCGAATAAGACTGCTGATACATATAGCAATTGCAACAAAGGAAATTTATATCACGGACGAGTGAGGACTTGATTTACTTCCAGTACCAACTTGAATCCAGTACCAACACCAGTGTTACACCACCGTTGGTGCTAGCCTAAGAAACACCCGAGAAGAACTTGTTTGGCACAACCATGGGCCGGCAGAGACTCAAGTACTAGTACTCAAGGATCCCACTCGACGGAGACAGCGCGTCACGACGAATTGCCCACCCTTTCACAGAGAAACGGCAGCATTGTAGTAAATATTTATTCCTAATGAGGAAATTTAAATATTGAAGCGCGATGGCGTGTAGTGGTGACTAACTTACTGTCAAGTAACGGTAGTCAGCTTATGCAGCATTGTTAAGCATCTCTGGTGAGGTAAGAACATCAAACCCGTGATAAGTATGGGAGGACGGTACAAAGACAATTTAAAGACTACACAAGAGTACGAGACAGACCGAACAAAACGAATATGGAATAAATGACAGAAGTCCCTGAATCTGAAGTGAATAGACTGAGTATAGCTTGCTCATGCCGAACAATCCGTCTCGAGAACGGACGCTGCGAAAGGGGGTGGCGAAATATGTACGCCATCCGCGAGTTTCTGGAAGATCTGAGAGAGGAAACAAATTAGTACGTCGGTGACAACTAAGCAGAATAAAGACTCCAATAGAAAGGCACGAATATGCTGTCACCTCACCTGAAGGAACACTTCTGACGACTGACTCCCACTAACCGCCCACTTCCCATCAATAACAGTCACCGGTACACCTGTAATGCCATTTAACCGGGCATCATCGCACATTTTGATGACTTCTGTCTCCAGTTCATTCGATTCCAGGAATCGAAGGGCCTATCGAGGCAATCTTGTCAACAGCGGAAAGGACTGCAAACCAGCGGTGTAACACACCTGATCCCTGCTCATCATACCGACCCCCTCCGCTACTTCCGCCAAGACGTTCATGTCTGCGATGTCTTTCTCTTCCTCAAGGTATGCCTTAAATATCGCACACAGGAGTGGATGTTGCAATGTCTGGCCACCCATCCTATATGCCTTTTGGGAGAGCCGGTGAGCTCGGGTTGATTGGCTCATTACACCACGAAAAGAGCTGTGAGGTGTTGGTTACAATCTGCGACGATTCTAAGATATGGCGAATTTCACTTACATGGGAATATTCTTCTCTTCCGCCCACTTGGTAACACTATTCTCTACGTTAGTAAACTTCTCCATCCCCAACTTGTCCTTGTAAAATGTAGCCTTGTCAATCTTGGGTGTATCTTCCGTAAGGCACGCAGTACTGATGAGACGGAAAGGGAGGTACTCGAGCTCGAAGGAGATCGGAAGTTGGAGACGGTCTTTGCTCAACGCGATTGCATCGAGAAGTTCGTATTGACTTATGCAACAAAAGGGGCAGACCTAGAGGTTCTCCGGTCATTATATGTGTTCAAGTGTTCAAGTGATGATAACATACGAGGTCATTGATAATTGTGAGTTTGACTACGCGTGTTGACATTTCCGTTGCGGTTTCAATGTACTAGCCTGAGCACCGTAGTGGAAAACAGCAAGGCACGAGCAATGCAGTGCAGACAGTAAGGATACGGACTCGGACTCGGTAAGACGAAGAAATGTGAAGGAGTTCAGTGCTGGCTGGGAGGGCGAAAAGCGAATCTGATCATGGAGTCCTAAGCTGACTGAGCTTATACAGATATAATAGCAGATACCCCCTTAAGTTATGCTGCAGTATTAACATCCGTCACCGACTGGAAGAAGCCGATTATTAATAATAACTAAGTACGTAACCCGTTATGACTGCTCGGGCGGCCCCATACTACATATTACCAA
>Ga0210383_10004772_pt1 | contig 11994 bp, 11 predicted proteins | sample IncBWC14OmetaG_FD_160072 | JGI IMG/M metagenome (GOLD analysis project Ga0210383, IMG submission 160072) | Forest soil microbial communities from Barre Woods Harvard Forest LTER site, Petersham, Massachusetts, United States - Inc-BW-C-14-O ...
GCGGACCCGGTCAGCTTCTCCGTAAACACCGGCGTTGTGGATGGCAAGCCTGGCATGGATCTCGTCGCGGTCGACGGCGAGCACAGTCGCGGTCGGCCGCGGCGCCGCCGCGAGCGCGATCAGGTCGCCGCCGATGCCGCAGCACAGGTCGGCTATCCGCCGCGCGCCGCCGAAGCGTGCCGCCCGGTGCCGCGCGATCGTTTCCGACGACGACTGCTCATAGCCGGCCCGCGTGAACAGCATCTCCATCGCGCGGCTGAACTTCCCCCTGGCCGCCAGCCGAAGTTCGTGCTGTGCGACGGCGGCGGCGGCGAGGCTTGCGGGGTAGTCGCGCCGCAAGGCCGCGGCGACCGCCAGCTCGGATCCTGGCGCGTCGCTTAGCAGCACGGCGGCCCGCGTGAGGGCCTCGCGTCCCAGTGGTGACAGCAGCACGGCGGGGTTCTCGTTCATAACCTGAACGAGTCAACCACCGTCTCAACCACCGTCCGCCGCCGGCCAGGCGGTCAGGACCTCAATGCGGGCTGGTTACGAACGCGCAAGGACGACGGCGGGCTGGCGGCGCTCGGCGCTGGCTGGCCGGTGGTAGTAGCGCGTCGCCGCCCCCGGGAACGGCCGCCCGTCCATGCGAGCCGGCCAGACCGCCCGCGTTCCGTGCGGCAGCAGCAGCGTGTGCCACATGAGTCCGTTGTAGTAGGTCCGCTTGATCCTGCTTGTCGCCATGATGATCCCCCAGTGTTAACGGCGCGCCCTGTGGCGCGCGTCCGCATCCAGGGTCGGCGACGAGGGTTAAGCGGCGGCCGAGCCGCGATTAAGCGCTGGTTAGCGGGTATTCAGTTCGAACGCGGGATCCCGCGCGAACGGAATGCGCACCCGGTCAGGCTTGCGTCCCACCCCGCCCCACACGGCGGCGATAGCGGTGCTCTCCGCCTCGTTGCGGGGGCGCCACGTGGAAACCTGGACCACGCCAGGTTCGACAGGATCGAGCCGCCGGAAGAATCGGGATACCTCCGCCCTGTCCCGCGGCACGGTGCCGACGCTCAGGTTCTCGTTCAGCACCCGCGCGAACTTGGCCATCTGATCCCGGTACAGGTCCTTCGCGAAATGGGCGACCGCGAGATAGCTGCCCGGCGGCATGGCGTCCATCAGCACGTCGACGATCTGCTGGGGGCCCTCGTCGTCCTCGATGAAGTGCAGGATGCCGAACAGCAGGACCGCCACCGGCTGGGAGAGGTCAACCAGGGACGCGGCCGCCCGCAGGATCTCCGCGGGGTCGCGCAGGTCGGCGTCGACGTAGCCGGTGGCGCCGGACGCGCCGCCGGTGAGCCGGGCCTGAGTGTGCAGCAGGACGACCGGGTCATTGTCGACGTAGACCACGCGGGAGCCGGGGGCGATCGCCTGCGCCATCTCGTGCGTGCTGTCGGCCGACGGCAGGCCAGGCCCGATGTCCAGGAACTGGCGTATCCCGGCCTCCGCCGTCAGGTAGCTCACCGTGCGGGCAAGGAACGCCCTGCTGGCGAGGGCGGAGGGAACCGTGCCAGGGAACGCCGTTATCGCGGCCTCCCCGGCCTTCCTGTCCGCCGCGAAGTTGTCCTTGCCGCCCAGCCAGAAGTCACAGACTCGCGCCGGGTGCGCGACAGTGGTGTCTAGCACGGGAAGATCGTGGAACCTGACGGGCGTATCCCCTGTCACCGATGGGTCCCCTTAAGTGCCGGCTGCCCCTTTCGCGGGTGTGGCGAGCATATCTCAAAGGTATGGATCTGCTTCAACGGGTCAGCCGAGGAGGCGGGCCCGGCAGGCCAGCTGAAGGGCGAGCCGCTGGTCGGGGTCGTCGAGGTCCACATCGAGCAGCTCGGTGATGCTCCGCAGCCGGTTGGTCACCGCGTTGCGGTGCAGGTGCAGTTTCTGCGCCGTCCTGACCATGGAGCCCTGCTCGTCGAGGTACGTCGCGAGGGTCCTGATCGCGGTGTCGGCGCGACCGGGTCCGAGCTTCTCGAGCGGGGCGAGCTGGTCGCGCACCGAGGCGCGGACGGTGTCCGACGCGTACCACTCGATCAGCATCCGCCGGATGCCCACCACGTCGTGGGAGGCGACGCCGGCCGGCGTGCGCCCGGCCCTGGCGGCCGCCAGGGCGCTGCGGGCTTCGGCAGCCGAGGCCCGCAGGCCCGTCGGGCCCTCATGCGGCGCGCCTACCCCGGCCCGGAATGCCAGCGCGGGGAACCGGGCGGCGATCGCCTGCAGGGCGCGCTCCGCCGACCTGGTGGAGCGGATGCCGGCCTGCGGCCCTGGATTGAACGGGGTCTCCCTGATCAGCACGACGGCACGCCCGATCCTTGACAGGTACCAGCTGTCACCGGACGCCGCGGCCGCCTGCAGCGCCGCCTGCCCCGCCGACTCGAGCAGCTCGAACCGCCGCACCTCGTCCTGCTCGGCCTCATCGAGGTCGTCGGCCTCGATCCGGACTACGACGTGCCAGCCGCCGGCCTGGATGCCCAGCTGCCGCGCCCGGTCGAGCAGGTCCTCGCTGACCGCGGACTCTGACAGCAGCAGTTCCGCGAGCAGTTCGCTGCGCGACCTGGCCGGCATGTCCCGTGCCCGCCGCGCCAGGTCAAGGGATCGCGCGGCCGCAGCGGCCGCGGCGTGCAGCACCAGGCTGGCCGCGACGCTCATGTCACCGCCGGCATCCGCGACGACGAAGTGCCCGGACGGCGCCTCATCGGTCAGCACCGGCATGCTCAGCTCCAGGGCGGCCGCGTGGCAGCCGCCGCCGGCGTCCTGGCCGGCGTCGGTCCGCGTATGGCTGCCCCGCGCGGCCGGGCGGTATTCGACCGCGATGCCGAGGGCGCGGCTGACGGCCGCGCCGATTTCCCCGGGACTCGCGCCTGCCTGCTCGGCGCGGAGCACCGCAGCCAGGCCCTCCCTGGCCCGGCCGAGGACCTGCTCGGCGCCGCCGCCGATCTCCGCGGAGATCGCCTGGACAAGGCCGGCGAGGTCGGCATCGGCGGGGATGGAGATCAGCGCGATGTCTGAACGCCCCGTGATGTCCAGCGCGGTGACCGCGGGCTGCCACTGCTCGGCGGAGAAGGCCGCGACAGCGGCCACGCGGTGGATCGCCGCCCAGCGCAGGGCCATGTCCAGGCGGTAGCCGTTGATCTCCGCCGAGGCGAGCCTGGCGAGCACGACGAAACTGCCGGCTGGCGCGTCGTCAAGCTCGGCGAATTGCTCGGCCAGGCGCACGGCGACGACCTTGCAGTCACCGCCGCCGTCGCTGACCCGGCGCAGGCCGGAAAGCGGCGGGCTCGCGAGAATCTCATCAACGGAAGGCATCGGAGATCACCTTATGCCGATCGCACATATCTGTCCCGATCGTAGTGCAATGTGCCCATTACGCTCAGCGGTATCGGCTGCGAGCATGTCCGTGTATTCAGGCTCCCGGTGCGGTGTGACCCACTTCCCACGCTGCCATCGGCATACTTCGCGAAGGACACTGATGGAGCGCCGGACCGGTTACTGGGCGAGTATCGCGGACGAGAGGGAAAGCGCCGGCAAGGCGGCCCCTCCGTGGTGGCCCTACGGGAAAGAGTTCCCGAGCTGGTATGTCTGGCGCGGGGTCACCGGGCTTTACTATGCGCGCGTGCCAGGGATCAGCCCGCAGCGGGTGCTCCGCGCGCCGTCAGCGGCCGCTCTCAGGGACCAGATCATCCGTTCCATGGCGCCGGACCGCGCCATAGCGTTAGCCGGCTTACGGAAATCGTCGGATATAAGCGCACACATCATTCCGTTCCGCTGCGATCATTGTTCTTGCCATGAAGCGCCTTCTTGATTCTCAGTCGCTGCGCGCGCTCGCTCGCGGCTGTGCCGTGCTCGGTGCGGGCGGTGGCGGGGACACCTACCTGGCGCTGCTGCAGGCGCTGCAGGCCATCGGGGACTTCGGCCCCGTTCCGCTGGTGGACCTCGACGAGCTCGCGGACGATTCGATGATCATGCCGTGCGGCGGCATCGGCGCGCCGACCGTCAGCATCGAGAAGATCGAGAACGGGAACGAGGGCGAGCGCCTGCGCGACCAGATGGAGGCGCTGACCGGGCGCCGCGTCGCGGCGCTCATGGCGGGTGAGATCGGCGGCGGCAACGGCCTGGTACCGGTCGCCTGGGCAGCGCGGATGGGGCTGCCGGTCGCGGACGCCGACGGCATGGGGCGCGCCTTCCCCGAGGTCTTCCAGGTCACCATGCACCTGGCCGGGATCTCGGCGAGCCCCGCCGTGATGACCGACGAGCGGGGCAACCTGGCTGTTTTCCAGACGGTTTCCGGGCAGTGGATGGAGCGGCTGGAACGGGCGGCGGCCGTGGAGTTCGGCGGGGCGGCCTGCTCGACGGAGTACACGCTGACCGCGGTCCAGGCGCGAGAGGCCACAGTGCGGAACTCGGTCTCGCTGGCCATACGCATCGGCGAGGCGATGAGCAGCGCGCACGGCAACCCGGTCGACGCCCTCATCGCGGAGGTCCGCGGCTACCGGCTGATCACCGGCAAGATCGTGGACGTGGAGCGGCGGACCACCAGCGGGTTCGTGCGGGGTTCTGTGGTGATAGAAGGCCTGGCCGCCGACACCGAACGGCTGCTGCGGCTGGAGCTGCAGAACGAGAACCTGGTGGCGCTCGAGCGCGGGCGGGTGCTCGCCTCGGTGCCTGACCTGATTTCCGTCGTGGACAGCGAGACGGCCGAGGCGATCGGGACCGAGCGGATCAGCTACGGCCAGCGAGTCACGGTGATCGCGTTCGCCTGCGATCCGGTGTGGCGGACGGCCAGGGGCGTCGCCCTGACCGGGCCGCGGGCGTTCGGCTACGACTTCGAGTACACGCCGGTAGAGGAACTCGCCGATGCCCGCGATTGACTGGCGGCTGGGGATCGACGTCGGCGGCACCAACACCGACGCGGTCGTCATGGACACGGCGGACCGGCTGATCGTCACGGCCAAGGTGCCAACCACGCCGGACATCACCGGCGGGATCACCGCCGCCATCGCGGCAGTGATGTCCGCGCCCGGCGTCGAGCCGGACCGGATCAGCCACGTCATGCTCGGCACCACGCACGCGACCAACGCCGTGCTCGAACGCAAGAGCCTGCGGCGGATCGCGGTGATCAGGATCGGCGGGCCGGCCACCCACAGCATCAGGCCCATGTTCGAATGGCCGCGTGATCTCGCCGCCAAGATAGCCGCCGGCACCACGATCGTGGACGGCGGCATCGAATTCGACGGCAGGGAACTGTCCCCGCTCGACACCGACGCCATCGCGCGGTTCCTCGGCCAGGTCGGCGGCACGGCCGACGGCGTGGCCATCACCAGCGTGTTCGCCCCGGTGTCCGCGCGGCACGAGCTGGCGGCAGCCGAGGTGGTCAAGCGGGAACTCGGCGAGATACACGTCTCGCTCAGCCATGAGATCGGCTCGCTCGGGCTCCTCGAGCGGGAAAACGCGACCATCCTCAACGGGACCCTGGCCGGCGTCGCCCGCGACGTGGCGCTGGCCATGCGGAGCGCGCTCGCCGCGCGTGGCCTGACGGCGGCGACCCTGTTCGCGCAGAACGACGGCACGCTGATGAGCCTTGACCAGGCCCTGAGATACCCGGTGCTCACCATCGGCAGCGGTCCGGCCAACAGCGTCCGTGGCGCCGCGTTCCTCACCGGCGCGGCCGATTCACTGGTCGCCGACGTGGGCGGCACCTCCACCGACATCGGCATGCTGGCCAACGGGTTCCCGCGGGAATCCTCCTACGGAGTGGAGATCGGCGGCATCAGGACCAACTTCCGGATGCCCGATCTGCTCACGATCGCGCTCGGCGGCGGCACCGTGGTGTCGCCTGGCGGCGACGGGACCCGCGTCGGCCCGCGCAGCGTCGGGTACCTGCTCGAGAGGGAAGCGCTCGTCTTCGGCGGCGGCACGCCGACGCTCACCGATGCCGCGGTCGCGGCCGGCCGGGCCCGGCTGGGGGACGCGCATCGCACCGGCCGGCACCGGCAGCTGCTCGCCGCGGCGCTGGCACAGGCCGACGCGATGTTCGCCGACGCGATCGACCGGGTGAAGACGTCCAGAGAGGACCGCCCGCTCATCGCCGTCGGCGGGGGCAGCATCCTCGTTCCTGACAAGATCCCGGGCGTCAGCGAGGTCATCAGGCCCGAGCACTTCGGTGCCGCGAACGCCGTTGGCGCGGCCATGGCGTCGGTCAGCGGCCAGATCGACCGGATCTTTCACCTCGGTCCTGGCGGCCGGCAGGCCATCCTCGATGAAGCGCAGGGCGAGGCGCGCGAGCGCGCGGTCGCGGCCGGCGCTGATCCCGATACGGTGCGGGTCGTCGAACTTGAGGAGATCCCGCTCGCGTATCTCACTTCCCCCGCTGTCCGGGTGCGCGCCAAGGCGGCGGGCACTCTCGGCGGCGGCTCGGAGCACCAGTCAATGCGACCCCAGTGATCCCACGGAGGCATCCATGAAACGCTGCCGCGCCGGTCTTATCGCCGTCGGCGCTGTGCTGGTCTCATCGCTAGCCGCCTGCGGCGGCTCGGCCAGCTCCGGCAGTTCGCAGCCGGGGCAGGCCGCGAGCGAGGTCTTCACGTACGACACGACCACCGCGGTGATGGTGGACGGGTGGGACCCGGCCACCGAGTACTCCGACGGCGTCATCGCGATGAGCGAGATGTACGAGACGCTCACGCACTACAACTCGGCGACCGGTGCTATCGAGCCGGAGCTGGCCACCAGCTGGACGGCGGCGGACGGCGGGAAGACCTGGACGTTCCACCTGCGGCACGGCGTGTACTTCCACACCGGGCGGCCGATGACGGCGCAGGCGGCCAAGGCCGCCATCCTGCGCACCATCAAGCTGGCAGGCGGCGCCTCGTACATCTGGGCCGCGGTGAAGACGATCGACACCCCGGACCCGTACACGCTGGTGTTCCACCTCAGCTACGCGTCCCCGATCGCCCTCGAGGCGTCCGCCGACTACTCGGCCTACATCTACGACACGCAGGCCGCCGGCGGCGGCAACGCGCTTACCAACTGGCTGAACGCCGGACACGACGCCGGCACCGGCCCGTACACGGTGCAGACCTGGAACAAGAACCAGGAGTTCGAGGTCATTCTCAAGTCGTTCCCCAGGTACTGGGGCGGCTGGACGGGCACGCACTTCAGCAAGGTGGTGTTCCGCGTCGTGCCGCAGGACACCACAGCCGCTCAGCTGCTGCGGTCCGGGCAGGTTAGCTTCATCGAGCAGATCAACTCCCCGCTGTGGTCGTCGTTCAAGGGCGACTCAGCGATCGCCACGGTCAGCTCGCCGTCCTGGCAGAACCTGCTCGCCCAGCTCAACTCCAAGCGGCTCTCCGTGACCGTGCGCCAGGCGATCTTGTACGCGATCGACTACAACGGCATCATCGCGGCGCTGCACGGCGCGGGCGTGGCATCGAGCGGGATCGTGCCGCCAGGGCTGCTCGGGCACTTCTCTGACCTGCCGAACTATCCCTACGACCAGGCCAAGGCGGCCGCCCTGCTCAGGCAGGCTGGATACGGGCCAGGCGGCAAGGCACTGAACCTGAGCCTCACCTATACCTCCGGCGACAGCAACGAGCAGGTCGTCGCGACCATCATCAAGTCGGACCTGGCCGCGCTGCACGTCAACCTCAGCGTCCAGGCGCTCGCCTGGCCTACCCAGTGGGCCAAGGGCAAGTCGTCAAGCGCCGCGCAGCGCCAGGACATCTTCCTCGAGTACTGGTGGCCGGACTACGCCGACCCGTATTCCTGGTTCGCCAACACGCTGGAGACCGAGAACCCGCCGTACTTCAACCTCTCGTACTACTCCAACCCCGCCCTGGACGCCATGATCAACCAGGTCGAGCCCCTGGTCGCGACCGACAAGTCCGCGGCCGAGGCGCTGTACCGGAGCATGCAGGTCACGATCCTGCAGCAGGCGCCCATGGTGTCCCTCTACAACGTCAACTACCAGTACGCGATGCTCAGCGGCATCTCCGGTTTCCAGGTCAACCCGGCGTACCCGAACGTGGTCTTCGTGTACGACCTGAAGACCTGACTCGATGCGCCGCGGGATCCGCGGGTGACCCGGTACACCATCCGCCGGGTCGCCCTGGCGATCGTGGTCGTCGCGGGCGTCGTGATCCTGACGTTCGTGATCGCCGACCTGGTGCCCGGCGACCCCGCCGTGGCGTGGGCGGGCCCGCACGCCTCGGCCGCGCAGCTCGCGCGCGCCAGGCAGTACCTCGGCCTTGACCAGCCGCTGCCGGTGCGGATCGGAAAGTACTTCGGCGGCATCCTGACCGGGAACTGGGGCACCTCCATCCACACCCACCAGCCCGTGCTGTCCGACATCGGGACCGCGGCACCCGCGACGCTCGAGCTGGTCGTCGCGGCGCTCATCATCGCCGTCGTCGTCGGCGTGCCGCTCGGGCTGGCCGCCGCCCGGTGGCCAGGCAGCATCCTCGATCACGCGATCCGGGTCATCGCGGTGCTCGGCGTCTCCATGCCCATCTTCTGGCTGGCGCTGATCTTGCAGCTGGTCTTCGCCCAGCGGCTGCGGGTGCTGCCGGTCGCCGGCCAGTACGACCCGAACCTGATCTTCACCCATCCGCTGGTTACCCGCACCCAGATGCCAGTAGTGGACGCGCTGCTCAGCGGCAACTGGGCGGTGCTCGGCAGCAGCCTCAGGCACCTGGTCCTGCCCGCCGTGGTGGTGGCCGCCTACCCGGTCGGTGTCATCGCGCGCATGACGCGCGCGCAGGTGCTGGACACCCTCGGCGAGACGCACGTCCAGATGCTCCGCTCGCTCGGGTTTCCCGAACGGACGGTGATCGGCAGGTTCTCGATGAAGCTCGCCTGGAATCCCGTGGCGGCCGTGCTCGCGCTCGTTTTCGCGTACTCGCTCGTCAACTCGTTCCTGGTGGAGTCCATCTTCGACTGGCCAGGGCTCGGCAGCTACGCGACCGCCTCGGTGGAAACGCTGGACACGCCGGCGATCGTCGGCGTCACGCTGTTCATCGGCCTCGTGTACGTGGCCGCGAACCTCATCGTGGACCTGGTGCAGGCCGCGCTCGACCCGCGGATCCGGCTGCGGTGAGCACGCTGCTGGCGAGGGCCCCGGGCGTCAGCGCAGTGCGCCGGGCAGCGCGAGCGAACCAGCTGATCACCGCGGGCACGCTGATCGTGGCGGTGATCGTCGTGGTCGCCGTGTTCGCGCCGCTGCTCGCCCCGTACCCGGCGGACGCCGGGACGGCCACGCATCCCGAGATCGCGCTGCAGGCGCCATCGCTGCGGCACTTGTTCGGCACCGACCAGGTAGGCAGGGACGTCTTCTCCCGGGTGCTGTACGGCGCGCGGGTGTCGCCGGTCATCGCGTTCTTCGTGCTGCTGATCGCCTGCGCGATCGGCGTCCCGCTCGGGGTCGCCGCGGGGTACTTCGGCGGGGTGACCGACGAGATCATCATGCGCGTCACCGACGTCTTCCTCGCGTTCCCTGCGCTGCTGCTGTCGCTCGCCTTCGTGGCCGTCCTGACGCCCAGCCTGACCAGCCTGACCATCGCCATCGCGATCGCCTGGTGGCCGTGGTACACCAGGCTCATCAGGGGCCAGGCGGCATCGGTGGCCGGACGGCCGTACGTGGAGGCCTGCCGGACCCTCGGCATTCCGCGCTGGCGGATCCTGCTCAGGCACGTGCTGCCCAACTCGATGACGCCGCTGGTCGTCCAGGTGTCGCTGGACGCCGGCGGGGTCATCCTGACCATCTCCGCGCTGTCCTTCCTCGGCCTCGGCGCGCAGGATCCCGTACCCGAGTGGGGCCTGATGGTCGCCGAAGGCGAGAACTACTTCACCACGCAGTGGTGGCTGGTGACGTATCCGGGCCTGGCCATCCTGGTCACCGCGCTCGCGTTCACCCTGCTTGGCGACGGGCTGCGCGACACGCTCGACCCGAGGAGGCTGCCAGTCCGGTGAAACTGCAGATCCGTGACCTGCGAGTGCTGTTCGGCGACCGGCTGGCGGCGTCGGTGACGGCGCTCGACGTCGGCGCCGGGGAGATCGTCGGGCTGGCCGGCGAAAGCGGGTCAGGCAAGTCGATGACCATCCAGGCGGTGCTCGGGCTCGCCGGAACCGCCGGCGCCACCGTCACCGGATCGATCAGGCTGGACGGCACAGAACTGACCGGCTTGTCCCCTGCCGCCCTGCGGGCGGTCAGGGGACGGCGGATCGCCGCCATCTTCCAGAGCCCCGCGTCGGCCTTCAACCCGGTGTTCCGGGTCGGCGTGATCGTGACCAGGGCGCTGCGGCTGCACGGCCTGTCCGCCGCCGAAGCCAGGGACCGGGCCGCGGCGGCGATGCGCAGCGTCCTGCTGCCGCCGGAACTGCTGCGCAGGTACCCGGCGCAGCTTTCCGGCGGGCAGCTGCAGCGGGTCGCGATCGCGCTGGCGATCGCGCTGCGCGCCGAGGTGCTGCTCGCTGACGAGCCGACCAGCGCCCTAGACGTGACCGTGCAGGCCGAGGTGCTCGAGCTGCTCCGCGAGCTGCGCGACACCCGCGGGATGGCCATCTTGTTCGTCAGCCACGATCTCGCGGTGATCGCCGAACTGTGCGACCGGGTGGCGATCATGCGCTCCGGTCGGGTGATCGAGCAGGGCCCCACCCAGGAGGTCATCGCCGCGCCGCAGCAGGACTACACCCGTGAGCTGCTCGCCGCAGTGCCCCGGCTGGACGGGTGACACCAATGGCGGCCGACGTCATGCTCTCGGTGCGGGACCTGCGCGTGGACTACGGTCCGGTGCGCGCGGTCGACGGGGTCTCCCTGACGATCGGCCACGGGCCGTTCGGGCTCGGGCTCGTCGGCGAAAGCGGCTCGGGAAAGACGACCGTGGGGCGGGCGATACTGCGCCTGGTCCCGGCGGCCGGCGGGACGATCCTGTTCGAGGGGCAGGATGTGCTCCGGCTGCGCGGGCGGCGGCTGCTTGAGTACCGCCGCGCGGCCCAGCTCGTGTACCAGGACGTGGACAACAGCCTGGACCCGCGGCAGCGCGTCGGCGCGGCCATCGGCGAGGTGCTGACCGTACACGGGCTGGCCAGGGCGGCCGTCCGTGACCGGGTGGCCGCGCTGCTGTCCGAGGCCGCGCTCGACCCGGCGCTCGCCTCCCGGTATCCGCACCAGCTGTCGGGCGGGCAGCGCCAGCGGGCGGCGATCGCCCGCGCGCTCGCGGTCTCCCCCCGGCTGCTGGTGCTCGACGAGCCGACCAGCGCGCTCGACGTGACCGCGCAGGCGCGGGTGCTTGCCACCATCCGGCGGCTGCGCGCGGAACGCGGGCTCTCCTGCCTGCTCATCACCCATAACCTGGCGATCGTGCCTGAGCTGTGCGAGCACACGGCCGTGCTGTACCTCGGCCGCATCGCCGAGACCGGGCCTACGGCCAGCCTGCTGGCCAGCCCCGCACACCCGTACACGCTCGCGCTGCGCTCGGCCGTGCCGGAAGTCGACCCGGCGCGGCGGCGGTCGCGGATCATCCTGCCCGGCGGCACACAGGTCACGGCGGTACGCCCGGAAGGATGCGCGTTTCATCCCCGCTGCCCGCTGGCTATCGACAGGTGCCGCGTCGCCGTGCCCGAGCTGCGCTCCGTGGCGCCGGGCCGGGAGGCGGCCTGCCATCGCGCCGAGGAGGTGCTCGCCGGGCTGCGGCCTACGGCAGCGACGGCCGGGCAATTATTCCGAACGGGCCCGTGGTGACTGCCTCAGCGCTCCGCCATGCCGCAGGATGGTGGCATGGCGGACCAGTCATCGGACAGCGCGCGGCGGAAGCTCGGCGCGGCACCGGGGCTGTGCGGTACCTGCGTGCACGCGAAGCTCAGCGAAACCCACCGGGGCACCGCCTACCTGCGCTGCACCCGCGCCGCATGGGACGCGCGGCTGCCCCGCTACCCGCGCCTGCCGGTAACCAACTGCCCAGGGTTCGAGGCCCCAGGATTCGA
>Ga0210383_10004773_pt1 | contig 11993 bp, 14 predicted proteins | sample IncBWC14OmetaG_FD_160072 | JGI IMG/M metagenome (GOLD analysis project Ga0210383, IMG submission 160072) | Forest soil microbial communities from Barre Woods Harvard Forest LTER site, Petersham, Massachusetts, United States - Inc-BW-C-14-O ...
GGTTAATACATCCCAACCGTGACGTCTGCGGCGGAACTTGAAGCCGAATTCCAAATTCGTTTCAAGTTAGTCGTACATACTTTATAAGCTGATTACAATATTATTGTTGCTTCAGCTTTTTCCACGATTCATTATCCCCCAGTCATCCGTGACTTCCAGTGTCCCATACTTTCTCTTGGGTAGAATCTCACCTGACAATCAAGTTAGAGAGTCTTGTCTCGAACTGGTAGACTTGACATATGGAGCATTTCTCGGAGGTTGTTGCTACCTCCATATCCATCAAACCTATGGATCCTGTGTCTTATAATTATCTAGGAGCATTCCAAACTCCTTCTGCGAAAGGAATGGCTGGTCAAAATTGATAGCCAAAGCTCTACGCCATATCTCATCGTTCGTCGCCTGAAGGTCTTCTGCGTTGGCTTCCGAATCTTGATCACCCTTTTTTTGGTGCATAGAAATTTGATTCGTCAGCTGTTGACTCGACTTGTTGTATTCTCATGACCGATACGAAATCTACATGGGCAGAAGGTGGTCTTATGTTTATTAAGCTTGGGAGAGAAAGTTTCGTCTGACATACTCCTTGCGTGTCAGTGCTGACGAGCAAACAATTTGCACGGCGGTGGCGTGACTGTAATCGACTTGACACTTTCTTCACCGAGGTTGAAGAAGACGCGTGGAGAACGAGTAACCTTGAGCTCCTCGCCAAAGCTCACACTCTCGGCGGAATTACGGACTTGACGTTCGAGGTGATTGAATCACACTATGCGGTAATTGGCGTATCTCTTTCCTTAAACTATCACGATTGCTCACATGTGTTTTTTTCCGAAGGATTTTGCTTTCGAGCTGGAATGCGACGCCTTTAAATGGAGATGGGAAACCTGCTTCCTAGGACACAAGACCTCTGCTGAAATCGTATCGAAGCACCTCATCATGCCGCTCATAAGCGTCAACTATCTTGCGTTCTCTTCGGCAGACCCTGTCAGTGAATTGTCAGAAAGTGACCTTGAGAAGGTTGGAGCAGCTTTCAATTGATACATATTGAGCTTTCACAAAGATTAACTCTAATTTCGCGTCCTCTTATCTCCCTTTCAGGCTGTGGACAAAGTGGGACGAACGGCCAGACGAACCGTTGATACACACATCAAACACGCAATATCCAAACCTCGTGTAGCGACGACTCTTCGCCGCATGACTGCCATGTTTAACTTCACCCCAGATCTTCGTAAGCATGTCATTAATTTTCCCGTTTGCGACACGGATCATATCCCCTCACATTTACCCTGCCCACTTCTTCCCCGACTGAAGCGGCTGTGATTTCCACGGCCGAAAAGCCCGAACTTCGGGCTCAGGTTAAGCTACCGAAAGCACGATCGCCCTCTCACAACCCCACAATGCCCCACTCTATTTCTACATATCCAGTTGTGAGGGCCGCCACTATCTACTTCTTCAATGACTTACGATATGTATAGCCAAGGCATGATCAATTGAATACGAAGCCAACGGCCCACACATCCTCGTCGGGGAGTGGCAATCTGCAAAAGCCATCTATTCATACAGATTCGGCCACTGAGTCTGAGGCAGATGATTCTGTTTCTGTCCTGGACAAGGGTAAGGGCAGAGCTGGATCAGCCAATCATTCGCAGCCGCCCGAAGTTGCCTGTTCCGTTCCATCGCAGAAAATCTCACCTCTGCCCGTCGGGTCACGAGGTACCAGTCAATCCAAGGCACCAGCCTCAGACTCGGAGTCATCTCCTCTGCGACCTGCGAAGAAATTGAAGCCTCAAATGACGTCAAGCGATGACGACAGTGAGGAGGAGCGCAAGAGGCGTGTCGCACAATTGAAGGGCGGATCTGGGGCTGCCGGGGCTAAACGGGGTACAAGGCAACCAATAAAACGAGGGGGGAAACGGTTTTAGAGGGGGAAACGGTTTTAGTCTTCAGGGACTAGCACTATTTGTTACTAGATACGATCTCGTCTGCCTCAATGCTGGTGTATAAACAGGGTTTCTTTCACAAACTACTTGGCTATCTACTCAGCTGACTGCATATTTGCCACGACATTTTCTAATTTCAATGAAACTCTCGAACACGTCAAGACTATTGCAAGTAAGAGAGAACGTCGCTGCAAGCACATTTGAAACCTGCATGACGATCATATGCATGCATGATTTACATATGTGCATCTTCAGAGAAAAGGGACATCACTTTTCAATAGCTAATAAATTCAGGTGCCCAGGGCCAGGATTGCGCTCAAGCAAGTAAGATATTCGGCTGCAACAAATTGAAATTGGAAAGCTGGTGGGAGACCTGTCATAATAAATCGAGCAGTGTTGCGAAGGTGTGGGAATATCAACGGCCTGTCAATCGCGCAAACTCTGCACTTCTGCAAGCTTCGCACGGTGTTTGGAACATGTTAATAATCCGTCGTTCGTCTTGTGGTGTCTGGGGTGCATTTGGGATTGTTAGTAAGACCCTCCGGGAGTCGAGATGACACAAACTTTGTTACAACGGCAATTTGGGGCTTTGTGAATGTGGGCGGCACTGATGCCACAAGTGGGTGAACCACAATCAGTTATGTTCCCCAAGTCATACGCCTTGACAAAGTGCTGCATGAAAAGAGAAGATCGGTGAGCAGAAAGGAGGCCGTGATAGAGGTCAGAAACGTACGCCACATCCTCTGTACCAGTCTCCAAATCTGTCACGAAATAGCTGTCAAGGACCAAAAGGTATTATCAAGAGGACATACTCACACCTCCAACCTGCACATTTCTGTGAGAGTCTAATCGATCAACGAACGTTCGACTGAGGATTAACGCGTTAGCGTACCGCACCGTACCGTGAGAGTAATCGGGAGTGTACAAGAAAAGGTGGTTGGTGAAGCTTGACTATAGTCAGATGTGAAGCATATTATACTGATGGACCACTTTGAAGGGTGGGCTCCTGAACTGTCACGAGATCTGATATTTTGAATGAGGAGAATCGGGCAGAACTCAGATCTCCTCCACGCCCCCGATCATGAAGGATATAACAAGCTTTCGTTATCTGAAATCAGGAAGCAATCAACGTTGTCCCAAAGAGGATGATACTGAGTTTGGTGCAGAGGTGCTCCCGGCTCGGCCTCAGGCCGCCCAGCCGTGGAAGCCGTGCCCGAAAAGGACGTTTCAGCTCAGCGCTCATCCTGAGGCCCGAACGTCGACCAAGCCCGGTGGGGGGTGGTGGTCTGTGGGTGAAATTTCCATTATAACTCATACATAGGATAAAAGGGAAGTTGGAGACTGTTGAGCGTGCCGGGTACTTGAGTATCAATTCAGCTGAGATTCCATATCCATTACCCTCAAAAACCTACCTTGTGAGTCTGAATTTATGAACAGAGATTACTCGATTTATGCATTTGGAACATAATCTACCACAAAAGGGATCCTCACCGTGCGCCATGCGTATGCGATGCCTGGTTGTGACCGAATTTGGAAATGGCTTTTCGGATAACAAGTCACCGTGTCACGGAGTGACTGGTTTCTCGAGGCAAACTTTGGAGTACTGGAATCACCTGAAATGGACGATTTGAGGCCACTAGAGGGGGAGGAAAGCCTTCTTGAAGTAAAGTTTCTTCACAGTAACATGTCAATCCATCTCATCTCTTTTACTTTCCACAGGCTGCGCTGCTCACTGCGTTTTCCCCACCGCCACTTCAATCAGTGCCACCTCAAGCACGATCTACCAGCATCAGCCAACCACCAGCTTCAGATACATCGACTGAAGAAAACTCAATATCCTCGGGGTCAACCGACGACTCGTGGAAGACTGAGTACGAGTCCCAGGTTCAGTCATGGCGTGCACAGTCGGCTGAAGCGCGAGAGAGAGCTGAGAAAGAGCGAGAACGATGGGAGGCTATACGCGCAGCGGAGAAAGAGAATGCCAATCTCCGGAAAACCGAGGGCATTATCGATGAGTCTAGAGTGTCGACCCTTGAACATGCAGAGGCTGGGTGGGAATCTGTTGGAAAGAAGAAATCATACGAGCAGACTGTTGTATCTATGTCTCCCTCATCTAGTCCAGCGGATTCAAGAGACTTAGTTGCCGGAGAATCCGAAAAGCAGGTGCGGCGTATTTTGTTTTCTGACGCATCAATATTCATCTCGACAATGCAAGCCTGCACCTCCGATAACAAACGCAGGTCCTCCAACCGTTCCACGCGCCTCGCACTCAAGGCAAGATACTGGAGACGAATCTCAAAAATGGGAGCATGTCCAATCCTCCCTAACTTCGTCATTCCCATCCATGTCTTTTCCCGAACGGACCGAAACCCCTTCGCCCCCACAAAGCCACCCGCTTTCTCCCCCCGCTCCAATTTCAGCAACTCTCGCAATATTCGACTCATCACTCTCAACGCGAACCCGGGTAACTGCCCTATTCTCATCACTAGCGATAAACATGCTTCTACCGTTCGTCAATGGTGTTATGCTGGGATTCGGTGAAATATTTGCGAAGAATGTTGTCTTGGAATGGTTTGGGTGGAAGACTCCCAGTGCTAAAAGGGTAGCTACCACCATAGGCATTGGTGTTCGTTTACCTTCGCAGCAACAGCAAATATAATCTGCAGGATGCCTCTTCAATTATCTTGATTTTATCCTCGAAATGTATAGACTGCTGCAACAGGCGTAGCCTAGAATGTTTCACTCTTGACGAGGACTTATTATTCTGGTAATCGAGGGCCGGAAGGTATTTCCTCAAAGATCACAATCTAGCGTTCTTGGGCATGCCCCGAATAGCTTGTCGGACGCCAAGATCTCCAAGGACATCCTCCGCTATGACACCGGGAGAAATCAGTCGATGAAGAGTGAGAAAAGAAAAAGCAGAATATACACACCTCCGCCAAGAACAGCATCAAAGGGTGCAATTCGATGGTACTGGTTTCACGAGTTACATCAGCGCATGGATATTGCACTGGAATAGTACTAGTCTTACATGTTCGATGAATTGTCCCATTCCAGTCTTCGTTATTCCGCGTCCACCGAACACCTTGGAAGGGTATTCGAGCACATTCCTTCAATCAAACGATTGATGAGGACTCACCTGCACGGCATCTGTGGCAGTCTCCTGAGCAGTCCGGGTGGCATGCATCTTCAACAAACCGATTGGGCTGAGAAAGACATGACACTCGAGGGTAAACATATTTTAGACATGAAGGACACTCGGGTCTCTACGCACCCGGCGAGTTTGGCAGCCTGCTCTTTGTACGACTGAAATTTGGAGACAAATAAATGGTTGGGTAGACAGCAAAAGAAGTTAAAGGATCCAACCATGTTGTTCATCTGGTGCGTGATGTTCTCAAGCCAATTTTGCACACTCTCAACCCGGGAGATCATGGACGCCAGCTTGCTCCGAATCACAGCTTGAGAATTTAGTGGTTTACCAAATGCTTTGCGTTGGTTGGTCCACCTAAGAGAGATGTTGGAACTCGAGCATGACAGAATTACAGGATGCTCACTTGAGACATTCCTCGACAATCAGACGTTGAGACCTTGCGGCGGAACAGCACATCGCCCAGCGCTCATGGTTAAAGTTGCTGCAAAATTGGCTCTCAGTCTGACGATTCCAAGTCTGTCAGAACGAAAAGTACCTAAGCATGACGAAGATTCCTCCACCCTCAGGGCCCAAGGTGTTTTCGGCCGGTACCTTGACGTTGTCGAAAGTTACGAAGGCAGTTCCGGCTGTTGGGGACTGCAACGTATAATTATTCATTTAGCTATCCAGACTCATCAGGAGAACATTCTTACGTAGCTCGTTTTGATAGCTTTGGTTTCAACACCCTCCCCGCGCTCCACGAGGATTACGGTGAACCCCCCCGCGGTCTTGCAACCCACGGTAAAGCTAAAATGGACAAATGGGTCAATGCACGAATTTCTACGAAAAACCAGATGACTTACTAGTGCGAGTAGCTGAAAGTTTTCCAGAATTCGAGTTTCACGAGAGCTGCGATGGTAGTGGATGGACTTACACTCCGTTAGTTATCCATTTCTGAAAATCAGGTTAGCCTCCGCTGTCTGCGAAGAGAATCAAGCAAAAGGTCACCTTGCTGAAAAGATTATAGCATATTCAGTCTCTTCGTTTCCATGCAATAAAACTGATTTACTCACGTTCCATTTATAATCCAATGCTTGTTGTCTGCAGTCTTAACAGCCGTTGTACGCAGACCGGCGACGTCGCTTCCAGCAAATGCCTCAGTAATAGCAAGGCAAATGGGTTTCTGTCCAGACAAGACATCGGGTACAACCCGCGCCTTGATTTCGGATGAGCCAAAGTTTAGCACCGGGGGCAAGCCAATGACGGAACCACTCATAAGCCCTAGGCATCATGTTAAGCCATCGATGATGTAAAATGGAGGTCAAAAATACCATCTCCGTAGCCACGTTGACCTACTCGTCCGAATTCTTGGTTGATGATGAGCTGCAAAGAATGAGTGAGGTTTGTTTTATCTTCTGGGGTGGGACAGGTCCTTGCCTCGTGGAAATAGTCGAACTGGAAGTATGATCCGGAGTAATTAAGTATGACAATGTCACGGTGTTGATTCTGGTGAAAAGACCAACCTCCTCTGGCTTAACGATGCCACCCATCAACTCAAGGCCTGCAAGGGAAGCCGTGTCATTAGCCGCATCACCGCTGAAGATTACCATCATACCCTTCAAATGCTTTCCTGGCCCCATGCGCATGGCATGCAAACCAACTTTCCTGTCAAAATCAAGCGAAATATCAACATCGTGTTCATTAGAAATTTATGTCACTCTTACGTCATGGCGTCAACTACGCTTTGACTCGGACGCTTGCCATCTTCTTCTCTAGCCTATGACGTTACGTCGTCAGGGAGAGCGTGAGTAAATAAATGGCTGGACGCACGAGAGCATCAGGAAAGACAAATTCGTCGAAAAATTTGCGAGTAGCTTTCTGGAACCGTCTGTGGTTCTGTGACTGCCCGTTAATACATATATACTGTGTAAGATATGCAGGTTAAGAACCTCGGTATAGTACGGGCTGTAGTATCCATCACATAGCCAAGTCGGTTCCGCATATGGGACCTTGCTCAATTCTCCCAGGACGCGACTGTGAATGACGCTCGTTTCGCCTTCAACCACACCGACCTGGAGCCGAACATATTGGGGCTTCATGATGACTTCATGCCTGTGAAGACCGTAGAAGGCCTCCGTAGCATCTTGTCCAGCTGGGTAACGATTAGAACTGATAAATAAATAGATTTCCCCAAGAGACAAACCAATTTCCTCATCAAAGAAGACAGATGCACCGCCAGGATGAAGGTTCTTGAACTTCGTTATATCGTAGATCTTTCCGTCAATAATAATCCACTGCAACAAATTACATTGCTCTATCAACACCCTTCTTCCAGTTATGTCAACTCAAAGAACTCACCAGGTCACCATCTTTGTTGTGCTGACCGTGATAATGCGGGGAAATGGTTATTCTTGGACATCATCGAAGATGATCTGGAACAAACGAACCTTGGCCACTTCTTCGCGAGTCAAAGTCCTGAGTTCTTTGGACGCCATTTGTAACTGTGTTAAGGTAGGTCAAGGGCGGTGTCGAACAATGTTACAACTTGATTTATGTAGTACTGTCACGGTGTCGCTATTGCCCGTGCATGTGATTTCGCTCGGCGTTTGGTAGGAGAACACGTGACTTGATCCGTAAATTGCAAGCTCTGACCCTCACGGTTAAATTTAACGCCCAACACCAATTTTATTCAACTCACACTAGCCAACCATCAAATTCAAGTTACTCTGACCGAAATCATCGGTCTTTGATCTCCTCCGATCGTAAAACCCAATATACGGTTCAATCACCTGTCCTACAGCCTTGCATTCCGGGGCATCTGCTTCAATGCTTGCCGGACTCCTAGGTCACCAAGGACATCCTCCGCTGTAAAAGAAAGGAGAGTTAGTATTATGGCTCTTAAAACTTGAGTAATATCGTGGTGACTCACTTCCTCCGAGAATGCTGAAGGAAAATGAATTTTATGATTAGGATCATATCAGGGTTTGGCCATTGGAAGAACTCACGCGTCAAAGCCCACGGTTGTATGATACTGACCGGAGGTAGCTATCAGCTATAGTCTGCGAATCCAGATATTGAATGAATACAAACATGTTCGATAAATCTCCCCATTCCAGTCCGAGTAATTCCCCGCCCTCCAAATATCTGACATTTCAAAGTCTATTAGATCCCTTGTAGCGATGCCCAGACAAGAAAAACCGACTTGAACAGCATCTCTAGCGGTGTCTTGCGCGGTTTCGGTGCAATACTTTTTAACAAACGCGATTTGTCTAGCAATTTTAGTGAGTGCATGGAAGAAACGGTAAGGATCAGCCCATGCTCACCCAGCCAAGTAAGTGGACTGCTGCTTATAGTCCATGTTATTCATCTGATATGTTACATTCTCGAGCCAGCTATGTGCACTCTCGACGCGCGCTATCATGGCCGCAAGTTTTGAACGGATGACTGCTTGTGAGATTAAAGGCTTGCCAAATACTTTTCGTTGTGTAGTCCACCTTGAAATTTCGACCAAATGGTTAGTAATCGAAAATATTCATAAAACCTAGATTGACTTTAGACATTCCTCCACAATCATTCGTTGGCCGCCCACACTGCTACACGCCATGGCCCACCTACAATCCAACAAGTTAGCCTACAGTACCGAGTGGCATCAATTCTGGCATTTACCGCTCATGGTTGAAGTTGCTCAAAATCACTATCAAACCGCCTCCATTATCCGGGCCCAAGGTGTGTTCCACCGGAACCTTGACGTGATCAAACGTAACGAATGCAGTTCCCGATGCAAGTCCATACGCAGTTTTGATGTGCTTCGTCTCGACACCTTCTCCACGTTCGACCAACAGGACTACTATTCCCTTGTCCGTTTTGCACCCCAAGACGAAGTAGTCCGCGAACGTCCCATTCGTAATCCATTTCTTCCCGATCCCCCCACCTTGAGCCTTCTGACACCGAAAACCACCATGGACAACTCACCTTAGTTCCTATACGACGTGTCCAAAGCTTTGTGAACTTCTTTTCTAAACAAAGGAATTAATTCTCGCCTGTGACACTCCAGTACTTTCCATCCGCTGATTTCGTCGCAGTGCACCTCAGTCCGGCTACATCACTTCCTGCAAACGCCTCGGTAATGGCCAAACAGACAAGTTTTTTGCCGTCCAGCACCTCTCCGAGCACCCGATCTCTAATTTCAGGCCTTGCGAAATTTTTAATGGCTGGAAGACCAATCATTGTTCCTCCTGCGACTCCATCGTGGTACCCTCGAGCGTGGATGCGAGACATCTCTTGGCTCATGATCAATTCATGGAAACAATCAAACTAGGGATGAGGGAACGGCATCAGTTCTCGTCCAGTCCAGTTTATGCGGATACCCACCTCCTCGGGCTTCACGGTTCCGTTCATTAGCATACGTCCTTTCAAGTGTTCGCCTCTGCCCAATCTCATGGCATGAATATTCAGCCTTGCAACTTCGTCGAGAACGCGTTGGCTTGGTCGCGTGCCTTTTTCCTGCAATTCCTGGGCGTCGGGATACAGTACCTCATCAACGAACTTGCGCAGGACGTGTTGGAATTGGCGATGATGCTAACGATTATCAATTCACAGCAAAAACGAATAACTTGCCGGACGCCAAAATCAACGTACCTCTTTGTAATATGGGCTGTGGTAACCCTCTATCAACCATGTAGGCTCCGCATACGGTACTTTACTGAGGGCCCCAACCTCCCGAGGCCATATTTGCTGCTCCGCTCCTTGGACAATGCCAATCTGAAGACGTGCATATTGGGGTCTTTGCAGAACCTCATATCGGTGCAGGCTAAAGAATACTTCAGTGGCATCTTGACCAGCTAGCAACATTCCACGTGAATTCAAGCTAGGTTACAGATACCCAACAGCCACACACCAATTTCCTCGTCCAAAAGTACGGAGACACCCCCTGGGTGCATAGACATAAATTTGGACAGGTCGAAAACCTTAGAGTCAACAATGATCCACTGCGTTTCTGTAGTCAGGATGACTTGTGACACGAGTGGATAAATCCACGTACTAGATCACCTTGCTTATTGTGCTGGAACGAAAGTCTATAACTTTACTTGGAATGTAAGAAACTTGGAAATATCTTACCTTGGCTACTTCCTCTCTCGAAATCTGTTTGGCCATTATCGCTGGTGAGTTTGTGGTGAGTGTCACACCACGGCAAATGATATTTAACAGAAGAAATCTCCTTACATAAAACCCTTACTCCGATATCTATATATGTATCTGATGTAGCTCCATTTGACGTTACAGAGTCTGTGTTTCGAGGGTCGGTGACGTTGTGACCGACGCCGAGTCTCATATATAGTATCTAAGAAACTGGAAATTGACCGGTAATCACCGGGTAATCACATTAATCACAGACGAGCATTCTTTGGGATCTTGCTCAACGCTCGCCGGACGCCCAAGTCGACAAGTACATCTTCCGCTCTAGACGAATTCGAGGACAATAATCACCACAACACCTCCATAAAACTCAAAGACACTGCACAGCCCTGCACCCGGTACAGTAACAATGCGGAGGGGACGATGACATTTCGATCAATTCGCCGCGGGTTTTGAAATTTGAAAATTTTATGAACTCCGATCTGGAATCCGGTGCGAAAGACGAGGTCAAACCTTATTCTGTCAAACCCTATTTCCTGGTGCAAATGTCCTCGGAAAAGACACAATTGTCTTGACAGATCAAACTGTCGGATGGCGGGCGCCACTGACTATACAATGTAAGCGCACGATTGGCTGGCTATCTGCAGCTGAAGAGCCGACCTGGAGAGCATTGATTATGATGCATGAGTGCTGATCGCTTGCAATTGCTCGAGAACAACACTCTGGAGCATTTTTCTTTCCACCGCTTTATTTATTTATCTGAATTTGCTGCTCGTAGCATAACTATAGCCATCTGCCGAAATCGAGTCCGAGCCTCTGCTTCAAGTATACACTTTCTAGACCTTGTGAAATAATATACCAAGTAATACAGAAATAACCGGGTAACACATTATCCAGTCAAGTCTTCCAGTGCCACCAACTGCCTCCCACCTGCCTTCCCTTCCCTTTTGCTTTTGTCCTCTCCAAACTCTGGTGATTGGAATACGGAAATCGAGAAACGGAGGCCATCCGACCCTCCCTCCTTTCCCTGGCTTCCCATTCATCATCATCCAGATATCGATTCACGGCCATCATTCCCAATCTTGACAACCCGGCCCCAGAAGTATCGGTTGTTGGAGCCAAGCTGCGTTCCTTCATTTTAAATCCATAGTTTTCAGCTTCATCTGGGTCATCCGCGAGTGCGACGTATGCCTTGGCTACTCTCCAATCTACTTCGCGTGTTAGAGTCTGCAATCTTTTTTCGGCGCGTTCACGGGCTCGCCTGGTTTCTCTTTCCTTAGCCTCAGTGTCTGATTGAGCCTGGCTACCTTCCATTTTGCCTCGAACGGACGGAGGAAGAATGAGGAATGTGCGAGTGTGCAGGATGTGTGGTGTCGTGGTCAGTGTGCTAGGGGGCAGCTTGTTAAGTCGGCAAAGTTCACGACCCTGTAATAGAAGTACAAGAACGAGTCAGCGCCGATATTGAGGACTAAACTGTAGACCCACGTTGATCCCAAACCGAAGAGCAACTCCCTGTAAAGTATCACTTCCCTTGATGTAATATTTTAAGGGAGCCGGTACATCGTGCTCGACTGCAGTGTCTTGTACTTCTGCGGAATGATCTCCCGCAATGGCAATTCCGGGCAGATATGTGGATTCCAATGGTGGAGTTTCAGAATTTGAAGGTGGCAGATTATATGGTGGAGGTGGGGTAGGATCGGAACCTTCGTCCTCGGAATCCTCATCATCATCCCCAAGCACAAATGCATCTTCATCTCGCACGGCTCCATCAACATTCTTCGGTTTAGTTGATT
>Ga0210383_10004776_pt1 | contig 11992 bp, 6 predicted proteins | sample IncBWC14OmetaG_FD_160072 | JGI IMG/M metagenome (GOLD analysis project Ga0210383, IMG submission 160072) | Forest soil microbial communities from Barre Woods Harvard Forest LTER site, Petersham, Massachusetts, United States - Inc-BW-C-14-O ...
CGCGGTAATGGCGGTGTCATCGCCCGCCGTCGCCAAAGGACGAGACAAGCCGCGAGGCGAGGCGCGAGTTTTTGATACACGATTGCTGGAAGCGGCTTTATGGTTCGGCTTGGCCATGGTGATTCCTCTTGAGCATGATCCCGAAAAGTGGGACCCGGTTTTCGGAAAAGATCATGCTCCAACGAACCTATAGACCATGATCCGATCGAACCTAGTCGGATCATGGTCCAATCCCTTGGGTGTGCCGCTGTCGCGGCAGTGGATAGCTTGACATATAGATCGTTACGGGGGGGCCGAGCGTAGCGGATAGTGGCCCCGCACGCCTAAAGTCGGCGAAAGCGCTTCGGCGAATCGGGAGAGACGAGAGGGCAGACCATGGCGGTCCAGAACATTCCCCGCCCCGAACACGACGAATCCCGCGAGAGCCTTGTCGGCGCGGCGGCCGCCGTTCTCGCCGCGCGCCGCCGCGACATCGCCGGGGATTTTCTGGTCGAGCTTTTCGGCCGCGCCCCACCTGAAGATCTCGAGCGCTATGGCCCGGCGGAGCTCGCCGGCATCGCCGAACAATCCTGGTCGTTTCTGCTGCAACGGCCGCCGAGCGCGTCGAAGATCGCGCTCGTGCCGCTGACTTCGTCGCCGAGTGTCGCGGTGCTCGACATACTCAACGACGACATGCCGTTCCTGGTCGATTCGGTGCTCGGCGAACTGAGCGAACGCGGGTTCGATCTGCGGCTGGTGGTGCACCCGGTCTTCACCGTCGAACGCGACGAGGCCGGCCGGCTGACGGCATTCAAGGGGACGCGCAAGGGCGAAGGTCATCGCGAAAGCTTCATTCACATTCATGTCGCCGGCTTGGAGGACGAGGCGCAGCGCACCGAGATCGTCGCTGACCTCGAAGCCGTCCTCGCCGACGTGCGCGTCGCGGTCCAGGATTGGCGGCCGATGCTGGCGCGCGCCAACGAAGTGGCCGCTGAACTGAAGGCCAACCCGCCGCCGTTGCCGGCCGACGAGATCGCCGAAGCGATTCAGTTCCTGCAATGGATCGCGGCCGACAATTTTACGCTGCTTGGCGCCCGCGACTACGCCTTCACCGACAGCGAGGACGCGCTCAAGCCGAAGTTCGAAACCGGGCTCGGCTTGTTGCGGTCGCCCGAGACGCGGCTCTTGCGCCGCGGCAATCAGCTCGTGACCATCACGCCGGAAATCCGCGAGTTTCTCAAAGAACCGAAGCTTCTGATCATGACCAAGGCGGCGGTGCGCTCGCGGGTGCACCGGCGCGTGCATCTGGATTATATCGGCGTCAAGCGCTTTGACGCCGACGGCAAGCTGATCGGCGAATGCGTGCTGTGCGGACTATTGACCTCGACCGCCTATACGCGCTCGGTCCGCGCCATTCCGTATCTGCGGCGCAAGGTCGACCGCGTCATCAGCCGCGCCGGGTTCGACCCGTCGAGCCATTCCGGCAAGGCTCTGGTCAACGTGCTGGAGCATTATCCGCGCGACGATCTGTTCCAGATCGACGAAGATACGCTCTATCACTTCGCGCTGGCGATCATGCAGCTCGACGAGCGGCCGCGCGTGCGCGTGCTGCCGCGGCCCGATCGCTTCGACCGCTTCGTCTCGGTCCTGGTCTACATCCCGCGCGACCGCTACGACTCCACCATCAGGGCCAAGATCGGCACCTATCTGGCCACGGCTTTCAACGGCCGCGTGCGCGCCTTCTACCCGTTCTTTCCCGAAGGGGCGATGGTGCGAGTGCATTTCATCATCGGCCGTTATGAGGGCGAAACGCCGCATATCGATCGCGCCGTGCTCGACCGCGCGGTCGAGGCGATCGTACGGAGCTGGACCGATGGGCTTAGCGGCGCGTTGCTAGCGGCGCATCACGGGCGCGAGGGGCGCGTCTTGTTCACGCGGTATCGCGATGCTTTCCCGGTCGATTACCGCGAAGTCTATCTGCCGGCCATGGCGGTCGGCGATATCGCCGTGGTCGAGGCGCTCACCGCGAAGCATCCGCTCGGCGTCGAGCTTTACCGCGATGCCAGCGCCGCTCCGGCCAGCGCCGGGCTGAAAGTCTTAAGCCGTAACCGGCCGATCCCGCTGTCCGAGCGCGTGCCGGTGCTGGAAAATATGGGCTTCCGCGTCGTCGACGAGCGGACCTATCACATCCAGCCGCTGGAACGGGCGGATGCGTGGTTCCACGACATGACGCTCGAAAGCGCGCTGGGTCGGCCTTTGGACCTGGCGGTGCTCAAGCAGCGTCTCGAGAGCTGCTTCCTCGCCGTCATGGGGGGGCGCGCGGAAAACGATGGCTATAACGCGCTGGTGCTCGCCGCCGGGCTGGTTTGGCGCGACGTCGCGGTGATCCGCACGCTGTCGCGCTTCCTGCGGCAGGTGCGCGTGCCCTACTCGCAAGACTATATGTGGGCGACGCTGCGCAAGCATGCCGGCATCGCCGCGCAGATCGTCACCTTGTTCCACACGCGGTTCGATCCGGAGCTCGGCGCGCCGGCCGACGAACGCGCCGCCCGCGAAGCCTTCATCACCTCCTCGATCGAAACGGCGCTCCAGGCGGTCGACAGCCTCGACGAGGACCGCATCCTTCGCCGCTTCGTCAACGCGGTGGCATCGGCGATCCGCACCAATTTCTATCAGCACGGCGCCGACGGCCAGCCGAACGATCTCATCGCCGTGAAGTTCTCAAGCCGCAAGCTCGACGGCATCCCGGCGCCGCGCCCGCTCTACGAGATTTTCGTCTATTCGCCACGCGTCGAAGGTGTGCATCTGCGCTTCGGCAAGGTGGCGCGCGGCGGCATCCGCTGGTCCGACCGGCCGCAGGATTTCCGCACCGAAGTCCTCGGCCTGGTCAAAGCCCAGAACGTCAAAAATGCGGTGATCGTGCCGGTCGGCGCCAAGGGCGGCTTCGTGCCGAAGCGGTTGCCGGCTGGCGGCGCCCGCGAGGCCATCCAGGCGGAAGGCACCGCAGCCTACAAGCTCTTCATCTCGACCTTGCTCGACATCACCGACAATATCGGCACCGGCACCATCGGCGTCGTGCCGCCGGCCGACGTCGTGCGGCATGAGGGCGACGATCCTTATCTCGTGGTCGCCGCCGACAAGGGCACCGCCACCTTCTCCGACATCGCCAACGAGCTCGCCATCGCCCATGACTTCTGGCTAGGCGATGCCTTCGCCTCCGGCGGCTCGGCCGGCTACGACCACAAGAAGATGGGCATCACCGCGCGCGGCGCCTGGGAATCGGTCAAGCGCCACTTCCGCGAAATGGATGTCGACATCAGCAAGACCTCTTTCACGACGGTCGGCGTCGGCGACATGTCGGGCGACGTGTTCGGCAACGGCATGTTGCGCGAGAAAACCACGCGCCTCCTTGCCGCCTTCGATCACCGCGACATTTTCATCGACCCGGATCCCGATCCGGAGCGGACCTTCGCCGAACGCAAGCGCCTGTTCGACCTGCCGCGCTCGAGTTGGCAGGACTTCGACAAAACACTCATCTCCAAAGGGGGCGGCATTTATTCGCGCTCCGCCAAGGAGATCAGGCTGTCGCCGGAAGCGCAAAAGCTGTTCGGCGTCGGTGAGAAACTTAATCCGGCCGAACTCATTCGCGCGCTGCTCGCGGCGCCGGTCGACCTTCTCTTCTTCGGCGGCATCGGCACCTATGTGCGCGCGGCCGACGAGACCGACGAGGCGGCCGGCGACCGCGCCAACGACGCCGTCCGCGTCACCGGCGCCGACTTGCGCGCCAAGGTGATCGGCGAAGGCGCCAATCTCGGCATGACGCAGCGCGGCCGCATCGAGGCGGCGCTGCGCGGCGTGCGGCTCAATACCGACGCCATCGACAATTCCGCCGGCGTCAATACCTCCGACATGGAGGTCAATATCAAGATCGGGCTGAGTATTCCGCTGCGCGACGGGCGCCTGGCGATGACAGCGCGCAATACGCTGCTCGCGGCGATGACCGACGAGGTCGCCGCGTTAGTGCTGCGCAACAATTACCTGCAGACGCTGGCGCTGTCGCTCGCGCAGCGGCGCGGCATGGAGGATTTCGGCTTCCTGCAGCGGCTCATGCAGACGCTAGAGGCGCGCGGCCTCCTCGACCGCGCCGTCGAGTACCTCCCTGACGACATGGCGCTCGCCGAGCGCCGCCGCCGTGCGCAGGCCTTCACGCGACCGGAACTATCGGTGCTGCTGGCCTACGCCAAGCTCACGCTCTACGACGAGCTTCTTGAATCGGCGGTGCCGGACGATCCCTATCTCAGCCGCGAGATGGGCCGCTATTTCCCCAAGGAGATCGCCGCGCAATTCCCCGACGCACTCGAACATCACCGGCTGCGCCGCGAGATCATCGCCACTCAGCTCGGCAACTCGATGATCAATCGCGGCGGCCCGTCGCTGATCGTGCGCATAGCCGACCAGACCGGCGCGGCGCCGTCGCAAATCGCTTCGGCCTTTGCCGCGGTGCGCGACAGCTACGGCATGACCGCGCTCAACGGCGCCATTGACGATCTCGACAACCGGATTTCCGGCAAGCTGCAGCTCGACCTCTATGCCGCGGTGGAGGATCTGCTGCTCGACCGGGTCATCTGGTTCCTGCGCAACGTCGATCTGACCAAAGGCCTCGCCGAGGTGGTCTCGCATTATCGCGACGGCATCGCCATCGTCGAAGCGGCGCTCGATGCCGCGCTGCCGGAGGATGCTTTGGCGGCCCGCGCCGCACGCCGGGAAGAGCTCATCGGAGCCGGCGTACCGGAAGAACTCGCTGTCCGCATCGCCAATCTCGGGCCGCTCGCCGCCGCGCCGGACATCATTCTGGTCGCCGACCGCACCGGCAAGCCGGTGCGCGAAGTCGCCGCCACCTATTTCGCCACCGGCGCTTTCTTCAATCTGGACCGCATCGCCAGTGCGGCCGGCAAGATCCCGATCGCCGATTATTTCGACCGGCTGGCGCTTGATCGCGCACGCGACTCGATCGGCGATGCCGAGCGCCGCTTGACCGCGGCCATGGTCGGCAACGGCGCGGTAGGCGCCGGCGCCGTCGAGGCTTGGGTGGCGCCGCGCAAGGGCGAGGTCGAACGCATCCGCGGTGCGATCCACGAAATCGCCAATTCCGGGCTGACGCTTTCGAAATTGGCAGTCGCGGCGAGCCTGCTGGGCGATCTGGTGAAGGATTAGCCCCTGCAATCCACAGGCTTTCGCCGGGACCACCGTGCCGCCAAAAAAAAGAACCCCAAGCAGATTACGCGCTTGGGGTTCCCAGTTGTTGCCTCAACTCAGGCTTATTTGGCCGGGCGACGGGGTGTCGGGGGATGGGGAGCCGCCCGGTCGGCCTAATGTCCAGCACATATGCATGTGCCATGCTGATGCAACGCGGATCACGGGTTAGTGTTACCGCCTGCGTCAAAACGCGCATTTGAAAACGGACCGGCGCGGTCGGGCTTGATCTTTCCAGACAAAAGGCGCGGCGGAATTGTCCGCACCGGAATTGCCGTGGTGCAACATCACGGGTCCGTGCTCAATCGATAGTCACATTGCATTCATTGCACTGACAGCTCGCAACATGAAAATCCTTTCCGTTTCAGGGCCTGTGAGCGTGCGCAACAATTTTATTTCACAGGCCACTGCGTGCGGCCCGTGCGCCGGTTGCGAAAATCCTCTAAGCTCTGGGTTGGTTTGGTTGATTGCGCGAGGCTTCACCGCCGAAGCCCGGACGGAAGCGGCGGCAAGCGAGCGGGATGAGCGCGATTCACTCGATTGAATTGCTCTACACGGTCTCAGGATTCGCCGTCGGCTTATTGGTCGGCATGACCGGCGTTGGCGGCGGCTCGCTGATGACGCCATTATTGATCCTGTTGTTTGGCATTCATCCGGCCGCCGCAGTCGGCACCGACCTGCTTTACGCGGCGGCCACCAAAACCGCCGGCAGCCTCTTTCACGGCTTCAACCGGACGATCGATTGGCGGGTGGTGCGGCGGCTGGCCGCCGGCAGCGTGCCGACGACCGTGATCACCATCGCGGCGATGAGCGTGCTCGACATCCATGGCGCGGCGGGACGGGATTTGATCAATGCGGTTTTGACGCTGGCGCTCGTTGCCACCGCCGTGGTCCTGGTGTTTCGCGGCCGGATCGTCACGCGTTACGCCGCTCGGCTCAGTGCGCTCGAGCCGAAGCAGGTTGCGGCGCTGACGGTCGCGGTTGGCGCCGCGCTCGGCGCCATGGTGTCCATATCATCGGTCGGCGCCGGCGCCATCGGCGTCACCTGCCTCATTCTGCTTTATCCGAACCTGCCGACGGCAAAGATCGTCGGCTCCGACATTGCGCATGCGGTGCCGCTCACCCTGGTCGCCGGCATCGGTCACTGGCTCCTCGGCTCCGTCGACTTCCAGGTTTTCGGCCTGCTCATCCTCGGATCGGTGCCGGGAATCCTGCTGGGCAGCTATGCCGCGGTCCGCATACCGGAACGGGCGTTGCGCCTGGTGCTGGCCGCGACCTTGATCGCGGTGGCCACCAAGCTGTCGTTCGGCCTGTTTCCGTCCTCCGGCAACGTCGTGGCCGTGCAGGCGCCCGCTCCGCATTAACCGCCACTCGTCATTGCGAGCGAAGCGAAGCAATCCAGCTGCAGCGCGATGGATTGCTTCGTCGCGTTGCTCCTCGCAATGACGAAAGGACTACGCCCGGCCGCCATTCTGCGGCAGCCCGTAGCGATGCAGATCGCTGCCATGAACGTCGAGCCACACCTTGGCCCGTTCGTGATCGGGGCAAAGCCGCTGCACCAGGCGCCAGAACCGCGCCGAATGGTTCATTTCGACAAGGTGCGCCACTTCGTGCGCGGCGAGGTAGTTGAGCACGAAGCTCGGCGCCAGGATCAGCCGCCACGAAAACGACAGCACGCCGGCGGTCGAGCAGGAGCCCCAGCGGCTCGCCTGATCGCGCACCGCGACGCGGCGGACGCCGACGCCAAGCTCGCCGGCGAACCGCTGGCTCGCGGTCTCGAGCTCGCGCTTGGCCTCGCGGCGCAGAAAATCGCCGACTCGCCGATCGACATGCGGCGCGTCGCCGGCGACGCACAGCAGGCGCTCGCCGCTCTCGTCCAACTCGGTCCAGACGGTGCCGCGCGTCGTGCGACGATGGGTAATGCGATGCGCCATGCCGCGCAGCGGAATGACGACGCCGTTAGCGAAGCGCACCGCCTCGGGCAGCCGTCCGAGCCGCGCCGCAATCCAGCCGCCGTGCTTTTGCGCGAACGCGCGCGCCTCTTTCATCGTGCCGCGCGGCGGAATCGTCAGGATCACTTCGCGAGTCGCGGCCGCGATGCGCAGCGTATAGCGACGCGCCTGCCGGTGGCGGCGCACGCGAACGAGATAAATCGATTTGTCGAAGACGACCTCGATCGCTTGAGGCTCACTCGGCCGACGATAAAGCAGCGCACGATTAGACATGGCCGACCACCCCAAACCCAACCCGTGGCCGATAGTGCCATATCCAAAGAACCGTGAAGTGCCTTTGATGAAGGCGGCGGGCATGTACAACCCTTAGAGGCCAAGGCTATGACCCAACACTATATATTCGAATTTATGGAGTGAATATGGCTTCATATCTTTGGCTGTCACAGCCGTGAAAATTTGACGTCGGTGATTCCGAAATAGCCGAGATTTCTCAAAAGCTTGCCACATCCGGCCTCGATCGAGACGATCCAGAGGCGCAATCATGGCGGATTCCCCCGATAAATCGGGCATTAGCCCGATGCCGGCTCGCACTATAACCGCCTTAGAGTTGCAGAAAATCTAGACGCGTGCGCGGACGTGTGCCGCGCCATTGCCGGATCGACCGGCGGTACCGTTGCCGGCGTGACGCGCGGCCGAGCCGCTACGCTTGGCTTTCGGCCCATGACTCATCGAAAGGATGAAGTCGGAAATCCGCGGTGCGATCTCGGAGCGGAAACGCGAGCCGTTGAACACGCCGTAATGGCCGACGCCCGGCTGCAGCCAGTGCGCTTGCCGATCGGCCGGCAGATTGACGCACAATCGGTGCGCCGCTTCGGTCTGGCCGACGCCGGAAATATCGTCGTGCTCGCCTTCGATGGTGAGGAGCGCAACGCGCCGGATCAGGCCCGGATCGACCAGCCGGTCGCGATGCATCATTTCGCCTTTCGGCAGCGCGTGGCGCACGAACACCGTGTCGACGGTTTGCAGATAAAACTCGGCCGCCAGATCCATGACCGCCAGATATTCGTCGTAGAATTCCTTGTGCTTCTGCGCCGAGTCGCCGTCGCCTTTCACCAGATTGAGAAACAGATTGCGGTGCGCCTCGATGTGCCGGTCGAGGTTCATGCTGATGAAGCCGTGCAGTTGCAGGAAGCCCGGATAGACGTCGCGCATCATTCCGGGGTTGGGAAACGGCACTTTGGTGATGACGTTGTGGCGAAACCAGTTGATGCCGCGCCGCTCCGCCAGCGTATTGACCGCGGTCGGATTGACCCGCGTGTCGATCGGGCCGCCCATCAAGGTCATCGACACCGGCATGTATGGATCGTCGTCGGCGTCCATCAGCGCGGCAGCGGCGAGCACCGGCACCGCCGGCTGGCACACCGCGACCACATGGGTGTCGCCGCCGAGCGCGTGCAGCATCGAAATCACGTAGTCGATGTAGTCGTCGAGATCGAACGGCCCCTCCGACAGCGGCACGGTGCGCGCGTCGCGCCATTCGGTGATGTAGACGTCGTGGTTGGGCAGAAAGGCCTCGACGGTGCCGCGCAGCAAGGTCGCAAAATGCCCGGACAGCGGCGCCACGATCAGCAGCCGCGGCTGCGGCCGGCGCGGCGGATGCTGGAATACGCGTTCGAAGTGCGTGAGCTGGCAGAAGGCGCGTTCCCATACGCTGGTAATACGCACCGGCACGCGCTCGCCGCCGACCAGCGCCGAGGAAATCCGCCAGTCCGGGCGGCCGTAGCGCCGGGTCGAACGCTCGAACAGTTCCGCCGCCGCGGCGACCGATTTGCCGAAGCTCGTGGCGTAGAACGGATTCATCGGATTTTTGAACAAGAGGCGCGTGGCGTCTGCTGCGGCCCGCGCCGGATTGAGCGCGGCATGGCCCATTTCATAGAGCCAATAGAGCGGCGTCGACGACAATAGCCCCGCCGGCACGGCAGGCGCGCCGCCGAATTCCCCGATAGCCATGGACGATCCTTGCCCGGTTTGCTGCGTTGCAGCAATATGAGGATGGTCTGTCATACCGGTATCATAAAAGCAAACTTTTCCTGATTTCTTACGTAAGCGGAAACGCCTGCAGGAGCAGCGGTTTTTTGGCGTCGCGCGACTATTCGCCGGTCTGCATCAGCGAGCCATTGCGGCGGGCCGCTTCCGAAAGCTTAAGGAAGCCGAACACGCCGGCGGCGAACAACACCACATTGAGCGCCAGCGCGTAGAGCATGAGGTCGGCGCGGAAGGTATGGTCGATCAATAGCGCCCGCATGCCCTCGAATACGTAGGTCGGCGGCAACGCCCAGGCGGCCGGCTGCAGCCAGACCGGCAGCGTCGTCACCGGGTAATAGACGCACGCCAGCGGCATGAACAAAAACATGATCGACCAGGCGAAGTTTTCGGCGCCCAGCCCGTTGCGCAGCACCAGGCCCGACACGAAAATCCCGACCGCCCAGCTGGTCAGCATCAGATTGATGAAGAACGCCACCAAACCGAAGCCGAGCCCATAGAGGTTGAAGCCGAAAAAGATCAGCGCCAGCACCGTCACCGGAATGACGCCGATCGCCAGCCGCACGATGCTCATGACCATCAGCGCTGTGACGAACTCGACCGGCCGCAGCGGCGACATCATCAGATTGCCGACGTTGCGCGCCCACATCTCCTCGAGAAACGAGATCGAGAAGCCGAGCTGGCCGCGGAACAGAATATCCCACAGCAGCACCGCGCCGATCAGCGTGCCGCTGGCGCGGGCGAAAAAGCTGGCATTCTGCGTCACGTAATACTGGATGAAGCCCCAGGTGATCATCTGCACCGTGGGCCAGTAGATCAGCTCGATCAGCCGCGGCCACGACGAGCGCAACAGATACCAGTAGCGCAGCATCATCGCCGCGACGCGCTGCGGCGAGAACGCGAACGCGCTTTCGGTGCGCGCGACGTCGGAGGATACGGTCATTGCGCCGCCTCGCGCGCTTCGTCGCGGCCGCGGGCGACGTCGAGAAACACCTCTTCCAGCGTGCGTCGGCCGTGGCGCGAGAGCAGCCGGGCCGGGGTGTCGTCGTCCTCGATGCGCCCGCTTTTCATGATGATGACGCGCTCGCACAACCGTTCGACCTCGGCCGTGTTGTGCGAGGCAAGGAGCACGGTGGCGTGCCGGTCGCGGCAGTAGCGCTCGAGCCGCTCGCGCACCCAATCGGCGGTGTCGGGATCGAGTGAGGCCGTCGGCTCGTCGAGCAACAAAAGCTCCGGCGAATTGATCAGCGACTTGGCGAGCGACACCCGCGTCTTCTGTCCCGCGGAGAGCTTGCCGGTCGGGCGGTCGAGCAGAGCGCTCAGATCGAGGACTTCGGCGAGCTCCTCGATCCGGTCGGCCAGATTGCGCACGCCGTAGAGCATGCCGAACACGGTGAGATTTTGCCGGATGGTGAGCCGCATCGGCATCTCGACATACGGGCTTTCGAAATTCATGCGCTGCAGCACCCGGTAGCGCTGTGCCGGCATATGGGCGCCGAGAACGTTTACGCTGCCCGAGGTCGGCGTGATCAGCCCCATGATCATGGCAATGGTCGTGGTCTTGCCGGCGCCGTTGCCGCCGAGAAGGCCGGTGATCGAGCCGGGCGCAATCGCAAACGACACGCCGTCGACTGCCGGGACCTGCTTATAGATTTTGGCCAGGCGGTGGACTTCTATGGCGGGCTGGGTGGGCATTGAGCCGCAGATGTGGCGTGTCGGCGCGATGGAGGCAAGAGCGGCGCGCATGGCTATCCGGCCGCCGCAGAGGATGGATGGCCGCCGCGGAAGATGGCAGAACATGGATCGGGGAGGATCGACGCATCATGAAAATCGGACTTTTCGACCATGTCGAAGCCGGCGAACGGCCGGTGGCGCAGCTTTACGACGAGCGCATCGAATTCGCCCGCGCCGCCGACCAGGCCGGCTTCTATTGCCTGCATGTCGCCGAGCACCATGCGACGCCGCTCAACCTGGTGCCTGTGCCCGGTATCTATCTCGCCGCCGTCGCCCGCGAGACCAAGAAGCTACGGCTCGGGCCGCTGGTCTATCTCTTGCCGCTCTATTCGCCGCTGCGGTTGATCGAGGAAATCTGCATGCTCGATCATCTCAGCCACGGGCGGCTCGACATCGGCGTCGGCCGCGGCGTATCGCCTTACGAGCTCGAGTTTCACAATGTGATGCACGACGATTCGCGCGACATTTTTTTTGAGGCCTACGACTGCGTCACGACCGGCCTGGTGTCGGAGACATTCAGCTACAAGAGCAGCCGCTATCTCTATAACGACGTGCCGATTGCGCTGCGGCCGTTGCAGCAGCCGCATCCGCCGTTCTGGTATGCATCATCGAGCGACGTCGGCTCGACCTGGGCCGGCGAGCACGGCCTGCATTATGTGACGTTGGGCGCGACCGCCATGGCCAAGGCCAATATCGCCGCCTTCAAAACCGCGCTGGCGAAACGCGGCGCGCCGGCGCAACCGAAGCCGGAATTTGCCGGCGGCATCGTCATCGGCGTGCAGCGCCATATCTGCGTGGCCGACACCGACGCCGAAGCGCATCGCATCTTCAAGCCGGCGATGGACGTTCATCTTGCCAACCTCAATTGGCTGCGGGTGTGGAAAAACGATACCGGCCTCACCTCGCGCCTGAAAATTCCGCACGGCACCAGCTACGAGGAAATGGTGGCGCATGGCGGCGTCGTTGCCGGCTCGCCGGCGACGGTGCGCGCCGTACTGGAGCGGCAGGTAGCCGAGCTCGGCATCAATTAC
>Ga0210383_10004777_pt1 | contig 11991 bp, 10 predicted proteins | sample IncBWC14OmetaG_FD_160072 | JGI IMG/M metagenome (GOLD analysis project Ga0210383, IMG submission 160072) | Forest soil microbial communities from Barre Woods Harvard Forest LTER site, Petersham, Massachusetts, United States - Inc-BW-C-14-O ...
AGGTGGCGCTAAGACAACCACGGCAGGTGGCGCCAAGACTGGAGCCGCAGCAGGTGGCGCTAAGACGAATACGGCGGCCGGCAAGACAGGTGCGGCTGGCGGCGCGAAGAGCGCAGGCGCTAGCAAGACCGTCACGACTAAGAACGGCAGCACAAAAACAATGAACTCCTCGGGCAAAACGACCAGCGTCACCACCAAGAGCGGGAATAAAGCGAGCTTCACCTCCAGCGGTAAGGTCGGCACGGTTCATACCAAGAGCGGAGCAACTATCAACCACGGCGCCAACGGCAGCCGGCGTACCGTAAGCACACGTGCCAACGGCACTAGGGTAGTCAGCACGGGTCACGGCCGCGGATACACGGAACACTCTTTCTCACGAGGCGGACGTAGCTTCACCAGCCGCACCTACTATCGAGGCGGGCATGCTTATGCACGCGCTTATGGCAGGGGCTATTGGCACGGTGGCTACTATAACCACTACTACCCCGGAGCTTATTGGGGCGGTGGATATTATGGGTGGGCCTACGGTGGCTGGGGCCCGGGAATCGGCTGGGGCTGGGGATGGGGCGGAGCGCCTTGGTACGGCTTCTATGGCTATTACTTCAACCCGTATCCCGTTTATGCGGCACCAGCATTTTGGATCACTGATTATTTGGTCGCGGCAAATCTTCAGGCCGCCTACGCAGCTGCGGCAGTAGCGAATGCAAACGCCGCTGCAGGCGCTGGCGCAGCAGCTGGAGACGCAGCAGCAGCCGCTCCGGCGGACGGTGGAGGCGGTGGTCAGAGCGCCGTCGTTCTAACACCGGAAGTGAAGCAGGCTATCGCTGATGAAGTGAAAGCCCAAATCGCAGCCGAGCGGGACGCTGCAGCCGCACAGGCGAGCAGTGCTCCGGCCGCCGCGCCGGCAGCAGATGCTCCACAGTCGGCCTCAGCGACACCTCCCGAAGTTCTGCCTGATGCGCTGCAGCCTAACAATCGCACTTTCATTGTCGCCGACGCGCTCAATCCACAGTTGCCCGACGGCACCGAGTGCTCTTTGACCCAGGGCGATGTGCTTACTCGCATCGACGACACTCCGGACGCCAACAAGAACGTGAAGGTGCTGGTCAGTGGCAGCCAGAAGGGCGACTGCGGCTCGGGATCACAAGTTGCCGTCTCCGTCGACGACCTGCAGGAAATGCATAACCATTTCCGCGAGCAGATCGATGACGGTCTCGCTGAATTGGCTAAGAATCAGGGAAAGAATGGAATGCCTGCCGCCCCCAAGGGTTCGGCTGTTTCAAAGCCCAATCCGGACGGTCAGGCTACGCCCGATCCTAACGCCGCTGCTGAATTGCAACAACAAGACCAAGAGGCGGACCAGGCGGATAAAGACGTCCAGGTAGCCCAAAACGATGGGGTTAGCAATTAACACCAACCAATCCCATTAGCGAGAACTATCGAATGACCGAAACGGGAGAGTCAGCGCAGAATAAGCTGGCTCTCCCGTTTTTAGTATCAAGACCGCTGCTCGAAACCGACTAATGATTTTCAACCTCTCGCGTTGCGGACTTGTTGACATGGTGAGTGAGCTTACTTATAGTTACCCGCGTTCCATGAAATGGGCTGCCCCCGCGCCCCGAAATAAATTCTTCTCAGGTGAGGAAAGCCTATGTTTTCGCGTCAAGCAATCATCAAGGTAAGCATCGCAGCGGCAATAGTGTTTTCATCGCTGGGGATCAGTCCTCGCAGCGCAGGCCAGGATCTTCAGAAGAAATTGGAAGCTACCTACGCAATCACCAAGCCGACAGACGATAAGACCGACATCGTCACCGCCGGTGCCGTTTTGATTCTACAGAAAGATAGAATCATTATGTACGCCACTAGTAACCAGGTCTTGCCCCAGAACACCTATAAAGCGGGAAAGCTCTCTGAGGGCGCCTTCGGTGTACACGATAGCGTACAAAAATTCGGCAGCTTCATCGGCCATCCGCCGCCACAACAGATGCAAACGCAGTCGCGGCACTTCGTTACCGGTGAAAAGTTCTGGGTGACCGGCATTGCTGTTCAGTCAGACGGCGTCGTTTTCACCCTGTTCACCGACGCTATTAGCGACGTGCGTTACCAATCCACCCTCAAGTTCGTTTACCCCAAAGGCGCTACACCCTCAACCGATGATGTATTGAAAACTGTCGCGGAAGTCTTCAAAGTTCAACAAGACGATTCCGCAAAGTCGGATGACAAGGGCAATCAGCAACCTGCAGCGGATGCGGCTCCTGCGGCAGACGCAGCCCCCGCCGCCGATGCGGCTCCCGCTGCAGAAGCGGCTCCGCCAGCCCCACCGGCCACGGTTGCCATTGGCCAGTCCACCGATGAAGTCGTCGCCATCCTGGGCCAGCCGGAGAAAATCCTCAACCTGGGTGCCAAGCAGATTTACGTATACAAAGATCTCAAGGTCACCTTTGTAAAGGGCAAGGTTACCGACGCGCAATAGAAGGCGCGCCACCCGCTGATGGCGGCGGTGTCGCAACTGGAGAAATCTTTTCCCTGCGACCCCCGCCGTTTGCTAGAATCAAGTTGTTGTTAGGGCTGCATCCCGAACCTGGGAGCGGCACCGGAGGTTTCCATGAGTGTTGCACCCCGCGCGGGCAACGGTAAAATTACCGTGCCTGACATTCAATCCCGCAAATTCAATTCCGGTTCGCCTGAAACAACGAAGAAAATCACTTGTTTGACCGCCTACGACTATCCCACCGCGCGTCTTCTTGACGAAGCTGGGGTGGAGATCCTGCTGGTAGGCGACTCCCTCGGCATGGTTGTGCTGGGGTACGACAGCACGTTGCCCGTCACGCTGGAAGAAATGTTGCACCATACTCGCGCGGTTCGTCGCGGCACAAAGCGGGCATTGCTGGTCGCCGATATGCCCTACGGCAGTTTCCACGTTTCCATCGATGAATCCATTCGCAACGCCATGCGATTAGTGAAGGAAGGCGGAGCCGAAGCCGTAAAGATTGAAGGCGGCGAACGCCGGATTGAATTGATCGCGCGTCTCGTAGAAGCCGAAATTCCAGTCATGGGCCACGTCGGCCTGACCCCGCAATCCGTAAACGCACTCGGGGGATTCCACGTTCAGGGCAAATCCGCTGACGCGGCGCGCCAACTCGAGCGCGACGCGCGAGCCGTCGAATCCGCAGGCGCATTTTCGGTAGTGCTGGAATCCGTGCCGCGCGAACTTGCCGCTCGCATCACTGAGAAGCTCCGCATCCCAACTATCGGCATCGGCGCGGGTCCCGATTGCGATGGCCAAGTTCTCGTTTTCCACGATCTCGTGGGACTCACCATGGGCCACAAACCGAAGTTCGCCCGGCAGTACGTCAATCTAGCCGCCGAGATTTCCCGCGCTGCCGAAGAATTTTGCAGCGATGTGCGGGCCGGCAGCTTTCCGTCCGATGCGGAATCGTTCCATTCGCCGTCAGAATTGCGGGAACAATTGCCGGCAAAGCAGCGAACCTGAACCATCACGTTCGTTTCGAAACGCGGGCCTCTATTTCTGGAACCGAGGATTCGTATGAACGTCGAAGACTTCCGTCGCTTGTATGACTACAACTCCTGGGCCAACCACCGCACGCTCGAAGCCTGCGCCGCGCTTAACGACGAACAATTCACGCGGGATTTGCACTCGAGCTTTCGCTCCGTGCGCGACACACTTGTCCATATCATGCTGGTCGAATGGCTCTGGCGCGAGCGGTGGCTAGGCCGTTCTCCGGATAAGTTTCCGCCTGCTACCGATTTTCCCACACTAGAATCGGCGCGCCGTCGCTGGGCTGAAATCGAGCGCAATCTTCTCGACTACGTCGCGGCGCTCAAGCCGGAAGATATCGATCGCGTGATTGCTCATAAAACGACTACTGGTGCTCCGCAGTCCGCGCCTCTCTCTCAAATGTTGCAGCACTTGGTAAACCACGGCACTTATCACCGCGGCCAGGTTGCAACCATGTTGCGCCAGCTCGACGCCAAACCCATCGGCACCGACCTTATCGTTTTCTATCGCGAGCGCGCCGCGCAGGCAAAAGCATGACGCAGCCTGCTCACACGCAGTTCTCGCGCATGCTATTCCCTTGAGAATCCCCGCCGTTTCGCCAATGCTATGGAGATAATCCGCACCATATCGTGGATGAGCCAAGTAGCCCGCGAATCGCGTGTTAAAGAGCGCATCGTAGGACTCGTTCCAACCATGGGCGCTCTGCACGAAGGGCACTTTTCGCTGATTCGCGCGGCGAAATCCGAGAGCGCTCCAGTTGTAGTTTCGATCTTCGTCAACCCTAAACAGTTTGGACCATCCGAGGATTTTCAAAAGTATCCGCGCGCTTTCGAAACGGACCGCGCGGCGCTGGAAAATCTCGGCGTCGACTATTTGTTCGCGCCAACGCCCGAGGAAATGTATCCGCGCGGTTTTCGCACGAGCGTCCTGGTGGAAGGTTTAAGCGACAAGCTCGAAGGCCGCTCGCGTCCAGGCCATTTCCAGGGCGTCACCACCGTGGTGCTGAAGCTCCTGGAAATTGTGCAGCCAAATCGTGCCTACTTCGGCCGCAAAGACGCGCAGCAGGCTCGCATCATTCGCCAGATGGCGCTCGACCTTAACCTCGGCACCCAAATCGTCGTGCGCCCGATTCTTCGCGAGCCAGACGGTTTGGCTCTTTCGTCGCGTAATGTCTATTTGAATGCCGATGAGCGCCGCGCCGCCACGGCGCTCTATCGCTCACTCGAAGCTGTTCGGCGGGAAATCACAGCCGGTGAACGAAATCCCGCGCATTTGCTGGTCGCATTGCGGCGCGTGATCAATGCGGAACCTGCCGTCGTTCTCGATTACGCGGAAATTGTCGATGCCGAAACGCTCGAGCCGGTGGTGAGTCTGCGAGGCGAAAGTCTTATTTTGCTCGCCGCAAAGGTGGGTAAAACGCGATTAATCGACAACGCGCTAATCGAGCAGGACAACGGAACCATCCACGTGACCTTGTAGCCTTAATTTTCGCTGCCTATCCTGCTTCGATCGCCGCAATCACTTCGGCAGCATGCCCTTTCGGAGTCACCTTATCCCAGATTTTCCGAATGATTCCGTCCGGACCAATCCAGAAAGTCATGCGCACGATTCCCAGAAATGACTTCCCCAGAAAACTTTTCATCCGTCGCGCACCGTACGGCTCAATCACTTGAAATTCGGTGTCCGCAAGCAACGGAAAATTCAGCTTATGCTTGATCTTGAACTTCGTTTGCGCTTCCACATCGTCCCCGCTGCATCCCAGGATGGACGTGTCCAGCTTTTGGAATTCCTTGATTGCGTCACGAAACTCGGACGCTTCGTTGATTCAACCAGGAGTATTCGCTTTGGGATAAAAGTAAAGAACGAGATTCTCCCCGCGATAATCCTTCAACGAAATAGTCTTTCCATTGTCCGCTGTTACCGAAAATTCCGGAGCTTTGTCGCCTTCTTTCAACATGTAGGTCTGTTCCCTTTGTTCGTTCGCGTTAAGATTCCGCCAGCACTCGCTTCAGAATGTCGTTCACTACTTGTGGATTGGCCTGCCCCCGCGTTTCCTTCATCACCTGGCCCACAAAAAACTTGAACACGCCCTCGTTTCCCGCCCGATACTTTGCTGCGTTGTCTGCGTTCTTGGCCACCACCGCGCGCGCGATTTTCTCAATGGCGCTCGTATCCGTGATCTGCGCCATTCCTTCGGCGGAGATAATATCCGCCGCGCGTTTGCCAGTATCAAACATCGTCGCAAAAACTTTCTTCCCGGTGGCTGCCGTAATTTCAGCGCTCTCGATTTTGGCGAGCAATTCCGCCAGTGCCCCAGGTGCGACCGGGCAATCCTCAATTTCTTTTCCGCATTCATTCAACCGCCGCAGTAGCTCAGTCGAAATCCAGTTCGCCGCCGACTTAGCCGGCGCTCCGGCACGCACAGCCGCTTCGAAATAATCCGCCAACACGCGCGTGGCAGTTAAAACCATCGCATCGTACGCAGTAACGCCGTACTCCCGCAGAAAACGGCCGCGCTTCACATCCGGAAGCTCGGGCATCTCCGCGCGAACCTCCGCGACCAGCTTTTCCGGAGCCGAAAGAGGCAGCAGATCGGGATCCGGGAAATAGCGATAGTCGTGCGCGAATTCCTTCGAGCGCATCTGTTCCGTGCGCCTGGCCGCCACATTCCACAGCCGCGTCTCCTGCACGATTTGTCCGCCCGATTCCAACACTCCGATTTGCCGCTCGATTTCGTATTCCAGCGCGTGCTGCAGATAACGGAACGAATTCAGGTTTTTCGCTTCCACTTTGGTCCCGAATTTCGGCGCGCCACGCAACCGCACGCTTACGTTCGCATCGCAGCGCAACGAGCCTTCTTCCATGTTGCAATCGCTCACGTCCGTGTACTCCAACACCTGCTTCAGCGTCGTCAAATATGAATACGCTTGGGCGGGCGTCCGTATATCAGGCTCCGACACAATTTCTATCAGCGGCACTCCACAACGGTTGTAGTCGATGTAGCTCCAGCGGTCGGAATCCGCAAATCCCTCGTGCAGATTTTTCGCGGCGTCTTCTTCCATGTGTACGCGCGTGATTCCAATCCGCTTCATCGAGCCATCCAGCTCAAATTCGAGCCAGCCCTTGGTCGCCAGCGGCTGTTCGTACATGGAAATCTGATAGCCCTTCGGCAAGTCCGGATAAAAATAATTCTTGCGCGCGAAGACCGAGCGCTCGTGAATCTCGCAATGCAGCGCCAGCGACGCTCGAATCGCCAAATCGCGCGCTTTTCGGTTCAACACCGGCAGCGCACCCGGCAATCCAAGGCACACCGGACATGTATTGGAATTGGGAGCGTCGCCGAAGCGCGTCGAACAGCCGCAGAACGCCTTCGTCAGCGTTTTGAGCTGTGCATGCACTTCCAGCCCAATCACCGCTTCGTACCGCTCCATAATTTCCGGTGAGACTCGAGGCCGTTCCTGTGTTGTCCGGGTCATATTGTGCGGCGTATAACGTGGCACTCGGCGCGCCGCGAGCCCAGAATTATAGCATCCGTCACAATCGTTGGGCCCGTTCCGAGGAAAATCCCGGTTTTAAGCCGGACGCATGGCCGCTCGGGACGTGAACGGCCAGGCGAATCTCCGCAATTCGCTATCTATTCCGAGCGTCGGCCGCCCGAAGGCAGGTCCAGCTTGATTCCGGCCATAAAATTCAGTCGCAGGGACGGAAAGCCGAAAGCCTCCTCATATCTTTGGTTCAGGAAGTTATTCAGCCGCCCGTAGATTTCGATTCCCTTCGGCAGGTGGTAGGCGAAGCCCGCGTTCATCAGCTCGTATCCGTGATTTCGGAACAGGCACTGAAAAGGCAGCATGGTTACGGGATTTATCAACTCGCAAGCAAAAGTCCCATCGTTCGGTTCGACGTCCAGCACCGCGCCGCGGATGGTCCCGTTTAGGTTGAACATTAAACGCTTCTTCGTCCAAGTCGCGTTGAATCCAGCGGCGTTGCGCGGGCGGCGAAGCAGTGGTTCGCCCACGGTGAAGGGATCGATGGGTTCCGGAAAGCCGTCCAGCGCCAGGATCGCGGTATTCATCCAGGTGTACGAACCTGAAAATTCGAACGAGCGAAAAGGACGGATGCGAATGGTGGTTTCCAGGCCCCAGGCTCGCGACTTTCCGATGTTCTCTGAATCGAAATTGGTGGGCAAATCGCCGGTGGTCACGATTTGATCCTTGAATTTGTTATAGAAGTAAGTGACGTCCAGAATCGCGCGGTCGTGCGCCATCCGCTGTTCAACGCCGGCATCGTAGCTGATGCTTTCCTCGGGCTTCAGCGCCGGATTATTTGTAAACGCGAGTTCGAATCCATCTGGCGCGCGAAAGCCGGTTCCAAAACTCGCATGCAGGCGCGTTGCGCCGAAAAAGTCGTCACCACCTTCCTGCCGCGCCAGATATGCGGCGGAAATCCGCGGGGTGACCTTGGCCAGCGTATTGGCGGGAATCCCCGGCTGGCCTGTGTCGTTGTTAACCGGAACGGAATCGGTTTGAATGCCGTCCACGCGCACTCCCACGTTGATGAACCAGCGATCCGAGGGAGTCCAGCGGTTTTCCGCGAAGAACGCATAGCTATTGCGCCCCAGCAGAAACGGCAAATCACCGGGCCCTTCGACGAACAAGTTCTTGAAGGTGTCGCGGTCATATTCAAAGCCGGCCACGAGAGTGTCTTTTGAAGAAACGGCAACCTCGCTCCTGGTATTGGCCACCACGCGCAGATTGTTGGTGAAAAAATTGCCTTCGGATGGCGAAAAGATGGTGATGCGGTCGGTGGAAACGCTCACCGTGGTGACCTGCTGAAAGCGCGAAGCGAATTGTTCGACTTCCTGCGCTTGATAGCCAAAAAGATTCTGGTTCTGGTGCGTGGACGGATCAAGGCCCGGAAATAGACCGTCCGGGTCCGAACCATAGGGCCCGGGAAGTCCGAGGAGCCCAGCGTAACCGAAAAAGTTTGCATTGAATTTGCGGCGCGGCGATCGCGAGTATCCCAGGCTCACCGTCGAGGTCTGGCCGCGATAGGCATCATTCTGGACTTGGCCATCGGTTTGCAACCGCGACAGGCTGTATGCCCAACTGAATCCTTTGTTCAGTCCCGCTCCGGTGGTGCCCAGTCGCCACGTATACAGACTGCCGCCCTCTCCCACGAACGTAAAATGCGCCGGCCCATCTCCGTGAATCGTCTCAAGATTAATCACCCCCGCTACCGCATTTGATCCGTAAAGTGCGCTTTCCGGACCGCGTATCACTTCCACTTGCTCAACTCCCTCCGCTGGCAACGGCGATAGATCGAACCCGCCGCCGAAATCGTTCAGCTCAATCCCGTCAATCATCACCAGGTTGTAGTTCGAATTTCCGCCGCGAATGAACGCGCTGGTAACCGTTCCGCGGCCTCCGGATTGATTGATCTCAGTGCCAGGCAGGCCTCGCAGCACGTCCGTAGCGACCTGCGCGCCGCGATTGTCAATCTCGTCCGCGGACACAAGGCTTACCGAGGACGCAATTTGCGAGGTTAGAGCACCGCCCGGCGCGGCCGAAACGACCACCTTGTCGCGCAAGGCGCTCAACTGTAAATGGAGATCGCTCACGCGTTTTTCACCGGCCGGCAAGTCAATATCTACGGGCAACTGATCGAAGCCCGAACTCGTGGCCACGATTTGGTATTTTCCCCCACGCAAACGCATGAAGCTGAATTGGCCTTGCGAATTCGTTTCTCGCGTTTCCAGTTCGGCCATGGCGTAGAGAAGGGTGACGCGGGCTCCAGCCACGACTTGCCCGGCCGGATCGAAAACCGTGCCGGAAATCGCCGCGTCCTGCTGATCGTGCGCGGAACCGGTCGCTGTCGCGGGTCCGCCGGCGGAGGTAGTAGGAGTTTGTGCGTGGGCGGTGCAGGCCAAAAGCAAAACTAAGGAAGTGAAATACAGTACGGCGGAGCGTAGTCTCATTTTTCCTCCTCTCCCTCTCGCGCGGGAGTTGAAGGTTGTCCTGGCGGCTATGCGTTTAGCGCTTGCTATGCTTCCGGCCTCGCAACCTCATCAAACGGATCGCGAGTTCTGCGCAACGCATGTCTGCCAAGATTGAGATTCCGCTCGGTTTCCTGGCTTGGCGGCTTGTTTCGCATCATCGAACTAGTCGAAGGTGCCCAACATCAGCGCGGCCTTCCCATCGCGAGTCTCGAATCGCAATCTCTTGCAACTCATGACCGACGACAGTGGCACGCGCCGAAATCTTTCCGCCTTACAGTCGCGCGGCGGCGACGGCTTTTCACCGTCTTCCCGTGCGCGGAGTCTCGTGTGATTGTGGACGGCGCTCTGCATTACTGCAGCTCGCCGCTTGCGAAGGTAAATTGCTACCTTCGCGATCTAAGTCAAGAAAAGTTGTAAATCTCTCAGCGCGTCGCTCTCAAAATCACGCGCGGCCGCCCGCTGTACCCGATTTCCACTTCCAGCGGCGCCTCAAAAACTTCCTCCAGTAATTCCCGTTCGTAAACTTCCGCCGGCGTCCCAATCCTCGGACATTTGCCTTTATGCAGCAGCACGATTCGATCGGAAAATTCCGCGGCAAGATTTAATTCGTGGGTCACCACAATCACGGTGTAGCGATTTTCATCCGCGAGCCGCCTCAATCGGCGCAACAATTCCACTTTTCCGCCAATGTCCAGATGTTGCGTAGGTTCATCGAGTAAAAGCAGTGACGGCTGCTGTGCCAACGCGCGCGCCAGAATCACGCGTTGCTTTTCGCCACCAGACAGTTGATCCATCCAGCGATCGCGCAATGCATCCGCGCCCACCTGCGCCAGCGCATTGCCCGCCAGCAAACAATCCTCGTCGGACTCGAAACGCAACCTCCGTCCGTACGGATAGCGCCCCTGCAAAACGTATTCCCACACGCGCAACGGAAATAAAAGTTCACTCTCCTGCGCCACCAGCGCGATTTTCTGCGCGCGCACCTTCAGATCGAGTTCGCTCACTTCCGCGCCGTCCACTTCGATTCGGCCGGAAAGTGGTTTCAACAATCCCGCGAGCAATTTCAGCATGGTGGACTTGCCGCTCGCGTTCGGCCCCAGTATGGCGAGCAGCTCGCGTTGCTGCGCCTCGAAACTCGCTGGTCCCAAAGTAAATTTCGGCGCCGACCGATCCGTCGCGGCATACGCATAGCTGGCCTGCTCAACCTTTAGTCGAAGAGCAGGCGCGCTCGCGCCAACGCGCACAGGCTGCGTCGATACCACCGCTCCACTTCCCGCGCCGGCGCTCATCGCATTCTCCGGCGCATCAGATAAATAAAGACAGGCGCCCCCGCGAGCGCCGTCATCGCGCCCACCGGCAATTCCGTAGGAGCAACTACAGTCCGCGCGAGCGTATCGGCCAACACAATCGCAATTGCTCCGCCGATTGCGGCCGTCGGAATCAGCATGCGGTAATCCGTTCCAAAAAGCATGCGCATCACATGCGGCACCAAAAGACCGACGTATCCAATCGCTCCGCTCACGGAAACTGCCAAGCCTGTGAGCACCGACGCAGCGATATAAACCACAAACTTCACGCGGTTCACGTTCACGCCCAAATGTTTCGCTTCCTGCTCCCCGGTCAAAATCAAATTCAAGTCAGACGAAGTCGTGTACATCGCGCCCGCCGCCACGATAAACACAAAGAAAAGGAATCCAAGCCATCCCAAAACATTCGTGGTTGGCGGAGGCGCCGTCAAATCTCCCATCAGCCAAAAGGCAATGCTGCGAAGTTCCGACCCTGTAACCATCGTCAACAAAAACATAATAATCGCCGAAAGGAATGAAGCCGCCACGATGCCCGCAAGCAAAAGCGTAGGACTGTCAAGTTGCCCGCCCCGCCGTCCAAGAAAATAAACTGCCGCAATTGTGGACGCTGCTCCGATAAACGCAGCAATCTGAATCGCTCCCACCGTATGAGGCGCGACGATCAAGCTCACGATCGCCCCCAGCGCCGCGCCGCTCGAAACCCCCAGCACATACGGGTCCGCCAGAGGATTCCGCAGCAGCGCTTGAAAGCCGGCGCCCGCCGTCGAAAGCGACGCGCCCACCAAAATTCCTAGTGCAATCCGCGGCAGCCGCAGCCCGAAAACTACTTGCCAGAACTCCACGGGAACTTCGTCGCGTCTCCCCGCCGCCGCATTAAAAAGCGTGCTCACGATGTCGCGCACCGAAATCGGATACGCGCCCATGCGCAACGAAATCACCGCCACTACAAACAACACGCCGCAAAGTCCCAGACAGGTCGCCAGGATTCGCTGCGGAGTTAAAGGCCGCAAAAATCACACTCCCTTCGGCGAATATTCGCGAAAACCTCTATTCTCGTTCCAGCTTCATGTTCGAAAATATTTTCTCGCGCGGCTGACGTAAATGCCTCCCGATGAAGCGCGTGCGCAATTTGTTCGATCGCGCCGATCAGTCCGGGAGAAGGCTTGGTG
>Ga0210383_10004778_pt1 | contig 11991 bp, 3 predicted proteins | sample IncBWC14OmetaG_FD_160072 | JGI IMG/M metagenome (GOLD analysis project Ga0210383, IMG submission 160072) | Forest soil microbial communities from Barre Woods Harvard Forest LTER site, Petersham, Massachusetts, United States - Inc-BW-C-14-O ...
TAATCGTCCGCATCGTCAATCCGCGCGACGACAATAGGAAGGTCACCTGAAATTCCCTGTCCCCAGAGAGCCGACCGATCGAGCATCGTATTGCCCAGAACGTCCGAGCTCGGTCGCAGTGTGGAATCAGAATAGATCACTGCATTGGCGAGCCGCTGGAAGAGGTGCGCCTCTTCCGCAGTAATGCCCAGGTGGCGCATCTGGACTTGCGCCTGAGTCCATGCGAGCGCACGGGTCCGCTCGAATGTTTTCGGATCGCGGTATTTGTCCGCGAGGTTCAGTACTTCATCGCGCGTTGCCGCCACAACCGTGGAATAAAACAGGTGCACGGTGTGCCCCGCCGGAACACGTACTGTATGACGCAGGCTCATCATCGGATCGAGGACGGATCCGACCGTGCTGGAAAGCGGCCTTCCATCTATTACGGAAATGGGATTTTGAAGGTCTCGGGCGCGACCGATGAATCGCGCTCGATCCGTTTCATATTGCAGATCGCCGACGGAATCGCCATCTACGACAAGAACATGCGCAGCCCAAACGGATGTTTCGTCCTCCGATCGTCTTCGGCGCGTGGCGAGGATCGCCCCCACCTCGGGAACGAACTCCGTCTCCACGAAGAGATTTGAAAAGGCCGGGTGCGCTGCGTCGGTCGCTTGGGTCGTCAGCGAAAGCTCCGCATAGGACGTCACCTGGATATCGCGCTGGCGCAACCCCGTGTTGGTGATTGCGATCCGGCGCAATTCCGCATCGTCTTCGGAGGAGACAACCACTTCCAGCGCCGTTGTCAAAGAGCGGTCGCGACGGACAATTTCCGCATGGTCTTCGTAAAAAGAGGCTTCGTAAGAATCCGGCTCGACACCGCTTGGTTGATAACCGGCCGACCAAACATCTCCGGTCTGCTCATCGCGGAGATAAATGAATGTGCCCCAACAATCCCTGGTCGCGTCTTCTCGCCAGCGCGTGATGGCGATATTGCGCCAGCGACTATATCCGGAGCCTGCCGACGTCAGCATCACTGCATAGCGGCCATTGGAGAGAAGCTCGGTGCGAGGAGTGGCTTCGTGAGGTGATGTGAACTGGCGCGCGGCGGGTGGCACCAAATCACGCACCTGAGACGCGTCGGATACCTCCTCGGCTCTGGGCCGCGCAACCAGCACGTCCCTCGGAGTGCGCTCCTGCATGAGAAGTTCTGTAGCTTGCACCATTGGTACTGCGTGAAACCGGCTGCACATTGCACCGTCATTCAGCGCGTTAGCGAGCGCAACCAGAAACATGCCCTGGTGATGCGCCATGTAGGCGCGAACGATCGCGACTTTCTGTCCTTCGGGGAGCCGGGAAGTCGTGTAATCGAGCGCCTCGTAGAAACCATAGTGTCCGAGGGCGCCTTCTTCGGTGAGACGGTCGAGGTTCTCGAGTGCCGCGGACGGATCAATCATCGCAGCGAGCGCTGTGGCGTAGGGAGCGATAACCAGGTCTTCGCTTAGACCTCGCTTGAGTCCCAATCCGGGCACGCCAAAGCTAGAATACTGGTAGGTGAAATTGGTATCGCGCGCATCATAAGCCGATTCCGAAATTCCCCACGGCACGCCCCGTTCCGTACCATATTCGATCTGGCGCGTCACCACGTGCCGGTAGGTTTGGCTCAGCAAACTGTTCGCCGGCGAACGCATGATAAGCGCTGGCATCAGGTACTCAAACATCGAACCCGACCAGGAAATGAGCGTCGATCCGCGCCCAACGGGCGTTAAGGGGCGGCCCAGCCGAAACCAGTGTGACGAGGGAAGGTCACCTTTCGCGATCGCAACGAAGCTGGCAAGGCGCGCTTCAGAAGCGAGTAGATCGTAGCAGCTGGGATCCAGCTGGCCATCGGAGGTGCGATAGCCGATGGACAGCAGCTTGCGAGTGTCGTCGAAGAGGAATCGGAAATCCATTTCCGAAAACATCTCTTCCGACCGTTGCGCGACCGCCAGAAGACGACGGTGCAAAGATGCCGCTTCCGAGGCCGATTGCTGCATCGCATGAATCAGAGCGTTAATCCGCGCGAGTTGTTCACCGGCCAAGCTGGAGTCGGCGCTCAAGCGCGCACGCAAGGCTGTCAATTCGTTCAGGGCGCCTTCGAATCTGTCGGGGGCATCGGCGAGCGTGGCATCGTTTGGGAAGAAAGGCTCAATTGCCGTCCATTCCGCGCTTCTCGCGGCACGACCTCCAGCAACTGCTGCAGCGCCTCCGGAACTCAAGCGAAGCCAGGGGAAAAAAATCTTTGCGTCACGCAAATGGCTATCCGCACATGCCTTTGCCGCCTCAGCCCAATTGCGCAATTTTGAGTTTGCGGAATTCCCAAGTTCTTGCGCCAGAGTTTGCGCAATGTCGGCAACGGTGTGGGCCCGTCCGGAAACCTCGGCAATTCTCAGTCCCAGGTCCGACGGATGGCGGGGTACTGAATGTACGGACGCGGCCAGCAAGTCGACAGCGTTACTGAGCTGTTTTCTCGTCACGGAGTGCAAGCGGGGAGCGTCCGTGACTCCGGCGAGCGCGAGCCGCAGCAGCCCGATCGCATCTTCAATTCCGGTAAACATGCGCGGCCCCACGGACGATTTCTGAATCAACTCGCGGCAGCAACTGGCAAGCGTCAGCATGTGACCCGCAATATTTCCGCTATCAACCGTTGAAATGTATTTTGGTTCCAGCGGATGAAGATCGTGCGTGTCATACCAGTTGTACAAATGTCCGCGGAATTTCTCGAGCTTGCCAATCGTGTCAAAGGTGGTCTCGACTCGTTCCAACGCGTCTTGGGTTCCCAGCCATCCCAGGTCCCGCGCGGCCAGAGTAGAAAGCAGATAGAGGCCGATGTTCGTTGGTGAAGTGCGATGAGCCACGACAGGAACGGGGTCTTCCTGGAAGTTGTCCGGCGGTAGGAAGTTTTCCTCCGCCGTGACAAACGTTTCGAAGAATCGCCACGTGCGCCGTGAGTCGGCGCGCAAGGCTCGCGCATGCTCCGGAGAAAGCATTTCGCGGTCAGAGGGTCGAGGCGGAAGGCTGATCAAGTGCGCCACTGCCGGCGCTGCCATCCACAGAGCCAAGAAAGGCAAAGCGGCGTACAAAGCATGGGGACGCACCAGCCATACGGCCAGGAAAGCTGCGAAGGCCAATATCACGCCATCCGCCATGCGCTTGAAGACACTGTAGAGGTTCAGATTTACCCGGTATTTGGCTTGCGCAGCTGTGAGCCATTCCAACATGTGCTTGTGGGTGAAAAGGAGGCGCCACAGCGTTCGCCCGATCGCGTCCGCCATCAGCCATGCCTGGTAAGCTAGAAAGGTGAGGTTTAGACCTGCCTGGGATAAGCCGAGTGAAAAATCCGATATCAATCCGCGAAAATGACTTCGCTTCGAAATCCCCTCCAGGTGGGCATTCACGCCAGCTAGGAAGGGGATCAGTGCCGGAATCAGGATCGCCGCGAGCACGAATCGGGCCCACAACCATGGAGAGACTCCCGGCGTCAACCATCCTGCGACAAGCAGCAGAAACATCGAGGGCGCCGAAAGAGACCTGCGGAGGTTATCCAGCATCTTCCAGCGACCGACGATAGGAATCTTAGACTTCGGGGCGCCCGGAGGTCCCGCAACTCCTGACACGATCCATGGCAGGAGTTGCCAATCCCCGCGAGTCCAACGGTGCTGGCGCGCGGCGGCGGCCTCGTAGTGAGTCGGAAATTCGTCGAACAGCTCGATATCCGTGGCAAGCGCCGTGCGCGCGAAAATTCCCTCAAACAGATCGTGACTGAGCAAAATATTCTCGGGCACTTTGCCCGCCAGGGCAGCCTCGAAAACATCGAGGTCGTAAATCCCTTTGCCGGTATAGGAGCCTTCACGGAAAAGATCCTGGTACACGTCTGAAACAGCCGCGGAATAAGGATCGATTCCGCTAGGACCGGAGAAAATTCTTTGGAAGATCGATCCTTCTCGATCTCCCGGGAGCGATGGCGTAATCCGGGGTTGAACGATTCCGTAACCGTTCACAACCCGACCTTCCTCCGCGCTAAAGCTGGCTTGATTCAACGGGTGAGCCATCGTGCCCACAAGACGGGCTACCGATCCACGCGGTAAACGCGTGTCTGCGTCCAGCGTGATGACGTAGCGAACCCTTGGAATTGAGTTTGAAGGATTCAGGGTTGAGGTGATGTAAGTAGTGTTTACCGAGCCGCGAAGCAGCAAGTTCAATTCGTGGAGCTTCCCTCGCTTGCGCTCCCATCCCATCCACTTTCCTTCAGACTCATTCCAAACGCGCTTTCGATGCAAGAGGAAGAATCGATCACCACCTTCCGGCGCGGAGCCATGACGCTTATTCAAGGCGGCGATGGCGAGGATGGCAGCGGACAGCAGGTTCTCATCATTCGGCAGCGTCTCCGTTTTCGCGTCAGCCCAGTCGGAGAGCAACGCGAACCGCAAGTCGCCGTCAGAATTCGCCAAATAGTGGATCTCGAGCCGCTCAACCTGTTCGGTGATGTCCTCTTCTGACGTAAGCAACGTGGGAACCACAACGATTGTTCGTAGCTCCGCGGGGACGCTGGTCATTTCAAGCCGCGGAAGAGGGCGAGGGCCGATCAAGTCCGTGACGCCGCGGTTGACGAGGGCAATTGCGAGCTCCGACGCTGGAATCATCCCCAGGAGTGCGAACAGCACAAGGTGGGGGATGCTGGCGCCCAATTCCCCCGAGCGCACCAATGGCATGGCCAGAATGACCGCGGTGAGCAGTGCGATCGTACCTAGATAGCCCACAGCAGCGCGCTCGTAGAGGCGCTGAAGCCAGCGCCTGCCCGGAACGTGAAAACCAATTTCGCGCTCGAACTCAAGACGCCCGTCCGAGATCAAGTAGTAACCCGAATCTGAGCGCCGAGCTTCTTTGCGTGCGGAGTCCGGCGGACCGCTGCCGGCGGCCTGCCTGGCTCGCTTCGCTGCGGCCTCCGCAACTTCCAATTCGGAGCGGCCCGATCCGCGAGAAAGTTCCTCGATGGCGTGCCGATAAGCATCGCGCGTCGCGAAATCCATCGCGCGAAAAGTGCTGTCATCCCGCAAGACCTGGTCAACGAGGCTGACGCTCTCGAAAAAAACCTGCCAGTCGAACGAAGAAGTCAGGCGCATGCTGGTGATAACGTTGCGTACCGTCACGCTCGTGGCCGCCTGTTGTTGATGTTCGGCGCGCACGATCTCGTCGGCGGTCGTTCCCTGCGCTGCCAGTCGCTCGTCGAGCCAAAGCAAGATGGGACCCACCTTGGGATCCAAATCGCGCAAGCGCTGGATGAGCTGGACGGCAAATGCCCTGTCCAGAGGCTTCTTTTCAAACTGCCGGAGAACCGCGGAAGTGGAGACAACCGACTGCCCGCCCGTACCGAGAAGCCTGTCGGTCAGGACGTCGGCGTCGTTGCGCGCATCGCGGCTGAATACCAGGCGTGCAGCGAGCCGTCGAAGGTTTTCAACCAGCACCACGCGTAACGTGATTGCAACAGCCCAGAGCTCACCGGTCGAAAGCGGTTGCACGCGCTGGTAGGCGGTGACAAACCGTCGCAGCATCTCCGGATCGAAGCGGCTATCCGTGTGTGCAACAAATGCCCACGCAACACCATAAACGCGCGGATAACCTTCGAGATGGCCGGAAGCAAGTTTGGGCAATTTTTCATAGAAACCGGTCGGCAAGTGGTCCCGGATCTCTCGAAGTTGCTCTTCCACAATGTAGAAGTTGTCAACGAGCCACTGCGCGGCGGGCGTGACGGACTGTTCTCGCTGGGAAGCCCGAGCGGTAGAGCGATAGTATTCGAGTAATAATCGGCCGTTTTCGGCGACGCGTGGAATGAGAGGCTTGCCCGCTCCCGCGTCGTCGGAAATTGCCTGCGCCGCGGCAAGGCTTTCCGCGTGCTGCTCCATGCGATCGGCGCTAAAGAGCTCGCCCAGAATGGGCTCTTCGAGTTCCACGACGACGCTGATGGGTGGGGCGGGGCGCATCGTTTCCTCGAAGTACTGCCTCCATTGTGACCTGAAATCTTATCGAAGCATCGGCGTTTGCACCGATGCGCGAACACGGGGGAAGAGCGAAACTCTCGTGTCTGCGAGGGTTGTGCACCATCGAACGCGACGGTCCCCGGCCGAACGCCGGAATCCGTCGAAGTCTGCCGTCGCGCGTCAAACGTTACGCGGGATCGTCTGCGTCTTCCGCGTTATCTGGCTGGGAGGAGCGCGGAGGTATCAAGGGTACCACCCGGAGGGCTTGCCGCCGATGTCGAAGTTTGGGTTTGCCGCTCGCGAAACGCAAATGCGGAGTTAAGAATTCTTTCCAAATCGATTCGACGATAGGGGTGGCAGAGAAAATCGAAGGCGCGGATGTTTAGAGCCGCCAAATAGTCGCGGTATTCGTGAGGACATGTCGGCGCACACACAATGATCACTGGCATTTCCGCATTCTGGCGCTTGAGGTGTCTTACGACGTCGCGATATGTGCCATCTACGAGCCAAAATCCGCAGAAACAGGCCGCGACACTTCGATTCGCGAGCGCGGTTTTGATTTCTTCCATCCCGCTCGCCCAGAGCGTATCGATGGCGTAGGCCTGTAAGAGCTCGGCCATGGTGTGGCGAATGTCCGGATCCGTCGTCGCGATCAAGACGCTTGGCACGATCAACGATTTTCCCGCGACATTCATACCGGATTGCGGGCTTAGTCGCTGCCGGATTTCCTGGTTGTCGGATGCTCGGAAAATCATGGCGTTCCCTTTCCGTCGGATTTAAGAAACCACGCGAGAAGACTCTGGATTCCGTCACTCACGTCAGCAAAGCAATTCGTCTACACGACCACATAATTCGTCATTGAAAGTGAAGGGACAATACCGTTTTTCATGTAGGCTAATCGAAATGGTTTTTCGCATCGCCCTGCTGCTCATTTTTCGTCGAAATCGGCGACGATCAATAACGTGTGCGTTCGATTTTCAGATTTAAATCGCCGCGGCGGTTTTGCGTGCCGCGGCGCACGCCCCGGTTCGCGAGACATATTTACTGGCGTCGCGAAAAAAAAACATGAGTGCAGCTCATCGTCCACACGTATCTCTAAGTATTAGAGGGACTTGGAATCGCTCCGACGTGGTGCTTCGCGTGCTATGGAGTAGTGAGACATGAGCAAACAACCACCCCTACCCGAAGCCAACTGGAGTGAGCGCCTGAAGGCGCTGCGGAAAGTTCGTCCGGTATTCAAAATGGTATGGAGTTGCGCGCCTGACGTAGTTCTATTGAGTGTACTCGCGCGTCTGGCAATTTCAGTGATTCCTGTGGCCCTGTTGTGGGTGACTCGGCTCATTATCGACGCGATCGTTCACCACAGCATGCCCACCCACGTCGCGCTGCCAGCGCACTTCTGGTGGCTGGTGGCACTCGAATTCGGCTTGGCGAGCCTGGCGGCAATGCTCGGACGCGTTCTGAATTTCCTCGATACGGTCCTCGCCGACAAGTTCACGCGGCACATCAGCACCCGCATCATGGAGCACGCGTCGCGGCTGGATCTCACACGGTACGAAGATCCACTGTTCTACGACAAGATGGAGCGAGCCCGAGTGCAGGGGACCGATCGCGTGATGTTAGTTCAGATGATGGGACGCCTGATTCAGGACGCCATCGGCGCTGTCAGCCTGGCAGCGGCAATCGTCTTTTTCTCTCCGTGGTTGTTGCTGTTCCTGGTCATATGCATTGTTCCGGCCTTCCTGGGCGAGACCCATTTCGCGTTCCTCGGCTATTCGCTGAATTTCGAACAGACGCTGGCACGTCGACAGATGGACTATCTTCGCGTCCTCGGAGGCAGCCGGGAGAGTGCGAAGGAATTGAAGCTGTTCGGGCTGGGGCCTTTCCTCATCGGACGTTACAAGGTCTTGTCTGATGAGCTGCATCGCCAGAACGTGGGCCTGGCCAGCCGCAAGCTGGTCTTTGGCGTTTTCCTGACCGTGCTCGGAGCGGTTGGTTATTATGGCGGGTACGCATACGTCGTGTACGAGGCCGTGATCGGTAGATTCACGATCGGCCAACTGACGCTCCTGGCGGGCGCGATCGCCGGCGCCAGCGCAGGCATCCAGGCTATGTTCACCACGTTCTCGGGCATCGCCGATCAGGCGCTGTTCATGACCGACCTGGTGGATTTTTTCGCCGTGCAGCCGACAATTCGATCCAAGCCGGGAGCCCTGGTTGCTCCTCGACCGATTCGTCAGGGAATCGAATTCAAGAACGTCTCATTCGCCTATCCCGGTAGCCGCAGAAAGATTCTGTCAGGCATCAACATGCGGATCGATCCGCGGGAGCGGATCGCATTGGTCGGCGAAAACGGGCAGGGGAAGACCACCGTCGTCAAGCTGTTGACGCGCCTCTACGATCCCACCGAGGGCGAGATACTGCTCGATGGAATTGATCTGCGCGAATATGATCTGGAAGATTTGTGGAAAGAAATCGGCGTCATTTTTCAGGACTTCGTCCATTACGATATGACGGCGTCCGAGAACATCGGAGTCGGCCGAATCGAAGAGGCGCACAATTCCTTCCGGATACGCGCAGCTGCGATGAAGACGTTTGCGGAAAAAGTGATTCAAAAACTTCCCAAGGGCTACGACCAGGTTCTCGGCTGCCGTTTTGAGGGAGGGGTGGACCTCTCCGGCGGCGAGTGGCAGAAAATTGCTCTTGCGCGCGCTTACCTGCGCAACGCGCAATTGCTCGTTCTTGACGAACCTACGGCTGCTCTCGACGCGCGTGCCGAGAATGAAGTGTTTCAGCGCTTCTCAGAACTCACAGAAGGCAAGATGGCGCTGCTGATTTCCCATCGCTTTTCCACCGTGCGTATGGCGGATCGGATCCTCGTGCTCGAAAAAGGCGGGATCGCCGAGCAGGGACATCACGACCAGCTCGTGAAGGGCGGCGGGACATATGCGCAGCTGTTCGAGCTGCAAGCCGCCAGTTACCGCTAGAATGTAAGCGTGCCGCTAGCCTCGAAATCGAATCGTCGATCCTCGCACCAGGCAACGGCTCTCCTCTGCATCGCAATCCTCGCCGTTGGTGCGCTGCAGCCCGTTCGGTCGCAGTCTCAGTCACCGCTGGCGCATTCCGCGGCTCTCGCGGAAACGATCCGAATTGACCCGTCCGCGCCAAGCCATCCGTTCCCGCACTTCTGGGAGCAGATGTTCGGCTCGGGGCGCGCGATTCTGAGCCTGCGTGAAAGCTATCGTCGCGATCTGCGCGAAGTTAAACAGGCAACGGGCCTCAGTTACGTTCGTTTTCACGCCATCTTCCATGATGAAGTCGGGGTGTACGACGAGGACGGCTCGGGGAATCCGATTTACAATTTTTCCTACGTGGACCAGATCTACGATGGCTTGCTCGAGAACGGCGTCCGGCCTTTTGTTGAATTGAGCTTCATGCCAAAAAAGCTAGCTGCCCAACAGATCCTGCAAGCGTTTTGGTACCAACCGATCATTTCGCCACCGAAAGATTGGTCGCGGTGGGGCGAGCTGATCTCTCATTTCGCGCAGCATCTGGTGGATCGCTACGGAATAGACGAAGTGTCGCAGTGGTATTTCGAAGTGTGGAACGAGCCGAACATTGACTTCTGGGCGGGTGAGCCGAAGGAACAAACTTATTACCAGTTGTACGATGTGGCAGCCCGCGCGCTGAAATCGGTGAACGCCAGGCTGCGCGTAGGAGGGCCCGCCACGGCGCAGGCCGCTTGGGTTGACCGCTTTGTGCGTCACTCCGTAGAAAATAACGTTCCGCTCGACTTCGTTTCGACTCACGTGTACGGAAACGATTCCGCATCCGACGTTTTCGGAACGAATGAAGTGATTCCCCGGACCCAAATGGTTTGTCGCGCGGCCCGCAAAGTCCACGACCAAGTGGCGGCTTCATCGCGTCCCGATCTTCCCATCATCTGGAGCGAGTACAACGCGAGCTATAAGAACGAGCCGGATGTCACGGACTCGGTCTTTATGGGCCCATGGTTGGCGGATACGATTCGGCAGTGCGATGGCCTCACCGAAATGATGTCGTATTGGACCTTCTCGGACGTGTTTGAGGAGCAGGGCGTGGTGAAGGAGCCGTTCTATGGCGGATACGGACTGATCGCAGAAGACGACCTGCCGAAGCCCGCATTCAATGGATTCAAGCTATTGCACCGTCTGGGTTCGCAGCGCATTGCTGCGAATTCGGTTTCCGCGCTCGTCACGCGCCGCGACGACGGTACTCTGGCGGTTGCTGTGTGGAATCTGTTCTTGCCCGAAGATCGCGGTGAGCCGAAGACGGTGACGATCCTTCTGAAAGGCTTTCCCGGTAACCATCGCGCGCTTCTGACGCGAGTGGATGCAAACCACGGTTCGCTGCTCGAAGCGTATAAAGCGATGAGGGAGCCCTCAAGTCCGACGCGCCAACAAATTATCGAGCTTCGTCATGCTGCGGAGCTGCCGTCGCCCGAAACTAGGAATCTGCAAAATGGAAGGCTTACGATTGTATTGCCGCCTCAGGGACTTGCGCTGATCGAGATTCGCTAGGCTTCTGCGCTTTGAACCCTGCTCGTTGCATGCCGCGCTGTGCCTCCGGGCTCTTCATGAATGTTTCCCACACAAAGCCCGTTCGCGCATTCTCCGCCATCAGCATCGTAATTCCCGTGTCTATTCCGACGACGTCGCTGTCGTACCAATTTGTTAGCGGGTTGAACGCATCAACGAAGCCGTAACTGCTCCAGGCGCGATTTCCGTACCGGTTCTTGATGTGGTGCAGAACGCGTATCGTCTCCTGCGGGAGGAATGGCAGAGAGCCTCCTGCGGCGCAGGGAACTACAGTGCCGTCAATCGGCCCCGTTGTGGGGGGACCACCCCAAACGACATAGCCTTTCGGGGAATCCGAAGCCGTGATGCCCCATAGATCCTCGCTGTAATCAGGAAACTGCGAGGCAAGGTCCAAGCAAAATTGGCGATGGACTTTCGTGGCGATGATCGAGTTGTTGAAATAGTCCGCGTATTGGTCGCGTTTGTTACGAAAGTCGAACCAGGCCTGCGAATATTGATGTACGAAGAGCGGCGCAAACGAACCAATGTACCGGAAGCCATCGTATTCAAACGTGGCGCGTTTCCATGCATCCCATGTCTCGGCCGCCAGCGGATGAGTGCTCGATCCCATTCCCAGCAGATACATCATCATCATCTCGCTGTAGTTGTCCCACCGATACTGAAGAAACCCTGATTCGGGCGACCAGCCGTGGGGCAGGATACGCGTGTCTTCCGAAAGCCACGTCCAGTCAACGCGGTCAAAGATCAAATGCGCGAGCTCGCTGATTTCCGAATGCTCGAAGTGCTGCCCGCAGGTCAGGACCCCACAAAGCAGAATGGCCGTATCTACGGAAGAGACCTCCGAATCCCAGAGCCTTTCTCCAGTGTCAATGTTGGCCCAGTGATAAAAGAAACCACGATGATTCGGCAATTTTTTCCAGAGAAAGCGAAGGCTGTTAAGGACGCGACCGCGCGCTTCCAGATGCGGAATAAAACCGCGCTTATCCCCGATACAAAGGGCGGTAAGTCCGAAGCCCATCGCAGCGATGCTCCCAAGCGGATTTCTTTCCTGAGTGATGATGTTGCACCGATCTTTTACGATGCCCGTGCTCGGGCTCGTCTGCTCCCAAAAGTACCGGAAATTGGCGCTCTCGATGTCTTGCAGAAGTGCGCCCTCATCAGTCGAGAACGGAATTTGGCCCGCGAGTGGGGTGAAGGGAGCGGGTTTGGCTTTGCTGACCTGTGTCGCAGCGAACGCGGCCAAGCTGCCGAGCGGCAAGCAAACGCCCGTCAGCATCCCTTGGCGTAGTAGCTCGCGGCGCGCAATTCTACTCACCGAATCCCTCCCCTCGAAAATTATAGTCACTCCAAAGACCCGGCGCCAACCGATCACGAGTGCAGCGGTGTCTCCGCCGATAGCCTTCCATCCAAATCGGGCG
>Ga0210383_10004780_pt1 | contig 11989 bp, 15 predicted proteins | sample IncBWC14OmetaG_FD_160072 | JGI IMG/M metagenome (GOLD analysis project Ga0210383, IMG submission 160072) | Forest soil microbial communities from Barre Woods Harvard Forest LTER site, Petersham, Massachusetts, United States - Inc-BW-C-14-O ...
CTCGGACACCTGATTCCCTCCAATGCCGATTGCAAATCACCAGGATATCCCGAACTTCTCCGCCTTCAACTCAGCTACGCGTAACAACAGGGATGGAACTCATACGTCACAGTTGTGCGCAACCCTACTATTACTTACGCAGTCCTTATGGGTGGAGCTGGGCGCTGCCTATCGTTGAAGTGGATTGCTCGGGCCACAGGTTGTCGAGGTTCGACTCACGTAGCATACTCAAAGTTACCCACTCCTACAGGAGCGTGGTTCAAGTATAGTTGCAATGCTGAGCATATTCTGTATTTTTATTGTGATAACGAAACACCCGTTCCTCCCTTCAAGTTGTCCCGCACGATACAAACAAATACTCTTATAATTCATCCATAGAAGCGTGATACAAGCGCAACTACGTGGTGCAACAAAACCGCCGTAGGGTATGTGGCACATTCAAGACCTCTTACCCGAAGCTGTCGCCGGAACAAACATCTCGTGTTTATCCCATAATCTTCTGGCCCTCTGCAAAACTCTAGTCAGGTCGATGATGGGCACCAATCCGTTTTTGTGGCCCAATGCAACTTTCGCATGTGACCAAACATTGTCGTTGTACAAATGCCTCGAAGGGAACCAGCATAGCAGAGGTCTGTCAGTCATGTTATGGACCCATGTTTCGAGGGTATGCAGAGGACGATATGTTAGATGATTTGACAAGTTGACCACTCGCCCCACCATACACTGTACAGGCAAGACGTGTCAGAAGCACATGACACGGCTTTCTTGCCATCTGACGAGGAGACGGATGTTACCCGATTCGCATGGCCTTTAAGGGGTGATCCAACTTGTTGGCCACTCATTAGGCCATCATAGGTACCAAACACAATTTGCTTGCCAGCGAGAAAGCGACAGAGTGGCCTTTGAGGGGTGATCCAACAAGTTGGCTACTCACTGCATACCAAACGCAAATTGTGCTGTCGTCGGAGCCGGGCACAATTTCCTTGCCGTCCGACAAGAAAGCAACAGATGACACCGAATGTATGTGGCCCTTGAGGGGTGGTCCAACGACTCGCTACATCCCATAGACAAATTGTACCATTGTCGACCACTTGTTTGCCATCCTGCGAGGAAGCAATAGATTGTACCGGATACATATGGCTGTTGAAGGGTGACCTAATGAGTTGGCCAGTCACTGCATCCCAATGGCAAATTGTACAGTCAGAGGAGCCCGAAATAATTTGTTTGCTGTCTGACGAGAAAACAACCGATGACACCCAATCTGTGTGGCCTTTGGGGGGTGCAATAAGTTGGCCACCCACTGCATCCCAAAGACAAAGTGTTTTGTCAAGGGATGCTGACACGATTTGCTTGCCATCTGGTGAGAAAGTGACGGACGATATCGCACGTGCGGCCTTCGAGGCAACAAGCTGGCCACTCGCTGCATCCCCAAGGCAAATCGTGCAGTCAGAGGAGCCAGACACAATTTGCTTGCCATCTAGCGAGAGATTGGCGGGTATCATCTGACCCGTGTCGCCTTTGAGGGGTGTTTCACCAAATTGGCCACTTGCTGGATCCCAAAAGGCAAATCATGCCATCGTATAGGAGCCAGTCACGATTTGCTTGTCATCCGGTAAGAAAGTGAGAGACGTTACCTAACCTATGTCACCTTTGAGGGGTGACCCAATAATTGGCCACTTGCCGCATCCCAAAGGCAAATTGTACCAGCGAACGAGCCAGATGCGATTTACTTGCCATCCGACGAGAATGCAACAGATTTTACACAATCCTTGTCGCATTTGAGGGATAATCCAACGAGTTCACCACCCGCTGCATCCCAGAGGCAAATCGCGCCATCGTCAGAGCCCGACACAACTTGTTTGCTGTCAGGTGAGAAAGTGATCATGACGATACCGAACACTCGCCGACATTGAAGTATGATCCACGGTGGCCGTTCGTTACGTCCCGAAGGTAAATCCGGCCATCACTATGACCAGACAGCATTTGCTTGCCGTCAAGAGGAGAAAGCAATGGATTGTACAGGATTCGTATAGCTGTTGAAGGGTGATCCAATGAGTTGGCCACTCACTGCATCCCAACGGGAAATTGTACAGTCGTTTGAGACTGACACAATTTGCTTGCCGTCCGGTGAGACAACAAATTTTATCTCAGCGCAACAGGTTGACTTTGAGGGATGATCCAACAAGTAGGCTATTCGACGCATCCCAAAAGCAAATTGTGCCATCATGAGAGCCAGACACAATTTGCTGGCCATCCGGCGAGAAAGCGACAGACGCTACCCGTCCGCTGTGCCCTCTCAGCATCCAACTGTACACAGGCCAGTCCTGCAATGCTCCTGTCAAGATGTCAATTGTGCCACCACTGATGGGCTGGTAGTGGCTATAGATTCTGGAAGGCCCGGGCGAAAATAGTAAGGCCGAGATGTAAATGTGTGCAACGCGGAGGACATTTTCACAAAGCGTATGGCGGCGCATAAGAGGGTCGTTTGATGTTCATCGTACACGCAATCCGCATCACATTCGTCCAAGGCATCAATCACTACAACGATTGGCTTCGACGGACTCAAGTTGGACCCAGCTTGAATGGGCTCGAGGAAGAGGAAATTGTATCGACAAGTGAAGGTTGTCGTTCGAGGGAGTCACGAATGACGTGCATGGCCCAAGACATTTTTTAGCCAGCTATGAATGGGAACATGTTGTCCGGTTTTGTTGTGCTGTTATGACTGCGACTGATGAAGAACTGAGCCCAAAAGTAGCTGTCTTGATATCAGCCAGAATCTGAGCTCGCGTTCCGGGATAACAAAAACCCTTCTGGTCTACGTAGGATGTATGTGCGGCAATATGTGGAGTGTATATTGTAACATTATCATTGTGGAACGCCAGATGTCGGATGATCATGATATTACCTCTGGTTGTGGTACTGGTTTCCCCGAACGTAATTGACATCGCATGCTAACATGGTGGGCATGTGGAAATGACATCCTGAAATCGGGAAGCAGGACTCGGATTGACGATCGCGTCAAGTCACCGTATCGTGATCATAACCTCCTTATGCCATAGCCACAGCTCTATGCAATTCAGATATGTAAAACAAAGATTCGAAAGTGTGAACTCCAATCTGATTACTCAGTAACACGGAATAAGATGCGAAGAACAGCAACAAACGTATGGGGGGTAAGGACGGACGGACGGACAGACGGATGAGTAAGGGATACAAGGAGGATTATTTGTGTGCGAGAAGCCCAAAAAACAATAGAATTCGTGGCTAGGGGGAGTGGGAAAGAAACCGTCTTCTATTACATGCAAATCGTGATGACTGTATAATTTGTGCCTCCTTCAGATGGCGATTCGACGAATTGGGTGGGGATATAGATTGCATGCAAGGATAAGAGATATGGAAGGACCAGAGAGAGATGGAGAGATGGAGACAGAGAGGAACAACGAATGAAAGGAGATGTAAAAAGAAAGAGAAAAAAGGCAACTGACTATGCCTGACTGTCCGTGGCGCGCTTAACCATCTAACGACGCATTCAAGGATTTAGTCCCTATCCTGGAGACAGTGGAGCAGGGAAAACACACCTCTCTCGCCCACCGCATCGTCTTCTTGGTCTCAATCGGCATCCGAAGTTTAGATTTCAGCTCCACAGCAACCCATTCTGTAAGCAGCACCTGCTTAAGTTGTCCGTCGGGGAAGCAATCGGCCAGATCACCCAAAAGCCCATACGATAGCTTCATCACGGCATCTGTCCTCTCTTCATCCGCGAGGCAACGATGGATTAGCTCTAGGATGGCTGGAGAATGTGGGAGGAGCAAAGTGACTATCACGATATGGGCGGAATACATGGGATTTTGTAAGCACGCATAATGGAGGAACTGTGTTGAATCTTACCTTTCTCGGTATTTTTGAGTCCGGTGACGATGCCGGTGTATGCTTCAAGGATGCCTTCACGCAGTTGACTGACATAATCCATGAGATCATAATCAAGCTATTTATGGGATCAGCGAACACATCTATCGGGAGAGGTAAGGTAAGGGGCAACTCACTGGGTTCGGCTGCACAGCCCCTGCCTGTCTCAAGACACTCATCGTCGTATCAAGGTACGGCTCAAATGACGGCCCAATAGCTAGGGCAATATCCCCGAAACACGACAAGATCGATATCTTGACGTTCCGATTCAACACATCGCTCTGCAGGTTCTCCAGCAGGACAGTCATGAATGGATTAGCGTACTGCGCACTCTGCTCGCCAAGAGCTCGCGAGATGTCGCCGATAATGCCGACGGCGACTGTGCAGAGCTGGGTATCTTCGTGTGCTTTGAGGGCAGGGTAGAGGTAAGGAAGGAAAGCCTGTATATAAGGAGAGAAGTTGGTTTCGAGGGCTGGGTTGGGTAGGCTCGTGTTGAGTGTGAAGTTGAATGAATATAACGATGATGAGTTACGTACCGGCAGCGAGTGAGCCGACGACGAGGAAGGCATCTTCCAAGACTGTTGAAGTCTTTCCTGCTGCTTGGATGAGCTGGAGAATGAGGGTCATGATGCGGTCCGCTAGGGGTTGGATGCCATCGTTGAGTTTGCGGATGACGCTCTGGGAAGTTGCTCTGTTAGAGAGGGATAGGGCCGAATTAGAGACACTTACAATCACTACGCTGCAGAAGTTGCTTTGGAGTTCGTTCCAGTTATTGCGATCATCGACCCCAAGAATTTGGTTCTGGAGAACAAAAGGGTCAGAACCCATCCAATGAATTAACACGCTCGGAAACGTACCTGCATACCAAGGAGATGTTCCATTCGTTGGAGAATGGCAACGACCGTATTCTGGACGACAGGGATAGCATCCGGCGTGGCCTGAGTGAGGTATGATGTGATGGCCTCATATGCAGCCGTCCTGAAGTTCGCTTCATTTCCAGCGCTATTTGAAATCACAATGAGTTGGGTTGAGAAATAATTAGATGGAGAATGTACGTTTCTGTGACACGAAGCAGCGCCTGAACAACACCTTCATAATATGGCGATAGAGGCCCACTCTGTGCAGCGTCGGCCTCATCCTCATAGTACATCCCAAGTTGATCGGCTAGGTTCATCAACGCCCAACAGCAGTTTGCAACGATGCGGGGGCTATCTTGCAGACCATTCACCAGCGCCGAGATTAGTGGATGAAGGTGCACATCCGGCTTAATAGTTGAGATCAAAAGATCACAAATCCGTCCTAGTGTCCAAGCGGTCGTGTCCTTGACATGTATATTTGTGTCGGCCATCATATCGATGAGGAGGGGAAGGGCTTGATTGACCAGAGGAGTGAGAACGGATGGATCTGGGCCTTCGAGGATGGAGCCAAATGTCATGACGGCGGCTTCGCGCTGATGCCAGTCTTCCGCCTTGATGTGGGCCTCGATGAAGGGTATCACGGCAGGCACGACGGCGTCCTGGACAGCTCCGGCCAGAAGACTAAGGCAGGTCCCAGCTGCCATTGATACATTCCATTCGTCGTCGTCTGCATCTTCCTCTTGTTTGGTGAGCAGGAGGAGAAGAACCGGAATAATTTCTGGGAGGGCGATCTTTGCAAAGTATTTGGACTCAGTCTCTGGGGCTTCGCCATAATCTTGAGCCTGACAAAGGTGAGCAGGACGAAGGTGAGTAGGGAACGATCGGATCAAAAGCGGAAAAGGGCGGACCTCTTGTGCTTCGATGGCCAGCTCGACTTCTTCCTCGCACACTGTTGACCAGAATTCAACAGCTTGCAGGGCCACTCTCTCGTCGGGGTGTTTCATCCCGACAACCGTCAACTATAAATAGGTCAGCCAATCCTGAGAGGTGGATATTAGAAGGGACTATGGACATACACCGAACAATGCTTGTTCCATGTAAAACGCCATTTTATCGTAGTACAGGCTCATGATCCGCACCAGACACTCAAACGCACCCACTTGAACGGCTACGGAGCTGTTCTGCGTAGCTTCGCATACAACTTGCATGATGTAGTTCCGCTCGCCCTGTCCAAACCCGGTTAGTTCCCAACAGTAGGCATCCGTCAGTCACCGATTCCACTCACTTCCCGTTCGAAGTTCTCACGGACAAACTCGAGTGAGTTGAAGAGGGCATGGATTGCCGCCAACTGGACTTCCGGTGACGTCTCTTCCTTGCGCGCACCATGAATGACCGCCGTGAGAATCTCATTTGAACGCAAACTCAGAATCTCAGGTTTCTACAAGGACGTAGTCAGAAAACAAATGATTCGAGCAGAATAAAACACACAATTGTTTCGCAGATGAAACCGATGGTCTGAAGAGTTGCAACTTTCAAGTTGGTGTTGGGCTGGTTATTGACGAAACCCAACAAAATCTCAATCAGCTCCGGCCATTGGCCTTGCGGCAACTCCACCGCAGCAATGGCAGCCACGACTTGAGAGGCAAAAGCTCCAGCTTTTGTGGAGTCCGAGGCCAGAGTGATCAGAGCGTCTTGCTTGATCTTGGCCTTGGAGTCGGTATTCAGAGTTAACCACCTATTTGAATAGTCTGTTTGTCGTGTAGTTTCCTAAGATATGCATCAGAAGTCAACGGGAGCAGCCAGGATGAAAGGTAGAAGAAAGTGACTTACCCGAGCTGTCAAAGCATTCTTCAATGCAAGACCAGCGGCATTTCGGACATGCATCGGCGAAGCTTCATTTACCAATACCGATGAGAGCATGAACATATACTCCGGCTACATGATGCACGAAAAAAAAAGTGCAAGATGAGCGAAGTCAACCAGAGGCTGTTTAGGAAAAAGAGAGCTAACGTAGTTCTCCCGGGAGGCATTTTCGAGTTTTTGGGTGGCATCTTGACGCGTATTCGCATCTGATCGTATTAAAAACACCAGTGTGAGTTATACCAATGATTGGACACGCGAAAAAGCAGTGGCGTACCAGAAGATAGGGTATTGGCAAGTAAGTCGGTTGCATTCATTGTGGCTGGCTGCAGAAGTATCTGATGAATTATGGAATTAAACGTAGACAGATATGAAGACGTCTATGCGTGAGTGGGTAGACTTGGATGGGAGAGGGGGCAGAGAAATGCGTTGTGGGCTCTGGTTGATGGGCTGAGGGAACTCACTTCTGGCTGGATTTCAATTTGTCAAGGACGCCGCGCAAGGCAAATTAAACTCGTTTTATATATTTACAATCGACCCTACACATACACCTTTTGCCAGACGCTCGCTGGCCTCTGAACATTGAACTTATCGTCGGAAATAACACAGTGTGCGAGCGAGCTGCGCCGCGTTGACAAGTCACAGAACGCGTTTTCTGCGCCCACAACTCCAACCCTTAACCTTCAAATCCACAAAAATGGCAGATCGGGTCAGTATTTCTACCTTCAGTGGTTGCTTTTTGCATATCAACTGAGTTTCCAGGGTCGCGGTACAGCCAGAGGCGCACGAGGTGGAGGAGGAGCTTTCAAAGGACGTCATGGAGGCCCACAAGGTTCCCAACCAACGATGGACAAGCCCAAAAGAGAGGCCATCCTTGATCTCTCTAAATACGTAAATGAAAGAATCAGAGTCAAGTTTACTGGTGGTCGGGAAGGTAAGTCTCTACTGCAACCCGAAGTTAGCATTTGTCAACGTTATAATCCCTTAGTGACTGGAATCCTCAAAGGATACGACCAACTGTTGAATCTAGTGCTTGACGAAGTTCAAGAGGAACTGCTTGGTGAGTTGTCATCTTGATTTACAGCGCACCATCCCTGAACGTCGCTGCAGAGCCGGACCCACACACACGCTCATTAGGCTTGACTGTTCTTCGAGGGCCCACGATAACCCTTCTGAGTCCTGTTGATGGTTCTGAAGAGATCGCGAACCCGTTCATGGCCCAAGAATAACAAACCACAGCACAGGTACTTCATCCACGAGCAGAAGATGTTTTGTACAGCATAGCGTTGATGTACTAAGGCCCAACTTTCGTGCAGGGAAAATAACTCGCGCAATATACAATCGCAAGTCGATTGATTCGATTGATACGACCTGGTTAGCGGTGCCAAAAAATCCAACGACGAAACCAATCGAGGAGTGAGAATCTATATAATGCTCTTTCGTGATGTAGAATACTAGCCGTGTTTATGGGATACGGTGACATTGGGGTAATAAATTAAAGCTTGGGTAAGTGTGGTTGATCATCTGCGATAAGACGGTGTCAAAAATATACCCTTGTAATGCATCGAAAACATGTTGGCTGTGAGGGCGAGAACCAACGGAAAGAGGCTATGGCTCTTCCAGATCGAGAGAAAGTTGTCGCGAATCGGCATCACCAATGCTGACTACATTGCCTGGGGCGCCCGGGTCTGCTTGCGGTCCCATCACTTCTAGCTGAACAGGCTCCCCGTCAGTTTTCGAAGTCGGGGACAACGAGCGGTCGCTCGCAAGCTCGTCCTTCTGCTTTGGTGGGGTGGCTGTTGGTGGTGGTGAAGGCGACGGGGAAGGCGACCGTGACAGTGATGTCGCGTAGCCTGTAGAAGATGGAGCAGGGGAGCTCCCATTGGAAGCAGAAGCTTGCGGTGAAGTCGAATCTCTCGTCTGAAAAATGAATTGTTTTTCAGGGTGTGTATTGGGCGAGGGTGACTGGGACCGTGATCGGGACTGCCGTCTAGTTGACGTCAAGGGTGAGCTATTGATTACACATTGTGAAAATTTGGTTGTATGCGGTGGGGGCGTGTTTGCAGTGATGGTGGTGGTGGAATGCGAGTGAGAATGATGCGATGCGGGTTTCGGCGTGTCTGGGCCTGCCGATGAGCGGCCAGCAGTATCTTCTGCCAGTACAGCGGCTGATCGGTGAGCATTCGTCATCACCGATGGCAGGTGATTCGATGAGAAGAAATCTTGCATGTGGTATTGTGAGAGAAGTGATGAATGCGATGCAGGTGTAGGGTATGAAACAGTAGGACGGGGAGATCTTGCGACGCCAGTTTGGTAAAATATAGTGGACGACTCGGTAAACTGGGGATTCACAGGAGATTCGGGGGAAGGCGGAAGGGGAATATTGATTGCTATTGGCGTACTGGAAGACCACGATGAACCTTTCAGTGCCCGAGGGGGTCCAGATATTGATCGTCTCGGAAATTCCCCCTTCGCTGACGAAGGTGGGACATCGTTAAGGGGTACATCGGCCGAATTTTCCGGCAGTCGGGGAAAGCGTCCTCTACCGCCAAGATTGGGTCTGGGGAGAATGTTGATGCTCAAGGCAGGTTGTGCTTGAGTTATCCGCACAGCGGAGTCCTGTGTATGCCATGAAGGTTTACGGAAAGAACCGGTAGGACTCGAAGCAGTGCTCTCCGTAAAAGATTGGACCGATCGAACGTCATCGGATTCGGCGTTGTCAGAGGGGTCCTCATCAGTGAGAATCTCACTGTTGCTCGATGACGAATTGTATGCCGCCTCCCTCTCGCGTGCATCTGTCGAAGCCGTTGCGAGCTCCAGTCCCATTCCCAACTGATTTTCGAATAATGTGTGATCTGCAGGCGGTGCTTCAGGAGGGGGCGGACTGGTCCATTTCCCACGTCTAGGAGCCATGTGTTCCGGTGGTGGGCGAGCGGAAACCTGCTGGACGGAAAGTCGGGGGCCTGGTTCATAGAACTGCGTCGGAGGTGAGAGCCGTTCGGGGGAAGGCCCACCTTTTGGTCGCAAGGATTGACTTCCCACGGAATAGGGTGTTTGAGGAGGTAGCCGGGGAGCAAAAGGCGGTGGAGAGATGAGATCCTCGTCTTTCCTTTCCTCACAAAGCTCTGCAAGGGCGATGATAGCACGGTCGGGGCGGGTAGCAAGGACTCGGGTTGCGCGCATGAATTCCCCACGAACCTGTGGACAATGGTCAACTACAAGGCAAAAATAGTCGAGATCAAGGAATTCACGGTGTATAGACCATCCTTCGTGACGCATCGAGCGACATTAAAGTCGATTTCGAATGGGTCCTATTGAATAGGTTGGTTGTTCAGAAAAAAAGGCGAACGACAGCTGGGAAGATATCTACCTCGATGCAAAGACGATTCCGCTCTCGAATATCATTGAATCGACCACCGGAGAGCTATTTGTCCCTGAGAATATAAAGCCTTTAGAGTGGAGGGAAACATACGTCATTCTGCCAGCCCTTGCTGTCTTTCTTCAAGAGTCCCGCTCGTATTGAGGCTACTCCAGTGTTGTACAAGAAGTCCCGAGAGTAATACCGAAAGAAGTCGATTAGCCTAAACAGTAGCACTTAAGGTATATCGTACGACACCAATACCAATCCACTCACAATTCAGCTACAGTTTCATTATTGTCAGAATGCCATCGTTGTCTCAGAAGGTCGATATCATCGAAAAACCTGATCAGTGTGTATCAGTATAGGGTATTCGTGAGGGGTTCGGAGATCGTACCAGGTATTGTATCCAGCGAGGTGAGTGTCCTCCTGAAAACTGATGAATACATGCACCAATGTTAAGCTGAAAATAAAGGACTGACTTTCGATATTGGACGTAATGGCGGCATTTGTTGAAGGTTAGGTAGGACTGGCGGATTTTTTACATGTACCAGGAAGTATATTACAAGTAAAACATATCCATAGGACGATAAGGTTCCTTTATACGGCGAGTTGATTTTCCTATACCCAAGATGAGCAGACTTTTAGAAGGTACGGGCGAAAGACTAACCGCCGTTTGCTCCAGACTTTGACTGATCGTTTACAGAGAAAACCCTCGGCCAATCAACAGATGGGTCTAGACCTAATCCCGAACAATAAGACTCACGGAAGAGGACCATAGTTCGGACACGGGTTGGATCAATCATGGCGTAGCACATTAGAAGCCGGGTATTTTCCAACGCCAGCCTGTTTTCGAAACCAATATCGCAGGCAATCCCCAACGGAAGGCCTGGCGATGGATCGAGAGATAATTTGACGATCGGTATTCGCGCATGAGGTAAAGGCTTGACGTGAAACTTGGTTTCTATTACGCTGAATTTAATCATACGCATAAAGCTGGGAAGAATTGCTACACCCACCACGTTCAAGCAGGTCTCCCAACATAGTTACGAGGTCACTAGCAGACAGGCGCTCGTCAGAGTCAATCAAACAGCACAGATCCATATCTGTCAAAAGATTAGACTAAGACTTCAGAGACCCACGAATGAGCACTTACCAGAGTTTCGAAGACTGAAGCCGTTCGCCGTGCTTCCAAACGACAACAAGCGACTGTCCGGTTCAATTGTCCGAATGAGCCTCTCGAGTAATTTTCGAACATCCTCCTTGACAGCCATCTCCTCAACGGTAGGTAAAAGCTGGATCACAAAATCGAAGAGGCATTGGGAGAGGTCGACGACGAAACGCTGCTTAGACATATGCCTGCGTTGTGTGGGAGGTGTCGTGGTAGCGGGATCACGGTAGTGCTGTTGTAATGACTGGGCACTCATTGTCTGGGTATAGGCCATCTGGGAAGATTCAAGATGCTGGGGTTCCGGCCAGCAGGGAGCTTTGAACGCGGGAGGTCGACTGATGATCACAAACGCAAGTTCAGCTATTCATCCCGTTATGGCTTCAACCAAATACGTCTCAACCAACGTCTCAACCAAATACGTCTCGGCACTACTTTTCGGCAACGACCAAGTGGCCACTAGTACTAGTAAAAGGACAGACCAGGACCAGCCCTTTGGCTTTCCTTTGGCTGTCACATAGAATTCGATTGAATCGATTCTTAATGGCTGCACAACACTTCGCAAAGTCATTTATTCCGAGTTCACCATGACTTCACTATCACATATCGCAATTACCGCCGACCTACAATTATCGGCGCTCCCGAACTGCCCTTGGAGCCAACATGACTCATGGTTGAAACAACCGATGTCGTTTCCGGTACTTACACACCAACGGCTGTTCAGTTTTGATCCTCTGAAAGTACTGGGCATCGTTTACTTTTCGTTGTTCGAGGGTCACGGACTAGGAACCGTTGACTTATCTGGGTTTCGGGGCTCCTGAACTTCCGGGACATGCAAGA